>Ga0307500_10000044_pt1 | contig 36925 bp, 26 predicted proteins | sample 14_S_MG_FD_201362 | JGI IMG/M metagenome (GOLD analysis project Ga0307500, IMG submission 201362) | Soil microbial communities from Populus trichocarpa stands in riparian zone in the Pacific Northwest, United States - 14_S | ecosystem: Environmental > Terrestrial > Soil > Riparian zone > Trees... | reverse complement strand
CGGGTCTCGAAGCCGCGCAGCGGGTGCTCCTTGATGAAGAGGGTCAGCAGCGTGGTGATGACGGCGATCGGGACCGCCCACCAGAACATGTGCGAGGTGGCGAAGGCGATCGCGTGGTGGAAGCCGTCCTGGACCGTGGCGGGCAGGGTGCTCAGCACGGTCGGGTCCAGGTTGCCGCCGGCCTTGTCGACCTGGGCGGCGGCGTCGGTGCCGAGCCGCGCGGCTACCTCGGTGCGCAGGTTGCTGGCGAAGATCGCGCCGAACAGCGCCACCCCGAACGAGCCGCCGATCGAGCGCATGAACGTCGACGTGCTGCTGGCCACGCCCATGTCCTTGGGATGCACGCTGTTCTGCGAGATCAGCGTGGTGTTCTGCATCAGGAAGCCGAGGCCGGCACCGAACACCAGCATGAACAGCGCGGACATGACCCGGGTGGTGTCGGCGCTGAGCCGGGTCAGCAGCAGCAGCCCGGCGACCATCAGGACACCGCCCAGGATCGGGAAGATCCGGTACCGGCCGGTGCGGGTGATCGCCTGACCGGAGATCAGCGAGGTGAGCAGCAGGCCGCCCATCAGCGGCAGCACCAGCAGGCCGCTGTTGGTGGCCGACGCGCCCTGCACGGTCTGCTGGAACAGCGGCAGGTAGTTGATCGCGCCGTACATGATGAAGCCGACCAGGAAGCCGATCGCGGAGACCAGCGCGAAGTTGCGGTTGGTGAAGATGCTCAGCGGCAGGATCGGCTCCGGCACCCGCCGCTCCACCACGAAGAACCAGCCCAGCGCGGCCACCGCGAGCACGGCCAGCAGCATGATCTGCGCCGACGCCCAGCCGTACTGGTGCCCGCCCCAGGTGGTGATCAGGGTCAGCGCGGTGATCCCGGCGGACAGCAGGCCGGCGCCGAGCCAGTCGATGCGGTGCTCGGACCGGCGCTTGGGCAGGTGCAGCCGGGTGGCGAGCACCAGCAGCGTCACCGCGCCGAGCGGCAGATTGATGTAGAACGCCCAGCGCCAGCTCAGGTGGTCGGTGAGGAAGCCGCCGACCAGCGGGCCGCCGACCATCGCGATCGCCATGATGCCGGCGAACCAGCCCTGCACCCGGCCCCGCTCGCGTGGCGGGATCAGGTCGCCGATGATCGCCATCACGCCCACCATCAGGCCGCCGGCGCCCAGCCCCTGGATGGCCCGGAACGCGATCAGTTCGATCATCCCGGGGGCGGCGCCGGACAGCGCCGAGCCGACCAGGAAGATCACCACCGCGGTGATGAAGCTGCCTTTCCGGCCGTACAGGTCGCCGATCTTGCCCCAGAGCGGGGTGGAGACGGCCGTGCCCAGCGTGTACGCGGTGACCACCCAGGCGAGATGCGACAGGCCGCCCAGTTCGCCGACGATCCGCGGCATCGCGGTGGCGACGATCAGGTTGTCCAGCATCGCGAGCATGATCGCGAGCATCAGCCCGGGCAGCACGACCCGGACCTCGCGGGCGAGTGGGGCCCTCTTCTCGGACATTTCGCTTCCCCTTCGGCTGGTTTCCAGCTTACTTGCCGACCGGCTAGCTAGCTTGCTTGCCGTACGGTAAGTTGGCTACTAGCCGGCCGTCAAGTAGGTTCCGGGAGCAAGGCGGAAGCAGGTGGGGAGCATGAGCGAGCGGACCGGAGACACCCGCGCGCGGATCAAGCAGGTCGCGCTCGAACTCTTCACCGAGCAGGGCTACGAGCAGACCTCGCTGCGCGAGATCGCCGAGCGGCTCGGGGTGACCAAGGCCGCCCTCTACTACCACTTCAAGAGCAAGGAAGAGATCGTCAGCTCGTTCGTCGAGGAGCGGGTCGCGGCGATGGCGGACCTGGCCGAGTGGGTCAGGTCGCAGCCGCCCAGCCCGGAGACGCGGCGCAAGTTCATCGACCGGTACGCCCACGAGCTCCAGTCCGCCGCGTTCCACTCGCTGATGCGGTTCTTCCAGGAGAACCAGCCGGCGCTGAAGGGCACCAAGGTCGGCGAGGCCATGCGCACGCAGATGTTCGCCCTGGTCGAAGTGCTGGCCGGTCCGGACGCCGCCCCGATCGACCGGATGCGCACCGCGTACGCCGTGTTCGTGCTGCACAGTTCCTGGTTCCTGCTGCGCGACGCGGAGATCACCGACGCGGAGCGGTCGGCGGCAGCGCTGGAGATCGCGCTGGAACTGGTCGACCCGCCCGCCAAGTAGCCCATGATCGGCGCCGCCCGGTGGGCGGCGGACCCGGCCGGATTGCCGGCCCGTTCGGGGCGTCCCCGGTCGGCGGCGGCCCCGCACCGGTCGGCGGCCGGGGCCGGTCAGCGACCCGGCCCGGGCGGCCGGCCAGCCCCGACGGGCGGTGCCGCCGCGGGGGGGAGCAGACTGCCCGCGGCGAGAGGAGCCGGCGTGAGCCAGCCGTTCGGTGCGTACCAGAACGAGATCTACCTGCAGGGGCTGGCCGGCCAGCTGCCGCCGTTCACCACCAACCCGGACGGTCTGGAGGCGACTGCCCGCGAGCAGCTGGAACCCGGCCCGTACTGGTACGTAGCGGGTGGCGCCGGCTCGGGCGCGACCATGCGGGCGAACCGGGAGGCGTTCGACCACTGGCGGATCGTGCCGCGGATGCTGACCGACGCCAGCCGCCGCGACCTCAGCGTCACCGTGCTGGGCACCGCGATGCCGGCGCCGGTGCTGCTCGCCCCGATCGGCGTCCAGTCGATCCTGCACCCGGACGGCGAGCTGGCCACCGCCCGGGCGGCCGCCGCGCTGGGCCTGCCGATCGTGCTGTCCACCGCGTCGTCCAACACGATCGAGGACGTGGCCGCGGCCAGCGGGCTCGGCCCGCGCTGGTACCAGCTCTACTGGCCGAACGACCCGGACGTCTGCGTCAGCATCCTGGACCGGGCCCGCGCGGCCGCCTTCGAGGTGCTCGTCGTCACGCTGGACACCTGGACGCTGGCCTGGCGACCGAACGACCTGGACCGGTCGTACCTGCCGTTCATCCGGGGCACCGGCACCGCGATCCCGTTCTCCGACCCGGCGTTCCGGGCCGGGCTGGCCAGCGCGCCGGAGGACGACCTGCCGGCAGCGGTGCTGCGCTGGGTGCCGATGTTCACCGGCACCGACCACCACTGGGACCAGTTGGGCTTCCTGCGCGAGCACTGGGACGGCCCGATCGTGCTGAAGGGCATCCAGCACGCCGACGACGCGCGCCGGGCGGCGGACGCGGGCATCCAGGGCGTGATCGTCTCCAACCACGGCGGCCGGCAGGTGGACGGCGCGGTCGCGGCCCTGGACATGCTGCCGGAGATCGTCGCGGCGGTCGGCGAACGGATCGCGGTGCTGTTCGACTCCGGCATCCGCACCGGCGCGGACATCGTCAAGGCGCTCGCGCTCGGCGCCCGGGCGGTGCTGCTCGGCCGGCCGTACGCGTACGGGCTGGCGCACGGGGGCGAGGCCGGCGTCCGGCACGTGCTGCGCAGCGTGCTGGCCGATCTCGACCTGACCCTGGGACTGGCCGGCCACCGCCGCCCGGCCGAGCTGACCCCGGCGACGCTGCGGCAGCGGTAGCCCGCTCCGGCCAAAATCAGCGGAATTCCGACCAGCGCTCTCGTTACTATGCGGCAATGGCCGGTGACTCTCGACTGTCCACACCGGACGGTCACCGGCCGCGTCCGGAGCCGGCGTGACCGCCCTGCTGGTGGCGCGGGACGCGGAGGTGACCGCCGCGCTGCGGTCGTTGGGCCCGGCCCGCGGCCCCGGCGCACCGCGCGGCGTGATGCTCGTCGGCCCCGCCGGGGTGGGGAAGACCGCGCTGGCCGCCGCGGTAGCCGAGGCTGTCGCCGCCGCCGGTGTCCCGGTCAGCTGGATCATCGCCACCGCGGCCAGCCGGCTGACCCCGTTCGGCGCGCTCGGCTCGCTGCTGCCGGCCGACGCCGGCCCGGTGCCGCCGGTGCTGGTGCCGCAGTTGCTGCTGGCCCGGCTCGCCCAGCTGCCCGGCGGCCCGGCCCGGCTGCTGGTGGTGGACGACGCGCAACTGCTGGACGACCACTCGGCCGCGGCGATCCTGGCGGTGGCGACGGCCGGTGCCGCCCGGGTGCTGGTCACCGCCCGGGCCGGGGCCGCCGCCTCGGACGCGGTCACCGCGCTCTGGAAGGACCGCCTGCTCGACCGGATCGACCTGCACCCGCTCGACCGCGCCGCCACCCGGGCGCTGCTGTCCGGCCGGCTCGGCGGGGAGGTGGCCGCCGGCGCCGTCGAGCTGCTCTGGACCCGCAGCCAGGGCAACCCGCTCTACCTGACCGAGCTGGCCCGGTTCGGCGCGGAGACCGGCCGGCTGCGCCGGGAGGCCGGGGTCTGGTGGTGGAGCGGCGGCAGCGCGGTGCCGCCCCGGCTCGGCGAGCTGCTGGCCCGCCGGCTGGACGAGCTCTCGCCGGCCGGCCGGGACGCCCTGGACGTGCTCGCGCTGGGCGAGCCGCTGCCCTACGACACGCTCGCCGCGGTGGTCCCGCCGGCCGCGCTCGCCGAGGTGGAGGACCGCGGCGTGGTCCGCAGCGATGAACGGGACGGCCTGGTGCGGCTCCGGTTCGCGCACCCGCTGCTGCACGAGGTGGCCGAGTCGCGGCTGACCCCGGCCCGCCGGCGCGGGCTGGCCGAGCGGCTGCGCCGGGCGCCGGCCGGGCACGTGGACCTGGTCCGCCGGGCCGCCTGGGAGGACGCCGCCGGCGGGCCGCCGGACGTCGACCTGCTGCTGGCCGCGGCCGATTCGGTGCTGCTGTCCGACCCGCGGACCGCGGTGCGGCTGGCCGAGAACGCCGCCCGGCACGACAAGGGTCCGCGGGCCGCGCTGCGGCTGTGCAGCGCGCACGCCGAGCTGGGCGCCCCGGCCGCGGCCCGGGTCGCGCTGGGGTTGGCGGCCGAGCGGGTCCGGGACGACCAGGACCGGGTGGCCGTCGGGTTCGAGGAGCTCAGCCTGGTGCTGTGGAGCGAGCGCCGGCCGGCGGCCGGGCTGGCCGTACTGGACGCCATGCGCACCGACCTCGGCCCGGCGTTCGCCGCCGAACTGGACTCGGCGCAGGCACTGGTGGAACTGTTCGCGGCCCGACCGGCCAGCGCGCTGCGGCTGGCCGAGGCGGTGCTGGCCAGCGGCCCCGGCCTGGACACCGCCATCCGGGCCGGCACGGTCGCGATGGCCGGCCTGGTGCTGGCCGACCGGCCGGAGCCGGCGCGGGCCGCCCGCCGCGACCTGCTCGCGGCGCTGGCCGAGCACCCGGTGAACGCCACCCGCACCGGGCTGGCCTACGCGCTGGTCGGGATGGCCGAGCTGTTCCTGGCCGAGGCCGGCCTGCCGGCCGCACCGGGCCGGGCCGGCCGCTGGCCGGCAGCGCCGTCGCCTGATCCCGACCCCGGCCGCGGTCCTGAGTTTGGTGCCGGTCCTGACTCTGGCACTGGTCTTGACTGTGGTGCTGGGTTTGGCGCTGGCGCTGGCGCCGGGGTCGGCGCTGGTGCTGACCGTGGCGCCGGCTTGGGCAGCGATTCCGATCGCGGCAGTGGTGCCGGCTTTGGCAGTGGTGCCGGGTTTGGCGGTGGTGCCGATCGTGGCGGTGGTGCCGGGTTTGGCAGTGGTACCGATCTTGGCGGTGGTGCCGAGTTTGGCAGTGGTCCTGGTCTCGACACCGGGCCGGAGCCGGCCGGGCCGGCCTGGCCGCTGCTGGACGGCGTCCGGTTGAGCATGCAGGGCAACTGGCCGGCCGCAGCGGTCGTGCTGCGCGAGGCCTACGTGCAGCAGCGGTCCGGCGAGGCGCTGTTCCGGTCCGAGGCGACCGGCCTGCTGGTCGCCGTGCTCGCCGCCAACGGCCAGGCGGACGAGGCGGCCCGGCTGCTCGCCGACGACCCGCCGGACGACGTCGGCCTGTTTCCCGGCCTGCGCGGCTGGGCCGACGCCGCGGTCGCCGCCGCGACCGGCCGGCTCGCCGTGGCCGGGCAGTTGGCGGTGGCCGCGGCCGGGCAGGCGGCCGCGGCTGGGGCACTGGCGCCGGCGGTCTGGTACCTGGGCGACGCGAGCCGGTACGGCGCCGCCGCCGCGGCCGCCAGCGCGCTGGACGCGCTGCCGGCCCAGCCCGGCTCGCGGGTGGGGCAGGCCCGGGCGGCCGGCATCCGGGCCCGCGCCGCGCTCGATCCCGGCCTGCTGCTGGCCGCCGCGGAACAGTGCCTCACCGCCGGCCTGCTCGCCGACGCCGCCAGCCTGGCCGACCTCGCCATCCGGCCCCGACCCGCGTCCGGGCCGCATGGGTCTGAGCTGCCGGGGTCTGAGCTGGCGGCGCGGGCGGTCGCGCTGGCCGCGGAGGCGCGGCGCCGGCTCGGGCGGGTGCCGCGGCCGTCCGGTGCGGCCAGCGGTGTCGCGGCGGCCGGGTTGACCCGCCGGGAACGGGAGATCGCCACGTTGGCCGCCGCCGGTCGGTCCGACCGCGAGATCGCCGACCAGCTGGTGATCTCGGTCCGGACCGTGGAGAGCCACCTGGCCGCGGCCTACCGCAAACTCGGGATCCGGTCCCGCCGCGAACTCGCCGCTGTGTTCGGCGAGGCAGGATCCCCGCGGTGACGGGTTCGCCGTCCGGGTGACGCCGTCGTCCCGCGGGTGACGAGTTGGGGTCACCGGTGGTGGCGCACAGCCGTCACCGGGCCACCCGAAGCCGTCACCGGCGACCCAAAGCCCTCACCGGTCACGCGAGGCCGTCACCCGGGGCTACCCGACGCCGTCACTGGCTGCGCGAAGGCGTCACCCGAGGCTGCTCGAAGCCGTCACCGGGTACCCGAAGGCGTCACCGGCTGCGCGAAGGCGTCACCGGCTGCGCGACCGACTCGGCGGGCGGGCGGTTGGCACCGGGCGGGGGGGCGGGGTCCAGTAGCGGTCAGCGTTGGTTCAGGTAGGTCGTCGCGATGTCCCGCAGCCGGCTGTGGCAGCCCTCGTAGGCGGGGTGGCCGGCCGGCCCGCCGGGCAGGTAGCGCTTGTCGAGCTTCGCGACGAAGGTGTAGTTCGGGTCGCAGACGTTCGCGACTGGTGCCTCGCCGGTCTGGCTGATCAATTGGTACGCGTCCAGCGGGTCCAGCCCGTGCTCGGCGGCGACCCAGCTGACCAGGTCGTGCTGGCTGATCCGGTAGGCGTCCTCCAGCGGCCGGGTGGAGCCGGTGCTCATGATCGCCGCGTCGGTCTCGAACCGGGGCCACGGCGTGGTCGCGCCCTTGATCACGTCCACCACCACGGCGGTGTTCATCGCGGCCTCCACCCCGGTGCCGCAGACCTCGCCCTGGCCCTGCCGGCAGTGCCCGTCGCCGAGGCCGAACAGCGCGCCGGTCTGGTTCACTCCGAAGTAGACGGTGGTGCCGGCGCGCACTTCCGGCGAGTCCATGTTGCCGCCGTGCGCGTCCGGGGTGATCGTCTGCCGGGCCTCGAAACCAGCCGGCGCGACGCCGACCGTGCCGTGCATGCAGTCCAGCGGGAGCTCGACGCTGAAGTCGCCGCGCCGGGCGTGGTAGGTCACCGTCCGCGCGGCGCGGTCGACGTCGTAGCGCCAGACCAGTTCCTCCAGTGGTGGCTGCAGCGTGGCGGTCTGGTGCGTGCTGGTGAGCGCGCCGAAATGCGGGAACGTGGATGACACGGCCCAGTCCCGGGCCGGCTCGATCGCGGCGAAGTGCAGCGCCAGCGTGTCGCCGGGCTCGGCCCCGGCCACCGCGATCGGGCCGCTCACCGGGTTCAGGTACGGGAATTCGCACACCCGCGAGGGCAGGTCTTCGACTGTCCTAACGCGACCGCCGAAGCAGTCCTCCGTGTACAGCTCGACGACCGTTCCGGGTCGCACGGTCAGCACCGGGGCCAGCCCGCCGAACGTCCAGGCGTACTCGGTGGGGGTGTAGCTGACGACGTCCATCAGACCTCCCGTGCGTCCAGGCCGGCGAGTTCGGGGCGGCGGCCGGTGAACCAGAGGAACCCGGCGACGACCACGCCGACGCCCAGCCAGATCAGGCCCACCTCCTGCGCGGCCACGTTCGCCTTGATCACCACGAAGGTCAGCACCACCAGGCCGCCGACCGGCGCCAGCAGGTGCCGCAGGTAGTCCCGGCTGCCGCGCCGGATCACGTAGTGCACGATGACCGAGACGTGCAGCGCCAGGAACGCGGTCAGCGCGCCGAAGTTGACCAATGTGGACAGCAGGGTGATCCCATCGTCCCGCTGGGCCATGTAGATGCCGACCGCCAGCGAGACGGCGGCGACCAGGAACGTCGCGTACTCCGGCACCTTCCGCTTGTGGTGCACGGTGGCCAGCACCGACGGGAGTTGCTTGTCCCGGGCCATCGAGTAGAGCAGCCGGGAGGTGGCCGCCTGGGCGACCAGCGCGTTCGCGAAGCCCCAGGCGATCGCGGTGGCCAGCGCCGTCAGCACCGACAGCCAGTGCCCGCCGCCGAACTCGGCCGCGTCGTAGAACGCCTGCCCGCTCGGGTCGCCGTCGGCCAGCAGGGCCGCCTTGTTCGGCACCAGCAGCGCGGCCACCCAGGTCTGCACGACGAACAGCGTGCCGGCCAGCGCCAGCGCGGCCACCATGGCCCGGCCGATCTGCCGGGCGCCGTCCCGGTTCTCCTCGGCCAGGGTGGAGATCCCGTCGAAGCCGAGGAACGAGAGCACCGCGATCGACACCGCGCCGAACGCCACGCTGACCGAGAAGGTGGACGAGTCGTACAGCGGGTGCCAGGAGAAGCCGCCGCCCTTCCCGTCGACCACCGCGGCGATGCCGATCACCAGGAAGATCGCCAGCACGATCAGCTCGGCGACCAGCATCAGCCGGTTGACCCGTGCGGTCACCTCGATGCCGAAGTAGTTGATCGCGGTGTTGGCGATGATGAAGCCGACCACCCAGACCCAGAGCGGAACGCCCGGCACGAAGCTCTGGATCGCGGCCGCGGCGACGATGTAGAGCAGCGCCGGCACCAGCACGTAGTCGAGCAGGATCTGCCAGCCGGCGAGGAAGCCGACCGTCGGGTGGATGCCGCGCCCGGCGTAGGTGTAGACCGAGCCGGCCATCGGGAACGCCCGGGACATCTCGGTGTAGGCCAGGGCGGTGAACGCCATCCCGACCCCGCCGATCACGTACGCCAGCGCGACCATGCCGCCGGACGCCTGGTAGACGCTGCCGAAGATGCCGAACGGAGCGATCGGCACCATGAAGATGAGCCCGTAGACGAGCAGGTCCCGGAACGTCAGGGAGCGCTTCAGTTCCTGCTGGTAGCCGAAGCGCTCGACCGACTCGGCGGCGCTGACCGCGCTGGTGTCGGCTGTGGGCGCGTCGCGCGGGGTCGTGCCCATGATCGCCCTCCGGGGGGTCAGACGGGGCAGAGCATCGCGAAGTTAGCACCCGGTTGCCCGGTTCGCTGCCCGGCAGATCGGTGAGATCGGCCGGCGATCCGGTCCCGGCCGGGCACGTATCCTCGCCGCAATGGTTGGTCGAAAGCGGACGGAGCGGGCGGCGTTCGAGGCGGCCTACCCGGGTTACCGGAGCACCAGCCGGATCGATGAGCTGCGCGCGAGCGAGTACGGGTACCTGGACGAGCGCGGCGAGACCTACCTGGACTACGCCGGCGCCGGGTTGCCGGCCCGGGCCCAGCTGCGGGCGCACGCCGGCCGGATCGCCGCCGGCTACTTCGGCAACCCGCACTCCGACAGCCCGGCCTCGACCGCCTCGACCGAGCTGGTCGAGCACACCCGGGCCGCGATCCTGGCGCACTTCAACGCCGACCCGGCCGAGTACGCGGCGATCTTCACCCCGAACGCGACCGGCGCCTGCCGGCTGGTCGGTGAGGCCTACCCGTTCGGCCCCGGCACCCGGCTGGTGCTCACCTTCGACAACCACAACTCGGTGAACGGCATCCGCGAGTTCGCCCGCGCCCGCGGCGCGGTGACCAGCTACGTCCCGCTGACCCCGGAACTGCGGGTGGACGAGCCGGCGCTGGCCGCCGCGCTGGGCTCCGCCCCGCGGTCCGGCGGCGGCCGGCCGGGCCTGCTCGCGCTGCCGGCGCAGAGCAACTTCAGCGGCGTGCAGCACCCGCTGCGGCTGGTCGAACTGGCCCAGCGGCTCGGCTACGACGTGCTGCTGGACGCGGCCGCGTTCGTGCCGACGAACCGGTTGGACCTCAGCCGGGTGCACCCCGACTTCGTGCCGGTGAGCTGGTACAAGGTGTTCGGCTACCCGACCGGGGTCGGGTGCCTGCTGGCCCGCCGGGAGGCGCTGCAGCGGCTGCGCCGGCCGTGGTTCTCCGGCGGCACCATCCAGGCGGTCAGCGTGCAGGGCGACTGGCATCTGCTCGCCGGCGACGAGTCCGGCTACGAGGACGGCACGGTCAACTTCCTGTCCATCCCGGACGTCGCGTTCGGACTGTCCTGGTTGGACGGCATCGGCCTGGACACCGTGCACCGGCGGGTCGGCCAGCTCACCGGCTGGCTGCTGCACCGGCTCGGTACGCTCCGGCACGGCACCGGCGCGCCACTGGTCCGGGTCTACGGCCCGTCTACTGTGGACGGTCGAGGGGCCACGGTCGCGTTCAACTTCCTTGACCCGGCCGGCCGGATCGTGGACGAGCGGATCGTCGGCCGGGACGCGGCCGCCGCCCGGATCTCCCTGCGTACCGGTTGTTTCTGCAACCCGGGAGCCGGCGAGGGTGCGTTCGACATCCCGGTGGACGCGCTGACCGGCTCGATCCGGCGCCAGCCACGGACCATCGACGAGTACCTGGAGCTGATCGGCCTGCCATCGGCCGGGGCGATCCGGGTCTCGCTCGGCATCGCCTCCAACCTCGCCGACGTCGAGCGGCTGGTCGAGTTCGCCGGGTGCTACCGGGACATCGAGCCGGACCGGGCCGGCCTCAGCCCGCGGTTGCGCTGCTGAGCCCGCGACCGCGGCTCGGGGCCGGCGGGCCGGTCCGGCGGGCGAGCAGCAGCCAGGCCCAGCCGAGGAACGCGATCGTGAAGCCGGCCAGGATCGCCCAGTCCACCGGCACCGCCCGGCTGAACGTGTCGCCATAGGAGGCCAGCAGCGGCGGGCCGAGCGGTGACGCGCCGGAAGCCCACCGTCCGTTCAGGTCGACCGCGTGGCCGAGGCCCTCGAACGTCCATCGGTTCGACATCGGGTAGCTGAGCGCCTTGCCGACCACCGCCATGATCGGCACCGGCAGGATCGCCCCGGAGAACAGCACCTGCGGGAAGCACAGCATCGGCAGCGCCAGGGTTGCCTGGCCCGGCTCGGCCACCGCCGCGGAGGCGAGCAGGCCGAGCGCCAGCGCCGCCGCCGAGGAGAGCAGCAGGGTGCCGAACATCGATCCGTACGCGGCCAGCCCCGCCGCCGGCAACCGGTCGGTGGCCCGCAGCACCACCAGCATCGCCGCGTCCACCACCGCGAGCAGCGGCAGCAGCAGCGCCAGCTTGGCCAGCAGGTACGGCCCGAGCCGCAGCACCACGAACCGCTCCCGGCGCAGGATCGCGACCTCGGTGCAGATCTGCAGCAGCCCGTAGGTCAGGCCGAAGAAGAAGCCGCCGAACGCGATCCAGAACAGGATCATCGCGGTCGCGCTCGGGCTGAGCGTGGCCGGCGCGAAGGCGTGCGGCCGGAACAGCGCCACGATCATCAGCAGCACCGCCACCGGCGAGCCGATCAGGATCGCCAGCGTCAACCGGCTGCTGGCCAGGATGTCGAGGTTCCGTCTGGTCAGCAGCGCCCACTGCCGCACCGCCCCCACCGGCCGCGCACCGGCCGGGTCGGCCCGGCCGGCCTGGACGGCTGGGTTTGGCTGGACGGCTGGGTTTGGCTGGCCGGCTGGGCCTGCCTGGTCGGCTGGGTCTGCTTGGACGGCGGCGGCCCAGTCGGCAGCCCAGTCGGCGGCGGGGCGCTCGGCCAGCCGTTGGTAGATCTGCTCGGTGCTGGCGGCCCGGAAATGCCGACGGGCGTCGGCCGGTGCGCCGGCGAACGCGAGCCGGCCCGCGCCGGCGAGGCAGCCGACCTGGTCGCAGGATTCCACGTCGGCCGGGTTGTGAGTGGTGAACACGACCGTGCTGCCGGCGTCGGCGAGCTGCCGCAGCGTGCCGACGACCTCGGCCGCGGTGGCCGGGTCCAGACCTGACGTGGGTTCGTCCAGGAAGAACGCCCGGGGCCGGGTGAGCAGCTCGACCGCGATGCTGGCCCGCTTGCGCTCGCCGCCGCTGAGCTGGCCGACCGGCGCGCCGGCCCGCGCGGTCAACCCCAGCGTCCGCAGCACACCGGCGACCGCGTCGTCCACAGTGGCCGGTGCGGTGCCGGCCGGCAGCCGCAACCGGGCGGCGTACCGCAGCGTGCGGGCCAGTGGCAGTTCGCGGTGGATGATGTCGTCCTGCGGCACATAGCCGAGCACCGACCGGAACGCCGCCGGGTCCGCGTACGGGTCGGCGCCGTCGTAGCGCAGCGTGCCGCCCGCCGCCGGGCGCAACCCCGCCAGCGCGTCCAGCAGCGTGGTCTTGCCGGCGCCGGTGGCGCCGATCACGGCAACCAGCTGTCCCGGTCGGACGGTCAGCGAGACGTCCAGCAGCGTGGTCCGGGCGCCGGCCCGCTGGGTCAGCCCGTGCGCCTCGATCCGCAACCCGCGCGTCGGCACCGGCCCGGCCGTTCCGACCTCCCCGGTCACCGTCCGCCCTCCAGCCGGCCGCCGCCGGCACCACACCGGCACGCCCATCCTCGACCATCGGGTGGGCGCGCCGGGACGGCACCCCGCCAGGCTGCCCACCCGGCGGCGTGCCGGGACGGCGTCGGCGCGGCTGGTCCGGCCGGACGGTCAGCCGGTGGGCCGCCAGGTGGGGCTGGGGACGTTGCGGACCCGGGTGCTGGTGGCGGTGTTGCCCAGTGCTTCCAGGGTGACCTGGCCGAGGCCGCCGGTGCTGGCGTCGTCCGACCAGACCGCGAGCGCGATCGTGTTCGTACCCTGCTGTCGCAGGATGCCCTGCGGCAGCACGAACGTGTGCTGCGGCCCGACGTCGTTGATGTACTGGCCGAGGTTCCAGCCGTTGACGAAGATCAGCACCCGGTAGTGCCGGGTCGGATCGTCGGTGAACCGCAGCCCGACCGGGATGTCCTGGCCGGCCGGCAGTGTCAGCCGGACGCTGGTGCGGTACCAGGCGATGCCGGGCGCGGTCTCCGGATGCGGCAGCGTGACCGCCGGCCAGGCGCGGTCCGGGAAACCGGGCAGTGACCAGCCGGCGCGCTCGCCGAACAGGCCGCCGCTGTTCTGCGGCCCGCGCACCGGGTCGGCCAGCGCCTCGCCGCCGCGGGTGCCCTGGATCCGCCAGGAGACGGCGGCGTCCGACCCGAGCAGGGTCGCCGCGAGCAGCCCGCGCGGTGCCTTCTGCGCGTCGTTGCTGCCGCCGTCCTCGTTGTGGCCCATGTTCCGGACCAGCACCGAGAGCACGTTGTCGGCGTCCGGGCGGAGCAGCCCGGCCGGGAAGGTGAACGTCTGGCTGGAGTTCTGGTTGCCGCTGGCCGTGCCGGTCCGGACGGTGCCGAGCGGGGTGCCGTTCAGCCAGACCTGCCAGGCGCCGGCCCGCCCGGTGCCCGCGGTCAGGGTGATCCCGGTCGCCGTACCGCCGCCGGGGCCGGTCGCGGCGAGGTGGCCGCGGTACCAGACGTCGCCGTAGTGGTAGCCGTAGTCATCGGTGTAGAGCACCGGCAGGGTGGCCGGCCTGGTCGGGTTGGTCGTGGTCGGGTGGTCGGCCACCGTCCAGCCGGCGTCGTCGAAGCCCGGCTGGGCTTCCGGCGCCTCGGCCGAGTACCTCCAGCCGGTCAGCGCCGGCAGGGTCACCGGTCGCGGACCGGCCACCGTCGTCAGCTCCGAGCCGGACGGGGTGCGGCGGGCCAGTTGCAGCCGGCCGTTCCAGCTGAGCAGCAGCGCCCGCGGGTCGAACACCTCGAGTTCGCCGGCCTGGGTCGCGTCGCCGGTCAGGGTCAGCAGCGGTCCGACCCAGCGCGCCGTCCGGACCAGGTAGGCACCCCGGACCAGCAGCGGCCCGCGATCCGTGTCGACCCGCCAGAACGTGGACGCGGTCGCGTCGTCGGCCAGCATCAGCATCAGCGGTGCCCGCCCGCCGCCACTGATCCGGACCCTGGCCAGCCCGTCATGCCGGTAGTTCAGGCGCAGGTCACCGCGCGCCCCGTCCCACGTTGCCGTCACGGTGCCGGCCAGCACGTCCACCCGGGGTTGGCTGGCGTACCGCAGCACGGTCTCGCCGTCCTCGCCGGCCCGGCCGTGCAGCAGCGCCACGTCGGTGCCGCCGGCCCGGGTGTGCGTGTAGATCTCCGAGGTGGAGTAGACCAGCCGCTGCCGGTCCAGGTCGTAGCCGGCGGCCAGGATCTTGAAGTCCCGCCCGTTGATGTGCACCGCGGTGCCCGGCTGCTGCGGCACGAGGTAGCTGCCGTCCGCACCGTCCACAGTGAACTGGGTCGAGTCGTCGGTGGTCGCGGTGCCGGCGCCGGCGTGCCGGACGAAGTAGAACCGGGCCTGCGTATCGGGGTTCTGCTTCACCCAGACCCGGATCGCCGGATTGGGCCCGTCCTGCTGGCCGACGTCGTCGGCCTTGCGCAGGTCGGTGACGGTCTGCACCAGGTAGCCGAGCTGCTTGAGCACCGGCACCTTCTCGGTCAGCTGCCGGCTCTCGGAGAACGCGGCGCCGTAGTCGTAGGAGGTGTAGACCACGTTCGGGTCGGCCTGCCAGCCCCAACTGGTGCCGCCGTAGGTCATGTAGAAGTTCTGCGCGGTGAACTGGTTCTCGATGTTGTTGGCGTAGAACAGCCGCTCGAACGCCGGGCCGGTCAGCTGCCGGCAGCGGTCGTAGCCCGGGCCGCCCCACGGGTCGAACGCGCCGCCCTGGAACTCGGCGAAGAAGAACGGCCGGTCGCCCACCCCCGGCCGGGGCGGCGTGAACGTGCTGCCATCGCGCAGGAAGCGGTAGTCGGTCACCCCGGGTGCCGAGCCGCGGGTGCAGTCGAAGCCGGCCGGGTAGGTGTCGGTGGCGTAGATCTCCGGCGCGCCGGCGCCGGCCGACCAGCGCAGGTTGCGGCCCTTGTCGTTGTGGAAGAGCGGGACCGTGATGCCGCCGGCGCGGGCGGCGGTCTTCAGCTCCTCCATGTACACCGCGTCGCTGCCGTCGTACTCGTTCTCGATCTGGTAGAGGATCACCGTGCCGCGCCCGTCGGTGAACTGGTGCCGGGCGATGATCGGGTTCACCGCCGCGAACCATTGCTCCCAGGCCGCCTGGTAGCTGTCCGCGCTGCTGCGGGCCCGGCCGGCCACTGTGGACAGCCAGGCCGGGTAGCCGCCGGAGTCCAGCTCGGCGTTCAGGTACGGCCCCGGCCGGGCCAGCACGTACAGGCCGACGTCGGCGGCGATGTCGAGCAGCCGGTCCAGGTCCCGGACGCCGGTGAAGTCGTAGACCCCGGGCGCGGGGGAGTGGTAGGCCCAGCTGATGTACAGCGAGACCGCGTTGAAGCCGGTCGCCTTCAGCTTCTCCAGCTGATCACGCCAGAGATCCGGGCTGGGCAATCGGTAGTAGTGGAACTCGGCCGACCAGATCCAGACCCGCTGCCCGTCCAGCATGAACGAGTACCGGTCGTACGTGACGGTGTGTGTCTGCCGGGGCACCGCTGCCGCTGCCGCGGCCCGGCCCGGCGCCGCTCCGGCGGGGACAGCACCCCAGCCGACCAGCAGCCCCACCAGAATCGCCAGCGACATCCACCGGAAAGGACGCCCCGCCATGCGTACCGGCACCAGCCGCACCGTGGGGATCGCGGGGGCTCGGCCCCCGCGGCCAGCATAACGGGCGCGCCGGCGAGCACGCCGTGCGAGCAGAGTAGTGCCAAGTCCGCGCATCTCGGAACTCCTCGCTGTCAGCAGGTATCACCCACCGACCCGCGAACGTCCGAAAACCCCCGCTGGTACGCGGCTCCGGGGACGACCGGCTCAACGTATCCATCGAACCGGCATTCGACTAACTGTCGAACGTGTTCCGTCCACTGTGGACGGTTTGGCGGGTCAGCCGGCGGAGCGGCCGGACAGGCCCAGGTACCGCTGCTCGGCCAGGTGCAGCTCCTCGTAGGCGAGCGCGGTCACCGCCGGGTCGGCCCCGGGCACCGTCAGCTGGTCGAGCACGGCCTGAGCGATGCGCAGCCGGTAGGCCGCCTCGCCCAGCTCGGCCCACTGCCCGATCTCGGCCCGTCCGATCTCGGCGCTGCCGCTCAGCGCCGTCACCCGCTCCACCTGCGCCGGCGCGGTCGCCGGGCCGGCCCGGTGGGCCCGGAGTACTCGATCCGCCATCCCTACCACCTCCTTAGGCAAGGCTAACCTAACTTTCCTAGCTACGTGTCTGAACTGGGTAAACGCTGGGATAAGTGCCCCGCAGTCCGGATCCAGCCCCGACGGGCCGCAGTTGACATTCCGCTCACCTGCGCCGCGGCCCGGACCGGGCACGGTGCGGGCATGGTGACGCTCGACGAGCGGGCGGCGGTGATCCGGCTGCTCGACCGGGCCGGGTCCGGGGTCGGCCCGGACGAGATCGACGCGGCCGCCCGCCTCGGGTGGCCGGCACGTTGGACCGGCCGCTGCCCCCGGCCGGCGCGGACCGGGGCGCGGCGGCCACGCCCGTGCGGTCGATCGGCGCGCTACCGGCGCGACCGCGGGCCGGGTCGGACCGCCGGGCGTACACCGGCGCCGTCCGCGCGCAGCGGGAGCAGCTGGTCGGCCGGTGGATCGGCCGGATGGTGCGGGCCGACCAGGGCTGGCCCGAGCGGCGCACGCCGCGCTGGCACGGGCGACCTGAAGGTCACCACCGACTTCCGCGACGTCTACGCGACCCGGCCGGAGAAGGTGCTCGACACCGGCCCCGGTACGGTGCTGCCCGGCCACCGCGGCCGGGCAGCGTTCCGGTAGGCCGGCCCGCCGGCTAGTCCGGCGGGAGCTTGCTGAAGCAGAGCACCTGCCAGTTGGTGTACGTGGTCGAGCCGCCGACCGTGACGGCGATCGTGTAGCCGCGGCCCGGGGTGCAGTCGAAGCCGATCGCCTCGAAGTCGTTGAACCGCGGCGCGGGCGTGCCGTCGATCGTCCAGCGCAGTGTCTGCCCCGGCGCCTCGAAGTAGCAGTTCATGTGCCGCAGCGCGGATATGCAGTCCGGCACACCGTCGGCCCGGGCCGGGGTGGCGGTGACGGCCGCGAGGGCGGTGGCGCCGAGCAGGGCCGCGCCGGCCCGGCGTAGCGAGACGCGCATCGTGGTGCCTCTCTGTCGGGCCTTCCTGTGCTGAAAGCGCTTGCTGAAGGCTGGCGGCAGCATAAAGATGCCAGCGAGTGCCCGTCCAGCCTTAGATGTCCGGATCGGCGAATCTGGCACGGCGACGGATCCTGCCGGACCATCCCGGCCGGGTGCCGTACCGCCACGGCCCGACCTGGTCGACGCCGCCGGCCTGGCCCGGGCGGTCGCCTTCAGCTTCACCGGCCGCCGGCGTGCCAGCGGCCGTCCGGGCTGAGCCCGATCGGCGGCGCACCGGCCGATCGGGCGGGCCCGGGGCCGGTTGAACCGTTACGCCTGCCCGCGGCTGGCGAAGTAGTCGCGCAGGTAGGGGTCCTGGATCTGGAGCCGGGGCACCGGCTGGGTCGGCGTGATGGCGAACCCGGCCCGGGCGGCGAGGTAGTCGCGCGACTCGTACGCCAGCGTGCGCAGCCGCACCAGGTCGAGCCCGACCAGTTCGCCGGCCCACTTGCGGATGCTGCCGCCGACGATGACGGTGTCGATGTTGCGGGTGTCGGCGCCCTGCACGATCGTGGCGACCGCGTTGTTCAGCGGCAGGTTGTTCACGTCCTCGGCGCGGATGGCGACGATGTCGGCCTGCTTGCCGGGGGTGAGGGTGCCGGTCACCGCGCCGAGCCCGACCGCGTCCGCGCCGCGGGCGGTAGCGAACTCCAGCACGTCGGCGGTGCAGATGAACTCGGGCGCGGTCGGGTCGTGCCGGTAGCGCCGCTGGGTCGCCTGCATCCGCTGGGTCAGCAGCACGCAGCGCATCTGCGTGAACATGTCGTTGGACAGCGAGATCTCGACGTCCACGCTGAGGCTGGGCCGGATGCCGAAGTCCAGCGCCTTCTGCACCGGCGGCACCCCGTCGGCCAGGCCGAGCTGCTCGTCCGAGGTCGGGGCCAGCGTGATCCGGGTGCCGGCGTCGGCGATGTACCGCCAGGCCGGGTCGGACATGTCGGTGGCGTGCACCAGCGTGACGTCCGGCCCGAGCACACCCTGGCGGCCGAGCTCCGCCACCTCGGCCGAGGACGGCGGGCCCATCACCCCGTCGAACGTGATGCCCAGCCCGTACCCGCGGGCGATCCGGACCAGCTCGGCCGGTGGCAGCACCCGGCGCAGGTCGATGCCCATCCGCAGCGTGGTGAGGCCGCCGTCGGGGCAGTAGGTCTCGCGCAGCCGGGGCAGGTCGGCCGGGAACTGCTCCTCCCACTGGCCCGCGTTCGGCGGGGCGGACGTGTGCACGACCCGGATGCCCGCCTCCTGGTACGCGGCGAACACCGCGTCCGAGTGCGCGCGGGACCTCGAGTTGTGCGAGAAGTCCAGGACCGTGGTGAAGCCGGCGTCGAGCGCTCCGGCCAACGTGACGAGATCGCCGGCGAACATGTCCGCGGGCCGGTAGTGCAGCGCGGTGCTGCCGTGCGTCATCGCGATGTACTCGTCGATGCCGGCGTCGCAGAGCAGGTGCCGCAGCTGGTTCTGCCAGCAGTGCCGGTGCCCGTCCACGAAGCCGGGCAGCAGGATCATGCCAGCCAGGTCGACCGCGATCGCGCCCGGCCCGGCCCGGTCGGCCAGGTCGACGCCGACCGCCTCGATCGTGTCGCCGCGGATCAGCACGTCGCCGGCCGGCAGGTCGGGCACCGCGGGGTCGACGGTCACCACGGTCGCGCCGCGCAGCAGCACCGGCGTGGCCGGGGCAGCGGCCCGCAGCCGGGCCAGCAGCGCGGCGCTCCCGGCGGCGTCCCGCTCGTGGTACGACTGCGGCGCGGTCGGTCCGGTCATGGTGCCCCCTCGGGTCAGGGAGGTCGGGTCCGGCCGCCGGGCGGGCCGGCCGGGCGGTGTGGCCGGCCGGTTGGCGGGGCTGGCCGGCGGGGTGGCTAGCCGGGTGGTGCGGCGGCGGAGGCGCGGACCATCAGCCGCGGCGGCAGCGTCAGCGAGGACGGCGGCCGGTCCGGCGCGGCGATAGCGGCCACCGTCATCTCGCCGACCAGCCGGCCCAACTCGTCGCCGTGCAGCCGGACCGTGGTCAGCGGCGGGGTCACCCGGTCGACCTGCGGCAGGTCGTCGTAGCCGACCACCGAGATGTCGGCCGGGCAGCGCAGCCCGGCGTCCCCGAACACCTCCAGCGCGCCCAGCGCGATCAGGTCGTTCTGCGCGAACACGGCGGTCGGCCGGTTCGGGCCGCGGGCCAGCAGCAGCCGGGCCAGCCGCTGCCCCTCCCGCAGGGACGGGATGCGGGCCGCGTCGCCCAGTTCGAGCTCGACCGCGCCGGCCGCGGCCACCGCCCGGCTGAACGCCGCGCCCCGGTCGACGAACGAGCTCACGTCCTGCGGGCCGGGCAGCTGCACCAGGTGCCGGTGGCCGAGGTCGAGCAGGTGCCGGGCGGCGAGCGTGCCGCCCGCGTCGTTGTCGTGCGTGCAGGACGGCAGCCCCGTCTGCGGCACGTTGCGGTCGGCCAGCAGCAGCGGGATCCGGCGGTGCGCGATGTCGAGCAGGATCGGCGCGTTGCCGAGCCGGGCCGCGGTCACGATCACCGCGTCCACCCGGCGCTCGACCACGTGGTTGAGCACCCGGGCCAGCCGGGCCGGATCGTCCTGGGTCTCGGTGATCAGCGGCATCAGGCCGGATTCCTCCAGCCGGTTGGCGATGCCGCGCAGCACCGGCGCGATGAACGGGTTGCCCAGGTCGGCGACGATCACCGCGACGGTGTGGGTGCGGCCCCGCTTCAGCCCGCTGGCGCCGAGGTGCCGGCGGTAGCCCATCTGCTGGGCCACCGTCTCGACGTGCTGGCGGGTGGCGCCGCCGACCCGCCAGGCCTGCGCCGGGTCCAGCGCCCGGGACACCGTCGAGTAGTGCACGCCGGCCGCCCGCGCCACATCCTGCAGCGTCACCGGGCCGGCATGCTCGGCCGCGCCGGCTGGCGGTTCGGGTGCCGGCGCGGCCCCGTCCGGCGCGGCCCGGCGGGACGCTCCGTCCGTCCGGCCAGCTCGCGCGCCCATGGCACCCCCTCGCGTCGGCTGGCCACTCGATTGAGACCGATCCAGCAAGCGTTTGGCAAGGACGGAGCGTACACCAGCCTCTCGCTGTAACCAGGGCCTGTGCCGAAAGTCCTTAAACAGAGGGGATCTCTGCTTTGCGTCGACGGGTTCGGCCGTCCAGAGGAGAGCGGCATAACATCTTGGTAACGGTGAACAGCAAACGTTTGACGTCGATCTTGACTCGCTCCTAGCGTCGCCGCACGGCCCCGGACGGTGGCCGCGGCGCAGGTTCGTCGGTCGGGGGTGAGCCCGGTGGCAGCAGCTAGCGCAGTGCGTGACGATGCCCCGGACGTGCTCACGCTCCGTCAGGTGCGGAAGGTGTACGGCGCGACGGTCGCCGTGGACAGCCTCACCCTGGGCCTGGCCCCGGCCGCGGTGCACGCGCTGGTCGGTGAGAACGGGGCCGGCAAGAGCACCGCCGCGCTGCTGGCCGCCGGCGTGGTCGCACCGACCGCGGGCCAGGTGGAGTTCGCCGGCGAGCCGGTCAGCTTCGGCTCGGCCCGGGACGCCGAAGCGCTCGGCGTCGTGCTGATCCCGCAGGAACTACAGCTCTACGACTCGCTCAGCGTGGCCGAGAACCTGTACGTGGGCCGCCGCCGGCCGCGCGGCCGGACCGGCCTGCTGGCCCGGGGCCAGCTCGCCGCCCGCGCGCAGCGGCAGCTGGGCCGGGTCGGGCTGCGGGTGTCGCCGGGTCGCCGGGTGCACGAGCTCAGCCACGGCAACCGGCAGCTGGTCGCGATCGCCCGGGCGCTGGTGCTGGACGCGCGCGTGCTGATCATGGACGAGCCGACCGCCGCGCTGGACGAGTGGGAGGCGCAGCGGCTGCTGGACGTGGTGGCTTCGCTGCGCGGATCCGGGGTGGCGGTGCTGTACGTCTCGCACCGGCTGCCCGAGGTGCTGCGGATCGCCGACACGGTGACGGTGATGCGGGACGGCCGGCTGGTCGCCACCGGGCCGCGGGCCGACTTCGACGAGACCACGCTGGTCACCGCGATGCTCGGCCGGTCGCTGGCCCGGCTGGCCCGGCGCGCCCCCCGGGTGCGGGACGAGGTCGCGTTCGCCACCAGCGGGCTGACCCGCGCCGGCAGCTTCACCGGGGTGGACCTCGAGGTGCGGGCCGGCGAGGTGGTCGGGATGGCCGGGCTGATCGGCTCCGGGCGCAGCGAGTTCGCCCGGGTCGCGTTCGGGCACGACAAGCTCACCAGCGGCACCATCCGGGTCGGCGGCACCGAGGTGCGCATCCGCAGCGTCCGGCGGGCGATCGAGCTGGGCGTCGGGTACGTGCCGGAGGAGCGGCAGTCGCAGGGGCTGTTCCTGCCGCTGTCCAGCCACCAGAACGTGTCGCTGCCGGCGCTCGCGAAGATCGGCAGCTTCGGCGTGCTGTCCCGGCGCCGGGAAGACGCGTACGTGGCCGAGGCGCTGGGCCCGCTGCGGATCAAGGGCCGGCCGGAGGACCCGGTCAGCACGCTGTCCGGCGGTACCCAGCAGAAGGTGCTGCTCGGCCGCTGGCTCGCGCTGCGGCCCAAGGTGCTGATCCTGGACGAGCCGACCCGCGGCATCGACGTCGGCACCCGCGCCGACATCTACCGGTTGGTCGACGAACTCACCGCCACCGGCGTCGCGGTACTGCTGATCTCGTCGGACCTGCAGGAGTTGTTGCAGCTGTCCGACCGGGTCGTGGTGATGCGGGCCGGGCAACTGGTCGCCGAGTTCAGCGGGGACGAGTTGACCGAGCTGAATATCGGCTCGGCCGCCCTCGGCGCGAGCCATCCGGGCAGCGCCGCCGCTGCTGCCGGGCCACCCGACGGCGCCGGTCGGGGTGCGAGCCAGCCGGGGAGTGCGCCATGACCGAGCGCACTCGACCCGGTCTGTGGCCGGCGGCCCGGGCGGCGGTCGCGCCGGCCGGGCCGCCGGTGGGGCCGGCCGGGCGCCCCGGCTCCCCGCCGGCCGGGGAGTCCACCGGGCGGCGGTCGGCCCGGCCGCGGCTGCTGGTACTGGTGTCGCAGCCGGACGCCGCCGCGCTGGCCGCCCTGCTGGCCGCGACCGTCGCGTTCGGACTGTTCGCCCGCGGCTTCGCGACGATCGACAACTTCCGCAGCATCCTGATCTCGGTGGCCATCGTCGCCTGCATGGCGCTGGGGGAGAACCTGGTCATTTTGGCCGGCGAGATCGACGTCTCGGTCGGCTCCACGCTGGCGCTGGCCGGCTTCGTCGCCGGCCCGATCGCCGTCGACACCGACAACATCTGGCTCACTCTGGCCGTCGGGGTCGGCGTGGGTCTCCTCGGCGGGCTGATCAACGGGCTGGTGGTGGCGTACACCCGGGTGCCGTCGATCGTCGCCACCCTGGGCACCCTGTACGCGTACCAGGGGCTGGCGCTGCTCTGGTCGCACAGCAAGAACGTGGTCTCGGTGCCGGAGGGCGCCAGCGTGCTCGGCGCCGGCAGGGTGCACGGCTTCCCCACCCCGGCGCTGGTGGTGCTCGTCGCTTTCGTGCTGCTGACGCTCTGGCGGCGCAACACCAACGTCGGGCGGGATCTGATCGCGGTCGGCGCCAACCGGCAGGCCGCGCGGACGATGGGGGTCCGGATCAGGGCCGAGCTGATCCTGGCGTTCCTGCTCTGCGGAACGCTGGCCGGCCTCGCCGCGGTGCTGTACCTGGGCGAGGTCGGCGGCATCCAGACCTCGGTGGTCGGCACCAACCTGGTGCTGCAGGTGATCGCCGCGTGCGCGATCGGCGGCACCAGCATCCAGGGCGGCCGGGGCACCGACCTGGCCCCGCTGATCGGCGCGCTGCTGGTCGGCGTGATCACCAGCGGGGTGGTCGTGCTGGGCGTGCCGGGGGTCTGGTTCCCCTGTGTCTACGGCGGTTTCATCCTGCTGGCGGTGGCGCGCGACCGGCTCTGGCAGCCGCGGGTGGTGAGCTGAGATGGCGCTGACGGTGCCGGTGGTACTGCGCCGCGAGCCGGTGCTGCGGGCGGCCAGCCTGGTCGTCCTGCTGGGGCTCGAGTTGGCCGTGTTCGCGGCGATGTCGCCGTCGTTCCTGACCGAGTCGAACGTCTACAACATCGCCACCCAGGGCACCGAGAACGGCATCCTCGCGCTCGGCATGGCGATCGTGATCGCGTCCGGCGGCATCGACCTGTCGGTCGGCGCGATCCTGGCACTGTCCTCGATCATGATCGGCTACACCGTCGGGCACGGCCTGCCGCTGTCTGTCGCGGTGGCCGTCTGCCTGCTCACCGGGCTGGCCTGCGGGCTGGTGAACGGCCTGCTGGTGGTGCTGCTCCGGCTGCACCCGCTGCTGGTCACACTCGGCACGTACGCCGTCTACCAGGGCCTGGCGCTGGGGATCTCCAAGGGCTACGGGTTCTCCGGCTTCCCGAGGTCATTTGAGTACTTTGGACAGACGTACATCGGGGCGGTCCCGGCGCAGTGCGTGTTCTGGTTGATCCTCGCCGTCGTGGTGTACCTGGTGGTCCGGATGACACCGGCCGGCCGGCGGCTGCTGGCGGTCGGCATCAACGAGGTCGCCGCCCGGTATGCCGGGGTGCGGGCCGGCGGCGTCCGGCTCGCCGTCTACGGCACCAGCGGGCTGCTGGCCGGGATCGCCAGCCTCATCTACTCGTCCCGGGTGTTCAGCGTCCGCGGCGACTCCGGGGCCGGGCTGGAACTGCTCGCGATCGCCGCGGTCGTGGTCGGTGGGGCCACCATCCGCGGCGGCGAGATCTCGGTGCTGCGTACGACCCTGGCCGTTCTCGTCATCGGCGTCATCCCGAACGGGCTGGCGTTGGCGGGCATCGACACCAGCCTGCAGTTCGTGACGATCGGCGTTGTCATGGTCGCCGCGATTGCGATCAACGAATTGTTCGTCCGGCGGGTGCCGGCCGTTGCCTGATCCACAGTTGCCGCTTGGCACTGGGTGCCCGGGCCGGTTGCCCGGGAACGGCGAAGGAGGAACGACATGACACGTGTCCACTGTAGACAGACGAGGCGTGGCACGATCGCGGCAGCTGCGCTACTGCTCCCCGTCACCCTCGCGGCGTGCTCGACCGGGACCAGGAACAACGGCGGTTCGGCCGGCACCGGGGGCACGCCGGGCAACGGTTCCAAGGTGATCGTGCTGATCCCGAAGCAGACCAGCGACCCGTTCTTCACCAACGCCGAGCAGGGTGCGAAGGAAGCCGCCGGCGAGCTGGGCTACACCATCAACTACGTCGGCCCGACCACCGCGGACGCGGCCGGGCAGGTCACCACCATCGAGAACGCCATCCAGACCAAGCCTGCAGCGATCACGATATCGGCGAACGATCCGAACGCGGTCGCGCCGGCGCTGAAACGGGCCGCCGCCGCGGGCATCGTGGTCTCCTCGTACAACGCCGACGTCGCGCCGGATGCCCGGCAGTTCTTCATCAGCCAGGCCAGCGACGACGGGCTGGCGAAGACCATTGTGGACACGATGGCGGAGCAGACCGGCGGCAAGGGCCACTTCCTGCTGGTCACCTCGACGTCCACGGCGGCCAACCAGAACACCTGGCTGGCCAAGATGAAGGAGTACATCCCGACGAAGTACCCGGACATGGTCATCGACCAGGTGGTGCCCGGCAACGACGACCCGGCCACCGTGTTGAGCGTCACGAGCAGCTACCTGGCCGCGCACAAGTCCGACACCACCGGCGTCTGGGTGATCGGCGGCGGCATGTCCGCGGCCGTCAAGGCGCAGCAGCGGCTCGGCATCGACCCGAAGAAGATGCCGGTGGCGGGGTTGTGCATCCCCAGCGACGTGCGGGTGGCGGTCAAGTCCGGCCTGATCAAGAACTGCGTGCTGTGGAGCCCGGCCGATACCGCGTACGCCGACGTGTACGCGATCGACGCCAAGATCAAGGGCAAGCTGCCGACCGGCAGCGGCACCCTGGCGGCCGGCCGGCTCGGCACCCTGCAGGTGGCGGACGGAATCGTGAGCGTGGGCAACCCGGTCACGTTCACCGCCGACAACATCGACAAGTACCAGTTCTGACCGGATCCGCGGTCGCAAGCCTGTCTGCGGTCTCAAGCCTGACAAACTCGGTGGAGGCGATACATGGAACGTCCAGTCGTTGATGAGCACCCGCAGAAGGTGCGGGTGGCCGACGTCAAGCCGTCGGAGGAGCACAAGCCCGAGGACGGCTGGATGGGCATGGCCGTGCAGTGGGTCATCACCCGGGCCAGCGGCGGTTCGGAGCGGACCGTCTTCGGCATCACCACGTTCCCACCCGGCGGCCGGCACGACATCCACCGGCACCCGAACGCCGAGGAGGTCGAGTACCTGATCGAGGGCGAGGGGCTGGCCCGGGTCGGCGACGTCGATGTCCGGATGGTGCCCGGCGACGTCGTGGTGGCCAAGGTCGGTGAGGCGCACGGGTTCTGGAACACTTCGGACACCGATCGCGCCGTGCTGCTGTGGTGCTATGGCGGTGCCGCCAGCCTTGAGGAGGCCGGGTACATCCATGAGCCAGACTGATCGACCCGCCGCGCCGGACGGCGCCGGGGTCACCTTCCTCGGCGTCGGCCGGATGGGCGAGGCGATGGTCGAGCGGCTGCTCGCCGGCGGGGTCGGGGTCGCGGCCTGGAACCGCACCCCGGCCCGGCTGGACGGAGTGGTCGGTCGCGGGGCCAGCGCGCTGGCGGCGCCGGCCGGCAGCGCCGCCCCGGTCGCCATCAGCATGGTGTTGGACGACGCCGCGCTGGACGCGCTGTGGCAGCGGCCGGACGGGCTGCTGTCCGGCCCGACCCCGCCGGCGGTCTGGCTGGACTGCTCCACCGTCTCGGTCGCGGCGTCGTCCCGGGCCGCCGCCGCCGCGGCTTCGTCCAATGTGGACTTCGTGTGCGCGCCGGTGAGCGGGAACCCGGGCGTGGTCCGGGCCGGAAACCTGATCTTCGCCGCGTCCGGTCCGGCGCCCGCGGTGGCCCGGGTGCTGCCGCTGCTGGACGTGATCGGGCGGCGCACGCTGGTGGTCGGCGACGCGCACCAGGCCCGGGTGGTCAAGCTGTGCGTCAACGCCGTTCTCGCCATCCACGCGCAGGCGCTGGCCGAGGCGCTGGTGCTGGCCGAGCGGAACGGGGTGCGCCGGTCGGCGCTGATGGAGTTCATCAACGACAGCGCGGTCGGCTCGCCATTCACCCGGTACAAGACCGACGCGTTCGTCGGCCTGGACCTGACGCCGGCCTTCACCCCGGAGGGCCAGCGCAAGGACCTACGCCTGGCGCTGGGCCTGGCCGCCGAGGGCGAGGTGCCGCTGCCGCTGGTCTCGGCCACCGAGGTGATCTACTCCCGGCTGGTCGCCTCCGGCCTCGGCGCCGGCAAGGACTTCGCCGCCCTGCTGCTGCTCGCCGCCCGCGACGCCGGCCTCGAACTCGAGCCCGAAGCGGGCTGAGCCGGACCGACCTCCGGCCGCTGGCGGCCGGATCGGAGCTGGGCCCCGACCGGGAGCCGGCCCCGGCCGGCCGGACGGGGGAGGGCCGGGGCGGGTCAGGGGCCGGTCCGTAGCGGGCGGGGCGCGGTCAGCGCCGGGTCGAAGAGGTACTTGATCTGCTGCCCGTCCCGGACCGACAGCGGCCGGAGCCCGTCCGCGACGATGTCGGTGAGCGGCCGGACGACCGGGGCCAGGTCCGTCCACACCGGAGGGTCGGCGGCGACCAGGTCGACCGCGTCGGCGTAGTCGCGCCGGAACGCGTGCGCCATGGTGCCGGTCAGTTCGCGCTCGCCGAGCGAGACCAGCCGGAAGTCCAGCTCCACCGGCTGTGCCTGGTGCCCGACGACGACGATGCGCGCGCCGGGCCCGGTCAACGAGAGCGCGGCCCGCAGCGCGCCCGCGGTGCCGGTGCACTCGAACACCAGCTGCGGCGGCGCGATCTGGTCGCGCAGCTGGTCCAGCAGCGGCGCCGCCGCGATAGCGGTGATGGTGCGGGCCACCCCCAGCCGGGCGGCCAGCTGCAGCCGGTCCGGGTCCAGGTCGACCGCGGTCACCGCGGCGCCGAGCCGGGCCAGCGCGCAGCAGACGAACATGCCGATGCCGCCGGTGCCGAGCACCGCCACCTCCTGGCCGGCCGCCGGGTCGCCGCGGCGGACCGCGTGCAGCGCGATCGACATCGGCTGCGCCAGCGCCGCCAGGTCGGCCGAGATCCGCCGCCCGGCCAGACTCAGGCAGGCCGCCGCCGGCACGCTGACGTAGTCGGCCAGCGCACCGTCCCGGTGGATGCCGACGGTCCAGTAGTGTTCGCAGAGGTTGGTCCGGCCGCGCCCGCAGGGCCCGCACCGTCCACACCAGACACCGGCGCCGGACGCGACCAGCTCGCCCTCGGCGAACCCGACCACCCCGGAGCCGACCCCGGCGATGTATCCGGAGAACTCGTGCCCGGGCACCATCGGTCCACTGTGGCCGGTGGCCGGGTCGGGCCGGTCGATCGGGAACATCACCGGGCCGCGGGCGTACTCGGCCACATCGGTGCCGCAGATGCCGGCGGTCGCGACCCGCACCAGCAGCTCACCTGGCCCGGGCGCCGGCACCGGCCGCTGGGCCAGCCGGACGTCCCGCTTGCCATGGAACACCGCGGCCCGCATCGTCGGCACCGCCTCAGCTCCCGTCCACGTCGCCGGCGGTGAACCGGGCGATGATCAGCGCGATCAGGATGATCCCGCCGAACGCGGCCGAGATCCAGAACGGCTCGATGTTCGACAGCGTCAGGATGTTCGCGATGATCCCGAGCAGCAGTACGCCGCTGAGCGCGCCGACCATGCTGCCCTTGCCGCCGTTCAGGCTAATCCGGCCGATCACCGCCGCGGCGAACACCGTGAAGATCATGTTCTGGCCCTGGTTCGAAACCACCGAGGCCAGCCGCCCGGTGAGCATCAGCCCGGCCAGCGCGGCCAGCAGCCCGCCGACGATGTAGACGACCCAGACCACCCGGTCGACCCGGATGCCGGCGGCGCGGGCCGCCTCGGCGTTGCCGCCGACCGCGTAGATCGCCCGGCCCCACCGGTGCGAGCGCAGGAACAGTCCGGCCACCAGGTAGAGGAAGCCGGCCAGCCAGACCGACACCGGGACGCCGACCCACTCGGCCGTGCCCAGGTAGGTGAACGAGCCGGGCAGGTCGTACAGCGTCTTGCCGCTGGTGAAGCCGATCGCGATGCCCCGCAGCAGGATCAGCATGGCCAGCGTGGTCATGAACGCGTTCAGCCGCACGTAGACGACCAGTGCCCCGTTGACCGCCCCGATCGCCGCGCCGAGCAGCAGCAGCACCGCGAGCCCCAGGTACTGGTTCACGTCGTGGCCGGAGCCGCCGGTCTCCGCCGAGATCACCAGCCAGGCCGCGAACGCCGGCGCCAGCCCGACGATCGACTCCAGCGAGAGGTCGAACTTGCCGGCGATCAGGATGATCGCCTCGGCCAGCACCAGGATCGACAGCTCGGACGACTGCCGCAGGATGTTCACGATGTTGGTCTCGGTGAGGAACGCGTCGTTGACGAACGCGCCGATCACGATCGCCAGCACGACCGCGGGCAGCAGCGCGAACTGGTCCAGCCGCAGCACCCGCAGCCACCCGCCGCCCGCCGGCCACCCCGCCCGATGCTCACCCGCCGCGCCACCGGCGTCCACTGTGGAGTCCGGTTCGACCGGGCGGTGGGCCGTCGCCGCCCCGTGGTCGCCGCGGTACTCGCTCCGCTGCTCGGTCATCGGCGCAGTCCCTCCATCGCTTGCACCACCTGGTCGTGGCTGCGGTCCGGCCCGAGGTCGGCGACCAGCCGGCCGTCGAACAGCACCAGCACCCGGTCGCAGAGGGTCAGCTCGTCCAGCTCGTCGGAGACCAGCAGGACGGTTGCCGCCGAGGCCCGGATCTGCGCGTACAGCGCGTTCTTGGCGGCGATGTCGACGCCCGCCGTCGGGCTCATCAGCACCAGCAGCCGCGGCTCGGCGGCCAGCGCCCGCCCCATCACGGTCTTCTGCTGGTTGCCGCCGGACAGCTCGCCGGTCGGCTGCCGCGGCGAGCTGGCCACGATATTCAGCTGCCCGATCAGCCGGGCCGCCAGCGACTGCCGCCGCCGCGCCGACACCGTCCCCCACCGGCCCAGCCGCCGCAGCACGGTCGTGGTCAGGTTCTCCGCCACCGAGAGGTTCGGCGCGAACCCGCGGGCGTGCCGGTCCGCCGGGACGTAGCCGACGCCGCGCCCGATCGCCCGGTCCACCCGCCCCGCCGGCAGCCGCGCGGCGTCCACCAGCACCTCGCCCCGGCTGGGCCGGAGCATGCCGGCGATCGCGTCGGCCACCTGCGCCTTGCCGGATCCGGCCAGCCCGGCCAGCCCGACCCGCTCGCCCGGCGCGACCTCGAAGCTGACCCCGGCGCACCACCCCGGCACCGTCAGGTTCCGCACCCACAGCGCCGCCCCGCGACGGTCAGCCCCGGCTGGTCCGCCGGCCCCGGCTGGTCCGCCGGCCCCGGCTGGTCCGCCGGCCCCGGCTGGTCCGTCGGACCCGGCTGGCCCGCCGGACCCGGCCGGCCCGCCGGACCCGGCCGGCTGGCCTGCCGGGCCGCGGCCGGGGCCGTCCGGGGCGGCAGCCGCTCGGGGTCCGCGGTCCGGGCCGGTGGCCACTCGGGTGCCGGCGGCCGGGTCGAGGCCGGTGTCGCCGACCATCGCGTGCACGAGCGCGTCCCGGCCCAGACCCGCGACGGCCGCGGTGGTGACGACCGCGCCGTCGCGCAGCACGGTGACCTCCTCGCACACCTCGTAGATCTCCGCCAGGTGGTGCGAGATGTAGAGGAACGTCACGCCGGCCGCCTGCAGCCGGCGCATGTGCCCGAACAGCTGCACGATCTCCCGGCCCTCCAGCCGGGCGGTCGGCTCGTCCAGGATGATCAGCCGGCTGCCCTGGTGCAGGGCCCGGGCGATCTCCACCAGCTGCCGCTGCCCGACGCCCAGCCGTGCGGCCGGCACCTGCACGTCCACATCGAGTTCCCATTCGGCCAGCAGCCGCCGCGCCTCCCGGCGTAGTGCCGGCCAGCTGACCAGACCTTGTCCCCGCCCCGGCTGCGCGTTCAGGAACAGGTTCTCCCCGACGGTCAGCTCGCCGATCACCGTGGGCTGCTGGTAGACGCACGCGACCAGACCGCGCCACCGCCCGCGCTGCGCCGCGTCCGGTGCCGGCTCGCCACCGAACCGAACCTCGCCGGCGTCCGGTTTGGACAGTCCGGTGAGGACGCGGACCAGGGTGGACTTGCCGGCGCCGTTGCGGCCGACCAGCGCGTGCGAGGCGCCCGGGGAGATGGCCAGCGAGACGTCCCGCAGCGCCACCGTGGCGCCGTGCCGCTTGGTCACCCGGACCGCTTCAGCCAGCGGGACAGCCCCGCGGCCGGTCAACGTGCCTCCGATCCGCTGCGCTCCGCTCCGCTCACTGCTGGGCCTGGTTGCCCCACAGGGACTTGTCGTCCACATTGGACTTCGTGACCAGGACGGCGGGCAGCAGGTCCATCCGGTTGCCGTTGAAGTCGACGACCTTGCTGTTGTGGTCGGTCGGGCCGAGCGGCAGTTCCTTGCCGGCCATCGCGGCCTGCAGGTACTGGATGCCGTACTTGGCGTACTGGTCCAGCGGCTGGCTGATCTCGGCGTCGAGCACACCCTGCCGCACCAGGTCCAGGCCCTGCGGCGTGGCGTCGATGCTCACCAGGTAGATGTGGTCCGGCTCGCCGACCTTGGCGGTGCGCTTGGCCTGGGTGAGTACGTTCAGCGTGGCCGAGAGCGCGTAGTCGGCCTGCTGGAAGACGCCCTTGAGGTCCGGGTTCGCGGCCAGCACGGTCTGGAACGCGGCGACCTGCTTGGCCGCGTCCCAGTCGGTGGGACGCTCGATCAGCTGGATGTTCGGGTACTGCTTCATGCAGGTGGCGAAGCCCTCGCTGCGCTCGCGCCCGTTGATCGAGGTGAACGCGCCCTGCAGGGAGAGCACCTTGCCCTTCTCGCCGATGGCCCTGGCCATGTCCTTGCAGGCGATCTCGCCCATCCCGATGTTGTCAGCGCGGACGATCGCGGCCACCTTGCCGCCGTCCGGGCCGATATCGATCGACACGACCGGGACCTTCTGCTGGTCGGCGTACGCCAGCGCCGGCACGACCGCCTTGCTGTCGTTGGCGACCACGATCAGGCCCTTGGCGCCGGCCGAGATCAGGTTGCGGACATCGGTGTTCTGCTTGCCGGAGTCGCTGTCGGCGTTGGTCGGGGAGAGCACCTTGAGGCCGGCGGCCTGCGCCACCGAGACCGTGGTCTTCTGTAGCACCACCTCGAACTGTGCGGTGAGGAACGGTGCCGAGTAACCCATCGTGAACGAGCCGTTCGTGCCGCCGCCGGAACCCGAGCCGGCGTTGCCAGCATCGTTCGAGCCGCCGCAGGCAGCCAGCAGCAGGCCGGCCGCCGCGATCAGCGCGGCAGCCCGGGGCCGCCGCCCGGCCCGGGTTCCCGCAGTGGTCTGGGCCGCGGATACACGGATCATCGTCAGCCGCCTCTCACCCGGATCCGGGCTGGTCATCGGCGGGACGGCGCTGGCCGCGTCGCCTGCTCGCCGGACTCTGCAGCATCATGCAATGCATTGCATTGCGTTGCACCGTAGGCTTCGCGCCAGCGGGGTGTCAAGGAAAACCCGAGGTCATCCGGGGTCTGCGACACCTGCTTGCCGGGCCAGGAAGGATGGGACGGCAGTGCGTCGGGGTCCGACCGGCTCGGCGAGCCGACTTGAGGGGCGTTGGATGAGCAAGGTCACCCTCCGCTACATCGCGGAGAAGACCGGGGTGCACCCGTCCACGGTGTCCCGTGCGCTCGACCCGGCCCGCGCGTCGCTGGTGCACCCGGGCACCCGCGAGCTCGTGCAGACCGTCGCCGACTCGCTCGGCTACCGGCCCAACGCGCTCGCCAGCGGGCTGCGCCGGGGCCGCACGAACACGTTCGGCGTGGTCGTCGTCGATCTCGGCAACCCGTTCGTCGCGCCCGTCATCCGCGGCATCGAGAACAACCTGGAGAGCCGCGGCTTCATGGCGCTGATCGCGGAGACCCAGGACGAGCCGGCCCGGCTCGGCCGCGCGCTGGACCACCTGCGCAGCCGCAAGGTGGACGCGATCATCACCACCGCGGCCCGGGCCGGCGACGAGGCGGTGCTGCGCCGGGTCGGCCGCACCATCCCGACCGTGCTGGCCGTCCGCCACCTGGCCGGCAGCGGGCTGCCCGCGGTCACCCACGACGACACCCTCGGCGGCCGGCTCGCCGCCGAGCACCTGATCTCGCTGGGCTGCCGGTCGCTGGCCCAGCTACCCGGCCCGGTCGCCATCTCGTCCTTTGTGGACCGTGGCGCCGGCTTCGGCGCCGCCGCCGAGCGGCACGGCACGCGGGTGCTACCGGTCGGTGACCACGCCGCCCGGCCCGACATCCCGGAAGGCGAGCGGCTGATGGAACTCCTGCTGGCCGCGGCCGGCGACGAGCCGCCGGACGGCGTCTTCGCGCACAACGACCAGATGGCCATCGGCGCCCTCGCCGCGCTGCGCCGCCGCGGCCTGCGCTGCCCCGAGGACGTCCGCCTGATCGGCTACAACGACTCCCCGCTCACCGCCTACACCGCCCCACCGCTGAGCACCATCCGCCTGCCCGGCTACGAACTGGGCCGCATCGCCGGCGAGGTCGCCGTCTCCCTGATCGAAGACCCCACCCGCACCGTCCCGCCGCTCTCCCTGCCGCCCGTCCTGGTCCCCCGAGCCTCCAGCACCGGCCTCGCACCCGACCCAGGCTAGGAAAGGCGGTGCACGGCCCCGCCACGACCGGCGGCGCCGGGGGCCGGGGGGCGCTAGCGTCGGTGCCATGCCTCGCACTACCCACCTCGGCGCGTGTCCGCTGGACTGCCCGGACACGTGCACCTGGCAGCTGACGGTCTCGGCCGGGCGGGCGGTCGCGATCAGCGGCGACCGCGACCACCCGTTCACCCGCGGCGCGCTGTGCGGCAAGGTCAACCGCTACCTCGACGCGGTCAACGGCCCGGACCGGCTGACCTTCCCGCTGCTGCGGGTGGGTCCGAAGGGCGTCGGGCCGGCGTCGTTCCGGCGGGCCACGTGGGAGGAGGCGATCGCGCGGGTCGCGGCCGGGTTGCAGGCGACGATCGACCGCGACGGCCCCGAGGCGATCCTGCCGTACTACTTCGCCGGCACGATCGGGCACGTGCAGGGCTGGACGATGGGGCCCCGGCTGTTCGCGCATCTGGGCGCGTCGCGGCTGCTCACCACGATCTGCACAGCGGCCGCCAAGGCGGCGCTGCGCTCGCTGTTCGGGGCTCCGGTCGGCTTCGAGCCGGAGTCGATCGTCGAGGCCCGGCTGATCCTGCTCTGGGGCGCCAACCTGGTCTCGGCGAACCTGCACCAGTGGCCGTTCGTGTACGAGGCCCAGGCGCGCGGGGCGCACGTCGTGGCGATCGACCCGCTGCGCACCGACACGGCGGCGCGCTGCGACGAGCACATCGCGCCGCTGCCGGGTACCGACGCCGCGCTGGCGCTGGGGCTCATGCGGCACGTGCTGGATGCCGGCGGGGCCGACCGCGCCTGGCTCGACGCGCACACCGACGGCTGGCCGGAGCTGGCCGCCCGGCTCGCCGAGTGGCCGGTGGAGCGGGCCGCGGCCGAGTGCGGGCTGGACGCCGGCGTCGTGCGCCGGCTGGGGGACCGGGTGGCGACCACCCGCCCGACCGCGGTCCGGGTGGGGCTGGGCCTGCAGCGCCATCACGGCGCCGGCCAGGCCATCCGCGCGATCTGCGCGCTGCCGCTGGTCACCGGCGACTTCCGGTATCCCGGCGGGGGAGCCCTGTGCATGACGTCCGGGCATCACCGGATCGACGCCGACGCCGTGGTGCGCCCGGCCGACATGCCGGCGCCGCCGGCCCGGTCGATCAACATGAGCCGGCTCGCGGCGGTGCTCACCGGTGAGGCGGACCCGGCCGTCACGTCGCTGGTGGTCTTCAACTCCAACCCGGCGGCCACCGTGCCGGACCAGAACCGGGCGCGGGCCGGCCTGCTGCGGGACGACCTGTTCACCACCGTGCTGGAGCAGCGCTGGACGGACACCTGCGACTACGCCGACGTCGTGCTGCCGGCCACGATGCAGCCCGAGCATCTGGACCTGCACTCGTCCTACGGCCACCACTACACGACGCTCAACCTGCCAGTCGTGCCGGCGCCGGGGGAGGCGCTGCCGAACACCGAGATCTTCCGCCGGATCGCGGCCGCGCTGGGGCTCGACCACCCGCGCCTGCGCGACACCGACGAGGACCTGGCGCGGCAGTTGCTGCGCGGCGTACCGGTCAGCTTCGAGGAGCTGCGGAGCCGCACGTACGCGCGGACGACGGGCGTTGCCGCCGGCTCGGCACCGTTCGCCGCCGGCGGCTTCCGCACGCCGACCGGGCGGGCGCGGCTGCTCGACCCGCAGCTCGAGCAGCTCGGCGTCGACCCGCTGGTCGGCTACACGCCGCCGGTCGAGGCGGCCGACCCGCGGCTCGCGGAGCGCTTCCCGCTCGTGCTCGTGTCCCCGGCGGGCCGGTTCTTCATGAACTCGACGTTCGCCTCGCTGCCCTGGCACCTCGGCAAGATGGGCCCGCCGCGGGTGCACCTGCATCCGGACGACGCGGCCGCCCGCGGGCTGGGCGACGGCAGCGCGGTGCGGGTGCGCAACGACCGCGGCTCGTTCCTGGCGGCGGTCGCCGTCGACGACGCGACCCGGCCGGGCGTGGCGTTCACGTACAAGGCGTACTGGGCGCGGCTGAGCCCGGGCCGCAGCACGGTCAACGCGGTGACCGCCGTGCACGACACCGACCTGGGCGGCGGTCCGACGTTCCACGACACGCGGGTAGAGGTCGAGAGCGTCCCCGCGGAGCTGCTGGACGCCGGCCCGGACGTCGAGCGGGTCCCGGTCCAGACCTGACGCCGCCATTGACTATGGACTGCCCATACCGAATACTCGCCGCGTGGTCGACGAGGGCCGGCCGGCCCGTCGGGCCTACCGGTCGAACCAGCGTGCGGCCGCGGCCCGGCTGACCCGCGGCCGGGTCCTGCAGGCCGCGACCGCCGTGTTCGTGGCGTGCGGCTGGAGCGGGGCGACCGTCGCGGCGGTGGCGGCGAGGGCGGAGGTGTCGGTGCCGACCGTCGAGGCGCTGTTCGGAACGAAGGCGCGGCTGCTCAAGGCGGCGATCGACGTGGCGATCGCCGGCGACGACGAGCCGGTGCCGATGCTGGAGCGGCCGTGGGCGGCGGCGGCCCGGCAGGCGGGGAGCGCGCCGGAGTTCCTCGCGACCGTCAGCGACGTGCTCGCCGTGGCGCAGGCGCGGTCGGCCGGCCTGGTGCTGGCGGTGTTCGACGGCGCCGCGCGGGATCAGGGGCTGGCCGAACTGGCCGCGCAGATGCTCACCCAACGGGCTGCCATGGCGGCGTGGACCGTCGACGGGCTGGTGCGGCATGCGCCGCTCCGCCCGGACAGCAGCCGCGACGAGGCGGTGGACACGGTCTGGGTCCTGATGGATCCGGCGGTCTTCGACCGGCTCATCCGGCGACCCGGCTGGACCCCTCGGCGGTACGCGCGGTGGTTCGCCACCTCGGTGCTCCGGCTGCTCACCGCCGACAGCCCGCCACCCCCATCCCGATCACCCGCCGACGGAGGCACCCGACGATGAGCAGCGACCCCTACCAGCCCGGCCAGCACCCGCTGCCCGGCCAACTCGGCTACCTGCAACTGCCCGCGCTCGACGTGTCCGCGTCCGCGGCGTTCTACCAGGCGGTGTTCGGCTGGTCGGTCGAGCCCGGCCAGCCGGGCTTCGAGGCGCCAGGGCTCATCGGCCAGTGGACCACCGAACGGCCGCCGGCCGCCGGAAGCGGGCCGCTGCTGTGGCTCTGCGCCGACGACATGGCCCGCACGCTCCAGCGGGTCCAGTCGCACGGCGGCCGCGTGCACGGGCCGCCGCAGCTCGACGGCGGGGAGCGGTGGCTGGCCGAGATCGACGACCCGGCCGGCAACCACATCGGCCTCGTCCTGCCCGTCCGGCCGCCGCAGGCCCAGACGCTCATCGCGGTGCGGGACGTCGAAGCGTCCAGCCGTTGGTACCAGACCCTGCTCGGGCTACGGAGCGACCACGGCGGCCCGCACTACGAGCGGCTGCTCGCCGGCGGCACTCTCGTGTTGCAACTGCACCACTGGGGCACCGAGCACCACCACGGGCGCATCGGCGACCCGGACCGCGAGGTGGGCAACGGGGTACTGCTGTGGTTCGGCGAGACCACCGACTTCGACGGGGTGGTCGCCCGCGCCGGCCAGCTCGGCGCGACCATCGTCCGCCCGCCCGAGCGCAACCCGCCCAAGGGCGAAGGCAACGGCCCGGCGCACCGCGAGATCTGGATCAAAGACCCGGACGGCTACACGGTCGTCGTCGCCAGCCCGGACGGCGAAGCGTTCGAGTTGGGATGAGCCGGACGGGTGCCACCACGGTTTGCCGTCGCACCTCGTCGCCGGCCGACCTGCGGTG
>Ga0307500_10000043_pt1 | contig 37533 bp, 31 predicted proteins | sample 14_S_MG_FD_201362 | JGI IMG/M metagenome (GOLD analysis project Ga0307500, IMG submission 201362) | Soil microbial communities from Populus trichocarpa stands in riparian zone in the Pacific Northwest, United States - 14_S | ecosystem: Environmental > Terrestrial > Soil > Riparian zone > Trees... | reverse complement strand
GCTTCCTTCAGGCCCCAATCGGCGCCACCGGTGTCCCGCACGCTGGTGAAGCCGCGGTCCAGCATCCTGTGCATCAGGCGTGCGGCGCGCGCCGTCATCAGCGTCAGCGGCACGTTTTCCATGTTGCGGATCACGACCTCGGACAGCACCACATGGACATGGCTGTCGATCAGGCCGGGCATCAGCGTGCGCCCGCCGCAGTCGATGACAGCGGCATTTGCAAGCTGGATCGGCCTCGCCGAGACTTCCTTGATCAAATCGCCTTCGACGACCAGTTCGTGGCCGCCGCGCAACTCCCCGGCCCCGGGATCAAGCATTTCGAAATTCTTGAAATGGTAGACATCCATGGCCTGGTTTCCAATCGCTCGAGCCTTGATCAAAATGTCTTATGCCAATTTGCCGGCGTCAATGGGTAAGCCGCGTGCTGACCTGGAATGGACTTTGCCGCGGGCAATGCTCGTTTCCGGCGGATCGGACTGGCCGGCATAACGCATCTCGTATCCGAGAGTAGCTTGAACGCTATCCCGAGGCTCCTCCGTCCCCACCCAAGCTAACCGGCAAGGCTTTATGCCATTCTTTATCAGTCGTGAGGATGTTAGCTTGGCGTCAGCGACTTTCGCCGATTAAGCGTTATGGAACGACGACGTCCGTTCTCCCGACAGCGGACATACTGAGCGCGGTCCGGTACGTCCGCTTTGCGCCGCCCCACCCCGTACCGGCGCCGATTGGGTGACTTTCCTCGATACGATCGGAAATCTGCGATAGTCGGAATGGCCATCGGACCTTGAGCGCGCTCGCTTCTGGTATGAGCCGCATCTGGACCGCAGACACGAAGTTTGTCGAGATCCGGCGCGCCGACCTCATTCAATTAGAACAGATCGCGAGCGGATATCCTTCGCGTGAACAGATGGTCAGCAGGCCCAGACGCCGGCGGGCCTCCGCTCCCAGAGAATCATGGATCTCCGACTTTGCAAAACTCTCGTCGCGCGTATGCCGGATGAACTTTCACGCCTCCCTTTCAAAGAAGGGCATTGCCGCGAACTCCGGTTTCTCGAGATCCGCCGCCAGCACCGCCACGCCCAGCCCGCCCTTGTACAAGCTGTCCATCCGCTCGCTGCTTTCGCCGCCAGGCGACGCCGCCAGCATCGAGCGCGCCGCTCTCTGCGCCTGCGTTTGCGCCCGATGCAGCCATGTCTTGTCGTCCGTGCGCTTGTACAGATTGAGCAACGCATAGGCCTGGCCTGCAAAACCACAGCACAGGCTGCCGATGGAGTTCTCGGACTCCCACGCGTCAAGCCCGACTCTTTCCGCGAGCACGCCGTACTCCTCGGCTCCCAGCATTTGGTGCGCCGTCGTCCAAAGATGAACGAAACCGGCGCTCCCATTGCACCAGCTAGGCAAGTAGGCCCCGTCCTGCTCGCGATGGCGCCCGCGGATGCGCCAACTCCAGCGTGCGCGTCGCCCTGAATGATCCGCAAGCCGGGCGAGCTGGTCCAGGCGCTCTCCCAGCTCGGCAGGCAACGAGGCCCCCGAGGAGCGGCACCAGGTCATCGTGGCATAGAGCAATCCCGCCCAGCCGTGCGCCACTCCGGAATACGAGATCTCGCGGCATTCCCGAATCGGCGCGAATGCCTGAATCCTGTCCCATAAGCCGTGCAGCACCTGATCGCCGAATTTCCGCAGCGCTTCGGCGTTGACGAACGTGGTCCCCGAAACGGCATCCAGCAGCAATCCGGCTCCAAGCAGGGTCCCCGATCGTCCGAGCGTGAGGTCGAGGTTCTCACAGGGCGCCGCCGTGGCCGCAGCCACAAATTTGTCGACTGCGGTCTGCTGGGAAGAGATGTCTCCCATCGCCTGGGCAATCAAACCCTGAACAAGGTGGACCCCGCTGGCCGTGTGATACGGTGAAACGCGTCCGACAACCTCCGGCGTGATGTCGATCTCCTTGCTGTAGAACGCATCCTCCGGTCCGATGTCCCGCTCCGCTCGCATTGCCCAGAGATCCGCGAGCGCAAGCAGCTGAGCGTCCTCCCGCGCGCAAGCTATTCGGTACAGTGCGTAGGCGATGCCGGCCGAGCCGTAGGTGACCGAAACTCTGGGCGCCGAATTCAAGCCCGACGCAAACAGTGGGCCTTCCGGATTCAGCCGCGTCAGCATGCTGTGCAGCATGCGCTTTGCATCCGAGTAGTCGGCCGGCGCCATCGTGATATGGGAGTCTGGGCGACTCGTCGTTTCCGGCTCAGCAACAGCTTTCAGCCTCTCCGCAAAAGCTGCTACCGAGGGAAATCGCTCCGAGGGGTTCTTGCTCAGGGCCGTTGCAAGGACCTTCTCCAGCTCCGGCCACGCCTCCATCCCGTGCTTTGCAAACGCCACCGGCGGCCCGTCGGCGATTTGCCGAAACATTTCCTTTTTCTCAGGCGAGAAGTCCAAATAATGTTTGCCGGTCACCAGAAAGTAGATCAATGCGCCGAGCGCGTACTGCTCCCCGAGCGCACTCGAATGAGGCGGCGCCTTTTCGGCGACCGCCGCCTTCGCGTATTCCGGCTCGAAGAAGTACCCGATGCCTCCTCTCCGCGCGCGCCGAAATTGGTTTTCGACGCCGGCAACTCGCGCCAGTCCAAAATCGATGATCTTCACCCGGCCGTCGTCTACCAGAAGATTCCCGGGATGGATGTCGGAATGGATCACACTCCGTTCATGAAGCTGCGCATACGCATCAAGGATTGCCCCGCAAAGCCTTAGCAGACGCCGCGTTCCCTCGACCACCCCAGGGCGTCGCAACTCAGCCGCAGTCGATGAGCACTGAGCGCCAGAGCACCATTCGCACAGCAGATAGGGTCGCCCCTCCTCCGTCCCGCTCTGCAGCAGCTTTGGGCTGACATTGCCGTCCAGCCGCTCGAGTATCGCAGCTTCTCTGTCAAACATCCGCGCCAATTCCGTGCGCGCTTCAGGCCGCAGGATCTTCAACGCGCCGGTTTGACCATCGCTGGTTTTCACCTGATAGAGTTCTGTGTCCTCAAGCGCCTGAACGCATCGGACCACCTCCACCCCCGCAAAGCTCGCTCCGGCTTCAAGGGAGGGCCGAATCTTTCGCGCCTCCTCGGAATCCGCCGGCACGAGCAAGCGCTCGCGCGCCAGTCGCTCGAGCATCGGGTAGGCTTCTTCCAATGTTTGTTCCGGATCGATGTTCTTTTCGCGGCAATAACGAACCACCGCCTGCACGATCGTTGCCGGGTCTCGGAACTCTTTCAGCAGCTCGGCGGCTTGCGCATCGATGATCCGCGAAGGGGTTCGGGAATTTGGACGCGTCAAGGCGTAGCCGCCTTCCTCGGCCACGATCTGGCGCCGCACGCTGTCGGCGAGGTCCTCGACCGGGACCAGAAGCAGGTCCGCCGGCAAAACCATGGGATCCGTAATAGCCATGGCTATCCTTCCGTCATTGCCGTCTGCCCGAATGACGCCAGCGGCGTCCACGTCGCGGTGTCGATATTATCCAGACGGAGGCGCTCCAACGCATATCGCCAGGGCTGAAGCCCGGCCGTTTGCGTCCCCTTGGCCGCCAGGAGCGCGGTCGCAAGACGGTTGGTCACCCATAAGCGCCAACTCTCACGCTCCTGCCAGGCGAGCGCGACCCTCTCCGCTAGCGGATCGATACCCCAGGAGACCAACCCGTCATCGTTGTTGATCGCGGCAGTGAAGGGGACGCCCTGAGCCGGGCACCCCGAGAGACGCCTCCGAATTTCTTTGGCTGTTTCCTGCAGCGCCTCGAAGTCATGTATGTAGATGACAATCTTGTCCGGGCGCAGCAGGCCGGACGCGTTATTTCCCACCTTGAAATGGTGGGCCCGGCTCTCCATCAGAACCTGCGTCACAGCCTCGAACGCGTCTTGCACGAATTCAGGTTGCGGGCTCACATAGAGCTTGAAGCGCCGCGCGTCCGCGTTTGGCGCCTGGTCTGCTCGCGAAGAGAACATAAACCATGCGTCGAACGCCGGAGGCAGATTGACCATCTTGAACCGGCGTTCGAGCATACGCCGGTTCGCTCCACCGCTTTCTATCCCGAGAAAGGCTGCGGCGGCCGCCTTATCCGGAATTCGGCTCCGCCATCGCACGGTGAGAGGCCAGCGATTGTAAAAATACAGTCGGGCGGAAAGCCTGGTGCTATCGGCGATGTCGAGCGCCTGAGCATATTCGAGCGCCGCCTGCGCCAGAGACTCCAGAGTCCCTTTTGCCTCTGCGCGCGGCGGCTCGCCATAAATCAAATCATAAGCGGCTGGGCCGCAAACAAAACCGCCCTCGGATGCAATCTCAAGCACCCCGTCCAAGACCAACTCGGCGACCGCCTGGTTGCACGTCTCCCCCAATGACGTCCGTACATAAGCCGGCAAAGGCCCCGGTTGGTTCAAAGTCAGGAAGAGAAGCGCGGTATCTCTGCACACCGACTTCATATTCCGCGTGTTGCCTTCCCTGGGAAGCAGCACGCCATAGAAGTCAGGGTCTTTCGTGAGGTCTTTCAGGAGCGCCTGTTGTTCGGCCGGAAGGCGATCGAACAAAGTGAGGAGGTATGCCGGATGCGCGCGAAACTCCGCGCCCAAAACGTTCTTCAACGCAACATCGCTCATCGCGGATCGACCGCCTTTGCGTGCTCCGTCATGCCGCTTACGCGGATGGCGGGTTCCTCTGCTCCAACTCCGTTCGCCGAGCCTTCAATTCGTCAAGAGCCGCCTCAAGCTTCTTTTGCAGCTCATCCACCTGGGCAATAGTCTGGGGTCGCAGACTTTCCTCTGCGGCGCTGTGCTGCTGCTCTACGTCGGCGAGTTGCTGCTTGAGTTGTTCTTTCAACGCCGAGAGCCCTGCCACACGGTCTTCAGGCCCTTGCTCAACTCGGGCGCGCGGAAGGTGAGAGACCTGGCCGCACGTATGGGTGCACGTGCATCCGCCGCTGCATCCGCTACAACCGCACGTGGGGCTGCTGCAGCCCACGCTGCAAGTGCATCCGTTGGTGCAGGCACCGCAGCTGGGGCCCGAACATCCACCAGTGCAGGTGCCGGTGCAGCCGTTTGTGCAGCTGCAGGCGCAGCTGACATTATCTCCGCAGGAGGGGTGGCACGCGCTTAGCCCCTCCGTACAGGGACCACAACCGGCAGAGGGGCCGAAGAAGCAACCTGGCCCCTGCGGCAACACCTTGATCATCAAGTCTGTGACTTTGAACGTGCCCAAGATGTCCTCCCGCAGGTGGACGAAAATATACAACCTCTGTGCAACGCCGAATGAACTTACGCGGAATTAGCTCAGGCCGCAAGGCGTTTGGGAGCTGGCACCTTACGTCCACCTCAACAGCCGCGGCAGATCGACCCTTCGAGCATCTTCTGGAGCCGCGCGTCTTCCTTGTCGATGGTGGGGTCCGTACCAAGCAACGGCCCCTTCATCACATGGCCGCCGATGCCGGATGGCAGCGCGGTGCCCGAAGAATTCGTCCCCGGTGCAGCCACGCTGGTGCCGAGCGCGCCGCCGCCCGAGATCGACATGTGCGATCCCATGCCGCCGCCACGGGCGAACGCGGCTTGCGAGAGCACAAGGCAGGCGGCGAACAGGAGAAATGAAGCTGGTTTCATGGGCCACTCCACGTGTTGCGATGACCTGCACTGAAAGCTAGGCATTGCGCGCCGCCTGGCCGCACACGATTGCGCGAGCGGATCATTACAATCCCGACAGGATTCCGCGCCGGAGGCCTTCACGCCGGCAACGTGCGACCAGACGCGGTGGGAAAATCAATGAAGCCTATTTTCTTCCGCCGACGACGATCTCGCTACCGGATCCCCATTGCCCGAAAGGATCTGCGCCGCGCCGCCGATGCCGCGTCGAAAGGTTTCATCGAACGTGACACCGCGGATTTGCCAGCGGCGCGTCCGGCCGTGCCAATCCATCTGCCACTGCGTGGCCCAGCCGAGATCCCGGTCATCCCAGACCAATCGTCCGACCAGAACGACTTCGCCACCCTCCTCCACCGCCACCCGCGCCAACGCCGGAAAAGACGGTGCCCTGAGCTCCGCGCCGGTGATGTTCGATTTCGCCAGCGCCGCCATGCCGGGCAGCACAATGTCCATGCCACGCTTGTCCGCCGCGGCGAGCAGCGCGCCGCGTTGCAAGTCGGACTGGGGTCCATCCATCGTCACGATATAGTTCTTCGCGCCTTGCTCCATCTCGACAAAGACGGCAAGGCGCGGCCGATGTGAAAGCCAGGGCTTGAGGCCAAGCGTCTTGAGAAGGTCGTCGATCTTGCCTTCCTCAAACTCGACGGTGAGATCGAAGGGCCGGTCGCGGGTGCCCTGCTCGTCGCGAATGGGTTTGCCAAAGAACTGATCGCGATAGCTGAATGAACTGACGTAATCCTTGGCCTTCGCCTTGTACGCGGCCAATCGCCGGTCGCCGCTGAGTTTCTGTGCACCGGATGCCTTGATGAGGACGTCCTCCAGAGCTGCGGCAAAACCAACAATGCGGTTCGCTTCGCCTTGGCCCGTCACGGTGACCTTGGTGCGATAGAGATCGGTGCTCGCCGCGGCCATGGCGACGGCGCACCAGGTCAGCAATGCTGCCAGAAAAATCCCTGCGATCACGCGGTTCGCACCGCGGCCTCGCAGGATGAATCGGCGTCTCGTCCTTTGCAGCTTCGACATGAAGATGTCTCTGCGATTCCGCTGGCGGAGTTTCAGCCAGCATCTCAACCGGCGTTCCGGCCGCGGTTCAAGTCCTGCAGCGCCCGCGAGTGAAATCAGAGGCTTATTGCTTGGTCCGCACATTCCAGATTCTTGAATCGCCGCTCTCACATCGCCGCGAACTTCGTCGCGGCGCAACATGCAAAATGAGACTACCGGTCAAGTTGCAGCAGGTGAAGTTGCGTGCGCGGCCTCAGTCATCGGTTAGCTTCCGCCCCGGCGATCCCAGTCGCAATGCATTCCGGCTGCGCGGTGCGCAACCGGCATCGGCCGCACGGCGATCTGGGGCGACCTAAAAACTGGCGATACAAGGGAGGGGTTCGATGTTTAGAAGCTGTGCGGGACTTGTCGCGCTGAGCACCCTGTTGCTTTCCAGCGCCGCCTTGGCTCAAGAGAAGATCAAGGTCGGCGTCACCGCGACGCTCGAAGGCACCTACACGGTGCTCGGCGAGGACGGGATACGCGGCCACCAGACGGCGATCAATACGCTCGGCAAGAAGATCGGCGACAAGGAACTCGAGTTCATCATCGCGTCGACGGATGCCACGCCGGATTCTGCCATTCGCGCCGTGCGCAAGCTGATCGAGCAGGACAAGGTCCAGATCCTGCTGTCGCCGCTGTCCGGCGACGAAGGCATCGCGGTGAAGAATTTTGCCAAGACGCGGCCCGAGCTGACCTTCATCAATGCCGCTTCCGGCGCCCAGGAAACCACTTACGTCGATCCGGCGCCGAACTTCTTCCGCTACAACATGGACGGCGCGCAGTGGCAGGTGGGTCTGGGCAAATACGCCTATGAGACCAAGAAATATAAGAAGATCGCGACCGTCGGCGAAGACTATTCGTTCATCTATACGCAGGTGTTCGGGCTGGTGCTCGAGTTCTGCGGTGCCGGCGGACAGGTCACCAACCGGCAATGGGTGCCGCTCGGCACCAAGGACTTTGCTTCGGTGATCGCCGCCCTGCCCGACGACGTCGACGCGATCTATCTCGGCCTCGGCGGCGCGGACGCCGTCAATTTCCTCAACCAGTACCAGCAGGCCGGCGGCAAGGCGCATCTGATGGGCGGCTCGATCATGGTCGACCAGACCATCCTGTCCGCCAAGGGCAATGCCAAGAACGCGATGATCGGCACCATTGCCGCGAGCGGCCAGGCCGACACTTGGGAGGATCCGGGCTGGCAGAAGTTCGTGAAGGCCTATCAGGACGCCTTCCCGCCGAACAAGCGGTTCCCCAGCCCCTCGCTGCTCGCCACCAACTATTACGGCTCGACCATGGCGCTGATCCTCGCGCTGCGGGAGGTCAATGGCGACCTCAGCAACAACCAGGCGAAGTACAGGGAAGCGCTGGCCAAGATCGTGCTCGACGCCCCCAACGGCAAGATCAAGCTCGACGCCAACCGCCAAGCCATCGGCACCAACTTCGTCACCGAAGTAGTGGACGACGGCAAGGGCGCGTTGTTCTCAAAGGTCGTGAAGGTCATTCCCGACGTGAACCAGACCTTGGGTTACGACCCGGCGGTATTCGCCAAGATCGGGCTGCCGAGCCGGACCGTTCCGGAGTGCAAGAAGTACTGAGTTCTTCGCATTTGCGAACGGGTCCCGGTCTCGCACCGGGATCCGTTCGGGCCCCGGCTGGACGTGATCTTCCCTTGCAATCCCGCGGCGGATGTTGAACGCTGGTTGAAAAAGACAAGAACATCCCCGCGGGAGGGAAGGCATGAGCAAGGCTCTCGCCGTCTTCCACGGCCGGTTCGGTCGCGCGACGGTCTATCAGTTGAACCGCCCCTTCAACATGCATGCGCATCGCGAAGGGCATCTGATTTTTCATGTCGGTGGAACGCCGGCGCACATTGACGTGTGCGATGAGCGATGGCTGCTCATGGAAGACTCCATTGTTGCCATCAACCCCTGGGAACCACACAATTTTGTCCCCACCGATATAGAGAACGGCGCGATCTTCTTCGTCCTCTACGTCAACGCCGAATGGTTTGCTCCCGATGCGGCGCGCGCCCACAGCCTGCGGTTCGGCCGCACCTGTTTCAAACGCACGGCCACACTCGACCGGCACATCCGGCGATCCGCCGCGCTGGTTTGCGGCGCACCATCACTCAGCAGCCTCGATTGCGAACTCAGGCAGTTGATCGACAGTTGCTATGAGGAGAGCTGGCAGAAACCCGAGCCGGTGGCCGAGACCCGCGCCGCCACCGCCGTCACCGACTTCCGCGTCCGCAAATCGATCAAGCTGATGTCGGAAAGTCCGGGCGCCGAGATCGAACTGGATTCGATCGCGCGCGCCTCCGGGCTTTCGCGTCCGCACTTCTACCGGCTGTTCCGCACCCAGACCGGCGTTACCCCGAACCTCTATCTCAATACGCTCATCATGGAGCAGGCACTGGACGCGCTGGTGGCGACCGAAGTGCCGATCGCCGATATCGGCTTCGATCTCGGCTTCTCCTCGCAAAGCGGTTTCACGCGCTTCTTCGCCGCCAATGTCGGGATGGCGCCGACCGAATACCGCCGCGCCGCCAAAGTCTTGCGGCCCTGAGCGCACAGGCTGCGAAAAGATACTGACAATCAAGTGCAAGCTCCGCGACGCCGTTAGGATGCCCTGAAAACGCGAGCCGAAAAGGCCGCGGCTTCTGGGAGGACGGCATGGCGACGGCCGGGCCAAAACCGTGACACGATTCATCGAACGCCATCCGGCATGGGCGCTGATCCTGCTGATCGCGGTCGCGGTGATGCTGTGGCTGATCCTGGCCGTGTGGCCCCCCGGCCTCGAAGAGGCGATCGGCAGGAAGCGGGTGTTTCTCAACGCCGTCTTCAACGGCATCACGCTCGGCAGCCTCTACTTCCTGGTGGCGAGCGGCTTCACCCTGATTTTCGGCCTGATGCGCAACGTCAACCTGGCGCATGGCTCGCTCTATCTGTTCGGCGGCTATATCGGCTACGCCATCAGCACCTGGACCGGCTCCTGGGTGCTCGGCTTCATCGTTGCGTTTCTTGGCGTGGCGCTGCTCGGTATCGTCCTGCAGATCGTCGTCTTCCGCCGCATGGAGGGGCAGGATCTGCGCCAGACCATGGTCACGATCGGGCTCTCGATCGTATTCGCAGACCTGATGCTGTGGGTGTTCGGCGGCGACTTCTATCAGATCCAGACCCCGGGCTGGCTGGTCGGCCCGATCGAACTGCCGCTGGTGACCGCGGTCAAATCGTCGGGCGAGGCGGTCTATCTGCGCTACCCGATGGTGCGGCTCGTGATCTTCGTCGCCGCCGTCGTGATCGGTATCGCGATGTGGCTGGCGCTCAACCGGACCCGCGTCGGGATGATGGTGCGCGCCGGCGTCGACGACCGCGATATGCTCGCGGCGACCGGGGTGCCGATCCAGCTCGTCTTCGTCGTCGTGTTCGCGCTCGGCGCAGGCCTTGCCGGCATCGCGGGCGTGGTCGGCGGAACCTTTCAATCGCTTTCGCCCGGCGAGGATACCCGCTTCCTGCTCGCTTCCCTCGTCGTCGTCATTGTCGGCGGCATGGGCTCGATCCCGGGTGCGGCGCTGGGCGCCGTCATCATCGGCCTCGCCGAGCAGCTCGGCTCCGTCTACATCCCGACCTACGCGATCGTGGTGACCTTCCTCATCATGGTGCTGGTGCTGGCGTTGCGGCCGCAGGGCCTGTTGGCGAGGCGCTGACATGTCGTTGGTCCAGGGCACGCATCAAGAGACCAGCCGGCCGGCAACGGCACGCGCGAACTTGCTGGCGTGGCCGGAAGTCAACCAGCCGGCCGTCTGGCTGGTGGCGGTGATCCTCCTGATCATGCCGTTCATCGCCAGCGGCTTCTTCCTGATCGAGATTTTCGCCACGACGCTGATCCTGGGGACCATCGCGCTCAGCCTGATGTTCCTGGCCGGTTACGGCGGCATGGTCAGCCTGATGCAGCTCACCATCGCCGGCTTCGCCGCCTACATGGTCGCGGTGTTCGGCATGAGCGCCAACACCAATATCAGCCTCGGCTGGCCGTGGTGGCTCGCCACGCCGATGGCGCTGGTGCTCGCCACCATCTTCGGCACGCTCGGCGGCACGCTCGCGGTGCGCACCGAGGGCATCTACACCATCATGATCACGCTCGCGATCGGCGCGGCCTTCTACTATTTCACCAATCAGAACTGGGCGATCTTCGGCGGCCACACCGGCATCAACACCATCGCCACGCCGAAATTCTGGGGCGTCGACTGGCGCGCCGACGTTCCCTATTATTACGTCACGCTGGGCGTTGCGGCGTTCTGCTATTTCGCCGTGCAATATGTCTCGCGCGCGCCGTTCGGTCTCGCGCTGCAGGGCGTGCGCGACAACCCCCGCCGCATGGCGGCGCTCGGCTTCAATGTCAACGCGCACCGCGTGGCGGCCTACGCCTTCGCGTCCTTCATTGCCGCGCTCGGCGGCGTGCTGCAGGTCTGGAACTACCGGCAGATATCGCCCGGCTCGGTCAGCGTCGGCGCCTGCATCGACATTCTTATCATCGCCGTGGTCGGCGGCATCACCCGTCCCGTCGGCCCCTACATCGGCGCCTTCATCTTCGTCATCCTGCGCACCTTCGCGCTCGACCTGCTGGTCAAGTTCGGGCTCGACGGCAACCGCTTCCGGCTGCTGATCGGCCTCGGCTTCCTCGCCATCGTGTTCTGGTCGTCGGACGGCGTGATCGGACTCTGGGAGCGATGGCGCCGCCGCGCTGCCGCTACCGATGCTCGCCCGGGCGGAGGCCACCGCCATGGATAGATCAGCGCCACGCTTTTCGTCCGTCGGCGCCGGCGCCGCGCTGGAACTGCGCGGCGTGACGCGGCTGTTCGGCGCGCTGGCGGCGCTGACCGACGTCACCATCACGGTTCGCCCGGGGGAACGCCGCGCCGTGCTCGGCTCCAACGGCGCCGGCAAGACCACGCTGTTCAACTGCGTGACCGGGGATTTTCCGCCGTCATCCGGCACCATCCGCTTCTTCGGCGAGGACATTACCCACTTCCCGCCTTACGAACGCATCCGGCGCGGCCTGCGCCGCACCTACCAGATCTCGGCGTTGTTCCCCGGCCTGACGGTGCGGGACAATGTCTACCTCGCCTGCCGCGGCGTTTCCCGTGGACGCTTCTCGCTGCTGCGCCCGGGCGCGAACGACGCCCTGATGCACGCGACTGAATCGCTGATCCAGGCGGTGCATCTGACGCCGGTGAGGGAGCAGCTGGTCGCAGAGCTGGCGCATGGCCAGCAGCGCCAGCTCGAGATCGCGCTCGCGCTCGCCGGCGCGCCGCGCTTCATCCTGTTCGACGAGCCGGCTGCGGGATTGTCCCCCACCGAACGGCGCGAGCTGATCGAGATCCTGACATCGCTGCCCGCCCATATCGGCTACATCATCATCGAGCACGACATGGATGTCGCGCTGCGCGTCGTCGAAAGCGTCACGATGATGCACAACGGCCGCATCTTCAAGGAAGGCCTGCCGCACGAGATCGAAGCCGACCCCGAGGTCCAGGAATTGTATCTGGGGGCCGGTCATGCCTGAGATCCGCCGCGCCGCACCCGCGCTCGAAGTCCGAGGCCTCGATGTCTACTACGGCCATTCGCACGCGTTGCAGGGCGTCGACCTGACGCTGGATTCAGGCGTGTTCTCGGTGGTCGGCCGCAACGGCATGGGCAAGACCACGCTGTGCAAGACCATCATGGGCCTGTTGCGGTCGAGCGGCGGTTCGGTTCGCGTGCGGGGCGAAGATATCACCCGCCTCAGCCCGGCGCGGATCGCGAAGGCTGGCGTCGGCTATGTACCGCAAGGGCGACGGCTGTGGCGCTCGCTCAGCGTCGCCGAGCATCTGAGCCTCGCTGCCGGGATGCGGCGCGGCGCCTGGACCATCGACCGCATCTACGAAACGTTTCCCCGCCTTGCCGAACGCAAGGACCACGGCGGCGGTCAGCTCTCGGGCGGCGAACAGCAGATGCTGGCGATCTCGCGCGCGCTGCTGACCAACCCGCAGCTGCTCATCATGGACGAGCCGACCGAAGGCCTTGCGCCCGTGATCGTCGCCCAGGTCGAGGAGATGCTGGTGCGCCTCGGCGAGGACGGCGAGATGTCGGTGCTCGTGATCGAGCAGAATATCGGCGTCGCCACCGCGATCTCAAAGAACGTCGCGATCATGGTCAATGGCCGGATCAACCGGATCATCGACTCCGCGCGTCTTGCCGCCGACCGCGAGTTGCAACAGCGTTTGCTCGGGGTCGGCGTCGTTGGCGTCCACGCCGAGCCGGAAACGGATATCGAAGCCGCCGATGCAGGCGTCGAAGCACGCCCCGCGCCGCCGCGCGCGCCAAGTACGGCGCCCGTCCGGATCTACATCTCCAATCCCACGCTGCCGACGCGCTGGTCGCAGCCGGCCCCCATTGCCCGAATCGAGGCCGCCGCGCGCACGCTTTCGACGGGCGTGACGCGGATCGAAGACGCCGCCCGGCAAAAGCGCCAGGCCGGTGCAGCCGTGCCAGGCGCGTCAGGGCCGCCCGTGGTCCTCGTCGCCGGCACGCTCGACACCAAGGGCGAGGAGCTGCGCTTCATTCGCGACGTGATCGCCGGACAGGGCTTGCGGACGCGGCTGGTCGACGTATCCACCAGCGGAAAGCTCTCCACCTGCGATGTCTCGGCCCAGGAAATCGCGCTGAACCATGGGCGCGGCGGATCGAGCGTGTTCGGCTCCGACCGCGGCGCATCGGTGACAGCGATGGCGGACGCTTTTGCCAATTGGCTGCGTCGCCAGGGCAATGTCGCGGGCATCATTTCAGCCGGCGGCTCCGGCGGCGCGTCGCTGGTCGCGCCCGCCATGCGCGCCCTTCCCATCGGCGTACCGAAGCTCATCATCTCGTCGGTCGCGTCGGGAGATGTCGGCCCCTATGTGGGGCCTGCCGATATCACCATGATGTATTCGGTCACGGACGTGCAGGGCCTCAACTCGATCTCGCGCGCCGTGCTTGCCAATGGGGCCAACGCCATCGCGGGCATGGTGAAGGCGCGTCTCGACGACCAGGCCAAAGTTGGGCGAAACCCGCCCGCCGATCTGCCGGCGGTCGGCATCACCATGTTCGGCGTGACGACGCCGGCCGTGCAGAAGATCGCGGCCGACCTGCGCAATGATTTCGAATGTCTCGTCTTCCATGCCACCGGCGTCGGCGGCCGGTCGATGGAGAAGCTGGTCGATTCCGGCATGCTTGCCGCCGTCATCGATCTCACGACGACGGAAGTCTGCGATCTGCTGATGGGCGGCGTATTCCCGGCGACCGACGACCGTTTTGGCGCTGTTATCCGCACCCGCCTGCCCTTCATCGGCTCTGCCGGCGCGCTCGACATGGTCAATTTCGGCGCGCCCGACACGATTCCCGAACGCTACCGCCAGCGCAAATTCCACGTTCACAATCCGCAGGTGACATTGATGCGCACCACGCCGGAGGAGAACGAGCGCATCGGCCGCTGGATCGGCGACAAGCTCAACCGGATGGACGGACCGGTGCGCTTCTTCCTGCCCGAAGGCGGCGTGTCCGCGCTCGACGCCCCAGGCCAGCCGTTCTGGGATCCGGAAGCGGATGCGGCATTGTTCACGGCGCTGGAGCGCAGCGTACGCCAGACCAGCAATCGCCAGCTCATCCGCATCAAGCGCCACATCAACGATCCCGAATTTGCATCCGCCATCGCTGGCGCGCTCCGTCCTCTGGTCGGACGCCCGGGGACCCGTCGGAAAGTCGCGAGGTGACCATGGCGAGGTTCGAACGTTCAGCGATCCTGAGGAAGTTTCGCACCATGGCCGCCAGGGGCGAGCCGATCGTCGGCGGCGGCGCCGGCACTGGATTGTCTGCCAAATGCGAGGAAGCCGGCGGCGTCGACCTGATCGTCATCTACAATTCCGGCCGCTACCGCATGGCCGGGCGCGGTTCGCTCGCCGGCATGATGCCCTATGGCGACGCCAACGCGATCGTCGTGGAAATGGCCGGCGAAGTCCTCCCGGTCGTCACCAAGACGCCGGTGCTCGCCGGCGTCAACGGCACCGATCCGTTCCGCGACATGGACCTTTTCCTCGACCAGTTGAAGGCGCTCGGCTTTGCCGGCGTGCAGAACTTTCCGACCGTCGGGCTGATCGACGGGGTCTTCCGCGCCAATCTCGAGGAAACCGGAATGTCCTACGCGCTGGAGATCGACATGATCGCCAAGGCGCGTGACAAGGACATGTTGACGACGCCTTACGTATTCAGCGAAAGCGAAGCCGCCGCGATGGCGATCGCAGGCGCCGACATCATCGTCTGCCATCTCGGCCTGACTACCGGCGGCGCGATCGGCGCACACACCGCGCTTAAACTCGAAGACTGTCCGGAACAGATCGACACCTGGGCGGCGGCGGCGCTCAGCGTCAACCCGGACATACTGGTGCTGGCCCATGGCGGCCCGATCGCCGAGCCTGACGACGCTGAATTCATCATGAAACACACGCGCAAGTGCCACGGCTTTTACGGCGCCTCCTCGATGGAGCGCCTGCCGGTGGAGCGGGCGCTGACGGAACAGGTTCGTAAATTCAAGGCGATCGGCGCGCGATAACGCCGGGAGCAAAGGGAGGAAGAGATGTCGGGGACTCTGGTTGGCGAATTGATCCTCTGGCTGATCGTTGCGATCGTCGTGATCGCCATCGTCGTCTACGTCGTGAACTGGCTCTATCACCGTTCGTCGAAGGAAGTGTCCTTTGTGCGAACCGGTCTGCTTGGCGAGCGCGTCGTGATCAATGGCGGCGCCTTCGTGCTGCCGTTCATCCACGACTACACGCCGGTCAACATGAACGTGCTGCCGATGGGGATCGTGCGGGCCAAGCATGACGCCGTGATCACCCGCGACCGCATGCGGATCGACATCGAGGCCGACTTTTATGTCCGCGTGCAGGCGACCCGCGAGGCGGTCGCCATCGCCGCCGCGACGCTCGGACGGCGTACGCTGGAGCCTGAGCAGTTGCACGCCCTGCTCTCCGGCAAGTTCGTCTCCGCGATCCGGTCGGTGGCCGCCGAAATGACCATGGAGCAGATGCACGAGCAGCGCGGCGAATACGTCACGCGGCTCAAGGCCGCCGCCGCCGAGGCGCTGGCCCAGAACGGGCTTGAGCTGGAATCGGTCGCCATCACCGATCTCGACCAGACCGATCTCGAATATTTCAATCCGTCGAACCGGTTCGATGCCGAGGGCCTGACGCGCCTGATGGAAGATATCGAGGCCAAGCGCAAGCTGCGCAACGACATCGAACAGGATTCGATGATCAAGATCCGCACCCGCAACCTCGACGCCGAGCGCCAGGCACTGGAGATCGAGCGCGAGAGCGAGACCGCCCGCCTCGACCAGGAGCGCGACATCGAAATGCGCCGGGCGCTGCAGCGCACCGAGGTAGCGCGCGAACGCGCACTTCGCGAGACCGAGGCCGAGCAGGCGCAGATCTCCGCGCGCGAGGCGATCGAGAAGGCCCGCATCGCCAACGAACAGGCAATCGCCGAAGCCCGCATCTCCTCCGAACGCGAGACACGTCACCGCGAGATCGAGCGCACGCGCGCGGTGGAGGAAAAGGAACTGCTGGCGCGCGAGGAAATCGAAAAGGCCAAGATCGCCAACCAGCGCGCGGTCGACACCGCCCGCATCGCCTCGGAGCGCGAGGTACGGCAGCGCGATATCGAGCGTACACGGACGATCGAGGAAGCCGAGATCACGGCCCGCGAGGCGGTCGAGAAGGCGCGGATCCAGCAGGATCGTTCCATCACCGACGCACGGATCGCCAACGAGGAAGAAACCCGCAGACGCGAGATCGAACGCACCCGTGCGGTCGAGGAAGCCGAAATCGCGGCGCGCGAGGCGACCGAAAAGGCCCGGATCGCCCAGACCACGATCGTCAACGTCGAGCGCATCGCTTCCGACGAGCGTACCCGTTCACTGGAAATTGCGCAGGTTCGCACCATTCAGGAAGCCGAGATCGAGGCGCAAAAATCCGTGGAAGCCGCACGGATTGCGCGAGAGCGGACGCTGGCGGCGGAACGGATCGGCGCCGAGCACTCGACGCGCAAGCTGGAGATCGAGCGCAACCAGGCGCTGGAAGTCGCGGGGATCGCCGCGCGCGAGGCGACAGAATCTTCCCGCATCGCCCAGGAAGAGCGCGTTCGCTCGCTCGAAATCGCGCGCAACCGCGCCATCGAGGAAGCCGACATCGCCTCCCGCGAAGCGATCGAGGCCGCGCGCATCGCACAGGAGAAAGTGATCGCCGCGCAGCGCATCCGGGCCGAGAAGGAAACAAGGGGGCTCGAAATCGACCGCACCGAGTCGATCGAAGCTGCCGAACTCAAGCGGCGCGACGCGATCGAACGGCGGCGCGTCGAGGTCGAACTGGCGTTGGAGGCCGAGCGCATCGCCTCGTCAAAAACCCGCGAAGTGCTCAATATCGACCAGAAGAAGGCGGTCGAGATCGCGGACGAGGAGCGCGTCATCGCGCTCGCCGCCAAGCGCTCCGAACGGATCGACGCCGACCGCCAGGTCAAGCAGGCCGAGATCATCGCGCGCAAGGAGGTCGAGACCACGGACGTGTCGCGCGAACAGGCGCTCGAAACCGCCCGGCTCTCCCGCCGGCGCGCGATCGAACAGCTCGAAGTCGCCCGCGTTCAGGCGCTGCAGGAAGCCGAGATCGCCTCCCGCGAGGAAGTCGAGCGGGCCCGCATCGCCTCCGATCGCGGCCTCGACGAAGCGCGCGTCGGTCGCGAGCGCGATCTGCGCAAGCTGGAGGTCAATCGCGAGAAGGAAGTCGAGACGGCGCTGATGGAGAAGGCCATCGCGCTCTATCAGAAATCTCTGGAAGAATCTGCTGCCAAGGTGGCGGCCGAGGATGCGCGCGTGGGCGCGACCGAGGCAGCCGAACGTGTCGTTACCGCCCGCGACAGCGAGATCGCAAAACGACAAAAGACCATCGAGGTGTTGATGGCGGAGAAGCGGGCCGAAGAGACCAAGATCGCGGCCGACGCCGAACGCGTGCGCGCCGCCGTCGAAGCCGAGGCGCAACGGTTGCTCAACGAAGCCGAGAACGTGCTCACCGACCAGGCGCGCTACTCGCTGTTCCGCCGCAAGCTGCTCGACCGCATCGAAGGCATCGTGCGCGAGAGCGTCAAGCCGATGGAGAAGATCGAGGGAATTCGGATTCTCAGTGTCGACGGCCTCAATGGCGGGGGCGGCGGCGGTGGCGGCGGTCGCAGCCCGACCGACGAGGTGATCGACTCCGCGCTGCGTTACCGGGTGCAAGCGCCGCTGATCGACTCGATCCTGGCCGATATTGGCGTCGAAGGCGGCAGCCTTGCCAAGATGCCCGGCCTCATTCGCGAAGCGCGCGACATGCAGGGCATCAAGGAATCAACTCGTAGGAGCGGCCAAGCCAAGCCCGAGACGCCGCCTGCCCCTGACGCCTCCGGGGAGCCTGCTCCCGAACGCGGCCCGCGCAAGAAAGGTTAAGAGCACGCCATGGCCCGGGTCTACGTCTCCACCGTTGTCAACGCCCGCAATGATCGCGTCTGGGCGCGCGTGCGCGATTTCAACGGCCTGCCGAATTGGCATCCCGCGATCGCGGAGAGCCGCATCGAGGGCGGCGAACCCGCGGACAAGATCGGCTGCGTGCGGGATTTTCGCCTGCGCAACGGCGATCGCATTCGCGAAAAGCTGCTCGGGCTCTCCGACTACGACATGCTCTGCACCTACTCCATCCTGGAGTCGCCGATGGGGGTGGAGAACTACGTCGCGACCCTGCGGCTGACACCGGTGACCGACGGCGACCAGACGTTTATGGAATGGACCGCCGAGTTCGACTGTGCGCCCGAGCGCGAGAACGAACTCGTCGGCAATATCGGGACCGGCGTGTTTCAGGGCGGTTTTGACGCGCTCAAGCGCGCCTTCGGAGGCTAGCGTGCCGCATATCGTCAAAAGCACGATCCTCGACGCGCCGACCGGTGCGGTCTGGAACGTGCTGCGCGATTTCAACGGACATGACCGCTGGCACCCTGCGGTGGCGGCCAGCACGATCGAGCGCGCGCAGGCCTCCGACAAGATCGGTTGCATCCGCCGCTTCAAGCTGCAGGACGGTTCGGAACTACGCGAGCAACTGCTAGCCCTGTCGGACCTCGAACAGACTTTCAGCTATTGCCTGCTCGATACGCCGATCCCGATGTTCAATTACGTGGCCCATGTGCGCCTGCTGCCGGTCACCGACGGCGACCGCACCTTCTGGCACTGGGAATCCAGGTTCAACACGCGGCCCGCGGATACCGAGCGGCTGACGCAGATGGTCGCCGAACAGATCTACCAAGCCGGCTTCGATTCCATTCGCCGGCACCTGAAGGAGGCCGCATGAACGCGGAGGCGAAGCCATGCCCGTCACGGTGAAGACATTTGCGAGTTCTGGCGAGGCGGCGTCGGCGCTGTCGTCCGACCAAGGTGCCCGCTATCTCGGCGGCGGCACGCTGGTCATGCGCGCTCTCAACGAAGGGGATATCTCGATCTCCACCGTCGTGCGTGCGACCGATCAGGCGCTGTCCCGCATTGACGTCGCTAGCTCGCGCATCACGCTCGGGGCCAGCGTCACCTTCGCAAGAATTCTGGCCGAACGCGACCTTGCCTTTCTGCACGCGCCGGCCCGATCGATCGGCGGACCCGCGGTGCGCAACATGGGCACGGTGGGCGGCAATCTGTTCGCGCCCAGCCCTTACGGCGATTTCACCGTGGCGCTGCTGGCGCTCGACGCCACTGTGTCCGTCCAGGGCGGCCTTGGCGCCCGCGACATGTCAATCGAGGAATTTTTGCAATCCCGCGAACGCCAGGCCGGCGCGCTGGTGCTGGCCGTCTCCTGCGCGCGACCTGCGAGCGCCGACGCCTTCCGCTATCGCAAGATTGCCCGCATCAAGCCAAAGGGCGGTTCGGTGATCACGCTGGCGGCGCATCTGCCTTTGAACGGCGGCCGTATATCGGGGGCGCGCATCGCACTCGGCTCCATGGCCGCGACGCAAATTCGCGCAAGGGCATCCGAGCGTGCGTTGGAAGGTCGCTCGCTTGACGACGCCGCGATCAGCGCCGCCGCCGCGGCCGCAACGGAAGGCGTATCGCCTGCAGATAACGCGCTCGGCAGCGCCTGGTACCGCCGCGAGATCGTCGGCGTCCATCTCCGCCGCCTGCTGTCCGGCCTGGAGTAGGCATCATGACCAAGACCCCGCTCCAGTTTCGTCACAACGGCCGCGACGTCGCATTGTTCGTCGATGGCGGCGTCAATCTGCTGGTGGCGCTGCGCGAATTGATTGGCGACATGACGCCGAAATTCGGCTGCGGCCAGGGCGGCTGCGGCGCCTGCAGCGTGCTGATCGACGGCGAACTCCATCTCTCATGTTTGACGCTGGCGGAAACCGTGAACGGCCGCTCGATCGAAACGCTCGACGGGCTGAAGGACGGCCCCAATCTGCATCCGTTGCAGCGCGCGTTCATGGAGCAATTCGCGGCCCAGTGCGGCTACTGCACCCCGGGCATGCTGATGGCGGCAAAGGCGCTGCTCGACCGCAATCCCTCGCCGACGCGCGCCGAGGTTATCGAGGCAATCTCGGGCAACATCTGCCGCTGCACCGGCTACGAGCCGATCATCAATGCCGTCCTCGCCGCCGCCACGGGCGGACGCGCCCGCGCCTGAAGGAAACGACCATGCTGGAATTGCGCAAGGACATCTTCGCCGACGAGCGCGACGATAATCTGAAAGAGATCGGAAAAGGCACGCAGCGTCAGGACATGCTGGGGCACGTCACCGGCACCTCGACCTATTTCGACGACCACAAGCTGCAGGGCATGCTGCATCTAAAAGTATTGCGCAGCCCGCACGTACATGCCCGCCTGCGCCGCATCGACACCACGGAAGCCGAACGCGCGCCCGGCGTTAGGCGCATCATCCGCGGCGCCGACGTGCCGGTCAATCTCAACACCCTGCTCAGCCTGATCAACTTCGGCAAGGACGACGAGCCGTCGCTCGCGGTCGACAAGGTGCGCTACAAGGGCGAGCCGATCGTCGCCATCGTCGCCGACAGCCCGCGGGAAGCGTTTGAGGCCCTCGCGAAGGTACGTGTCGATTACGAGCCGCTGCCCGCGGTGTTCGATGTCGAGGAGGCGCTGAAGCCGGGCGCGCCCGTCGTCAACGAGACTTACCCCAAAAATACCTTCGTCTATCACGACGTCTACGATCATCAAAAACTGCGCTTCGGCGACGTCGAGCGCGGTTTTTCCGAAGCGGACCATGTCCTCGAACAGCGCTACCAGATGTCGCCGATCGAGCATGCGCCGACTGAGACCAACGGTTCGATCGCAGCCCCCGACACCAACGGCCGCTATGTCGTCTACACCTCGACGCAAGCCTTGTTCTTCTCGCTCGATACCTGCGCAAAGATCCTCGACGTGCCGTCCAACACCTTCCATTTCATCGGCGGCACCGTTGGCGGCGGTTTTGGCGGCAAGGTGGATACGCTCACCGAACCGCTCGCCATTCTCGGCGCGATGCTGACCGGGCGTCCGGTGCGCTATCAGCTCGGCCGCGAGGAGGAAATGCAGTTCGGCTCGCCGCGCGGCGCCGAGCGCATCTACATCAAGGACGGCGTGATGCGCGATGGACGCATCGTCGCGCGCAAGATCCGGGCCTATTTCGACAGCGGCGCCTATACAAGGCTATCCAGCTACGCCGTCGTCAAATGCGCGGCGCACCTGCCCGGCCCCTATACGATCCCCAACGTCTACGGCGATATCTATTGCGTGTTCACCAACCGAACGCCGGCAACCGCGATGCGCGGTTTTGGCGTTACGGCGATGGACTTTGCGCTCGAATGCCAGATGGACAAGCTCGCCCATCTCGTCGGCATCGATCCGATGGAGTTCCGGATTCTCAACGCCTACCGCGACGGCGACATGAAAGCGCACCGGCGCGAGGCGAAAAACACCGCGCTGATCGAATGCGTCCAGGTCGCCGCCGAAAAAGCAAAATGGCCGCTTCGCGAGGAAGTGAAGCGGATGTCGTCACGCAAGGACGGCGGCGGCAACCGGGCGGCGATCTCGCCAACGCCGCGCGAACCCGCCCCGCAGCGCGCCGCGGCTTCACAGCAGCGAACCACTTACGACCGCACACCACCAACGACGATTCAACCACCGCCGCCCGCGCAGACGCCTCCTCCCCCGAGGCCGCAGGCTCCGTCGCCGTCGCACGGCGCCACCCGCTTTTCCTCCGTCTTCGGCACCAGGAGGCGCTGACCATGGCCAGACATCGCGGACGCGGCATCGCCTCGATCAACTATCCCATCGGCATGAATCTTGGTGGCGACCCCAGTCAGGCACTGGTTCACTCCAACCCCAGCGGCAAGTTCACGGTCTCGCTGTCGTCGATCGATCTCGGCCAGGGCATGAAGTCGGTGACGCGGCAGATCTGCGCGGAGACGCTCGGCGTGCCGGTCGAGGACGTCTATGTCGACACCGCCGACTCCGACACCGGCCCGCACTGCATGGGCTCGTTCGCCTCGCGCGGCACCCATCGCGTCGGCAATGCGGTGATGGCGGCAGCAAAGGAAGCGCGCGGCGTCATGATGGAAGCCGCCGCCGAGGAACTTGAAGTCAACGCCGCCGACCTCGACACCGACGGGCGCGGCAACATCCACGTCAAGGGCGCGCCGCACCGTTCAATCTCGACCAAGGACGTCGCCATCGCGGCGCAGTTCAAGCAGGGCAAGACGATATCGGGACGCGGCATCTTTCTGGTGCCGCTGTCCGAGGTCAATCCCGAGACCGGCGAGATGTCGCCAGCCACCTGCTACGCGCACGCCTGCCTGGTCGCCGAGGTCGAGGTCGACGACGAGACCGGCGAGGTCGCGATGGTGCGGATGGACAGCGCGTATGAACTCGGCCGCGCGCTCAATCCGCGCCTGGTCGAGCAGCAGCTCGTCGGCGGCGCATGGATGGGGGTCAGCCACGCGCTGTTTGAAACACCCGAGCCCTATTATCCCGATCCGGCACACGGCCCGCGCGACTTCGTCGAATATCTGATGCCCGGCCCCGGCGACATCTGTCCGCACGATATCGCCGTGCTGGAACGCCCCGCAGCCGACGGGCCGTTCGGCGCCAAGGGCCCCGGCGAGATGTGCGCCAATCCGGTGCTCCCCGCAGTGGCGAACGCCATCTTCAACGCCGTCGGCGTGCGGATGGATGAACTGCCGATCACGCCGGAAAAGGTTTTGCGGGCGATCAAGGCGCAGGGCGGCGCGCGGCCGCAGGCGCGGCGCTGAGGCACGACATGGCAGTCCGCGGCAACATCGTCGGCATCGACAGCCCCGAGGCGCTCGAACGGGCGTTGCGGACGGCGTACTACCTTGCCGACGAAGGCCTCGCGACGGCCGCCTATCTGGGGCTGGCGCTCGGCAAACCACTACTGCTGGAAGGCGCGCCCGGTGTCGGCAAGACCGAAGCCGCCAAAGCCATCGCCGCAGTGCTCGGCCGCCGCCTGATCCGGCTGCAATGCTATGAGGGCATCGACGCTTCCGCGGCGCTCTATGAGTGGAACTATCCGCGCCAGATGCTCGCGATCCGCCAGGCCGGCGAAGAGAGCATCGATATCTATGGCGAGACGTTTCTGATCGAGCGGCCGATGCTCGCGTCCTTGCGCGCGCCTGACTCCACCGTGCTGCTGATCGACGAAATCGACCGCGCCGACCAGGAGTTCGAGGCGTTCCTGCTCGAATTTCTTTCCGACTTCCAGATTTCCATTCCCGAACGTGGCACGGTGCGCGCGGCGGAACGCCCGGTCGTCGTGCTGACCTCGAATCGCACCCGCGACCTGCACGAGGCGCTGCGCCGCCGCTGCGTCTACCACTGGATCGATTACCCCACCGCCGAGCGCGAGGCGCGCATCGTGATGATGCGGGCCTCGAGCGTCGCCGAATCGACCGCGCGCGCCGTTGTCGCCGCGGTCGGCAAGCTGCGGCGCGAACCGCTGAGCAAGGCGCCGGGCATTGCAGAAGCCGTGGACTGGGCCGAAGCGGCCACGCTGCTGCACGAGCGCGGCGCGCGCTGGCCGGATGCCTTCAAGCGCTCGATCGGCGTGGCGCTGAAGGACGAGGAGGATCTCACCTACATCTCCGGCCGGCTCGACGCCCTGATTGCGGAGGCTGCCGCGTGAGCGACGAACAGCCATTGCCGCGCGCAGCCCGCGCCTTTGTGTCCTTTGCCGCGCTGCTGCGCGTCAACGGCTTTGCCGTGGCGCCGGAACAGACGACGGCATTTCTCGCGGCGATCGAACTGCTGGGGCCACACAGCATGGAAGCCATTCGACAGGCCGGGTTGGCGACGCTCGCCCCGCCGCCGGAGCGGCGCGCGACCTACGACCGTCTGTTCGACATCCATTTCATCGGCAGCGAAGCGATCGACCATGCGGGCGCGGAAGATGAGGAAGTGGTTCGCCTGCAGGAGGAAGGACGCGGCGTAGACGAAACATTGTTAACCGACGAAGCCAACGAATCCGGACTGGTCGCCGCACGTGCGGAGGCTCTGGTCGAACGCCGCTTCGCGGCCAGCACGACCGGCGATGCCTTACGAAAACTGTCGCGGGAGGCCCCTGCCCGCCTGCCGCGACGCCGAGGCCATCGGCGCATGCGTGCCCGCCGCGGCCCATGGGCCGATCTGCGCCGCACCTTGCGCGAGAGCGTGCGCAACGACGGCGAGGTGCTGCGGCTCGGACGGCTGAAGCGGCGCGCCCGGCCGCGCAAGATTTTATTGCTGATCGACGTCTCCGGTTCGATGAAGGGCCGCACCGACGACAACATGAAGCTGGCGCATGCATTGATGCACGCAGCTCCCAACGTTGAAGTCTTCACCTTCGGCACAAGGCTGACCCGTGTCACCCGCGCGCTCCGCCTCAAGCGACGCGAGCAGGCGCTCGCGGCCGCCGCCCATCTGGTCAGCGATTGGGACGGCGGCACCCGCATCGGCGATGCGTTGCAGGCGTTCCTCGCCGTGCCCCGGTTCGGCGGCTATGCGCGCGGCGCCGCCGTCGTCATCGTCTCCGACGGACTGGAGCGCGGCGATCCCTCCGCGTTGCGCGATGCCGTCGCAAAATTGTCGCGGCGCGCCTGGCGCCTGAGCTGGCTGACGCCGCTCGCCGCCGGCCCCGGCTTTCAGCCGCAGACCGAGGCGCTGATCGCGATCCGGCGTTTTGTGGATGATCTGGTCGACGGCGGCTCTACCGCTGCGATCGTTTCGCATGTTCTCTCGCTTGGACAAAGGAAGGCCGCGTGACCGAAATCGTCGATGCCCATCATCATATCTGGCGTCAGGCCGACCTGCCCTGGCTCAGCGGGGCGATGCAGCCCCGCATCTTCGGGCCCTACGAGCCGATCCGGCGCGACTATCCGATAAAGGAATATCTCGCTGACCTCGCCGGCTCCGGCGTGACACGCTCGGTCTATGTGCAGACCAACTGGGCCAACGACCGCTTCGAGGACGAAACCGCGTGGGTGCAGGAAACCGCAAAGGACCATGGCTGGCCGCACGCCATCGTTTCCTACGCAGACTTCAACGTCGACGACGTCCGTCCGCAACTCGATCGCCTCGCGCGCTATCCGCTGGTGCGCGGCGTGCGCATGCAATTGCACTGGCACGAAAACCCGCTCTATCGCTTTGCCGCGCGGCCGGACCTCTGCACCGATCCAAAAATCCGACGCAACATCGCGCGGCTCGCCGAATATGGCTTCAGCTTCGACTTGCAAGTGTTCGCGCCGCAGATGGCCGGGGCCGCCGGGCTTGCGGCAGCCTGTCCCGATGTGACCTTCGTCCTGCAGCACGCCGGCATGCTGGAAGACCTCTCGCCGGAAGGCCGCTCCGCCTGGCGCGGTGGAATGATGCGGCTTGCGGCCTGTCCGAATATCGTTTCAAAACTTTCCGGTCTCGGCACCTTCATCCACCGCAACGACACGGCGCACATATCCGAGATCGTTGGCGACACGGTGGCGATCTTCGGCGCCGACCGCTGCCTGTTCGGCTCCAATTTTCCGATCGAGAAACTTTGGACCAGCTATCGCGAACTGGTGGACGCTCATCGCGCTGCGATAACCCATTTGAGTGCCGAGCAACACGATGCCGTTCTGAGCAAAACCGCCGCCCGCGTTTATCGGCTGGGGAATTGAGCGATCGAGAGGATTCGGGGAGAGACATATGCCGCTTGAAATCAAGATATTGGACTATGGGGATATCGAACTGGAATCGAGCTTTCTCGTGCTGGGGCGCGATTGCGGCCGGACCCGCCGTGTCCTGACGCTGGGTTTTCTGATTGTCGGCGGTCCTTATCCGGTCGTGGTCGACACCGGCTACCGCTCCAACCAGATCATGGAAACGCTCGGCATGCGCGGGCTGCAGTTCCACGAGAACATGATCGAGAACCAGCTCGCGCGCCATGGCGTGCGGATGGGCGATGTCCGTTTCGTCTGCCACACCCATCTGCATATCGACCACGCCGGCAAGGACGATCTGTTTCCGATGAACACGACCGTGGTGCTCAATCGGAAGGAGCTGGAATATTCCGTTTCCGGATTGATGCATCCGCAATATCCGGCGCCCGACATCAAGCACCTGATCGACCGGCTGCACACCAAGAGCGCGCTGCGCTTCCTCGATCTCGAAGTGACCGGGCCGGTCGAACTGATGCCGGGCGTCTACTGCGACGCGGCCAACGCGCACACCGAAGGCTCGATGAATATCCACGTTCATACCGCCGACGGCATCGCCACCATCTGCGGCGACGTGATCTACGATTTCAACGACCAGATTGTTACGCCCTTCAACGAGATCCACGATGCCGAGCCGCGCACGACAGGCAATCACGGCACCAGCAAGCGCGCGGAGAAAGCCGCGATCAAGAAACTGCTGAGTGGTTCGCGCTATTTGCTCCCGGTGCACGACCGGCCGGCCAAGATCGAGGGCGGCAACGTGGTCGGCCGGCTTCACGATCAGGTGCCGGGGCCGGTGGTTCAGAGCCTGCCCCTGCGCAACTGGTTCCCGGCCTGAGCGCAGAGAAAAGGACGGACCGATGACGCATGTCACGCTGCGCCCGGAATTCGAAACCCTGATCGACCCCTACGCGCCGGTTGGCCAGGTCGGCACCGGCTTCGACTTCACGGAGGGCCCGATCTGGCATCCGGTCAATCACTATCTCCTATTTTCCGACATGCCGGGCGATGTGCGGCGACGGTGGGATGCCAAGCGCGGCGTCGTCGAGGTCAAGCGTCCGTCGAACAAATGCAACGGCATGACCTACGATGCCGAGCACAACCTCATTGTCTGCGAGCATGCCACTTCGTCCTTGATCCGCGAGCGCCCTGACGGAAGGCGCGAGGTGATCGCCTCGCATTTCGAGAACCAGGAACTCAACAGCCCGAACGATGTCTGCGTACATTCGAACGGCGCGATCTATTTCAGCGATCCCTGGTATGGCCGCATGCCGGTCTACGGCGTCGAGCGGCCGCGGCAACTCGGTTTTCAGGGCGTGTATCGCGTTCCGCCGGGCGGCGGTCCGCCGAAACTTGTCGTCGATCGCCATTTATTCGACCAGCCCAACGGCCTCTGTTTCTCGCCCGACGAGCGCCTGCTTTATGTCAACGACACCACGCAGGCGCTGATCCGCGTCTTCGACGTCGAGGCCGATGGCTCGCTCGCCAATGCGCGCGTCTTCGCCAGCGGCATCCGCTCCGAGCTCGAGCCCGGCCTGCCCGACGGCATGAAGTGCGACCAGCGCGGCAATGTCTGGGTCACGGCGCCCGGCGGCGTCTGGGTCTATTCGCCGGCCGGCGAATTGCTCGGCAAGGTCCGCGTGCCCGAACTCGTCGCCAATCTCACCTGGGGCGGCGCTGATTTTCGCACGCTCTATCTGACCGCGACACACTCGGTCTATGCGATCCCGGTTAAGGCCGGACCGCGATACGAACCCTATATGAGCAGCCGGTCTGCGACCGGTCCCGGTACAGTCTCCGCCGCGCCCGCTCCTCCTCAACTTGCCGGTGGAGACATGCAGCTCGATCCCCGGCGCTGCGCGATGATCATTCAGGATCTGCAGAACGACGTCATCATGGAAGGCGGCGCGTTCGCCGATTCCGGTTCGCCTGCGCACGCGCGCCAGCAGCGGGTAGTCGACAATGTCCGCCGCCTTGCCGAGGCCGCGCGGGCGCGCGGCGTCGTCATGATCCATGTCTGGTTCATCGTCGAGCCCGGCGCGCCCGGCGTCACGCTCAACGCGCCGCTGTTCGAAGGACTGGTCGATAGTGGCGCGATGGTGCGCGGAAGCTGGGGCGCCGCGCCGGTTTCGGGGCTGGAGCCACGCGCCGGGGATTTCATCGTCGAGAAAATGCGCATGAGCGCCTGGGAAGGCACGCGGCTGGAAACCATCCTCAAGGCGACCGGCCGCGACATGATCATCAACACCGGGGCGTGGACCAACATGTCGGTCGAGCACACCGCCCGCACCGGCGCCGACAAGGGCTACTTCATGATCGTCCCGGAAGACTGCTGCTCGACCATGAACGCCGACTGGCACAACGCCTCCATCAATTTTGCGATGCAGAACGTCGCCGTCGTCACCAACGCCGATGCGGTTATCAGGGGATTGGGATGAACAGAGTGCGGCCATGCCCAAACTCTTTCACCTGAGCTGCTCGCCACGCACGGAATCGGAATCCTCCGCCGGTGCGAAGGTGTTTATCGACCGCTTCCGCGAGGCGCGGCCGGACTGGGACATCGACGTGATGAACCTGTGGCGCGATCACCTGCCGGAATTCGAGGGTTATGTGCTGGAGGCCAAGTATGCCCGCATCGGCGGGCGGCCGTTCACGGATTCGCAGCGCGAAGCATTTGCGGTCACCGAGCGCATCGCGCTTCGTTTCGCGCTTGCCGACCGCGTGCTGATTTCAACGCCAATGTGGAATTTCGGCATTCCCTACAAGCTGAAACAATGGATCGACGTCATCACGCAGCCCGGGCTGGCGTTCCGCTTCGATCCGTCGCAAGGCTATCTGCCGCTGTTCAAGGACCGGCCGACGGTCGTGATCCTGGCGAGCGGCAGCGATTTCATCACCGGCATGAACCGCGGCCGCATCGACATGGCGACGCCCTATCTGCGCGAGGCGCTGCGCTTCATCGGCGTCAGCGACGTGCGTTTCGTGCCGATCGGACCGACCACCGGGCCGGCGGAACCGATCCGCGCCGCACGCGAAGGCGCGCATCGGCGGCTGGCCGAGATGGCCGCACGATTCTGACCGATAGGGTTGGCGGAACCGATGCATTTGCTGCAATACTGCGCTTACCCGGCTGCGGCGAAGGAGAATCCGTTGAAGTGCCACGAATTACAGGGACCGAACGGAATCGATGGGCTTGCCCTCGTCGACAAGCCTGTGCCGGAGCCCGGTGCGGGCGAGGTGCTGGTTCGGCTCAAGGCGGCGACGCTGAACTATCGCGATCTCCTCACCGTCAAGGGCGGTTACGGCTCGCGCCAGAAGTTTCCGCTGGTGCCGGTGTCCGACGGTGCCGGCGTGATTGAGCGCGTCGGCCCCGCCGTGCGGGAACTCGCGGCCGGCGACCGCGTCATCGGCAGCTTTTTCGAAAACTGGATCAGCGGCGAGCCCAGCGAAACGAAGATGCGCTCAGCCCTCGGCGGCTCGGCCGACGGCGTTCTGACGGAGTATCGCATCTTTCCGAAGCACGCGCTGGTCAAAACGCCAAAACACCTCAGCGATATCGAAGCCGCCGCACTTCCCTGCGCCGGGGTCACGGCCTGGAGCGCGGTGATAAAACTCGGCGGCATCAAGCCAGGTCAGACCGTTCTGACGCAGGGCACCGGCGGCGTATCCCTGTTCGCCATTCAGTTTGCCAAAATGTGCGGCGCGCGCGTCATCGCGACCTCGTCGAGCGATGCGAAGATCGAACGCCTCAAGCAGCTCGGCGCGGACTTCACGCTGAACTACAAGGAAACGCCCGACTGGGGAAAGAAAGCCCGCGAGTGGAGCGGCCATGGTGTCGACCTGGTCGTCGAGGTGGGCGGCGTCGGCACGCTGAACGAATCGATCCGGGCGACCAGGATCGGCGGCACGATCGCCTTTATCGGCGTGCTCGCGGGATCGCCAAAGTCCGATTCGCGGCTGCCGCTGATGGTCATGCAGCAGCAGCGGCTGCAGGGCGTCACTGTCGGATCGGTCGAGGATCTTCAGGCGATGGCGGATGCCATCGCGGCAAGCCGCATGAAGCCGGTGATCGACAAGACCTTTTCATTCGACCAGGTGAAACAGGCGTTTGCCCATATGGAAAGCGGCGCGCATTTCGGCAAAGTGGCGATTGCGATTGGGTGAACCTCGGCATTCCAAAAATGGCAACATCTGGTCACATGCAACTCTTGCTGGTTCCAGCAATTGCGTCCGCCGCCATTAAGCTTTAAATTCCAGCTATTCGCCTCGTCGAAACAACGGGCGCCGCCTTGGCGCTCGAGAGAGCTGAGCGGGATTTGCAACCGAGCCGGGGTCGCCGCCTCACCGAAAGCTGAGGGCCCGCCCCTACGATGGCGAGACGAGTAGACCGGCAGCGAGCGAGACCACCCGAGCGAGAATGATGCCGCCCGCGCGAGAACTGCAGCGAGCAGGCGGATGGAATGAATGATGACCGACGACAAGAGCAAATTGCTGAGATCGCTGAAAATCGATCGCAGCGCCGACAAGACGGAGCGATCCGGTAGAAGCTGGCTGCCGATCTCGGCGGTCATTGTCGCCTGCCTGGTCGGATTTGCCGCCTTTGCCGCCTTCGAGTTCCGCAAACAAGATGCCCCAAAGGAGACCGCGCAGCAGCCCGCCGCGCAGCCGCAGGCATCGCAACCGCCCCAGCAGACTACCACGAGCAGCAAGCCGGCCGGCACGCTCGCAGCCTCCGGTTATGTAGTGGCGCGGCGCAAGGCGACGGTTGCGGCCGAGATCACCGGAAAGGTGGTCGAGGTCTTCATCGACGAAGGCATGACGGTGACCGAAGGTCAGGTCGTCGCGCGGCTCGACAGCGTGCTTGCCGAAAAGGACTTTGAGCTGGCCCGCTCGCGCGCCGAGAGCGCCGACGCCGCGATATCAGCCATCACCGCCGATCTGGAGGACGCGACCCGGATCATGACGCGCGTCCAGACATTGTCGCAGAAGAATTTCGCCACCGAGGCCGATCTGACCAAGGCGCAGGCCCGGGTCGGCGTGCTCAGCGCGCAATTGCGCCAGGCGAAGTCGCAATTCTTGACCGCCAGCATCGACGCCAAGCGCAGTGCCTCGATGCTCGACAAGCATCAGATCAAGGCGCCATTCGCCGGTGTCGTCGTCGACCGCAGCGCGCAGCCCGGCGAAATGATTTCCCCGATGTCGGTCGGCGGCTACACGCGCACCGGTATCTGCACCATCGTCGACATGGATTCGATCGAAATCGAAGTCGACGTCAACGAGGCCTTCATCGGCCGCGTCGTTCCCGGCGGCGCCGTCAACGCGATGCTGGATGCCTATCCGGACTGGACCATTCCCGCCTCTGTCATTGCCATCGTGCCCACCGCGAATCGCGAGAAGGCCACGGTGAAAGTGCGCATCCGCTTCGAAAAGAAGGACCCGCGCATCCTGCCCGACATGGCGGTGAAGGTGAACTTCCTGGCTGACGCCAAGGCAAAGGGCGCCACTGAGACCACCGCCGCGAACTAGCTTCAGCCGGAATCCTCGAGGGAGACAAGCGTGACAGCCGAACAACCGATGGTTCGCCTAACCGGCGTAGCGAAACGTTTCACCAAGGGCAAGGAAACGATCTCGATCTTCGATCATCTCGATCTTACTATACCCCGCGGCGATTTCATCGCCGTCATGGGGCCGTCCGGTTCGGGCAAGACCACGCTGCTCAACCTGCTGGGCGGCATCGATCGCGCCGACGCCGGCGAAATTGCGGTGGCGGACCAGCGCATCGACGGCCTCTCCGAGGGCGAACTTGCCGCCTGGCGCGCCGCCAATATCGGCTTCATCTTCCAGTTCTACAATCTGATGCCGATGCTGACCGCGGCGCAGAACGTCGAACTGCCGCTGCTGCTCACACGCCTGAAGAAGAAGGAGCGCGCCGAGCGAGTTCAGACCGCGCTGTCCGTGGTAGGTCTCGCCGATCGCATCAAGCACCGTCCGCGCGAAATGTCGGGTGGACAGCAGCAGCGCGTGGCGATTGCACGCGCCATCGTCTCCGATCCGAACCTGCTGCTGTGCGACGAACCGACCGGCGATCTCGACCGCCAATCCGCCGACGAGATCCTGTCGATCCTGCAACTGCTCAATGGCGAACTCGGCAAGACCATCGTGATGGTGACGCATGACCCCGCCGCGGCAAACTATGCCAAGCGCGTCCTGCATCTCGACAAGGGCCGGTTCGTCGAACGGGAGCTTGCCGCGTGAACGATTTCGACCTGGTCCGGAAAAACCTGTTCCGCCGCAAATTGCGCGCGAGCCTGATGATCGTGTCGATCCTGATCGCCTTCATGATCTTCGGCGTGCTCGCCGGATTCCATCGCGCCTTCACCCTGGGCGAGGATCGCGCCGCCGCGGACCGGATGATCACCGTCAACAAGATCAACTTCACCCAGCCGATGCCGATCGCCTATTTCAATCGCGTGCGCGCGGTGGACGGCGTGCGGCAGGTGACCCACGCCAACTGGTTCGGTGGTTATTTTCAGGACCCGAAGAACTTCGTCATGTCGCTCGCGATCGAGCCGGCCACCTATTTCGACGTCTATCGCAACGAATTCGACGTTCCGCCCGACCAGCTTCAGGCGTTCGCCCGCGATCGCGGCAGCGCGCTGGTCGGCGAAAAGCTGGCGCAGAAATGGGGCTGGAAGATCGGCGATCGCATTCCCATTCAGAGCAACATCTTCAGCCAGAAGAGCGGCGGACACACCTGGGACCTCACCATTGCCGGCATCGTCAAGGGCAAGGTCGAGCATGTCGACACCAACTTCCTCTTGTTCCAGTACGCCTATTTCGACGAGACCCGCAGTTTCGGAAAGGACACCATCGGCTGGATGATCCTGCAGACCACCTCGCCTGACAACAACGATCGCGTGGCGAAAGCAATCGATGCGATGTTCGCGAATTCCACCGCCGAGACCTCGACCGACACCGAGAAGGCGTTCGGCAAGGCGTTCGTGGCGCAGTTCGGCAACATCGCGCTGATCGTATTCCTGGTGGTGGGCGCCGCCTTCATCACCATCCTGATGATCGTCGGCAATACCATGGCATTGTCGATCCGGGAGCGCACCCGTGAGATCGGCGTGCTGAAGACGCTCGGATTTTCAGGCCCGCGGATTCTGGCCATGGTGCTCGGCGAGTCCGTGCTGCTGGCGCTGCTCGGCGGCGTGCCGGGGCTTGCGATTGCGGCGCTGATCGCCATGGCCCTGCGCGCGAGCCTTTCCAACGTTGCGCCCGCCTTTGCGGTATCGCCAACCATAGCGTTGCAAGGGTTGGCGCTCATGATCGCGCTTGGGCTGATCACCGGGATCATTCCGGCGCTCAGCGCCATGCGGCTCAAAATTGCAACCGCGCTCGGACGGGGATAGGCATGCGTTCGCTTTGGCTTCAAGTCGCGGCGGTCACCGCCATCAACCTCAAGAGCATTGCGCAGCGGCGCTGGCTCTCGCTCTCGACGGTGATCGCGATCGCGCTTGTTGTGATCGTGCTGCTCGCCTTCCTGGCGATGGCCAACGGCTTCCAGCGCACCATCGCGGGAGCCGGCGCCGACGACATCGCGATCGTGCTGCGGGCCGGCTCGCAGGCCGAAATCAACAGCACGGTGAGCCGCGACCAGGTGCGGCTGATCGAGGACGGGCCCGGCATTGCCCGCGGCAGCGACGGCAAACCCCTGATCTCGCCGGAACTCTATCTGGTGGTCGACGGCATCAAGCGCTCGACCGGGACCAAGGCCAATTTGCCGCTGCGCGGGATCGGCGAACAGGGCACCGCGTTGCGCAAGGGCATTGCCATCACCGCCGGCCGCATGTTCAACCGCGGCAGCAACGAAGTGGTGGTCGGCAAGGCATTGCAGCGGGAGTTCGCAGGCTTCGATATCGGCTCCACCGTGGCGTTCGGCGCCACGCGCTGGAATGTCGTCGGCGTATTCGAGGCCGGCGGCAGCGTGTTCGAATCCGAGATCTGGGCCGATCTCAACGTGGTGCAGAGCCTGTTCAACCGCAACAACATCGTACAGACCGTGCGCGCGCGCCTCACCGGACCGGCCGCGCTGAACGAGCTCAAGAGTTACAGCGACAATGATCCAAGGCTCAAGCTCGACGTCAAATCCGAAGCCGCCTACTTCGCCGAACAGGCCTCGCAAACATCGGACCTGATCCAGAAACTCGGCTGGCCGCTCGCGATCGCGATGGCGCTGGGCGCGATCGCCGGCGCGCTCAACACGATGTATTCGTCGGTGGCCGCCCGCGCGACCGAGATCGCGACGCTGCGCGCCATCGGCTTTGGCGGTTTCCCCGCGTTTGTCGGAACGCTCGCCGAATCGCTGTTGCTCGCCGCCATCGGCGGGCTGCTGGGCGCCGCCGCCACCTACTTGATTTTCGACGGCGTCACGGCGTCAACCCTTGGCGGCAACTTCACGCAGGTGGTGTTCGACTTCAAGCTCAGTCCCTGGCTTATCGCCGAGGGCGTCGTGCTCGCGCTGGTGGTCGGCCTGATCGGCGGACTGTTTCCGGCGCTGCGGGCCGCGCGATTGCCGATCGTCGAAGGCCTGTACGCGCACTGAACGCGCCATTCGCCTGAACCATGCCGCATCGCCGGCATGGTTCAACGGATTTCAATCGGCCACGACGTCTGATCAAGGTCGCCGTTCCAGCGCTCGGCCACCATCCAGAGCCGCGTGTCCGGACCGATCTTCTCGGGAAACTTGACCCATGCCTTGGCGTAACCGGGTTGCCCGATGACCCGTATGCCCTCTGAACCCATCGACTTCGGTCCGATGTTGACCCAGAGGCGCCTTATGTCCTTCCAGCAATCCTGACAATATTGGGCGAGCACCATGGCGCGCGCACCGGGCCGAACCGGATCGGAGGTATCGCCCAGGCCTGCCACCATCACCACACCCATCGCGAACGGCCCGATCGGCTGGGCCGCATAACGGGCGGCCCGCTCATCCAGGGACATCGAATAGAAGCGGATCGTCATCGTCATTGCCGCCAGCGAAAGAACGATGATCCCGAGGTTGACGGGCTTGAGCACGCCCATGGCTCCGCCCCACGGCCTGACGATGTGCCAGATGCGACGCGCCGCCGATCACTGCGATGGCTGCGCCTTGCGGGCTGCCCGCTTCCAGAACACGATCACACCTGTGATCGACAGTGCCGTGACGACAGCGCCGAAAAGGAACCATATCGTCTTGGAAACGAGGCCTGCGAAATTGCCGAAATGCAGCCCATCCGCCAGCGCGCCTGCCCACGCGAACGAGTAGCTGTCGCGGCTCAGCCGGTAGCCGAGAATGCGCCCGCCATAGGGCTCGACATAGACCCTCGACAGATGCTGGCCGAACAGCTCTCCCGTGTTGCCGCCGAACGTGACGGCGTCGCCATGCGTGTCGGGCAGCCTGAGATAGCTGATCCTGAATCCGGGAAACGCCTGCCGCACCGCCGCGGCGAGCCCTTCCGGCGACAACATTTTCGGCGTGCCGGGCCCGAGCCGGTCGAAATCGGCAACGGGCATCACCGGGGGCGTTTCATCATGAACGGCATGCGGAAAGTGCAGCAGTGGTTCGCCGACGCGGATCCAGAAATACCACAGGCTCGTGGCAATCAGGATCACGAGAAACCAGATCGACCAGACGCCGCCGAGCCGGTGCAGATCGCCCATCAGCGTTCGCAGGGTTCTCGCGCGGGGCCGCCGGAAGAAGCCGCGCCAGAATTTCCGGTAGGTCAACAAGCCCGTGATGAGCGATGCCAACAGGAAGAATACCAGGCTGCAGACGATGGCAAAACCCCAGGTCGGGATCATCAGATAGGCGTGGAACTGGCCAAGCAGATAGCCCGCCGTGACGAACGGCGTCGTCCCCTGTACGACGCCGCGATAGGGATCGACCCAGACGCGGCGGACGCCATCCCGTGGCGACACGCCGATGACGCCGATCGCGGTACGCGGACCATCCGCCTCGGCGGGGAATTGGCCGAGCAGACCCATCTCGGGATAGGTGTCGCGGACGGCGGCAATCAACCGGTCGAGGCCAACCCGCTCCGGCCCGGGCGCTACACGCATTTGCGGATAGATCAGCCAGTCGATCTCTTCGCGAAATACCGCGAGCGTGCCCGACAGCAGGATAGTCGTGAGCAGCACGAAGAAGCTGAGACCGAGCCAGGAATGGACCGAAAACGCCGCGCGCGCGAAACTGACGCGCGCGCGAGTTGGCGCGAGTTGCCCGTCCATCCGGGCGCACTCAGAATCGAGCGGTGGCTTTGATGCCGATCATGCGGCCGTCTCCGATGGTAGCCTCCGTCCTGCCCGCCGCGATGCTGGTCAAATATCTTTCGTCAAAAAGATTGCGTGCGAACAGCGATACCGATCCGTGCCCAGTCTCGTAACCGACCCGGGCGTTGACGAGTGTGAAGGCGTCGACGAACCGTGTCGGCGTGTTTGCAACATCGCCAGAGCTGTAAAACCCGTCGGTATAGGAGATGTCCGCGCCGGCGAATACGCCGGACTCATGCTTGTAGAAGGCGCCAGCCGACGCCGTGACGGTCGGCGAGCTTGGAAACGCATTGCCGTTGATAGTGCCGAGCCGGGTGGTGGCGGCGTCGTCAAACCTGGTCTGCAGCAACCCGATCGACGAGAAAATCGTCAATCCCTCGATCGGCTTCCACCGGACGTCGATTTCGGCACCATAGGCATGCGACTTGGCGACGTTCTGCGTCGTGGATGCGCCAATGATGAAGGGGTTGTCGACGACGAGTTGCTGATCCCGGTAATCGTAATAGAAGGTGTTGGCATTGACTTGCAGGCGGTCTTCCAGCCACCGTGAACGGTAGGCCAATTCATATGACCAAAGGTATTCCGGCGCGACCCGGTTGATGGTGCCGCTGCCAATGACCGCCTCGGCGTAGCCCGACCGATAGCCCTTGGTTGCGGTGCCGGCAACCGTCTGGTTGTCGGTAAGGTCATAGGCCAGCCCGGCCTTCGGCAGAAACTCCGTATTGGTGTTCGACACGTTCTCGGCCAAGGACGCTTGCGTAAAGAACTGCGTGTCGAAGGCTTCACCGCGAACATCGTTGCGAACCTTGTCCTGCAACATGCGACCACCGGCGATGAGGGTCCAGCGGTCGAAGAAGCGGTAACGCAGGTCGGTATAGGCCGCAATCGATACCGTCGTGTTGTCCGACTTCAGGTCCTGCAGGTTCAGCGTGGGTCCAAACAGCGTGGTGGTGATCAGCGAATCCGTCCGGTTGGAAAACCGGCCGGCAAACAGGCCGGCCACGCCGGTCAGCGGCGAGCCGGCCGGATCGAAGGCGACGCGCAAATCTTGCGAAAAATCGCCGCCCTCCCGCTTGTCATTGCGAACGATCGAGGAGCCCGCCGGCGACCCGATCGTCGTGTCGGTTTCGGCAAAAGCGGTAAGCGATTTCAGCTTCAAGCCCGGCGCGAGCTCGTAGCTGATGTCGGAAATGTAGTTGTTCGTGAACGTCTTGCGG
>Ga0307500_10000042_pt1 | contig 37783 bp, 41 predicted proteins | sample 14_S_MG_FD_201362 | JGI IMG/M metagenome (GOLD analysis project Ga0307500, IMG submission 201362) | Soil microbial communities from Populus trichocarpa stands in riparian zone in the Pacific Northwest, United States - 14_S | ecosystem: Environmental > Terrestrial > Soil > Riparian zone > Trees... | reverse complement strand
GAGGACCAGCCCATCGTAGATCGTCGGATACTGCATGAAGCCGTAATGCAGGATGACGCGGGTGATGCCCGGGATGATTTCGACGATCTCGGCGCGGTCCTCGTCGGATATGCGCGGCGATTCCTCGATCAGCACCGTCACCAACACCACGCGCTGATGCAGCACGTGATTGTGCTTGACGAATTGCGTCAGCGCCAGCGGCACCCCCTTGGGCGAGGATGCCAGGAATACGGCGGTGCCGGCCAGCCGGGCGTGGCAGCGGTTGATGGCGGTCTCGATCAGATCCTCTTCCGGCTGGCGCAGGCTTCCGCGTGCGTGCTCCACCAGCTTGACGCCGCTGCGCCAGGTCAGCATCACGAAGGCGATGATCGCTGCGAGCAGCAACGGAAACCAGCCGCCCTCCAACAGTTTGACCGAATTGGCGGCGAAGAAAATGCCGTCGATGGCGAAGAAGAATCCATTGACCGCGATCACGATGAACGGCGAATAGCCCCACTGGATCGCCACCAGCGCCGCCAGCAGCGTGGTGATGGCCATCAACAGCGACACCGCGATCCCGTAGGCGCCGGCGAGGGCTTCCGAGGAGCCGAAGTGCAGCACGGCGCCCAGCGTCGCCGCCGCCAGCAGCCAGTTCACCAGCGGCACGTAGATCTGGCCGATCGCGTCGCTGGTGGTGTGCTCGATGTGCATCCGCGGCAGAAAGCCGAGCTGGATCGACTGCTGCGTCAGGGAAAACACGCCCGAGATGATGGCCTGCGAAGCAATCACGGTGGCGAGGGTGGCGAATGCGACCAGCGGGTAGTGCACCCAATCCGGCGCCAGCTGGTAGAAGGGATTTTCAACGGCCGAAGGATCGGTAATCAGCAGCGCTGCCTGTCCAAAATAGTTCAGCACCAGCGCGGGCAGCGCCACCGCGAACCAGGCGAGCCGGATCGGAAATCGTCCGAAATGGCCCATGTCGGCGTACATCGCCTCGCCACCGGTGACCGCCAGAAATGCGGCGCCGATAATGGCAAAGCTGACGTGGAAGTTCTGATGGATCAGGAAATCGAAGGCATAGAGCGGGCTGAGGGCGACAAGCACGCCTGGCGCCATGAAGATGCCGTGGATACCGAGCGCGGCGAGCACCGCGAACCATCCGACCATGACAGGACCAAACGCCCGCCCGATAAATTGGGTGCCCTGCCGCTGTATGAGGAACAGCCCGATCAGGATCACAACCGTGAGCGGCACGACGGCAGGCGCAAGCGATGGCGCGTCGGCCTTCAGGCCTTCGATGGCGCTGAGCACCGAGATGGCAGGCGTAATCGCGCCGTCACCATAGAGCAGGGCGGCGCCGACAAGGCCGACCACCAGCAGTCTCGCACGCCATGTTCCGGCCGGCGCATGGCGCGCGTGCAGCAACGCCAGCAGCGCGACGATGCCGCCTTCGCCGCGGTTGTCCGCGCGCAAAATCAAAAGCGCGTATTTGATCGAGATGATCAGGATCAGCGCCCACAGGATCAGCGACACCACGCCGAGGACGGCTTCATTTGTCAGCGGCCCGCCATGGGTGGCGGCCTTCGCCGCTTCCTTCAGGGCGTAGAGGGGACTGGTGCCGATGTCGCCGTAGACGACACCGAGGGCGCCGAGCGTGGCGGCTGCAGGGAGCTGAGTGGAATGGCCGGCGGTTGCAACTGGCGTGACGGTCACTGGCGCCCCCATTGGCCTCGCGCCCGACGGATCAGCCGAGGGGCGCGATCAAATGCCAGTGTGCGACGAGACGCCGCAAATTGCCATCGTGTTACTGCCCAAAGCTGTGGGCGCTGCCGCCGGAATCGATGAGGTCCCCGGGGGGCATCCCGAGGACCTCGAACCAGAGCAACCTGGCAACAACGAACAAAAGAAAAGGTAGGGTCGACGCTCCTACGGCGTCCGGTTGGCGGTAACCAGGCGCGCTTCCTTTACCGTCGACTTGGAGCCGGCGCTGCGGAGGCAGGACGCTTCGAAATTCGGCCAGGCCTGCTGCGAGCAATCCTTGCCGACGGTACGGATATCCAGTCGGTCACCCTTGGCGAGCGCCTGCGGAACGCTGGCTTCGACCTGGGGGGCAAAGCCGGGCAATACGGTCAGCGCGGCGGCAATGAACCCAGCGGCAGCGATTGCGGAAAAAGCCTTGATCATGACGGTCCCCTGTCGTGGGCCTTGGCGGCCCGTCGTCGTTTCGTTGGTTGAACTTGTAGCCAGCGCAAGTTTCCGGCCGTCTTCGCCGGCTGCGAAAACGGTTTCGTTGGGTCCGAGTTTTGTTTCGTCGGCCATTGGCCGATGAAACATTGCCCGTCCGCCCGGGGGAGACGCCCAGACCCCGGTAGTGGTTCATTGGCCGATCCGAAATATAAAGCCGTGCCAGTGGGGAACATTCCCCGGCTTGCCGGGCCGCCCGGGGCGGGGTAGGAGGGGCCTATGCCCCGTATCGCGCTCTACCCCGGCTCATTCGATCCCGTCACCAACGGCCATCTGGACGTGGTCCGGAACGCCGTCGGCCTGTGCGACCGCCTGATCGTCGCCATCGGCGTCCATCCCGGCAAAAAGCCGCTGTTTTCGACCGACGAGCGGCTGGAGATGGTCCGGGCGGTATTCGCACCCATAGCCGCCAAGGCCGGCTGCGACTTCGACTGCACGACCTATGACAATCTGACGATCACAGCCGCCCAACAGGCCGGCGCCACCATCATGATCCGCGGCCTGCGCGATGGCACCGACCTCGACTATGAGATGCAGATCGCAGGCATGAACGAGACCATGGCGCCGGAGGTGCACACGGTATTCCTGCCGGCCTCGGTCGCCGTCCGCCCGATCACCGCCACACTGGTGCGCCAAATCGCGGCGATGGGCGGCGACGTTTCGGCCTTTGTGCCGCTATCGGTCGCAGCCAGCCTGAAGACCAAGTTCGCAAGCTGAGACGCTGGTACGCGACACCACGCTTTCCTGTTTTCACATGACCGGAGCTTTCATGATCCGCATTCTCGCCGTTCTCGCCGCGCTGTTCCTTGTGGCTCCCGCGTTCGCCCAGCCGCTGCCCGCCAATCTCGACAAGGCGAATGCGATCGTGATCGACACCACCAAGGGCCGCATTGTCGTCAAGCTGCGGAGCGATCTCGCGCCCCAGCATGCCGAGCGCATCAAGCTTTTGGCGCGCGAAGGCTATTACAACAACGTGCCGTTCCATCGCGTGATCGAGGGCTTCATGGCGCAGACCGGCGATGGCAAGAATTTCAACGGCACCGGCGGTTCGAAATATCCGAATCTCGCGGCCGAATTCTCCAACGTGCCGTTCAAGCGCGGCATCGTCGGGATGGCGCGCGCCGCAAGCAACGATTCGGCCAATTCGCAGTTCTTCATCATGTTCGCTGAAGGCGCCTCGCTGAACGGGAAGTACACCGTGATTGGCGAAGTGGTGTCGGGCATGGATGTGGTCGACAAGATCAAGCGCGGCGAACCCGTCGCCGATCCCGACAAGATGGTGAAGGTGCAGGTCGCATCCGACATCAAGTGAGGCCATGGCGTCGCTGCGCCGCAGGCCACCCGTCTGGTTTGCCGCCGCGCTGCTGTGGCTGGCGTCGGCGGCGCACGCGCAGGCCCAGCCGGAGCAGATCGACACCATCAAGGGCGTCTACGCCAAACTGTATTCCTGCTGGCGCCCGCCGCCGGCCTCGCGCGCCAACCCGATCGACATCACGGTCGTCGTCAGTTTCAACCGCGAAGGCGCCATTCTCGGTCAACCAAGGATTACCTATGAGACCGAAAATGCCGGCGAAGACGACCGGATCGCGTACCGAATTGCCGTAATGGAAACATTGCAACGCTGTTCGCCGTTGCCATTTACCGAAGGACTGGGCGGTGCGGTCGCCGGCCGGCCTTTCGCGGTCACTTTCAGAACCCGCAAACGTCCACCCAAACCTGAAGAGAAAAGAGCATGGCTGATACAGAAAATACTTTGATTCTTGAAACCACCCAGGGCCCCGTCACCATTGAGATGCGTCCCGACCTGGCGCCCGGCCACGTTGCCCGGATCAAGGAACTGGTGCGCGAAGGCTTTTACGACGGCATCGTGTTCCACCGCGTCATCGAAGGTTTCATGGCGCAGACCGGCTGCCCGCAGGGCACCGGCACCGGCGGTTCCGGCAAGAAGCTGAAGGCCGAGTTCAACAAGGAACCGCATGTCCGCGGCACCACCTCGATGGCCCGCGCCGCGAGCCCGGATTCCGGCGACAGCCAGTTCTTCATCTGCTTCGACGACGCCTCGTTCCTGAACGGCCAGTACACGGTCTGGGGCAAGGTGACATCAGGCATGGAGAACGTCGACAAGATCAAGCGCGGCGAGCCGGTGCAGAACCCCGACAAGATCGTCAAGGCGCACTTGGCCGCCGACGCGGCGTAATCTCTTCCCGTCATTCCGGGGCGATGCGAAAGCATCGAACCCGGAATCTCGAGATTCCGGGTTCGCATCTTCGATGCGCCCCGGAATGACGCCAAGTGAGTTAGGCGCACCGGGGCCATGCGCACCGATCTCTTCGACTTCGACCTCCCTGCCACCAGCATCGCGCTGCGGCCCGCCAGCCCGCGCGACTCTGCGCGCATGCTCGTGGTGCACTCTGACGGTGCGCTGCGCGATCACACCGTTTCCGAGCTGCCGCAATGGCTGCAGCCGGGCGACCAACTCGTCGTCAACGACACCAAGGTGATTTCCGCGCAGCTCAAAGGCCGCCGCATCGGCCGCGAGACCGAGCCGAAGATCGAGGCGACATTGATCAAGCGGCTCGACGGCTCGCGCTGGCAGGCGCTGGTGAAGCCTGCGAAGAAGCTTGCGCCCGGCGACATTGTTCGCTTCGGCAATGAAGGCAAGGTCTGCCTGCTCGGCCATCTCGACGCCGAGGTCGAGGCCAAGGGCGGCGAGGGCGACATCACGCTGTCGTTCTCATTTCATGGACCGGCGCTCGATCAGGCCATCGCCGATCTCGGCACGCCGCCGCTTCCGCCCTACATCGCGTCGAAGCGCACGCCCGACGATCGCGACGCCGCCGACTACCAGACCATGTTCGCGGCGAACGAAGGCGCTGTCGCCGCGCCAACGGCGGGACTGCATTTCACGCCCGAGCTGGAGGCGGCGCTGCGCGGCCGCGGCGTCGAACTGCACCGGCTGACCTTGCATGTCGGGGCAGGGACGTTTCTGCCGGTCAAGGTGGAGGAGACCTCCGAGCACCGGATGCATGCCGAGTGGGGTTCGATTTCTTTCGATACCGCGGCGGCGCTCAACGCCGCGCGCGCCAAGGGCGGGCGCATCATCGCCGTCGGCACCACATCGCTGCGGCTGTTGGAGAGCGCTGCGGCCGAAGACGGCACCATCCAGCCGTTCGAGGGCGAAACTTCGATCTTCATCACGCCGGGCTATCGCTTTCGCGCGGTCGATATCTTGCTGACCAATTTCCATTTGCCGCGCTCGACGCTGTTCATGCTGGTGTCGGCCTTCTCCGGGCTCGACACGATGAAGCGCGCCTATGCGCATGCGATTGCGACCGGCTACCGGTTTTATTCCTACGGCGATGCCTGCCTGCTGTTTCGCGCGCGGGACTGAGGCGCGGTCGGGCATCTCCGTTTCCGGGCCGCGTAACGACACGGACAGTCGGCGTATCTCAAAAAAAGGCCCGCCGGTGAGGCGGGCAAAGGTTCAGGGAGGAAGCGCTCCGACAAAGAAGCGCCATGATTGTGTTCCGCGATTCGGCCGATGTCGCCAAGGTCGTAGTACTACCGTCTTCCGCCACGCATCCGCACCGCGCGCCGTCTGGCGCTCACGGCAATCTTCGCTCGAAAACGCATAGGTGCCAGCGGGTTCGCGCGCCGGCGGCGAGGTTCCAACGCTTCCTCGCGTCGGTTAGGGTGCGCGCCTTCAAGTGGAGACATTCATGAACTTTTCGGGTATTTTTGCGCGTGTCGTCGCGCTGATCGGCGCCGTTGCGCTGCTGTGGCGCCGTCTGCAGGGCTCTGCGCCTGCACCGGCCTGGGGCACCGCACCGGCGATACCGGAGGCGAAGCCGCAAGGCGCCATCCCGACCCTCAAGATGCCGTCGGCGCAGGGCTGGAGCGACGGGCAAAAGCCTACCGCTGCAACCGGGCTCAAGGTCAACGCCTTTGCAAAAGACCTCGACCACCCACGCTGGATCTACGTGCTGCCCAATGGCGACGTGCTGATTGCGGAATCGACGCAGATCGCCGGACCGCCCCGGAGCGTGTTCCACTATGCGATGCAGGCGACGATGCGGCGCGCCGCGGCGCTCGGCGTCAGCGCCAATCGGATCACCGTGTTGCGGGACCGCGACGGTGACGGCGTCGCCGAAGCACGCGGGGCTTTCATGGAAGGGCTGAGCCAGCCGTTCGGCATGGCGCTGGTCGGCGACACCTTCTATGTCGGCAACACCGATGGCGTGGTTGCCTTTCCGTATGTCGCGGGTGCGGACCGCATCACCGCCGAGGGGCGCGAGCTAATCGCATTCAAGCCCAACGGGCACTGGACCCGGAGCCTGCTGCCGAGCGCGGATGGCAAAAAGCTCTATGCCGGCGTCGGCTCGCTCAGCAACATCGCCGAGATGGGTATGGAAGTGGAGGAGGGTCGCGCCGCGATCTATGAGCTCGATCTGGCCGGCGGCACCAGCCGTATCTTCGCTGGCGGCCTGCGCAACGCCGTGGGCCTCGCATGGGAGCCCAACACAAGCGTGCTCTGGACGGTCGTCAACGAGCGCGACGGCCTCGGCGACGAGACGCCGCCGGACTATCTGACCTCGGTGCGCGACGGCGGCTTTTACGGCTGGCCCTATTGCTACTGGGGACAGACGGTAGACGACCGCGTGCCACAGGACCCGGCCATGGTCGCGAAGGCGATTCAGCCGGACTATGCGCTCGGCGGGCATACCGCATCGCTCGGCCTGTGCTGGATGCCAGCAGGCACGCTGCCGGGCTTTCCGGACGGCATGGTGATCGGGCAGCACGGCTCCTGGAATCGCAGCACACTGAGCGGCTACGCCGTCGTCTTCGTGCCGTTCGAGAACGGCCGCCCGTCGGGTCCGCCGCGGGACATTCTCACCGGGTTTCTCGCACCCGACGAGAAGGTCTCCTACGGACGTCCGGTCGGCGTCACGCTCGGCCCCGATGGCTCGCTGCTGGTGGCGGACGATGTCGGCAACGTCATCTGGCGCGTGACGGGCGATCGATAGGGTTGAGCTGGCTTGCGACGGCTCATGTCAGAAGGCGCTGAAATTCCGCGGGGGGGTACTGGGATCGCCAGACATGAGGGTGACCGGAACCTGCCGCGGTGATATAATCCCTATCTTACTTATTAAAATCGGGCTGCCCATGAACATCCGTTCTGCGAAGGTAGATGAACTTGTACAGCGGCTTGCTCGCCTCACCGGCGAGGATGTCGAAACGGCCTTGGAGCGTGCGATTGAGGAGCGGCTGTCCCGCGTTGCACCGTCAATTCCACCTGACCGAAGAGCTGCAATGGATTCGTTCTTCGAAAAGGCGTCTCGCCTGCGTGTTCTGGATTCTCGGCCGGCGGACGAGATCATCGGTTATGACCGATTCGGATTGCCGTCCTGATGGTTCTCGATACCTCCGCGATCATTGCTGCCATCGCGAATGAATCGGATGGATCGCGTTATCAGACGGCAATGTTTGGTGCTGACAGCTTGTTAATTTCGGCCGTGACCGTCCTTGAAACCAAGGTCGTTCTCTTTGCGCGTCTTGGGTCGGAGGCCGTCGATCTTTTCGACGAATTACTGGAGAAGGCGGGAATTGTCGTCGTGTCATTCGATGGCGAGATGGCGAGCGCCGCCTTCGAGGCATTTCGACGTTTCGGCAAGGGCAGGGGCATCCCGCTCAGTTGAACATTGTCGATTGTGCCGCATATGCGTTGGCGAAGGTGCGCTCCCAGCCACTCCTGTTCAAGGGCGGCGACTTCGCCCGGACCGATGTCCTTTCTGTTACGATCTGACAGCGGCAACGGTGGACTCGGCGCGAATGCGCCGAGCCCCTTCGCGGTTACGAATTGCTGTGCGGGCTGGCTTGAACTCACGCCATGACCCGCTGTGGCAGCAACTCCGCGATCTGGATCGCATTTAGCGCCGCGCCCTTCAGGAGCTGATCGGCCGACACGAACATCGAGATCGAGTGGCCGCTGGCATCGCTGAGATCCTTGCGGATACGGCCGACGAGAACGTCGTCTTGGCCTGACGCGTCGATCGGCATCGGGAAATAGTTCTTCGCCCGGTCGTCGACGATCCTGACGCCCGGCGCGCTGGCCAGGATCGCGCGTACGTCAGCTTCCGTGATCGGCCTTTCGCATTCGAAGGTGATCGCCTCGCTATGGGCGCGCAGCACCGGCACGCGGACGCAGGTGACGCCGATGGCGATTCTGTCGTCCTCGAAAATCTTGCGGGTCTCCTTGATCACCTTGGTTTCTTCGTCGTTGTAGCCGGTCTCGGGATCGACAGCGGTGTTGTGGCTGAACAGGTTGAAGGCGTAGGGGTGCTGGATCACCTTGGGGGCGAACGGCCGCCCGTCGAGATAGGCGCGGGTCGATTCCACCAGTTCCTGCATCACGGCGGCACCGCCGCCGCTCGCGGCTTGATACGTCGACAGGATCACGCGCTTGATGCGGTTCTGCCGGTGGATCGGCCACAGCGGCACCAGCGCGGTGATCGCCGAACAGTTCGGAACGGCGATGATGCCCTTGTGCTCCCGGATACGGCCCGCGTTGATCTCCGGGATCACCAGCGGCACGTTCGGGTCCATGCGGAAGGCCGAGGAATTGTCGATCACGACCGCACCGGCCTTGACGGCTGCGGGCGAGAACTTCCGCGAGGCGCCGGAGCCTGCCGAGAACAGCGCGATGTCGACGCCGTCGAACGACTTTTCGGTGAGCTCCTCGATCACGATCCGCTCGCCGCGGAAGTCGATGGTCTTACCGGCCGAGCGGGCGCTGGCCAGCGCCTTGAGCTTGCGGACCGGGAAAGCGCGCCGGTCCATGGTGGCGATGAATTCAGCGCCGACCGCGCCGGTCACGCCGGCGATGGCAACAACGGGTTCGTAGCTCACGGGTCTGTCCTCTGTTTGCATAATGCGGGCAATAAAAAAGCCCCGGTCCTTTTCAGGCGGGGCTTCGGTTCAGATAATGCGATCGTTCGACTACGCGCGCACGGCTCCCGAGCCCCCGGAGGGTGCTTTGGTTTTCGTGGTTGCTTTGGTCGAGATCGTCATGGCGCGGACTTATGCGGCAGCTTCGGGCCGCCGTCAACGGGTTTTGGACGGAAAATCGGTCCAAACCGGGTTGAACGGAATGGCGTTGTCACGCCATAAGCTCACCCATGAGCCTTCCCAACCATTTCCAATTGCTCGCCACCGACGGTAATGCCCGCACCGGCCGCCTGACCACGCCGCATGGCGTGGTGCGGACGCCGGCCTTCATGCCGGTCGGCACGGCCGGCGCGATGAAGGGCATGCACTGGCGCGAGGTGCGCGATGCCGGCGCCGATATCGTGCTCGGCAACACCTATCATCTGATGCTGCGACCGGGCGCTGAACGGATCGCAGCGCTCGGCGGCCTGCAGACCTTCACCGGCTGGAACGGGCCGATGCTGACGGACTCCGGCGGCTTCCAGGTGATGTCGCTGTCGGACCTGCGCAAGGTGAGCGAGAAGGCCGTGACGTTTCGCTCGCATATCGACGGCGCCAAGGTCGAACTGTCGCCGGAGCGTTCGATCGAGGTGCAGCGGCTGCTCGGCGCTGACATTGCCATGCAGATGGACGAGTGTGTACGGCTGCCGGCCGGGCGCGATGACATCGAGCGCGCGATGCGGCTGTCGCTGCGCTGGGCGGAGCGCAGCAAGCGGGCGTTCGAGAGCGCGCCCGACGGCTACATGCTGTTCGGCATCGTGCAGGGCGGCGACATTCCCGAGATGCGCCATATCAATGCGCGCGGACTGGTCGAGATCGGATTCCACGGTTACGCGATCGGCGGACTTGCAGTGGGCGAGCCGCAGGCGGTGATGCTTTCAATGGTGGAGGAAACCGCGCCGGCTCTTCCTGCTGATCGCCCGCGTTACTTGATGGGCGTCGGCACGCCCGAGGATCTGCTGGAAAGCGTGGTGCGCGGCATCGACATGTTCGACTGCGTGATGCCGACCCGCAACGGGCGGCACGGCATGGCGTTTACTCGCTTCGGCCAGATCAATCTGCGCAACGCCCGCCATGCCGACGATCCGCGGCCGCTCGATGAGCAAAGCGAATGGCCCTCGGCGCGCAACATCTCGCGCGCCTATCTGCATCATCTGGTGCGCTCGGGAGAGACGCTAGGCGCGATGCTGCTGTCGGAAATCAACGTCGCGTATTACCAGCACCTGATGCAGGGCATGCGCGAAGCGATCGCTGGCGGTACGTTCGAGACATTCCAAAAACAAACGCGCGCCGATTGGGCGCGCGGAGATATCTCACCGAGATAAATCTCAGTTACATGCGAACCTCTTGACCGAATGCTTGGTCACGAATCCGTAACCGCAGGTGTCGCAGGTCCAGAGATAGCTGATCACGTGGTCGGTGAGGTAGGCGGAAGCTTCCGCAGCCACCATAGTGTCAGCGCACACGGGACAAGTCGGCAAGTCACATCCACGCGGATCCGGCTTGAATGCGACAGTCGCCCGGATTGCAGCAGTAGCTGGCATCGTGACCTCCCTGCGATCTAAATCTCAAGCTGCGCTCACTACGAAAGTATAGTCCGAAATCTTTGACGATGTGGCAACACAAATGCGTTGATTTGACGAACTTCTTGTTTTGCAACGCAGCGAACGCCCCGCGTCGGCAGTTCCGGCTTGCACATCGCACTGGCCGCCCCCTAAGTAAGGAGAGCCGCCAGTTCCCCGCACAAGATCGTCACAGGAGCGTCGAGATGGATGCGTCGTCAGCCACGAGTGCAGTGCAACGTCCGGGGCGAGGGCGGGTTTTCGACTCCATCGTCGATGCGATCGGCGACACCCCGATCGTCCGCTTGCGCAAATTGCCGCAAGCGCACGGTGTTAGCGCAACCATCCTGGCCAAGCTCGAATATTTCAATCCCGCCGCCAGCGTGAAAGACCGTATTGGCGCGGCGATGGTGATCGCGATGGAGAAGGCCGGCGTGATCAATGCCGATACCGTGCTGATCGAGCCGACCTCGGGCAATACCGGCATTGCGCTCGCCTTTGTCGCGGCCTCGCGCGGCTACCGGCTGAAACTCGTGATGCCGGAATCGATGTCGATCGAACGGCGCAAGATGCTGGCCTTTCTTGGCGCCGAGATCGTCCTGACGCCGGCGGCCCAGGGCATGAAGGGCTCGATCGCAACCGCCGAGGAACTGGTGCGGACCACGCCGAACGCGGTAATGCCGCAACAATTCAAGAACCTCGCCAACCCCGAAATTCACCGCCGTACCACGGCGGAAGAGATTTGGAACGACACCGGCGGCAACATCGATTTCTTCGTCGCCGGCGTCGGCACCGGCGGCACCATTACCGGTGTCGGACAGGTGCTGAAGCCGCGCAAGCCGTCATTGCGGGTGGTCGCGGTCGAGCCGGAGGAAAGCCCGGTGCTGTCGGGCGGTCAGCATACGCCGCACAAGATTCAGGGTATCGGCGCCGGCTTCGTTCCGGACATCCTGGATCGATCGGTGATTGATGAGATCGTCAAGGTCAACGGCCCGACGGCGATCGAAACCTCGCGTGCGCTGGCGCGCATGGAAGGCATTCCCGGCGGCATTTCCTCGGGCGCCGCGATCGCGGCGGCAATCGAGATTGGCAAACGGCCCGAGAGCGCCGGCAAGACCATCCTCGCGATCGTGCCGTCATTCTCCGAGCGCTATTTGTCAACCGCACTGTTTGAAGGAATCTAGCGATGGCGGACCAGCCGCGACGGCCGAGAACCCTGAACGACGCGCGCACCGAGGCCGAGGCCGCGTTCAAGCGCACCACCGCCAAGGTGGCGGAAGCGCCGCCGAAGCCGCCCCGGCTTCCCGGCGTGAGGGAACTGGTCTCGCTGCGCATCGATCAGGACGTGCTGGAATACTTCCAGGAAGGCGGCCCGGGCTGGCAGGACCGCATGAACGACGCCTTGCGAAAGGCCGCGGGCAAATAGATCGCCGCCAGCACGCATTTTGATTTGACGAAGCGCACAATGAAAAAGGCCCGGGATGAACCCGGGCCTTTTTATAAATCGGTCGCTTGCGCGTTAGCGCAGCATGCCGCCGACGACGCCGCCGATGAAGCGTCCGGCACCGGCCGGGTCGGGGCCGGGGTTGCTATGCTGGCGCTGCGGCTGCGGCTGGGCTTGAGGCTGTGATTGTGCCTGACTGGCGCTGGGGGCTCGGCGCTTCGGTCGCTCCTCGTCGGAACTCGCAGTCGGCGCTGCCGCGACGATCTCGGTCAGCAGCGCCTTGTGCTGCAGCTTGTTGAGGTAGCCGCTCTTGGGATAGCCGCGGGCAGCCTGCCAGCGCGTGATTACGCCGCGGGTGGCCTGATCGAACTGGCCGGTGGCCTTGGTGTCGAAGCCGAGCCCGGTGAGGCGGCGTTGCACGTCGCGGCGCTGCCCCTTGTCGAGGCCGATCTGGTCCTCGGTGGTCTGGTTCGCTTCCTCCTTGAAGGTCGCGGGATCGATGCCCGCGCTCAGGTTGCGGGTGGCATCGGGTTTGGGACCCGACTCAAGCGAGGCAATGCGCGACAAGGCCAGCGAGCGGAACTGACCGTTGGGATAGTTGCTCAGATAGGCGTTGAGCTCTTCCGGCTTGTTGGATTCCTTGATCGAGCGCCAGAACTCCAGTTCCACGTCGGAGGCCTGCGAAGCTCCCGCGGCCGGCGTTGCAGCCGCCATGGCTCCGGGCGCGGGCGCACCGTTCAGGTAGACCGTACCGATCAGGTTGGTGTGACCCCAGGGCAATTGTCCCTTGTTGGTCTCTTCGTTGACCTGGGCGCGGACCTTGGTCATCGCCTGCTGGATCTCAACGCCGGGTTGGGTGAGGTTGGCGAGAAGCGCGCGGGTGAACGGGCTGTTGTTGCCTTCCTGGCCGTCGAGCGCGGTCTGGCCCGGGCCGGTCGCGAACGCGATCAGCGTGCCTTCGCCGGATTTCATTTCGGCGAGACCGGTCTGCACGTTGACGCTGCGGGTTGCGGAGTTAGACTTGATCTTGGCCGCGAACGGGTTGTCGCGGCAGGCATCGAGGAACACCAGCTTGACCTTGGCGTCGCCCATGGTCTGCTCGAGCGTGAGGTCGATGTTGATCGCGGCGCCGAGCTTGACGTCCATTTCGGATTTGATGTCGGCGTCGATCGGCAACAAATAGTTGGTGCCTGAGATGGCGATGCCGTGACCGGCGTAGAAGAACAGCGCGACGTCGGCGCCTTGCGCCTTCTTGCCGAAGTCGAGCAGCCGCTCGGTCATCTTGTCGCGCGTGAGATTGGAGCCCTCGACCACTTCGAAACCGACATTGCGCAGCGTCGCGGCGATCGCCTTCGCATCGACCGACGGGTTCGGCAGCGGGGCGACGTTCTTGTAGGCGCCGTTACCGACGACGAAGGCAACCCGCTTCTCGGCGCTGGCGGCGCCGGCCGTAAGGACCAAGCAGATGGCGGACAAAATGAGGGTTGGGTAGCGCATAAGGAAATCCCCCTGCAGAATCGATAAAGGCTTTGGCTGTAACGCTGGCTGGACAGTACAGAATACCGCCCGCTTCGCGCCACAAAAAAGCGGTCTGGCAACCAAATCCGGTGCCATCCGTTACCGTCGCGCCACGCGCCGTCGCGTGATCTAGATCACAGCCAGACCAGTAAAATTCAGCTTGGGGCGGACGCCTTGGTCGAAGGATTCGGTTTCAGGTTCAACAAATTGCCAGTGAGGATCAACGCGGCGCCGAGCACGGTGAACAGGTCGAGCCGTTCCGAATAGATCAGCCAGCCGGCGGCAGCACTGAGTGGAACCCGCAGAAAATCCATCGGGAGCACCACGGTGGCATCGGCATGCATCAGCGCACGCGCCATGCAGTAGTGCGAGAACGTGCCGCAAAACGCGATCACCACGACCCAGCCCCAGAGATGGGCTGGCGGCCACGTCCAGACGTAGAGTGCGGGAAGCAGGCCTGCCGCAGATTGCACCACCAGCATCCAGAACATGATCGCGAGCGTCTGCTCGGTCCGGGTGAGCGACTTGACCATGGCGACCGACACGCCGAACCCGACGGCCGCCGCCAGCGCGATCAACTGGCCCGGATTGACCTCGCTGGCGACGGGGCGAACGATCACGACGACGCCGATAATTCCGAGCACGATCGCTGCGACCTTCCAGATCGTCATGCGCTCGCCGAGAAAGCTCGCGGCCAGGATTGCGGTCCAGATCGGCATGGTGAATTCGATCGCCACCACCTGGCCGATCGGGATCAATGTGAGCGCAAAGAACCAGCAGAGCTGCGCGCCGTAGTGGATGAGGTTGCGTGCCACGTGCTGCCGCAGTCGCGTGGTCTTCATCGCGGCAAATCCACCCGCGGCGCGGATCAGCGGGTACAGCAGCAGGAAGCCGAGGATCGAGCGCATCTCCATGAGCTGGAACACGTTGATCTCGCGCGCCGCCTCGCGTCCGGCGATCGTGATGATCAGCAACAGTGAGAGCCAGCCAGCCATCCACAGCGCGGCCAGGGTCTTGGATTGTGTGCGGTCCATTCCGGGGAAGCCGAGGGGGTTAGGGCAGGCCGGTATCGGCGAGGGCGCCACAATTTGCAATGCGCATCTGCGGCGGGGCGACGCAATTTCGCTGTGGGAGCGGCTGCCGGTTCAGTGCTAAGGAGCGGCCAACTTTATTCGTCATTCCGGGGCGATGCGAAGCATCGAACCCGGAATCTCGAGATTCCGGGTCTGGTCCTTCGGACCATCCCGGAATGACCAAGGAGGAGGACTTACGCATGCGTATCTTGCAACCGGCCGAATGGTCGAAACCCCGCGGCTTCTCGCACGGTGTCGAGGTCGACGGCCCCGGCAAATGGATCGTGCTGGCCGGCCAGACCGGCGGCGACGAGAAGGGCGATTATGCCCCCGACATGGCGGCCCAGGTCGGCACGGCGCTGAAGCGCATCATGAAGCTGCTTGGAGAAGCCGGCGCCGGACCCGAGCACCTCGTCCGCCTGACCTGGTATCTGACCAGCCGCAGCGAATACGAAGCCGCAGGTCCGGGCATCGGTGCAGCCTGGAAAGAGACACTCGGGCGCAATTTCCCGCCATCGACGCTGCTCTATATCGAAGGGCTGGTCGATTACCGGGCGAAGGTCGAAATCGAAGTGACCGCCTTCGTGCCCAAGGCCTAACCAGACACGTCAAAAGGACCTCGCGCTTGCCACGTCAGGCGCGCCGGAAAAGACAAAAGGATACCGCGAGCCAATGACCAATCGATCGACCTCTGCAAACTTCGTCACCGCCTTCGCGACCGGCTGGCCGGAGCACCAGCCCGACATCATGGTGCTGTCGCTGACCACGCAGCGCGGCGTGCAGGATTTTGCGTTCAACAAGGAGCAGGCCTTGTTGATCGCCAAGACGATCAAGGAGACCGCGGCAAAACTCGAAAAGCCGAAGACGAGTTAGTGCGACGGCACAACTGTCGTCGCCCGCCTTGTGCGCAATTGCGCACTGGAGCGGGCGATCCAGTATTCGAGAGATGTCATGGCTTGAAACAACAGGGCGCGGCGTACTAGGTCGCGGGGTACGACATCCATCTACTTCGACAGCGAGATATTGGCAGCGCGGAACTGGCTGTCGGCCTTCATGGCGATCTGCTGCTTGCTGCCGCTGGTCTTCAGCGAGATGCTGGAACTGAAACCGGCCGCTTGAGCGATTACCTGGAAGCTGCCGTTGGCGCCACGTCCCTGGATGCTGCCGCCGACATTGCGGCTGGTTTCGCTCCAGTTGCCGGTAACCTCGCCGCCTTGGGCGACCACCGCTGCCAACAGATTGAACTTGTAGGCGTCGCTGGCGCAGGTGAGGCTCATGTCCATGCTGGCCCCGCTCACCTTGTAGGTCGCCCGGCAGCGGATCCGCTCGCTCGAACCGTCATCCAGCATCACGGTGCCGGGACCGGACCAGGTGCCGGCCATGCCGGCGAACGCACTGGACTGGGCGTAGCTCGTGGAGGCCGCAAAGGCGGTCAAAAAAAACGCGACGGCTGCGAATGTCAGCCGTCGCGCTTTGGCGAAAAATTCTGAAGTCTGGGCAGTCTTACTGACGGGACGCTTCCCATCGACCGCTGCACGCGACACCAGCTGAAGCGCCATTCCATTTCCCCGATCCGGAGTTGCCACTGAGTTGTCCGTTCGCATATGCACCATTGATCGAGACTTTCACAAGCCCCCCGCTGCCGACGCTTCCGGAAACCGGGCCGCCCGAAATCTTGCCGTCGGCGACATTCACCGTTGAAGTGGTTTGCGCATCGCAACTGCCGGTTTTTGTGACAACGGTAACCTGCCAAAGGCCGTCATACGGCGACTGGGCGGAGGCCGGAGCGGCCGCAAGAGCCGCGGCGGAGGCAATAAACGAAGCAAACAAAATGTCGCTGATGCGATTGGCGCGCATGGATCAAATCCCTGAGATGTGTGTGATGATGTGCCTTATCTGGTCACAATGTGGCCAAACTGGGGTGCGCCGCAGCACGGTGAAATGTTCCTGTGAACTCAAACACATCAAGGTGAATCCGGTTCCAGCCGGGGAACGATGGAATTTGCACTTTTTGGCATTGATTCGCCAGAAGAAGACCAGTTGGAGGTATTTAGGTAGGGTTCAATGCTTGGCATCGGACAGACTCGGCGCCTTGGTGGCGAATTCCTCGTCCTGGGGCGTGGCCGGGAGGCTGCCGTGGGCCTTGGCGTGATAGATGACGTCGGCGAGCAGTTTCTGGCCGAGCGGGGCTAGTGCGCGCTCCCAGAGCTCGCGCGCGGTCTCGCCTTTCTTGACGAACACCCATTCCTGCGCGGCGATCGCGCCCGCATCCATCCGGTCCGCCAAGTGATAGATGGTGCCGCCGGCGATCGGATCGCCTTCCTTGATGGTCCATTCGACCGCGGCGATGCCGCGATGCCGGGGCAGCAGCGAAGGGTGATAGCCGATGCCGCCGAGTTTGGCGGCGGCCAGCGCTTCCCGGGTGACGCGGGCATGGCTGTGCGCGGTTACAATCAGGTCGGTATTGGGCGCGATTTCGGACGCCACCACGCGTTTCGGATCGGCCTGCACCACGACCTCGATCCCGGCGGTCCGCGCGGTGGCGGCAAGCCGGTCCTCGCCGTCATGGACGACGACACGGGCGATATCGACCCCGTGCTGGCGTAGCGTGTTGAATGTCGTCACGCCGAAATGGCGGGAACCGACCAGGGTGATCCGCATGTTTTCCGTCCGTCGTTAGTCAGGCCGGTATGCCGATAGCACACCATGGCCGCCTGTTTCGACGCTGGATCGAGGGCATTTGGGTTATCAACAGGGCCGGCCCACGCAGCTAGCCCGGGGCGGCGCAAGTCGGATAGGGCGCGGCATCTGCGGTGCCGGCCAGCGTGCGTAGCGTCACAGCGGCGGCGAACCACACGGCGCTACGGTTGGGCCCAGGATTAGCAGCCAGGGACTATCAGCATGAACCGCTTTCTGATCTTTGCCGCCATGGCGCCACCGCTCGGCTTCGTCGTCGCGTTCTGGGTGATGCTGCAGATTGCCAATCGGCTAGCGGGCAGCCCGATCACGTTCGACGTCGCGCAAGTCATGATGCTGCCGACGATCTACCTGGTCGGGTTGATCCCCGCGCTGTGGGCCGCCGGGTTCGACCAGGCGCTGGCAAAGCGCCACGTCCCCTATCGCATCGCGTTCACGGCACTGTTTGGCTACACGATCAGCTATCTGCCGCTGGCAGCGGCGTACTGGGTCGGCTTTGCCCACGGGCCGGAAGTCCTGCTGTTCGGCCTCATCGGCGCGGTGCCGTCGGCGGTGTGTTCTTGGCTGGCGACGGAGCGGGATGCGTCCCACCTTGTTCCGTCACCATGACAGGATGCGCAGTTCCGGCCGGGAGTAAGGCGGGACGGGCTGCTGGAGCGGCCCGGCCTGTTGCTCGGCCACCATCTGCAGCCGCTCCCGCAGGTCGGCGCTGCACTGCTTCATCTGGTTGCGCAACTCGCGCCGGCTGAAGGTGGTGAGGGAGCGATCACCGAGCTGCTGCCAGGCAGCGCGCAGCCACTGCTGCATGGCGCGGATATCGGAATCGAGGATCTCTGGCTGGCTCATTCCGCCGGACTCTCAAAACGGGGTCGCGCCACAATTAGGTCTGATTCTCTCGCCGCCGCCTACTCCGGAACAAAGCGGACGGCCAAAAACCGCTCAACATGACGGCAGGCAATCTGGGAGCAGGGAACCGCGCGCACCACATGATCGTTGCATAGGTGCCTCCTGGAGAGATCTCAATGTCCAGCAATCCGACGCTTGTTCTCTTCGTGGCGCTCGCCCTGATCACCCCCACCGGGGCATTCGCGCAATTGACGCCGCCAGCCGGCTCGGCCGGCGCCGGCAATTCGGCGATATCAGGCGTTCCGTTCGGCCCGGCCAATCCCAGGTCGCTCTCCGATCCCAGCGGCATCGGCAACGCCGCGAGTACCCCGCCGCTTCGCCCCAACCCGCCGACACCGGTAACCTCCTACGGCTCGGTCGACACCCCGGCGCCGCGTGCACGGCTCGCGCCTTCGCCCTATACCGGCGCGTCGCAGCGGATCATCAGTGCGCGCCAAGGATATCCGCGAAAACCGCCGGTTCGGCGTCGGGCGCGACCGGAGGTGAGCAGTTTTACGGGGATCTGCCGGGGCTGTTAGAACTTCGGCTCCGATTGCATCAGAACGAACGTTTCAATGTCCGGCTTTCGCGGGGAACAATTCTCTATTGCCGGACTTATGCAAGGTTAGCTCAGCGGTCACGCGAGTTAAGTCTTGCATCTGCTGATGCCGGGTAACGCGTGACGAATTTTGCCCTCGGGGCAGGGATGGCGGGGAATGAACATCCAGCACCGGACGGCCACGACCCTCTCCCTGCCAGGCCTGTCCACAACTCCGGAACTCGCCCGAACGGCTCGCGATGAAGGACTGGGTGCGCGCGAAGAGCGGCTGGCCGTCACCTACGAACATATCGGCGTGGGCATCGTCGAGGTCGACGAGGCCGGACGGATACTGAGCGTCAATCAGAAGGTCTGCGAGCTGATGGGACACGAGGCGGCTGACCTGCTCGGCCGCTGCATCTTTGACGAGACCTCGCCGCAGGACGTCGCGCAGGATCTTGGGCAATTCAGGCGGCAAGTCGCGGGCGAAATCGATCGCTACACCATTGAAAAGCGTCTCGCCCGCAAGGGTGGCTCGTACTTCTGGGCGGAGGTGACGTCCTCGAGCGTTCGCGATGCGGCGGGAAATTTCCTGTATGCGGTGCGCGTTCAGCATGACATCAGCGCCCGCAAGCAGGCCGAACAGGCGCTGGCGCGCCGCAGCGAAGAGCAGGCGGCGCTGTTTCGCTTCTCCGAAAAGCTCCAATACGCGACGTCACTTCCAGACGTTTACGACGCCGGCCTGGACGCCATCCTCGGCGCGCTCGCCTGCGAGCGCGCCGCCATTCTCCTGTTTGACGACAGCGACGTGATGCGTTTTGTCGGATGGCGGGACCTGTCGGACGGTTACCGGAAGGCCGTTGAGGGCCATTCGCCATGGGGCAGGGACGAAGAAAATCCGCGTCCGGTTCATTTCGAGGACGTTGGCCAGTCCGAGCTTTCCGATGCCCTGAAGCAGACGGTGGCGCGCGAACACATCGCAGCCGTCGCTTTCATCCCGATCCTGATCGGCGGCCGGCTCGCCGGAAAATTCATGGCTTATTACGACAGGCCGCATCACTTCGTCGAAACGGAGATCGACGTCGCGCTGACGCTTGCGCGGCAACTCGGCTTTGGCATCACGAAATTGAGGGCGGAGGAGGCGCGTCGCGTCGCCGAAGACCGAGCGCAGCGGCTCGTCTTCATCGTGGAATCCTCCGACGACGCGATCATCAGCAAGGATCTCGACGGGATCATCCGCACCTGGAATTCGGGAGCGGAGCGGCTGTTCGGCTATACCGCCGGCGAGGCCATCGGCAAGCCGGTGACCATTCTTTTCCCGCCGGGCCTCGAAGACGAGGAGCCCGGGATCCTCTCACGCATACGGCGCGGCGAGCGCATCCGGCATTATGAAACCGTCCGCCGGCGGAAGGACGGCAGTGTTCTGGACCTTTCGCTGACCGTCTCGCCGGTGCGCGACGGCGAGGGACGCATCGTCGGCGCATCAAAGATCGCCCGCGACATCACCGATCGCAAAGAAGCCGAACGCAAGCTCCGGGAGAGCGAGCAGCGTCTTACCGAATTGTTCGCGGCGATACCGGCCGCGATTTACACGACCGACGCGCAGGGTAAAATTACCTACTTCAACCAGGCGGCGGTCGAATTCTCGGGGCGGACGCCCGTGCTCGGCAGCGACGAATGGTGCGTCACCTGGAAATTGTTCATGCCGGACGGCACGCCGCTCCCGCACGACCAGTGCCCGATGGCGGTTGCGCTCAAGGAAGGCCGCGCCGTGCGTGGCGCCGAAGCGGTCGCGGAGCGGCCGGACGGGACGCGGGTTCCCTTCATTCCGTTCCCGACGCCGCTGCGGGACCCTTCCGGCAGGATCACCGGCGCGATCAACATGCTGGTGGATATCAGCGAGCGACGGCAGGCCGAGACGCAGCAGCGGCTCCTGCTCGATGAACTCAGCCACCGCACCAAGAACAACATGCAGATGCTGCAGGCGCTGCTGTTCTCGGCGGCAAGAACCGCGCACAGCGAGGAGGCGCGGAAAGTCCTCAACGAGGCCAGCGCGCGGATCGCGGCCATGGCGGCGGCGCAGCGCGTGCTGTACGGCCGCAGCGACGCCAGCCGGTTTGCGGCGGCGGAATTTTTGCCTGCGGTCTGTGAAACCATCCGGCAATTGCTGCCGCCACAGACTCGAATCGAATGCGGCGCGGCGCACGGCGTGCTTTCCAACGACGTGGCGATGCCGCTCGCGCTGATATTGAACGAGCTTGTGACCAACGCCGTCAAGCACGGCATCAAGAACCATGCGAGGCAGGGCGTTCGGATCAGCTTGACCGATCAGGATGGACGATTGGCGCTCAGCGTCGAGGATGACGGCGAGGGGTTCGATCTTGAGGAGGTGCGCAAGACCTCATCCGGGCTCCAGCTCGTCCTCGGCCTCGCCCGCCAACTGCATGGAACGTTTTCCGTCACGAAAAACCCCTCGCGGGCGAGCCTCGATTTTCCCGCCGCGAAAATCTAGGGCGGTCATCGATGACGCCGCAGCAGCGCGCGGGACATTTTTCATCGCAGCCCGGGCCGGACCGAAACTCGCCGCCATCGGCGGAGGAGGTCCGACGGATGGAAGACAAGCAGGGCCCGCCGCTCATTCTCGTCGTCGAGGATGATTTTCTGATCGCCATGCAAACCGAAATCGCGCTGACGACCGCCGGCTTCGAGGTGGTCGGCCCGGCCACGACTGCGGAGGAGGCTGTCGCGCTGGCCGGCGAGGCCCAACCGACGCTTGCCGTGATGGACATCCGTCTCGCCAGCACCCGGGATGGCATCGACGCCGCACGGCAATTGTATCAGGACTTCGCCATTCGCTGCATCTTTGCGACCGCGCATGATGATGCGCACACCCGCGGCCGCGCCGAGCCCTATGCCCCGCTCGGATGGTTGCCGAAGCCGTACACCATGGCTTCGCTGGTCGCGGTGGTGGCCGAAGCTGTCGCAGAACTGCGCCGGCCGTAGCGTTCCAGCCGGCGCACATTGGGGCCGCTTCAGTCGAGTGGAAGGCTCAGCCCCGAAGTGTTACTGGCCTTGCGGCGGAGCTTACGAGGATCGTGTCTGGCGGATTATTTTCTTACCAGCAACGGCCCGGCGAATTTAATCAAGCCGATAAGCTTATTTCAATGCGCCCATAATCTCAGGCAGGCGGGCCGAGGTGAACTGGCATGAATATGGGTAAATGGCCGGGGCGGAGTCGCTCAAGGGAACTTTCCGCTTTTTCCCGATTTAAAATTGGGAGCGAGGAAGGGGCGACAAGCATGGCGAAGCGCTGGAGTGCCGAGGACATCAGAGACCTCAAGACCCTTGCTCAGAGGTATTCCGTTCAAGCAATCGCCGAAAGGATGGACAGGAGCGTGGGTGGGGTGTCGTTCAAGGCCTACCAGCTCGGACTACCGCTGAAAGCGCGCTCGCAGGCCACTGATCCGGAGCCGGCGGACTTCAATTAGACCGGAAGCGACAACAGGCACCGGCGTCCGACCAATCCCGCTGAGCCGACGCCGCGCGGTCTTCGAGGGGAGCCTGGCTAAAATGCGGCCTCGCGCCTAGCCGGTGCGGTAGGCATCCAGCGCATGGGCCGCGAAGATGGCCACGCTGACCAGGGCGAGGATCGTTGCGGAGAGCTCGATCATTGCTCCGTCTCCTGCTCACCGATCGTGGCCAGGAATCTGCTGCGTGACTGGTTCCAAATGAGATCGAAGATGAATTGCATGGCGGCCGTCCCTGTTTTGTTACCAACAAGGTAAGCCGCTCTTTGTTTCAGGATGTTTTCGTCGCCCCAGAAAATGGTTTCGTCGGTGCGCTGGCCGCAACTGAATGATGACAAAATTGCGACAGGCGCGCATGCTTCGGCGTCACCAGCGGAGTGATTCGAGCATGCTGGAAGCCATCGTATTGTTGCTGGGCGTGAGCACGTGCGCCCTGATCCTCATTGCCTTCTGGGGCCTCGATCTGCTCGGGATGCGCCGTCGCAGAGGATAGGGTTCTGGTTCGACGCGGGCCGTTGCCGCGAGTAGCGCAGGCACGAGGTCGTCACGCGCCTGTGAACCCACCCGCCCCACGGTAAACCAACGCTTAACCATGAATCGGTACCATTCGCTTGCGTCCGGGTGGTGATCGTCCGGCTAAGCGGGAGCGAATACTATGCCCGTCGAAATGCTGACGTATGCCGACCTGGGCGAACGGCTCAAAATTTCCCCAGAGGCTGCCCGGGCTCTGGTAAAGCGACACCGGTGGCCGCGTTCCCGTTCCAATGACGGCAAAACGCTCGTGCAGGTCGACCTGACCGAAATCACCCATTCCCCGATATCCCGTCCGCCGCAAGCACAGGCCGGTCAACAGCTGGTCACCGCCCTGAAGGAGAAAATCGAGAGCTTGCAGGCCGAACTGCTCGAGGCGAAGGCTATCGCCAGCGGCCATCGGGCCGACTTCGAGAGGGAATGCGAGCGTACGAACAAGCTGCTGGCCGAATTGCTCAAGGCCACCTCGGAAGGCATGGGCGCCCGGGAAAGGGCGGCGCTGCTCGAAGGAAAGCTATCGATGCTAACGCAACCCTGGCGACGTCGGCTGATCGATGCTTTCAGCCTGGCCCTGCCACAAGTCACTGCGCGCGAGAGCGGTGGAAGCATCGCCCAATCGCATAGTTGAACCCGCGTTGCCTGCTAGTTCCGGCTGTTCTTAGCCGAGGGAGAGCCTGGACAGGCTCGCTCGCTGGCGTCAGTGCCAATAGCGGCGGTGATGGCGATAGCCCCCGCCGTGACGATGTCCGGCTCGCCGCCAACCATAGCTCGTGTAGGGGTTTCCTCGCCCGTAGTTTTGGCAATTTGCGTTCGGATAGAACTGGGCGCACCAGCCTGGATTGGTAATGACGTGCTGCGCCAACGCCGAGCCGGCAAGAGCGGGCAGGATTAAGATAGCCACCGCGCCAAGCAAGATCGCTGGTCTCGTCATCGCAGCCTCGCTGGTTTGCTGTCCGCGACTCCAACGGCGATCGGTCGTAAGGGTTCCCGTTCCCGTTGGTCATGAAACCAGCGAGCGAACTGATATCAAAATTCCGGATGCTTGCGCGGCTTGGCGAGGTCCACAGGATGACAATAGCGGCGGCAAAAATCCAACCTGCAGAAGGCGGTCTCTGCCAGTGAGCTATTGGATCCTGAAGTCGTCGATGCTTCTGCCGTCTGCAATCATTTCGATCATCCAGCGCGGGGTTTTCCCGCGGCCTGACCACGTCTCTGAGGGGTCGTTCGGGTTTCGAAATTTCGGTTCGACCTTGGGATAGGGCCGACGTTGCGGGATGTCTTTGGGTGAGCCGCCGAACCTGCGACCAAGTTCATCGAGTTGGTCTTCAAGCTTGCGCTTCTGGTTCTCCAGTTTTCGATCCAGGACGTCAATGATCCTCTGGTGCAAATTCCAGAGGTCATCAAGCTCCATCTTCTCCAGTACTTGGTCTTTCATAGCCGGCCCCAGGCAACGATGCGATTCACCATGCGACGGAAAACTTAACAAAGGGAAAGCTGCGAGGAGGTGGCCTTCAAAAGGACTCAGCGCTGCGCTCTGCGAGAGTAATTGTTTGGCGCTTCCGCCGATAGCGCGTATTCGACCGTACTTCTACGGACCGACCCACGCAGCCTCACCTAATTTGCGTGAGAGATAAGCGTCGTGCTCGGTGCGCTGTTGAGGAGTTGCCTAACTTCGAGTCACCGGGCGCGCCACGCTTCAGTTTGTGCATCTGCCGGCGCAATCACGCGCCTGGTGAAAAAGGGATGCGCGTGTATCAAAAAAATACGCCGCCGGGCTCGAAATGGGTTGTCCCGGCGGCGTGCTGTCTCAGACTGAGGCTCTGAAATCCCAGTCTCCGGATATTTGGCAATGCCCGTGCCAAATGGGGGGCGGGGCCGCCTCTAGGGCACGAAGCGGCCCCTGGTCGCGCAGTACTCAGGCGGGGACTAATCGCCATCTGCGCGACCTGCCGTCACGCTAGACTTGTTTCGATCGGCTGCAACGAAACTCGCGTGTTAAGCTTGATGTCCGCGTTGCGGGTTAATTCTGGAACACAGGCAGATCCCTGTTAATTCCGAGCATGGCGGCGGCAGGTAATTCGCTATCATCCATTTTCGGCAAATGACGCACGACCATAGCGTGTCATGCTCGGCTGGGCTCTCTTGGGTTTGACGGCTTCGGCGAGGCGGACCTGCCGCTGCAGGGAAAGCGCAAAAAAGACCGGTGGTCTCGCCATCAGTCCGCGCGACTTGAGGTTGGTCACGCGCCTGATCCGGCTGTGATCATCTGATGTCGCTTAGGCTGCAACACCTACCAATCCTTAACTTGCGACCTCTAGGATCACACCCAATCGCGAAAGCCCCCAAGGCCCCGCGGGAGTAGCGTAACCGCGTAGGGAGCCCGCCGACTCAACCCGGCGGGCTTCTTTGGTTGAATCAACCTGGTTTGATTGCGGAACGAATGTGCAGTTTGCTACTCAGGACCCTCATTGCAGTGAGGTGAGTCGTGAGCGGCCAACGGGAAATTTCGGCCCGTCCCCAGCCGCCGCACTGTCCCAAGTGCAAATTGCCCCCTCGCTTCATGACCTCGATACCGGACGTGAAGCAGAACAGATCAGTTTTTATCTATCGGTGCGATCCCTGTGGCGAGGAAGTGTGGAGCTAGGCCTCGCATGTTTCAAACCAATGTCCCGATCTAACCTTTGCCCATGTGCGCGAACGTTTGATTGACGCTGCCATTGTGCCGCCGCTGGCGCGGCTAAGTCCTCTCGGTGTGTCCGGGGAACAGGCGAACCCATTTACGTTGGGTGGGGCCACGCCTGGTTTTGGGGGCTCTCTTGTTGATCCCGGGACGAAACAGCTGAAAACAAAAGGCCGCCCGAAGGCGGTCTTTGTTGTTGAATCCATTCGACGAGTTTTGGGACTGCGCAAGATCTGGCTTCGATCAATCCTCCGGATCGTATTTGGCAAGGTTTTTGTAAATCCATTTCCGCCCGTTATGGCGACGCAAGACCAGACCGTACACAAGCCGGCCGGTGATGGATCGCCTGGGGATGATAACTTTCCATACATGCCAGACGTATGCCCAGGCTGGCTTTGAGCTTAATTTCTGAGGGCTCGCATGGTTCTGCAACTTCATTTTGGACGCCGGTTCTCATTTGCCGCGTGGTTCGCGTGGCTGGCCATTCTTCGTTGCAGATTGTTCGAGATCTTGGACAAGCCTGCGCAATTGTTGCAAAGCGTGAAACTGCTCTGCCAATTCGCTGGCCGATTTGGTTGGCCTTTGCGGCCCGCGTTTTTCTTTAGTAGCGTTCATTGGATCGACCGCTGCAACAGCCCCGATTCAACAAAGCCGTCAAGCGGGGCTTGATCGCCTGACGGCTTCGCTGGCGTGCCGGACATTGTGGGGCAACTGTCCGGTAGGCGACCATAGGCAACCTGATTGCCTTCGCAACGAAAGTCGCTCATTAACCTGAATGTTCGCGCTGCAGGTTAATTCTGGAACCACAAACGAAAGACCGCCCGAAGGCGGCGCTGTGGTACCGTCCGAACAACCGGAAGGTTTTTTGAGATGCACATGGTAGCGGTCATATTGATTATCCTGGCGAGTAGTGGATCTAGCCTGGCTGAGCCCAGATCGACTTACGTTCCGCCGTTCCCGTATTTGGAATTTGATTGTCCCCGATTGGTGCAAGAAGCTCGTGCCCTGTCTTCACGGTCAGCCGAACTCGCCGGCCTGCAGCAGAGCGATCCGATCGTGCATGGCAATGAAAACAGCAGCACAACCATCCGATGGCCGAAGGTATTCTCCTTGGTCGGCGATAGCAGCATTGCAGACAAGCTAGCGCTCATGCGCGGTCAGATGATCGCTATCGAAGAGGCTAGCATTCGGCGCCAATGCAGCATCCAATTTCAGCGCCCCCCGGCTTGAACTCAAGCCCGGTGACTGGCGAGCAGATCACTGCGCCTGACCGGGCTGCGACAACCAAGGTCCGCCGGTTCACGCCGGCGGGCTAGTATCGGTAGTACCGAGGGCGAATCCGGCCCTCCTGAAACTGCGGGGGCACCATCCCGTTGGGATAGCATTGTCCGTCCCTGATATCGACGTCAGCACCGTGCCCGCACGGCACAGGGTACCTTCCACCGCGATGATAGCCCCCATCGCGGTGATACCCGCGGCGATAAGCCTCCATTTCTTGAGGCGGCAGGTAGCCGTTTGGATAGCACATCCCATTACGCGCGCTGACGTCCCAGCCGTGGTCGCATGGAGGCGGGCGAACAGGCACGCGGTATTGAATTTCCTGAACCACGGCCTGGCCGTCGCTTGGCGCGTGACCAGGTATTCCGAGTTGAAGCGCGAGCACCACGCTGGCTATGTTAAAGAGCATTTCTACGTCCTCCGCCCGTCACCACCGCAGTTTGCGCGTTTCTGCATGCAGGGCAACTGAACGGAACGTTCACCCACGGTTCACTCCAGAACCTCGTACTCAAAGGCGAAGATCTTCGGCGCAATGCGGTGCCATTCGAAGCGGCCGCACTAGAAGAAGGACCGGGTCAGCGGAATTGCACGGCACTCAAACGAGCGTCGCTGAGCGCGGAGCTGTGGGCAATCGGTGGCAGTTTCAATCGCTCTTGGTCGAATTTCGCTGGTGCCGGTCCAGACGAAGTCTTTGCGCTCTCAACCGCTTTATCTCGTCATCGAGTGCGTCCATTTCCTCTGCGCGTCGCGCGTCCTTGGATTTCGTCGCATCGGCGGCGCGCAGTTTTTCTAGCGCTTTCTCGACAGAGAGTTTCGGTGTTTCGGCCATGGCAAACCTCATATCCAAGCGAGATGCGTTCGGCCTATAGCAACCCCGTAGGGGCGCGGGCTACCGTCAGAACTGACGCGACGGCGTGAAGCCATTCTGGGCGATCGCGAAGCTTGCTCCCAGTGCTTCAGATACCGTTCGGCGTCCGTTGATCTAGATCAACAAGAGTGTACGGCGACGATTTGTCTTACACTCGATGCCCTGCCGGGATTACCAACGAGAGAGGATCCGGAAGGCAATCGGGACAACTCTCTTCCGGGAAGCAAGGACTGCTCGATTCCGGAAGAATGAGCGCTGTAGTGTACCGGTTTGGGCAACGAAATGGGCGCGGCATGCGACTAGGCTTCTACTGTTGTTCCGCTGCGTTTCTGGCGATTCTTTCTTGCGTGTCTCACGGCGCGATAGCACAGAGCCTTACGCCATTTCGCTATGAAGCCCAGGCGCAACGCCATTGCCCCGGGGACACGATCGTCTGGCTCGATTTCAGAAGAGAGCGCTATTACCTGAAAGGCCAGAGGCGCTACGGTTCGGGATATACCGGCAGCTTCGTATGCAGGAATGAGGCCCGGGATAGCGGCTATCGGCGCTCGCCCCTCGGCTTGAGGTAGGCCTCGGGACGGGGTGGTAGAAATGCGCGTGATACGCATTTCTAACTTAGCTTCAGCACCAGATGGAGTGTCTGCGGGTCCCGCCGCGCGGTGGGCTTGAAGCCGAACTTTCCGAATACCTTTATCATCGCCGCGTTTTCGGGCAGAACTTCTGCCGTCAATTCCTGCAGCCCGGCATCGCTGGCGAACTTGACGAGATGACGCATCAGGATCGAGCCGAGGCCTCGTCCCTGCCAGGTATCGACTACCATAAACGCCATCTCGGCTCGCCCCGGCTCGAAAACGATGTACCGGCCGCTCCCGACGATGACCTCGCGGCCGGCTTCCTCCGCGAGCGCGACAATCGCGACATGATTCTTGAAATCGATGTCCATGAAGTAGGCGCGTTCCTTGTCGGAAAAGTGTCGCTTCATGACGAAGAAGCGACGCTGTAGCGATTGGGCGCTGGTCTTGCCGATCGCAGCGAGCATGTCAGCCTCATCCTCCCGCCGAAGTGCACGGATGTCGATCTGGCTGCCGTCGCGGAGAAGCTCGCGTGCGGTGTAGTCGATGGCCTCGGACATTGGGCCTCATGTGCCGGAAAACAGAGCACTCGTCTCGATCGACGTCCGCCGATGAAGCGCGGACCCGGATCGCGGTCGTTTGATCTGGATCAAGACTTCAGCGCGAGAAGCGGTCGGTAGGTTGACAACCGCATCCCACTCTCAGGTGAAGGCGCGTCCTTGAAAACCTCTCGACAGCTCCGGTCCGGAGAGGACCTCATCCAGCTTGCGATCCGGCTCGGATTGCTTGCTTTCCTGATCTACTGGACGTTCGTTCTGATCCGTCCCTTTGTGCCGATTCTGGCCTGGAGCATCGTACTCGCCGTCGCGCTCTATCCAGTCTTTAATCTCCTTTCCAGGCTTCTTGGCGGTCGTCCGCGGCTCGCAGCGGCAATTCTCACCGTCATCAATCTCGGCATCGTCATCGGGCCGGCGACCTGGCTTGGTTTGAGTGCCGTAGAAGGTGTGAAGGATTTCGCCGCCAATCTGAGTGCTGGCAACCTGGTGGTTCCGTCCCCGCCGGACGGCGTCAAAAAGTGGCCGCTCATCGGTCCGCAGCTTTTCGAACTCTGGAACCAGGCGTCCAACAACATTCGGGCGGCCTTGCGCGAGGTGGCTCCGCATCTGAAACCATTGGCTGGCACCATGCTCGGCCTCGCGGGCAATGCCGGCGTGGGAACGCTCAAGTTTCTGCTGTCTGTGGCGCTGGCTGGCTTCCTCTTTCCTTACGGCTCGCAGCTCGTTGCGGCGGGCAGGGGTTTTCTATCTCGCATCGTGCCCGAACAGAGTGAACATTTTCTGGAGCTGGCGGGTACAACCATACGCGCGGTATCCCAGGGCGTCATCGGCGTCGCAATCATCCAGTCCCTGCTGGCCGGCATCGGCCTCAAGCTGGCAGGCATTCCCGGCGCCGGCCTGTTGGCCTTCATGGTGATGATTCTGGCAATCGTGCAGATCGGCGCGGCAATCGTTCTATTTCCGGTGATCATCTGGGTCTGGATAGACAGGGATTTCACCACAGCGCTTTTGCTCACGGTGTTCCTGGGCATCGTCGGCATACTCGACAACATCTTGAAGCCGCTCTTGATGGCGCGGGGCTTGACGACGCCGACGATCGTCATCCTCGTCGGGGTGATAGGCGGAACACTCGCGCATGGCATTGTCGGTCTCTTTATCGGGCCGATCATTCTCTCCGTGGCCTGGGAATTGACGGTCGCCTGGATACGCACCGATCGTGCCGACGTCACATTGCCGAACCAACTTTCGAACGTTGACCTAGATCAACGTTCGATGCCGCGGGGCTCGTTGAGTGAACTTCGCGACAAGTGAGGTCGAAACATGACGATGGGAAACGCAAAGCTGCCGGGCGGCCCGATGTCAGGGCTTGTTGCTTCGGCCGTAGAGTACATGATGGATGCGAGCCAGCGCAGCGTTCTGTTTCTGGACGTCTTGCGTCGACGCGGCGATCAGTATCGGGAACACATCGCGGAAACGGCACCGCATGTCCTGCAATATGCCGCTGAATTGATTATCGACGGCCGCAAGCTGGATGAACCAGTCAATTATGCGCTGGTGCGCATCATTCCGCCCAAAGGCGTCGAAATTGATCTTAATCGGCGACCGTTCATCGTGGTCGATCCTCGCGCCGGGCATGGTCCGGGGATCGGCGGGTTCAAGGCGGACAGCGAAATCGGCGTCGCAATGAAGGCGGGCCATCCCTGCTATTTCATCGGCTTCCTGCCCGAGCCGATGCCAGGACAAACGATCGAACGCGTCGCACGAGCCGAAGCGGTGTTTATCGAGAAAGTCATCAGCCGCCATCCGGAAGCCGACGGCAAGCCTTGCGTGATCGGAAACTGCCAGGCCGGTTGGGCCGTCATGATCCTGGCATCGCTGCGGCCGGAACTGTTCGGACCGATTATCGTCGCTGGCGCGCCGCTGGCCTATTGGGCGGGCGTGCATGGCAAAAACCCGATGCGCTATTCGGGTGGTCTGCTGGGTGGAAGCTGGCTAACCGCGCTGACGAGCGATCTTGGAGGCGGCAAATTCGATGGCGCCTGGCTCGTGCAAAACTTCGAGAGTCAGAATCCGTCGAACACGCTGTGGACCAAGCAGTACAACGTCTATTCAAAGGTCGATAGCGAGGCCGACCGATACCTTGAATTCGAACGCTGGTGGGGCGGGCACGTCAATCTGAATGCCGAGGAAATCCAGTTCATCGTCGATGAACTGTTCGTCGGCAATAATCTCGCCGCCGGTCGGATCACGATGTCCGACGGTCAGCCGGTCGATTTGCGCAATATCAGATCACCGATCGTGGTGTTCTGCTCCAAGGGGGACAATATTACCCCGCCGCAACAGGCACTGGATTGGATCCTCGATCTCTATGCCGATGTCGACGAAATCAGGGCCTACGGTCAGACGATCGTCTACACGGTTCATGAGAGCGTCGGCCATCTCGGCATTTTCGTTTCCGGCGGCATTGCCAAGAAGGAACATGCGGAATTTTCCAGCAATATCGATCTGATCGATGTTCTGCCGCCGGGACTCTACGAAGCAACGTTCGAGGCCAAGGGAACTGATACCGCGAATGCCGATCTCGTCGCCGGCGAATGGGTAATGCGATGCGAGGCGCGGACGCTCGACGACATCCGTGCCATGGGCGGCAATTCGCCCGAGGATGAGCGGCGGTTTGCTGCCGCCAAGCGCGTATCGGAAATCAATCTCGCGGCCTACCAGAAGTACCTCCAGCCCTGGATCAAGGGCATGGTGAAGCCTCAGGCGGCGGAGATGATGCGCAATCTGCATCCGTTGCGGCTTCAGTATGAAGCGTTCAGCAGCAAGAACCCGTTCATGGCCACGGTGAAGTCGCTGGCCGAGCGGGTGAGCGAGGATCGCAAGCAGGTCTCGACAGACAATCCCTTCGTTGCCTTTCAGGAGCAGTTCTCCAAGCAGATCGTCAATGCGCTGGACAGGTGGCGGGATGCGCAGGAGGCGCTCAGCGAGGCGACCTTCCTTGCGGTCTACGGCTCGCCGGCGTTGCAAGCGGCTGTCGGAGTTGACCCGCAATCGACCCCATCGCGCCGGCAGGAGATGTCTGCCTCATACCGCGGAAAGCTTGAGAGGCGGATCGCGGAGCTGAAATCCAAAATCAGTGAAGGCGGCCTTCGCGAAGCGGCCATTCGCGGTCTTCTGTATGTCGGGTCGGCGAGGGGAATGGTGGACGAGCGGAGCCTTGAAGCATTGCGCAACGTTCGCCGTAGCGACTCCGGTGCTCGGCTAACGCTGACAGAGTTCAAGATGCTGGTTCGCGAGCAATTCTTCATGCTTCTGCTGGATCAGGAGGGAGCACTGGCCGCGATACCGAAGCTGTTGCCGGACAATGCAAAAGCACGCCAGGCGGCTTTCGCGGCGATTCGCGAAGTGCTGTCCGCGAGCGCCGTAATGCCGGGTGAGGTCGTGAAGCGTCTGAAGCGTGTTGCCGAACTGTTCGGCGTCGATGCCGGCGAATTTTTGGACAAGGCGTCGAACGTCGCCCCTTTCGATCCGAAAGCGAAGGCGTCGTAGCGTCAATTGGAGAGATCTGGAGCGACATCATGAAAACCATGCCAGCCGATTCAGAAAAAGCCCGCTCTCCCAGCAAGTATGACCGTCTGATCGCCGCGGCCAAGGCAGTGCCGCCGACGCCGACCATTGTCGTGCATCCCTGCGACGAAACCTCGCTGCGCGGCGCTGTCGACAGCGCGGCGGCGGGCATTATCAGGCCAGTATTGGTCGGGCCCGAAAGAAAAATCAGGGATACGGCTAGCAAATACGACCTCGATATTTCCGGGTACGAGATCGTCGATGCCCCGCACAGCGAGGGTGCGGCTGCAAAGGGTGTTGAGCTTATCCTTGCCGCCAAGGGCGAGATGCTGATGAAGGGCAGCCTGCACACCGACGAGCTGATGCGCAGCATCACGGCGAAGGTCGGCGGCCTGCGGACTGCCCGGCGGATCAGTCATGTGTTCGTGATGGATGTGCCGGCCTATTCCGAGACCCTCATTGTAACGGACGCGGCCATCAACATCTTTCCCGATCTCGATGCCAAGCGGGACATCATCCAGAACGCGATTGATCTCTATACGCAAGCTGGCTTCGGCAAATTGCCGCGTGTGGCGATCCTGTCGGCCGTCGAAACCGTTACCTCCAAGATTCCATCCACGATCGAGGCGGCGGCGCTCTGCAAGATGGCAGATCGCGGGCAGATCACCGGGGGCGTGCTCGACGGGCCACTTGCCTTCGACAATGCGATCGATGTGGAAGCGGCACGGATCAAGGGAATCAAATCCGAGGTCGCCGGCCGGGCGCAGATCTTGATCGTTCCCGACCTCGAAGCCGGCAACATGCTGGCGAAGAATCTCGCCTACTTCGCCAAGGCGGATAGTGCCGGCATCGTGCTCGGCGCCAGGGTGCCCGTCGTTCTGACGTCGCGTGCGGATTCGGCGCGCGCGCGGATGGCTTCCTGCGCGGTGGCGGCGCTTTATGCCCACGCACGGCGTCAGCACGCCCCCTCGGTTGCCGCGTGATCGCCATGGATACGATCCTTGTCGTCAATGCAGGCTCGTCAAGCGTCAAGTTCCAGATCTTTTCGGTCGAGGGAGAGGGGAAGCTGCGGCGCATGATCAAGGGCCAGATGGATGGCATTGGCAGTCGTCCTCGCCTGCGGGCGAGCGGTGCAGACAGCGATCCACTTGCCGACCGTGCCTATCCGATCGAATCGGTTCCGGACGTTCCGGCCGCGATGGGCATCGCAGGCGGATGGCTGCGCGATGAACTTCGCATCAGCCCGATGGCCGTCGGTCATCGCGTCGTTCATGGCGGTCCGGACTATGACCGGCCGGTGCTGATCGACCACGGCGTCGTCGCCAGGCTGGAGCGGTTCGTCGCGCTGGCCCCGCTGCATCAGCCGCATAATTTGGCCCCGATCCGCTCGCTCTTGGCCAACTTTCCGGCGCTTCCGCAGGTGGCCTGCTTCGACACCGCATTTCACCGCACGCATGACGCGGTCGCTGACTACTATGCGATTCCGTATCAGCTTCATGCCGAAGGCGTGCGGCGTTACGGATTCCACGGTCTCTCATACGAATATGTCGCAAAGACTTTGCCGCAGGTCGCGCCTGAAATCGCAAAGGGACGCGTAATTGTCGCGCATCTCGGCAGCGGCGCCTCCATGTGCGCGCTGAAGGGGGGACGCAGCATCGAGAGTACCATGGGGTTCACCGCACTCGACGGGCTGCCAATGGGAACGCGCCCGGGACAAATCGACCCTGGCGTCGTGCTCTATCTGCTCACTGAAAAGGGAATGTCGGCCTCCAACGTACAGAACTTCCTCTACCGCGACTGCGGGTTGAAGGGCCTCTCAGGCATCAGCAACGATATGCGTGAACTGGAGACTAGCGAGGATCCAAACGCGAAACTGGCGGTCGAATACTTCGTCTATCGGGTCGGCCTCAACGCCGGCATGCTTGCGGCCGCGTTGCAGGGGCTGGACGCTTTCGTCTTTACAGCCGGTATCGGGGAAAACTCGGTGCGCATCCGGGCGCGGATCGCCGATCATCTGGGATGGCTTGGTGTGACCCTCGACGAGGCCGAGAATTCCCGCCATGCGCGCCTGATATCGCGTTCCGACAGCCGTATTCCGGTCTACGTCATCCCGACCGACGAGGAGCTGATGATCGCACAGCATACATTGTCGCTGCTGGTGAACATGCCGTCGTCCGGCGCCCGACATGAGAGGGTGTCATGATTCCCGTATTCCCGGATACCAAGGTCGCGCTGAAGGGCAAGAAAGGCCTGATCGTCGGTATCGCCAACGACCAGTCGATCGCATGGGGGTGCGCCAAGGCCTTTCGTGCGCTCGGGGCCGATCTTGCCGTGACCTATCTGAACGAGCGTGCCAAAAAGCACGTCGAGCCGCTCGCACAGGCATTGGAGGCGCCGATCTTCATGCCAATGGATGTCATGGTCGAGGGCCAGACGGAGCAGGTGTTCGAACGGATCGGGAAGGAATGGGGGCAGCTTGATTTCCTGCTGCACTCGATCGCCTTCTCGCCGAAGGAGGCGCTCCATGGACGCGTGGTGGACGTCGGCCGCGACGGCTTCCTCAAGACGATGGACGTCTCGTGCTGGTCGTTCTTGCGAATGGCCCATCTGGCCGAACCGTTGATGAAGAATGGTGGAACCATGTTCACCATGACTTATTACGGCAGCCAGATGGTGGTGGAGAACTACAATGTGATGGGCGTGGCGAAAGCGGCCCTCGAAGCGGCCGTTCGCTACGTTGCCGCAGAACTGGGCCCGAAGGGTATCCGCGTTCACGCGATCTCGCCCGGGCCGCTCGCCACGCGCGCGGCGTCGGGGATCCCCGAATTCGACGAACTGATGGACAAGGCACAGTCGAAGGCCCCTTCGCGCAGCCTCGTCAGCATTGAAGACGTCGGCAACGCCACCGCATTTCTGGCGCTCGACGGCGCCAAGCTCATCACGGGCGGCGTGCTCTATATCGACGGTGGCTATCACATCATCGATTGATCGCGATCGGCGCGCCGTCTAGCGATAGTGCAGGGCGATCAACTCGGCGACGCAGGCGGGGCGCTTGCCGCCCTCGATCTCGATCACAAGGCGATAGTTCGCGCGCAGGCCATCCGGCGGCACGTCCTCCGTTTCGGCGACGGTAACCCGGCCGCGCAGCCGTGAGCCGGCCGGAACGGGCGCCAGGTACCGTATCCTGTCCGCCCCGTAGTTCAGGGTATTACGTAGATCCTTCAGGCCCATTACCGATCGAATAAAAAGTGGCGCGAGCGCCAGCGACAACAGCCCGTGGGCGATGGTGGTGCCGCCGGGCAGCTCCGTCTTCGCGCGCTCCTGGTCGACATGAATCCACTGCTGGTCGCAGGTCGCTTCCGCGAACTGGTTGATTCGTTCCTGCGAGACCTCGATCCAGTCACTCACGCCGATCTCGGTGCCGACGGCAGATTTGATCTCGTTGAAGTCGCCGAAGATACGCATGTTCGTTTGCCTGGTCAGATTTTCATTTCCGGGACCGCGTCGGGGATTGCGAGCTCGGCTTCTGTTACGGCCACGACTTCGGCGACGCTGACACCCGGCGCCGTTTCCAGCAGGGTCGCCCTGCCGTCGGAGAAGGCGATGACGGCCATGTCAGTCACAACCAGGCTCACCGGCCTTGTCGACGTCAGCGGCAAGGTGCATTTGGCGACGATCTTCGATTTTCCTTTCGCAGCGTGCTGCATCGCGACGATAACCCGCTTGGCGCCGCTGACGAGATCCATCGCGCCGCCCATTCCCGGCACCATCTTGCCGGGGATCATCCAGTTGGCGAGATGCCCATTCGCGTCGACCTGCAGGCCACCGAGAACTGTCAAATCGACATGGCCGCCGCGGATCAATCCAAAGGACATCGCGCTGTCGAAGGTGCTGGCACCCGGCAGCGCACTAATCGGGCGGCCGCCCGCGTCCGTCAGAAACGGATGAGCCATCCCTTGCTCCGGCATTGGTCCGGTACCAATCAATCCGTTTTCCGATTGAAAGAAAACCTTGAGCTCCGGTGGAACGTAGTTGGCAACCAGCGTTGGAATGCCGATCCCCAAATTCACGAGATCGCCGGTATGGAGCTCTCGCGCGACGCGCCGGGCGATGATCGTCTGTGCATCCATGGTTCACCCGTTCGTAATCAGGTAGTCGACGAGCGGCGCCGGGGTCACGACGTGATCGGGTGCGATAACGCCTACGGGCACGATATGCTCCGCAGTTACGATCACGGTATCTGCCGCCATCGCCATGACCGGATTGAAATTGCGTGCGGTCAGCGCGTAGGTGAGGTTGCCGAGGTAATCTGCCAGAAAGGCGTGAACCAGGGCGAACTGCGCCCGCAGCGCCGTCTCGAGCAGAAACGTCGTTCCGTTTACCTCGATCTGGCGCTTGCCTTCGGCCACCGAGGTGCCGACGCCGGTCGGCGTGAGCACGCCTCCGAGACCGCAACCACCCGCGCGAATGCGTTCGACGAGGGTCCCCTGAGGAATGAGATCGACGGCGATCTGATTGGCCAGCATTTGCTGCTGCGCCTTCGGATTGAGGCCGATGTGGCTTGCGGTGAGGCGCGAGACGAGCGTCGCATCGAACAGCTTGCCAACGCCTTTCCCAGGTACCGCAGCGTCGTTGCTGATCAGCGAAAGACGGCTCTTCTGCTGCCTAACAACTTCGTCGAGCAGACGCTCCGGCGTGCCGACACCCATGAATCCGCCAACCATGATGCTCGCCCCGACAGGGATCATTGCAACGGCTTCTTCGACGGAAACGGCCCTCATGATTGAAACTCCAGTCGATCAATGAAAGGGCGGAAGTGACAGAAATGATGACTGGGGCCATCAACACACCTTTGATCTGTGTCAAGGCTTCCCGCTATTCCGCGCGGGCAATGGTAATGTCGACGCCTTCGAGCGCTTCGGTCCAAAGCGTGCCAATCTCAGTGCGAGGAGTTAGCCATGTCAGACGCCAACCTTTCCACCGATAAAGTCCGTACGATGCTGGCTGAGGCCAACGGGCGCCTTCAAAAGGCCAGCGCAGATTATTTTAACCTGCTCGAGAGGGGCCTGAGCTCGTCGCCGCTGCCGATCGCCGACCAAGCCAAGCAGTTCTGCGGCCTCATGCAGCGCAATGTCACTGCGGCATTCGAACTCGGCGATAAGCTGATTCAAGCCAAGGACATGCAGGAAGCCACCAGGATTCAGTCCGAATTCTTCCAGGATCAGATGCGCTCGTTGACCGACCATGCAAGGAGCATGGGCGAGTCTGCCATGAAGGCC
>Ga0307500_10000040_pt1 | contig 38242 bp, 30 predicted proteins | sample 14_S_MG_FD_201362 | JGI IMG/M metagenome (GOLD analysis project Ga0307500, IMG submission 201362) | Soil microbial communities from Populus trichocarpa stands in riparian zone in the Pacific Northwest, United States - 14_S | ecosystem: Environmental > Terrestrial > Soil > Riparian zone > Trees... | reverse complement strand
CCCACGAAGCCGCCCTGCGCCAAGCCCCGGTCGAAAAAGCCCGCAACGACGCCTACAACGCCACCCACGCCCGCGTCAAAGCCGCCGCCATTGCCGCCGGCCGAGACATCAAAGACGCCGAAAAGGAAGCCGCCGAGGCTGGCACGCGAGCCGGCAACGCCGCCTACGCCGCCAAAGAGAAGAAGGTCAAGGACACCCTCGAGACCGGTACCCCCACCGAAATCGCCGCCATGCGCGCCGAAATGGAGCAGTCGGCCATTACCGCCCAAGGCACCGCCGCCTACGAGTCGGCCGTCGACCAAGCCGTCGCCGCCGACGCCAAAGTCGCGGCCTTAAACCAAGCCGCCGCCTCCCCCAACCGCCTCGAGGCCGCCCAGCGCCTGGCCGTCAGCACCGAGTCCCAAGTGGCGTCCATCGCCGCCCAGCAAGGCGCCGACCGCGAGCGCTACGAGCTCACCCGCCCCGGCCAGGCGCTCAACCGGAGTTTCCAGCAGGCGGAGGCCGGCGCTGGCCGGCGCGCCCAATCGCAAATCCTCGCCGAACGCGCCGAAGAAGCCGGCAACGACCCCAACCTTGTCGAGCTCGACCAACTCGAACTCGACGAAAATAACGTCCCCGTCCCCGAGCGCGATTCCGCCGGCAACCTCATCCTGGAGCGCGATCCCGCCGGCAACTACATCCCCGACGTCACCGAGCCGGGCGGGTTTGCCGTCCAATACAAAGTCGCCAAAGACGCTGCCGGCAAGCCCTTAAAAATCCGCGACCGCATCAAGAGCTTTGAACCCGATATGAACAACATTTTGCAGCTCGAGCGACAAGCCGAAAACGCCTTCAAGTCAAATCAACACGACAAGGGTATCGCCATCATGAACAGCCTCGGCCGTACCAACCAAGGCCGCGACGCCATGCGCCGCATCCAGCACCGCGTCTTTGGCCGTACCGAAACCCAAACCGTCGACCCCACCCTCCTCGGCGGCATGGCCCGCGAACTCTGGGAACAGAGCCGCTCCGGCGTATCGGGCGAGGTCGCCCGCGACTTCTACGTCCCCGTGGCCGCCGGCTACGACGGCTTCCCGTCCGAGGCCTACGCCGCCTCCGGCTGGACCACCAAGCGCGACTACCACACCTACGTCACCCAACACCTCGCAGACCAACCCGCCCTGGCCGATGCCGCCGTTGGCAACATGCTCTCCATGCTCAGCAACCCCGACCTGGTCAAAAAGATGGACGCCGACAACTGGCAAGAAATGTACCGCTTCATCCAAGACCCCAAGATCAACGAAATTCTGGCCGATTACGACGCCAAAGACTCCAAGGGTACTCCAATCAACACCACCGAGATCATGAAAACCGTCGAGCAAAACGGTAGGGTTCAAGGTGGCGGTGGCAAAATCCAAGCCCTCCTCGGCGGCAACGCCATCCTCACCGCCGACCAGGCCACAGCCTACAATGCCCATCCACCCGACCCCTCCACCGGCCTGCCCACGAGCGTCGCCGCCGGCGCCACCGTTCCCAAAGCCGCTCTCTACAATGCCTACCACCCCGACGCCCCCAAACGCGAATGGGAATACGCCCGCGTCTTCGACGACACCACCGCCAAGATATACAACGAGGCCCACACCCTCAGCCCCGGCGACCCCGATTACGCCGTTCCATACAAAACCAACATTCCGCTCGTTCCCGATCCCACCGACACTACCGGCAAGCGCAAAATCCTCCCGCCCGAACTCGACGTCATTAATCGCCGATTCGCCAACGACCCCGTCGCCGCTTAGCCGCAACGCTTGGCCCCCAACGCCATTTAGCGTAAGCTTAATGCAGTTAGTTGTGAGGTACCGCGGCGCATTCCCGAAATGAGCCGCACCATCCTATGGGTCAATACAAAGTCCCACAAGACGTCGAAGCCGAAGACAAAATCCTCGGACCGCTTACGTTCAAGGAGTTTATCTATGCCCTCATGGGTTTTGGCTGGGCAGTGCTATGTTTTGCCATCTTTCGCACCATTCCCGCCCTCATGGTGATCGTTGGCCTCCCGCCCGCGCTCCTACTCCTACTCCTTGCGTTCTACAACCGTGACGGCCAAAGCTTCGAACAGCTGCTCATCGCCGGCGTCCAATACTTTGCCGCCTCGCGCCGCCGCGTGTGGACCAAAGACGACCTCATCGAAACCTTCCACATCAACCCCACCATCCACGCCGCCGAAGCCACCCAGCGCAATTCCGTGGAGGTGCGCAGTGAGCTCGAAAAACTCGCCAACCTCATCGACTCGCGCGGCTGGAACCACCCCCCAGAGGAGGCTTCGGCCCAGGCTTTGCCCATCACCGCCCACACCGACCGCATGGTACCGCCTCCGCCGCCCACACCCCACGCGCCCGAAGACATACCCGAAGACATCCTCGATCTCCAGCAGAGCCCGCTCGCCCAAAACCTGGCCGAGCTGCTGCGCACCGCCGCCGAGGACGTCCGCGAGGAAGCCATGCAGCAAATGACCGGCAAAGCCGTCAAACCCGCCGCCGCCAATGCCCCCGCCCCGATAAGCACAAGCGGCGTGACAGCCGCACCCGCCAGCGATATACTACAACTAGCTACGCAGAGTGATGAATTGTCCGTCTCGCAGATCGCCGCCCAGGCTACCCGCCGGGTACAACTGCCTGATGGTCAAACGGTGGAGATTCCTATCAATGGCAGCTAACGCCAATGCACATACCGGCAAAAGTGCCCAAGACACCCTCCTGATCTCCGAGATCAAGGACGGTATTGTCGTGATGAAAGACGGCTCACTCCGAGGCGTCATTCTCGGCAGCGCCATCAACTTTGACCTCATGAGCGGCGGCGAGCAAGAAGCCGTCGAAGGCGCCTACCAAGGCTTCCTAAACTCGCTCCACTTCCCGGTCCAGATCGTTATCAAAAGCCAACGCATCGACATCACCAGTTATCTCGAGAAGCTCGACGGCCTCCGCGCCGAACAACCCAATGAACTCCTCGGTTCGCTCATGGAAGACTACATCGCCAACATCCGATCACTCGTCGAGGAAGTAAACATCATGGACAAACAATTCTACGTCGTGGTGCCGTATTTCCCCGTGATGGCGGCCCAAAAAAATCGTAACCTCATCGAAAATCTCAAAGCCGCCTTCGAGCCCACACCCCTCATCACCGTCACCGAGGAGGACTTCCACAAATACAAGCAGGAGCTTTCCCAGCGCATGGCCCTCGTAGCCAACGGCATGAGCCAAATGGGCCTGCGCGCCATCTCGCTCGGCACCCAGGAGCTCGTCGACCTCTACTATTCTTGGTACAACCCCGATGTCGCCGCCAACCAGAAGCTCATCGATGTCGCCCAGATCGGCACCCCGTCAGTCACCAAAGGCGACGGCTCCGCTCCGCGCGGACCGCTACCGGGGTCACCAGTCTAATGGCACTTTTTGGCAAAAAAGCCCCCAGCATCGACCAATCGCAACTTGAGCAACTCCAAAAGGTTCAGGAGCAGCGCGAGGCCGACATTATTTACCGCCAGGGCATCGTCACCATGCGCGACCTCATCGCGCCCCCCAGCATCGAAATCGAATCCGGCTACTTGCGCCTCGGCAAACGCTTCTGCAAGACCATCTACGTCTACGGCTACCCCCGCCAAGTCTTCACCGGCTGGCTGTCGCCCATTATCAACCTCGACGAGCTCATCGACATCTCGCTCTACATTTACCCCGTAGAGAGCCAGACCGTGCTCACCAACCTGCGCAAAAAAGTCGGCCAGATGGAAGCCAGCTACACCATCAATCAAGAAAAAGGCCTCGTGCGCGACCCTGGCCTCGAAGCCGCCATCCAAGACGCCGAGGAACTCCGCGACAAACTCCAAGTGGGGGAGGAGCGCTTCTTCCGTTTCGGCCTCTACCTCACCATGTACGCCGAAACGCTCGAAGACCTCACCCAGGTCACGCGCAAAATCGAAGGCATCTTCGGCCAATCGCTCGTGTACACCAAGCCCACCACCATGCAAATGGAGCAGGGCTTCAACTCCACCACGCCCATCGGCACCGACCAGCTCCAGATCAGCCGCAACATGAACACCGGCGCCCTCTCCACCAGCTTCCCCTTCACCTCCAGCGAACTCTCGCGCAACGAGGGCATCCTCTACGGGCTCAACCGCCACAATAACGGCCTCGTGCTCTTCGACCGCTTCTCGCTCGAAAACGCCAACATGGTCGTGTTCGCCAAGTCCGGCGCCGGTAAGTCGTTCGCCATCAAGCTCGAGGCCTTGCGCAGCCTCATGATCGGCGTCGAATGCATCATCATCGACCCCGAAGACGAGTACCGCCAGCTCTGCGAAGCCGTCGGCGGCACCTACTTGCGCCTCAGCCTCGCCTCCGCCACTCGCATCAACCCCTTCGACCTCCCGCGCGTCTTCGACCAAGACGAGGCCGACAACGCCCTGCAGGCCAACATCATCTCGCTTCACGGCCTCCTGCGCCTCATGATGGGTGGCGCCACGGTCAACAACTCCACCGGCGCCACCCTGTCGAGCCCCATCACCCCCGGCGAAGAGGCCGACCTCGACGCCGCCATCATCAACACCTACGCCCGCGCCGGCATCACCCGCGACCCGCTCACCCACGGCGCCACCCCGCCCACCATGAACGACCTCTACAACACCCTAGCCTCGATGACCGGCAACGGCCCCAGCCTCGCCCAACGCCTGCGCCAATACACCACCGGCACGTTCTCCGGCATCTTCTCCGAACAATCCAACGTTGAGCTCGACAACCCCTTCCTCGTCTTCAACATCCGCGACCTCGAAGACGTCCTGCGCCCCGTGGGCATGTACATTGTGCTCAATTACATCTGGAACAAGGTCAAATCCGACCGCCGCAAGCGTATGCTCATCGTGGACGAAGCCTGGCAACTCATGAAGTACGACGACTCCGCCAACTTCATGTTTAGCCTCGCCAAACGCGCCCGCAAATACTACCTCGGCCTCACCACCATTTCCCAAGACGTCGAAGACTTCCTGGGCAGCAAAATGGGGCGCGCCGTGGTCGCCAACTCCAGCCTCCAGCTCCTGCTCAAACAAGCCCCATCGGCCACCGACATCGTCGCCGAAACCTTCAAGCTCACCAATGAAGAAAAAAACCGCTTAAGCCAATTCCCAGTAGGGGAGGGCCTGTTCTTCGCCGGCCTCAACCATGTCATCATCCGCATCCTCGCTTCCGAAACCGAAACCCAGCTCATCTCCACGAATCCCGGCGCCGCCCCCGCCTCCGCCGAATCCTCCGAAGCGCCGCAGGAGACCACATAATGGCTGGCACCGGCTTCAGATCGGCTGGATCCCGGTCCAACGGCGACCTCCGGCCCAAGCTCAACACCAAGCTCAATCTCCCGTCGTCCGACCAAACCTCCAACACCTCCCAGCCGGCCAGCACCCCCAGGCCGACGGGGGAGTATGCCCAGTCGCCCAAGATCGATAAGCCCACCCCTCGCCTCCACATTGAGCCGCAAATAGCCAAATCCAGCACACCCCCGAGCAAATTCGCCCAAAAGCCCAAAACCGCCGCCCCTCGAACCTACGCGCCACCGCCAGCAACCCAAGCCCCAACCACTGCACCCCTAGGCCGCCAAGTCATGCTCGACGCGCCCCCAAAAACCGAAGCCGCCGCCCCTGCGCGCCCCATAATGTTCGTTGACGACCCCAAACAAACCCAATCCTCCCCGCAAACCACCGCCCCTAGCCCCACCAACCAGACCAGAGCCACTGCCCCGGCCGGACCTCGACAGTCTCTCGCCAGCCCCCCCATCAAAACCGGCGGCCCCGCCACCAAAACCACCAACCCGTCCCCGCAGAACAAGCCCGACCCCTACAAATTCGGCGGCACCCCCAAAAGCGCCGCCGGCAACCGCTTCGCCAATTACATCAAAAAACACCCCAAGGGCGTTATTTACGGCGCCGTCGCGCTCGTTTTTGCGCTTATTTCGGCCGTGATCACCATTATCAGCATCCCGTTCCAGATTCTCCACATGGCCAAAGCCGAGCTCGAAGCCAAATTTGGCCCCAAGGTACGCCTCGAGCGCAAAATGTCACTGCGCAGTTTTTCCAAACTATTTGAACTCAAATCTGCCGAAAACGGCGGCGCCACGCCACGCGAAGGCTTCCTCAGTCGCAAACTCAAGCTCACCCCGCTCGACAAATTCACCAAAACGCTCGCCAACGAAAACCTCAAGCTCGAGTTCGACGCCCATACCGGCCGCCTCACCGGCATCCGCAACACCTCCACGGGCGAATTGCTCAAAGATTTTTCGGAATCCTCGTTCCTCGACCGCCGCAAAGCCATCGGCCAACTCGTCACCGACCGCATCGCCCCCTGGCGCGTCCTCAAACGCGTACGCTATCTCGACGTCATGCGCTACCACGGCCGCGTCTCGTTTAAGTTTTGGCCGAAAGAAAAAGTTCAAGACGTCAAAAAACTCCTTAGCGAAAAGATTACTCATGGCGCCACCAACGAAGAACTCCTCAAACCCGGCCAGGCCCCCGACCCCAGCGACACCCACCCAGCCGACCCCAAAAGCGCCGGCGACGCCAGGGACGGCGTACAGGCCGTCGAAGACACCTTTGCCAAAACCGGCAACAAACTCGCCGCCCTCAGGGCGGGTGCCAAGGTCATCAGGGAGAAAGGCGGCAAATTCTTTGGTCTCACCGCCATTCTGGCCCTCGTCTGCACCATTCGTGAGGTCGCCGCCAACGCCGCCACCGAAGGCTTCATCAAGCGCGTCGACGAGCTCGAACGCATGGGCAACCTCCTGCCCACCCTCTCGTCTCAACTCGTCACCGGCCAAAACCTCGACATCGACAAATTCGCCCAGGTCATGGAAATCTACGAGGGTGACGCATCCGCCGACCAAAACTCCCTCGACCGCAAAGCTTGGGACCAATCCGCCGCTGCCAAACGGCTGGCCGGCGATCCCGTCGTCACCGATGCCACCAGCAAATACTTCAACCCCGACTTTAGCGAAGCCAGCAGCCCCGACGGCTTCGCCCTCCAAAAAATCGTCGATCGCGTCAACGCCGTCATGGATGTCTCCGGCGTTGGCTTCCTATGCAAAGTGGTCACCGGCGTCACCGGCTGGATCATCCAAGGTATCGAGCTAGCCTCGGCCCTCCTCACCGCCTCCGCCTCGGAGATAGCCGTCATCGCCGCTCAAGCCGCCATCCAATATTACATATTTACCGAAGCCCTGCCCAAAATCCTCTCCGCCGCCGCCAACATCGCCATCACCGGCGTCGAAAACTCCGTCGACATGTTCAACAACGGCGACGCCGGCCTCCAGCTCTCGGCCGAAGACTACACCCGCAACTACGGCGGCCGCCAAATCAGCGACGACGAGCAGCTCGCGCTCGTCAACGCCGCCCACAACGATCAAGTCCAAATCGCCCGCGAAAAAGGCTGGTTCTACCGCACCTTCGACCTCAACAACACCGACTCTATCGCCGCCGGCATACTCATGAAGGTCCCCCAAACCCCCCAGACCGCACTGGCCGCCCTCACCAGCCTGCCCAAAAACCTCACCTCCAACCTCGGCTCCATCTTCATGGGCAGCATCAAGACCGCTCACGCCGCCGATCTCGACAGCGTCAACCCCTACCGCTTCCAGTTTTATGGCTTCACCGAAGCCGAAATCGACAAATACCCCGACATGATCGCCAACGAAGATTACCTGGGTCAAGCCATCCCCGGCACCGACAAAACCCGCCTCTCGGTCCTCGGCGACCCCACCGAGTACGCACCCGCCAACGGCGACGACACCAACATGGACGACCTCATGCACTGCTTCGTCAACGCAGCCCGCGCCCCACAGGAGCTCGAAAAAGACGCAATCTGTAAGGGCATCGGCATGGTCACCGGCGTCAAAGGCAGCGGCAGCCGCACCGACAACCCCGGCGACACCGTCGTTCAAAAAATCTACGACGACAACGGCCTCGGCATCACCGCCAACGACGACTTCCTGCGCTACCGCATGGAGCTCTTCTACGTCCACATCGTCCGCGGCATCAACTGCGCCGCCACCGACGAACCCTGCTTCCAGGGCAGCGGAGCCGCCCCCGCCCCCACTACGCCAGCCCCCTCCGCAGCCTGCCAAGCCAGCGAGGACCTCATCGACTGCGCCGCCCGCCTGGCCACCGCCATCCTAGGCAACCCCAACATCGACCCCGTCGGTGCCCGCGGAGACCTCCAAGCGGCAGCCGCCAAGCAAGAAATCAACAACTCCTCATCCTGCAACAGGCCAGCTCACCTCGACCCCAATCTTCTCTACGCCCTCCAGCAAACCGCCAGCGCCGGCGGGTTCAACATCAGACTCTCGAACATCATCACTCCACACCGCTGTGACAGCCTCTCACACCCCAAAGGCAAAGCCTTCGATGTCGACAACCTCGTAGACGCTCAGGGCCGCAACAGCAACGCCGGCCACGCCAGCCCGCCCGGCACCCCCGCCGACGGCGAAAACCCCGCCGTCGACAAAGCCTTCGCCGAATACATCGCCAACCTCTTGCCCAACGGCGGCGGCGTCGCCCAAGCCGTAAAATGCTTCCCGGCCAACATCCCCGCTACCATTCACAGCGGCTACGATGAATGCTCCCACATTCATGTCACCACGGATGCCAGCAATGACAATTAAACGCCTCTTCGCCGCCGCCCTCCTCACCCTCGTTACGCTCATGCCAGGAGGGGTCCACGCCATCACCACCGTCGACGAAAATTCCCTCATCAACGACAGCATCTACTATGTGGAAAACGACGCCGACTGCAACGCCCTCGCCAGCGGCACAGGCCTTGGCACGTTAGCCGGGGCAGACAACCGCCAAAAAATCTGGAACTGGCTCCGCAGCAAGAGCCTCAGTGCCGAACAAGCCGCCGGCGTTATCGGCAACATGTTCGCCGAATCCGGCTTCAACCCAGCCCGAAACCAAGGCTCCGTACTCGGCGCCCACGCCTGGGGACTGGCCCAGTGGGACGGCGGCCGCCGCGACGCCCTTCTGCGGCTCGTTCGGGCCGACACCACCCTTGCGCCCCTCTACGATATGAAATTTGCCGGACCCACCGACGTCTCCACCGGCTACATCCCCGACGGCATGACGGTGGCCCAAAACGACGCCCTCATGCTCCTTGAGCTAAATTTTCTCTACCAAGAAAGCAACAACCGACCCGTCACCGCCACCGGTTTTGGCAGCGGCGACGACGAATGGTCCGTTTTGCTCCAGCAAAAAACCGTCCAAGATGCCACGGTGTTTTGGCACAACAACTTTGAAGTCTCCAATGACACTCCCGCCGAAGTCATCCACAACCGGGGCGGTGCGGCCCAAGAAGCCTTTGATGCCTACAACAGTGGCATCGGCGTAGGCGGCAGTACCGGGGGCCTCAATTGCGAGGACAGCGTCGCCGCCCCCACCGGCAACTTCCCCGAGATCTTACTCAGCTACGCCTGGCCCGACTACCGCGGCTCAGGCTACACCACCAAAACCCCGGGATACAATGCCGCCGTCAAAGCTGCCCAGCAAAAAGGCGTCTACGTGGGCGGCTTCAACGGCGTCGATTGCGGCGGCTTTGTCACGCTCTTCATGATCAATAGCGGATTCGAGCCCACCTACAACTACTCCGGCATGGCCGGAGCCGGTGGCACCCCCACGCAGCTCGCCTGGGCCCGGGCCAACTGGCAGTCTCTCGGTCCCGCCTCGTCCATCAACCCAGCCGACCTCGAACCCGGCGACGTCGCCATCAAAAACGGACACACCTTCGTGTGGGTTGGCGATATCCCTGGATTTGGCGCTAAGATAGCATCAGCCTCACTCGGCGACCGGTCACCCATGGCCGACACCGCCCAAAGCCCCACCGAAGCCCCTTTTGAATGGTTTAGAAAGAAGTAGCCATGAACAACCCCCGTACCAAAAAAAATCTCCTCTATGCCAGTCTCGTAATCGGCGTAATTCTCATACTGGTTGGCGCCTACCTCAGCCTCACCCCCGGCGCCACCCAATCCGGAAAAGTCGCTGTAAAAGTCTACCTGGTGCCCACCGACGCCGCCCTCAAGATAGACGGGAAAGCCGCCAAAGCCGGCACTGCTTACCTTGATCCTGGCAAACACACCGTCACCGCTGCCCGCGACGGCTTTGCCTCTGCCTCTACCGGCTACGACTTCACCGCCGGCCAGACTGACGCCGCCATCGACATTGCGCTCATCCCGCAAACCAACGCCGCCCGCGTTTACGCCCATGATCACGCCAATCTCTACCAAGAACGAGAGGGCAGAGAAGCCGCCCGCGACGCCACCTTTGGCAAAAACTTTGCCGGCAAAAACCCCATCGTCAAACAATTACCGTACAAGAATTTCCTCTACACCATCGGCTACCGCCTTGACCCAACCGACCCCACCGGCAACTCCATCGTCATCGAGATCGATTCGCCTACCGGATACCGCAACGGAGCCGTCGAAAAAATCCGTAGCTTCGGCTTCGATCCCACCGATTTCAAGATCATATTTCGTGATTACCAGGATCCTTTTTCATCATGAATAGAAAAACCATCATCGCCATATCAGCTGTGGCCGTCGGAGCCATCGCGCTCTTCGCCGTCAGCTACCGTCTCTCGCTCAAAACCGTGACCCTCAACATTACCCAGCCAAATATCACCATCACCATCAACCGCATCGACAAAGACAAGTCCACCAAAACCGCCTCGCTCACCGCCACCGGCAACGTCTCGCTATCCAAAGGCACATACACCGCCGTTCCCGCGGGTACCGACGCCAACACTACCCCCATTCCGTTCACCGTCGGCGACAATAACCTAACCCTCGAAATCCACCCCGGCTACTCAAACGCTTATCTCGCCAAACTCCTAAGCACCCAGCAGGCGGCCATCACCGCCATTATCGCTGCCGCCTACCCCAAGGCCCTCACGGGCTTCAAGCGAGGCAGAGAACAGCTCTACAAAGACGGCGACTGGTACGGAACTACCCTCATCCAAAACCCGCCCCATCCCAAAGAAAACGGCGATGTCTACCGCCTGGTCCTGCATCGCGAAAACGGCCAATGGAAAATCGCCACCCCACCCCGCATCATTCTCTCCGCCAAAGAATTCCCCGCCGTTCCCATCGAAATCCTGCGCGATATCGACCAGCCCAACAACTAGCTCAACTGCCCAATACTAATCGCCACCCGCACGCCCTCCAGCCGCGCTGCCGCCAGCAGTTCCACCTGCCGCAGGCGCAGCTCGCCGGCCACGCTCGCGCTGGCCGTCACCAGCCGCAGCACACCTTGATGCAGCCGCTTGGCCCGCACCAGCCCCGGATACCACGCGTCGAGCACCGTCTGCACACTCGCGAGCACATCCTCGCGCTCCATGCCCAGCTCCCGACGCAAACGCTCAAACTGCTCTGCATAATCCGCGTTAAGCATGCGCCGCCGCTTCTGTCGCGATGAGCTGGTGTGCCGTCCGAAATTCCTTGGTAATCGCGTCCGCATCGGTCGTAGTCACCAGCGTCTGGTAACCCTCCAGCCGGTTGAGCAGATATCCCCGCCGCTGCCGATCAAGCTCGCTAAACACGTCGTCGAGCAAGAGTAGGGGACGAATCCCCGTGCGCTCCTCTGCATACCCAAGCTCCGCCAGCTTCATTGCAAGCACCAATGTCCGCGTCTCACCCCGCGACGCCACCCGCGTAATGTCATTGTTTTTAAAATGAATTTTGAAATCTTCCCGGTGCGGGCCAATAGTCGTAAACCCCGCCGCCAAATCGCGCGTCAGGTTGCGGGCCAGGGTTTCCAAAAATTGTTCCTCGTAAACCCCGGTCACACTCGGCAGGTATTCAAACGCCACCTCCACCGATTCACCCGCAATATCCCGGTAGAGAAGGGGAGTAGCCTCCGCCAGCACCGCCAAAAGCCGCCCGCGCGCCCCATAAATCTCCACCGCCAGCTCCGCCAGCTTCACATCCCACCCAAATATCTGATCCCGAATCCGCCCCACATCAAACCCATCCAGCAAGGCATTGCGCTGCTTGAGCACTCGCCGATACTGCTGTAGCGTCCTCAAATACGCTCGGTCGGTTTGCGACAACAAAAAATCCAAGTACCGGCGACGCCCCTCCGGTGCCCCCGCCACGAGCTCCAAATCCGTCGGCTCAAACAGCGTCACCTGGATCTGCCCCACATGTCCCACCAAGGTGCGTTTCACCCCATCGTGCGTAATCTTTTTTTCACCATCCCCATACCCAAGGGCGTACTCCGTGTCCTCAGTCCGCCCCACAATCCGAAAATAATCCTCCCCATGCCGCACCAAATCCCGATCCTTCGCCCGAAAACTTCTCGTCGACGCCAGCACATACAAACCCTCGAGCAAATTGGTTTTGCCGCTCGCATTCGGCCCCACCACCAGCGTCACATCCGGATGCAAAGCAAACCGCGCCGTCTCATACGACCGAAAATTCGTCAGCTCCAGCTCGCGCAGCATCATAATCCCATTGTATCTGATTTATCCCCCAAACCCGCCGACCCCGTCCCCGAACACACCCACCTCAAAATGCCACACTATGTATCCTCACTCTCATTTACCCGCACCCCTACAGCCCGCCGAGTTCTACCTCTTACTCGCCCTCAACCGAACCGAAGCTCATGGCTACGCCATCAGAGCCATGATCGCCAATCTCTCATTGGGAAGTGTTCGCATCCCCGACAGCAACATCTATCGTCTCATCCACAAACTTGCCGACGAAGCCTACATTGAGCCAACGGGGGATAAGCCCACCGCCAAAACAGGCACGCCTCGCACACACTACACGATCACCACACACGGCACCCTCCGCTTAAAAGAAGAGTTAATTCGTCTCGATCACGCCCTCAAGGTCGCTCAAAACGCCAGCCTCATGCAAGACGATACCCCGATCGACATCCAGCGCCTCATCCTCGACGCGCAAACCTAAGTCCGCAGCGGCATCACAATATGAATATAGTCGTCCGTCGCCCCCTCGCCGGCCGGCGAGATCACGCATGGGCTCAGCTTGCCGCTCATGGCCACGGTCACCATCGCACTCTTGGTAGCCGTCAGCGCATCCGTCAAATACCGCGCGTTGAGCGAAATCTCGCCGTCCTCGCCGCTCACCTCACACTCCGCCGACGACGTATTGCCCCCCACCTCCGAGTCGTTCGAAGCCACGCTCACTTCGCCCTCCAGCTTCACCTCGAGCTTCACGCTGCCGGCACTCTCACGAGCAAACAAGCTCGCCACCTTGGTAATCCGCGCCAACTCCGCCGTCGCAATATCAAACGAAGTCTCCGCCTTCTCGGGGATAATCTTCCGGTACAACGGAAACTGCCCCTCGATCAGTCGGCTCACCAATTCCACGTCGGCAATCCGAAACATCACCTGGTTCTCATCCACATAAATCTCCACCTCGCCCTCAGACTCGCCCAGAAGCTTCACCAGCTCCTGCATCGTCCGAGCCGGCACCAGCACTGAAAACGCTTCTGGTGCGCCCTCCGGCAGCTCCAGACGCTTCTCAGCCAACCGGTACGAATCGGTAGCCACCACAAACAGCGATCCATCATCCACATACATATACACGCCGGCCAACACCGGCCGCGCCTCGTCCGCCGACGCCGCTACCACCACCGCCGCCAGCGCGTCCCGAAACACCGGCGCCGACAGCGTGAGCACCGGATCGGTTGTCACCGTGGGAATCACTGGAAACTCATCCGCCGAAATACCATTAATCTTCGATTCGTAGTGCGGGCTCTTCACGGTCAGCACATTATCCACGCCCGAAAGCTCAATGTTGCCATGCGGCAAGCTCGACACAAACTCCGCGAAGAGGCGAGCGGGCACCGTCAGCGATCCCTGCTGATCCACCTTTGAGCCAATCCAGTAATTAATCCCAATCTCCAGATTCGTCGCCGACAGCCGCAAACGATTCCCGTCCGTCGCCAATAGCACGTTAGAGAGCACGGGCAAGCTAGCTCGCGCCGACACTACCCGTCCCACACTACCCAGCGCCCGAGACAAATTCTCTTGTGTCAGACTTAGTCTCAACTTATCCTCCCCTTCGCAGCCTTTATCTCATTATACAGATATATATAAAAAGTAATCATCATAATCATAAGCCCTGTGCATATTGGGTAAAACTCAGTTTTTGGCTTACCGGTGCCGTTAAATGCCTATACTGGGCGGGGATAACCTGTGACTGGTTCTGTGGTCGCTTGGGGGATGGGTCTGTGGACGACCGTTTGCCGCCTGGGGAATACCGGCTCACTCTCGGGCTTCTCCCACATCCCATCCACTGCTTTTCCCCAAAGTTTATCCCCTGGCTGAGGAAAACGCTTGTGCTAGATCGCCGCCGTATTGAGCCGCTCCCGGATAGCCGCAATATCGCTGCGCAAGTTGTCGTCGGCCTCAATGAGCCGCTCGATTTTCGTGACCGAATGCATCGCCGTGGTGTGATCCCGCCCGCCAATCGCCGCGGCGATCTTCGGGTAGCTCAAACCCAACTCCTCGCGCATAAGGTACATGGTGATCTGCCGCGGCACCACAATCTCTTTGTCGCGTTTGGCGCCGCAAATATCAACCGCGCCCAGGTCAAAATACGCCGCCACTCGGTCGATAATGGTTTTGGGCGACACCGGCCGCAATTTCGGCCGCGCCGCCACGTCCGCCGCCAGCAGCCGCTGAATGCGCGCCAGCGTCGGCTCGCCGCCGTTGTGCTCCACGTCCGCCAGCACCTTGGTGAGTGTACCCTCCAGCTCACGGATGTTGCTCTGTGCATGCCGTGCGATGTAGTCCACCACTTCCAGCGGCAGCACAATGCCCTTGCTCGTCGCCTTGCTCTGGATGATCGCCGACCGCGTTTCCAGATCCGGTGACTGAATATCCACCGTGATCCCCATCTCAAAGCGCGAAATGAGCCGGTCCTCGAGCATCACCAACTGCTTGGGCGGCTTATCGCTCGAGATAATAATCTGCTTGTTGGCCTGATGTAGCGCATTAAAGGTATGGAAAAATTCATCCTGCGTCTTCTCTTTGCCGGCCAAAAACTGCATATCGTCGATGATAAGCACGTCTACATTGCGGTATTTCTCGACGAAGCTCTCGTTTTTCTTCTTCGAAATCGACGTAATGAATTCATTCGTAAACCCTTCGATCGTCACATATTCGATCCGCTTGCCGGGGTCGCGCCGCAAAATCTCATTGCCCACGGCCTGCATCAAGTGCGTCTTTCCCAGCCCTACGCCGCCGTAGATGAAGAGGGGGTTGTACTTGGTACCTGGGCTTTTAGCCACCGCTTGGCAAGCCGCATGGGCAAAGTCATTGCTCGAACCCACCACAAAACTCTCAAACGTGTAGCGCGGATTGAGGTTCGACTGAGCCGGCGGGGGACTAGTCGGCATCGAAATCTGCCGTGGCGCGCCGCCAGCCTCGGAACCTCGACCGGCCACCGGCCGTTTCGCAGAACTCGCCGCCAGAGGCGCCATCGCCTTGGGTGCCGCAGCCGCCGACGTTCCCACTTTGTACTGCACTGTATGAATACTCTGGTCGGCTCGCATGAGCGCTTCCTTGATGCTGCCGTGGAATTTCTTCTCGAGCCACTGCTTGGTGATGACGTTGGGCACCGCGATCACCGCGCTGCCTGCCTCATTCGACACCAGCGAAGTCTGCCGAAACCAAGTATTAAAATTTGCCCCCGTAATAGACACCTCTAGCTCACCAAGCACAGACTGCCATAGCCCCTTTACGTCCCGCATGCCGCTCCAACTCCTAACATCTGACACCATCATAAAGAGCATGAGCCTTTTCCACAACGCTTACAATCAATCATTTTTCGTGGTCTCATTTATGCACAGAAATCATCTTCCAACAGATATACGATCGGTGGATAACCCTGTGATCGTTTGGGGACAACACGGGGACAAAACGCTTGTGACATGTGGATGATTTCTGAGGAATCCTCAGCCGCTGCGGAAATGCCCGGGTGGCTTGCGCGCGAACTCAACCCCGCTGCCATTCAGTGCTCCGCGTTGTCTGGCGCTCGCGGCGCCACCCGGGCAATTCCTTCGCGGCCTCATTGCCCCCCCCGAGCCCCCAGCCCGCGAAGGGAACAAACACCTAGCGCCGCGAGCGCCAGACCAGCATGCGCATCATGAAGCAGCCAGGCCGAGTTCGTGAGCAAGCTAGGTGTCTGTTCCCGCAGCGGCCCACCATATTGACTCCGGCCCCCAGATAGCGTAAAGTACCAAAGTTATGTCGAAGCGAACGTACCAACCCAAGAAACGCCGTCGCCAACGCGTCCACGGCTTTATCCAGCGCATGGCCACTCGCGCCGGCCGCCTCGTGCTAAAGCGCCGCCGCCTCAAGGGCCGCGCCCGCGTCGCGATCTAGTCTCGTGCTCGCGCGCGCCCACCGCCTGAGTTCCGCCGCCGACATCGCCCGTGCCTACAAACGCGGCACGTACGGCGGATCCGGCGGCATTTTGTCGGTTAAAGCCGTGCGCTCTGGTCGATCCCAGAGTCGCGCGGTCGTAGTGGTGGCCAAAAAAATCTCGAAGCGCGCCGTGGTCCGCAACCACATTCGCCGCCGCCTCGTCGAGGCGCTGCGTGAACACTGGGCGACAGTTTCGCCAGGTTACGATATAGTAATAAGCGTTCATAGCGACCTTACCGAACTTTCGGCCGCCAGCCTCGCGGGTCATCTCCAGCAGGCATTGGCCCGCGCCGGTGTTGCTATCATCTAATTCTCGGGAGCCTGTCCCACCAAGCCATGTTCAATACCATACTCGTCTACCCCATCTTCAACCTCCTAGCCATCCTCTATGGCTTCGTCCACGACTTTGGCTTCGCCATTATCATTCTCACGGCCATCATCCGCGGGCTGCTTTGGCCCCTCGTCACGCGTCAGCTTCACTCGCAGCGGGCGCTCCAGGAGCTCCAGCCTGAGCTCAAGCGCATCAAAGAGCAGGCCGCCGGCGATCGTACGCTTGAAGGCAAACTCACCATGGAGCTCTACAAGGAACGCGAAATCAATCCATTCGCCTCGTTCCTGCCGCTCCTCATTCAGCTGCCGATTTTCTTTGCCCTGTTTATTGTGCTACGCGACATCGTCAAGCCCGGAGAATTGGCGCATATTGTCTACGAACCGGTGAAGCACCTCGGTCCCATTGCCGACATTATTGCCAACAAGGCCGCATTCAAGCCCACCCTCTTTAATCTCATCGACCTCACCAAGGCCTCGCCCATCCTGGCCGCTCTAGCCGCGCTCGCACAGTTTATCCAAACCAAACAGATCACCCCCAAGCACCAGAAGGGCGACACTCAGGCTCAGGTGATGGCCGGTATGATCTATGTTTTCCCGGCGCTCACCTTCTTCATTGGCCTGTCGCTGCCCTCGGCGCTCCCGCTCTACTGGCTCACCGCTAGCCTCATCGCGGTGTTGCAGCAATACCTCGTGTTGCGGCGCGATGTCGAGGAGCTCGAAGCCGGCACTCCTTCCCCGAAACTCACCGGTCCCATCACCCCCGCTGCCGGAGTCTCCACCAAGACCAAAAAGCGGAGGAAAAAATAATGAGTGACACCCTCGAATTTGCCAAGCTCCGCCTCGAAGAACTCGTGGCCTTTTTTGGGGTAAACGTCCAGGTGGCGGCCGACGTGACTGATGACGGCATCGAACTCAGCATTGATAGCATTCCGGCCAGCCCCCGGCTCATCGGTCACCGCGGCGAAACGTTGCGTGCGCTCGAGTATCTCGTCAACCAAATGGTCAAAGCCCACGACGGCCTCGCCCCGCGCGTCATGGTCGACATCGCCGGCTACCGTGAGGCCCGCCGCCACTCGCTCGAGGAGCTGGCCCGCGACACCGCCGCCCGCGTCAAAGAATCGGGCGCCGAAGAAGAGCTCAAACCCATGAATCCCGCCGATCGCCGCATCGTTCACATGGCGCTGCGCGAAATCGACGGCGTCCAAACCGAGTCGCGCGGCGACGGCCACGACCGCCGCATCGTCGTGCTGCCGGCCTAGTACGCCGAGTTGCGGCCGCTGGCCGCCTGATACACCGCGAGCGTTTGCTCGGCCATCCGCCGCCACGAAAACTGCCGCACGCGGGCGCGCCCAGCCGTGCGCAGCCGTTCGGCCAGAGCCGCATCATCGAGCACCCGCGCCAGGGCCGCCGCCTGGTCTGCCGGCTCCCGCGGATCAAAGTATTCCGCCGCCTCGCCGTACACCTCGGGCAGGCACGTGGCGCGGGCCGCCACCACCGGCAAACCTTGCGTCATTGCCTCCAGCCCCTGCAGCCCAAACCCCTCGCTCAAAGACGGGTTCACGTAGGCTGCCGCCGCCCGGTACAGCGCCACCAGCTCGCCGTCGCTCACAAAGCCCACAAACCGTACCCGCTCACCCACGCCCAGCTCGGCCGCTCGTCGCTCCAGTTCGGACGTAAACTCATCACGCTTGCCGGCAATTACCAAGCCCAGATCGGCGTGCGACTCCCGCAGCGCCGCTAGCGCCTCAATCATCGTGCCAATGTTCTTGTACGGATAGGCGTTGCCCACGTACAGCACGAATTTTCCCAGCTTGCCGAATCGCTCCAGGGGCTCCGGCTGCGCCAGCTGCGGGTCGGCTGCGAGCAGAGTAGTGTGCAGGCGCTCCGCCCGCGCCCCAAATCGCCCCACCAGCTGGTCACGCACGTAGTCGGTGACGGTAATGAGGCCCGCCGCCAACCGCACGTCGCCGGCTAGCACCAGCCGGAAGGGGATTCGCTTGAGTCCCCGCAGCCACTTGCCCACGCCCCGGCCGCGGCTGGTGTCAAAGTCGAGCAGCGTCAGGTCGTGCACCGTCACTACGCGCCGGCCGCGATAGAGCAGGGGAGCATTGGGTGCCGTAAAGTGCACCACATCGGCCCGCAGTGCCCGCAGCTGCAGCCACAGTGCCCATTGCTCGCCAAAAGAATACGGATTAATGCTCGACTCAACTTTGGTGAAGTTAGGCACATTTGGCTCCCACAAGCCCCAATCGGCACGCCGTATCAAGACCGTGTAGCTGTTGTCGTGATCCGCCTGCTGCAGCTCATCGAGCAGTGCGTGCGTATAGCGGCCAATGCCGGTCCAAAACAACATGCGGGCGTCGATGACGATTTTCATTGGTGCGGCCTCACCCAGCCCAGTTGTTCAAAACGCTTACGCTGCAACGGAGGGAGTGCATGCACTAGCAACGCATCGATCGCCGCTACGCTCACTGCGCGCTGCGCCTGGATGCGCCATCGGCTCGCCAATATGCCCGGCATGTGCACCAATGCCGTCCCATTCGCGCGCAAGTTGCTGCCCAGTAGCCCCCGCCGCGCGTCGCTCACCAACATCATCGCCCAGCTCGCCCAAAATAGCGGCAAATACTTCCAATACAGCCACCCCGGCATGCTTTTGGTGTACAGGTAGCTAAAATTCTTCACGGTATGATACCGCGCAAATGCGCTGGGACGGCTATGGCCATCGGGTGCCCCGGTGCCCGCCTTTGCAGCGCCACCGTCCATGCGCGAGCTCGTCCCGCCAATGAAGTGTCGCACCGCCGCCGCCGGCTCGTATGCTACACCCCAACCAGCCAGCTGTGCCCGAAATGAAATATCCACGTCCTCGAAGTATGCGAAAAACCGCTCGTCAAACAGCCCAACCTCCCGCAGCATCGCCGTCCGGTACAAGCTTGCACCTCCCGACGCCGCAAACACGCGCCGATTCCCGGGGCTGTCATACTGCCCGCGATCCGCTTCGCCCCGCCCGCGGGGATAGGGGAATCCCCAAATGGAATAGAAGTCTCCCGTTGAATCAATGTGCTTGCCGTCCTGGGTGACAATCTTGCCCGCCACCATACCCGCCCGCGGATTGGCCTTAGCTGTGTGCACCAGTCTCTCAAGCCATTCCGGCCCGGCCACCGCATCGTTATTGAGGAGAGCCACGTACTCGGCGCCCGCTCGTAGAGCCGGCCGAATCCCGCGGTTCACTCCGCCCGCAAACCCAGCATTATCCGCAAATTCCAACACCTCCACGTCCGGAAATTCCCGCCGGATCAGCTCCACTGAACCGTCCACCGATCCGTTGTCGACCACGATCGCGCGGTGCGCCAGCGTTTGCTGGGCCAACGACCGCAAGCACTCGGCAAGCATATCCGCTCCGTTCCAGTTGGGGATGACCACGTAAGGTAATTTCATGATAGTACTGCGATAGATTATAATTCATTCAGTCATGAATCTGTCGAATATCTTCAGCCATCGAAACCGCGCCCTCTTGCGTGAGCTCGTGGCTACCGAATTTAAGTTGCGCTATCAAGGGTCGGCACTTGGTTATTTGTGGTCACTCATCCGCCCGCTGTTTCTGTTTGGCATTTTGCTCTTTGTCTTTGGGTTCATCCTCAAAATCACTTCAAACATCGAACACTACCCGGTTTATTTGCTCCTTGGCATTGTGCTGTGGAGTTTCTTCGTCGAAGCCACCAACAACGGCCTACAGTCGATCGTTGGCCGCGGCGACCTCATCCGTAAGATCAATTTCCCCAAATACATCATCGTCATTTCTGGCACCATTTCGGCCCTCATCAACCTCGGCATCAGCCTGGTCGTAGTATTTATTTTTATCCTCGGATCGGGCGTTGAGTTCCGGCCAATCGCGCTGTTATTTCCCTTGATTATCGTGGAATTGTACGCCCTGGCTTTGGCCCTGGCGTTTTTCCTGTCCGCGCTCTATGTAAAGTACCGCGACATCACCTATATCTGGGAGCTCGGTCTGCAGGCGGCCTTCTACGCCACCCCCATCCTCTATCCGATGTCGCTGGTGATTGGTAAGAGCCTATTCCTCTCCAAGGTCCTAATGCTCAATCCTATGGCTCAGATCGTTCAAGACGCCAGGTATGTGCTCATAACCCCGCAGACCACCACGCAGGCCCAGCTCACGCACAATTGGCTGGCCATTGCCTTCCCGTTCGCCGTCGTTGTGCTTGTGAGCATATCGGCCGGACTCTACTTCCGCAGCACGTCAAAATATTTTGCGGAGATCGTGTGATGACCGAACCCATTGCCATCTCACTGCACCGCGTCAGCAAGAATTTCAAACTCCCCCATGAGCAATACACCGGGCTCAAGCAGGCCCTTCTCAATTTCCGGCCCGGCCAAAAGTATGAGATCCAACATGTGCTCACCGGGCTCTCGTTTGATATCAAAAAGGGCGAGTTCTTCGGAATTGTCGGGCGCAATGGCAGCGGCAAGAGCACCCTCCTCAAGCTGCTGGCGCAAATCTACTCCCCGAATGTCGGATCTGTCACGGTGCACGGCAGCCTCACGCCGTTTATCGAGCTGGGGGTAGGCTTCAATCCCGAACTTACCGGCCGTGAAAATGTTTACCTCAACGGCGCACTTTTGGGCTTCGACCGCCAGCAAATGGGGAACTTGTACGACGAAATTGTCGAGTTTGCCGAATTGTCCGAATTCATGGACCAGAAGCTCAAAAACTATTCCTCGGGCATGCAGGTGCGGCTGGCTTTTTCTATCGCGATCCGCGCCAAAAGCGACATTTTGTTGATAGACGAGGTGCTAGCGGTGGGCGACGCCGCCTTCCAGCGCAAATGTTACGACTATTTCATGCTCCTCAAGAAGACCGATACCACTGTCATCCTCGTGACGCATGATATGAGTGCCGTGCGCCAATATTGCGACCGCGCCATCATGCTCGAAGACGGCAAGATTGTGACCGCCGGCTCACCCGAAGAGGTCGCACAAGCTTACCAGCGGCTGTTCTCCGAAGACGTTGCGGCCGCCGGCATGATCGAAGTTTCGGGGCCGGCTCTCGAGGCTGGTCAGACCCGGTGGGGTTCGGGAAAATTGCGCCTGGAGCGGGCGTCCGCCACTGTCGTCAAGCAAAACGTCGTATTGACCTGCCAGTTCAAATCGTACGAGGACCTGCCGCCCACGCTGTACGGCTTTACTGTGCACGCGCCGAACGATGCCGTCGTAATGGATGGCAACACCCGCCGGTCCAAGGTCAAGACCCCGCCCACCAAGGCCGGAGACCTCATCGAAATCACCTGGGAGTTTCAGAATATCTTCGGCGGTGGCCGTCATGCGGTGAGTGTAGCCGCTTGCGACATGTCTGCCACCAACTATTACGACTGGTTCAACGAAGCCATTTCTTTCAACGTGATTCGCGAGGAGCCCACCGGCGGTCTGGTGGCTCCAGAAATCCGCACTAGCCCCATCAAAGTCTCCTAGCCGCACATCAACCGCCTAAATTCGGCCGTATTCGACTTCCCAAGACGCAACAGTCTGCGCCGCTTGGCCCAAAACCGCGGCAGCAAGATCAGCCCTCTCAGCCGTCCTTTAATAATGGCTAAAGCTAGTCCGTAGCGTCTTTCGCGCACGAAATTAAAAACCCGCAACAGTTCCACCCAGGTCCAGCGGGGCAACGCCCTCAAAATAACCGACGCCGGGAAGCTCTTGAGCAGCACCAGTGGCAGGTTGCGGTGCACCATCGTGAGCATGAATTTGGGATTGCCGCCGCTGGACGCCGACCCCATATGGTAGGCCACGGCCTCGGCGCAAAAATAGTTTTCCATGCCCAGCGCCAGCGCCCGCGCCGACAGGTCGACGTCCTCGTAGTACATGAACAAGTCGGGGTCGAAGTAGTCGTCGCCAAAGGGTTGCCGGTCTAGGAATATCCGGGTATACATGGCGGCCGCGGCATTTACCCCAAATACTTTCCGGCTGCCGGAGCCGTCGTAGGGCAGGTTGTAGCCAATCTGGAGGGGCGCCGCCCGGCCGTCTACATAAATACCCGTAGAATCTACCAGTTCACGCTTGAAATAGTTCAGAGTCAGCCCCTGAAGGCACGCGGCCTGGGGATGCGCAGCGGCAAATGCTACCAGCCGACTGGTCCACTCTGGCGTAATGACGGCATCGGTATTGAGTGCCACCACATAGCGGCAGTTCTTGTCCTCCAGTGCCCGCTTGAAACCGATGTTGTTGCCAACCGCAAAGCCGTTGTTGAATCCAGTATCAATCACATCCACCTCCGGATGCGTCTTTCGGACGTGCTCGGCCGAACCGTCTTTCGAGCCGTTATCCACATAGATCGTCTGTAGATTTTGATATGTTTGCGACTTTATCGAGGCAAAACACTCATCCAATAATGCTTTGTTGTTCCACCCCAAGACCACGATTGCCACGCCAGGTCCGGATAGTTGGGTTTTTGCTACTGTGTCCATGATGTCTAAGTATAAGTCATCTGACGCTTTGCTTATGTATAATCAGACCAATGAAGATCACGCCGGCCAGAAAACTTGCGAAGGATTTGCTAAAGCGTGCCGGTCTATACGGACGGGTATCCGCCGCGGCCAGAAAATACCGCTACCGCGAATACACCAAATGGGTGGTCGAGCGCGAATCCCAAGCCGGTCCGGACTCGTCCGGTAAAACCAAGTTCAGCATTATTGTTCCAACCCACAAATACACTGCACGCTACCTGGAGCCGCTGATCGACTCCGTTGTCGCCCAAACCTACCCGAACTGGGAGTTGGTATTGGTGAATGCCTGCGAAACGGCCGCCGACGCCGAGCAAGTGCGTCGGGCTGCCAAGCGCGATGGTCGGATCAAAGTTGTGGAATTGGCCCGAAATCTGCACATCTCCGGCAACACTAATGCTGGCATTGAAGTCGCGACAGGGGGGTTTGTTAGCTTCCTCGATCACGACGATGTGATCGCGCCTTTTGCCTTGTCCGAAATGTCCGCCGCACTTGATTCTGACCACACCATCCAGATATTCTACAGCGATGAAGATAAAATATCCGAGGACGGGAAAGAACGCTTTTATGCCTTCTTCAAGCCAGATTTTGACCCTGAACTAATCTTAACTTCCAGCTATGCATGCCACTTTTTTAGTGTTCGTGCCAATTTAGCCAAAAAAGCCGGCGGCTTGCGACCGGCCTTCGACGGCGCCCAGGATTACGACTTTATCCTAAGGCTCCTCCAGTTCGACCCGGTAATCAAACACGTTCCGCGCGTTTCATACCATTGGCGGATGGCGCAGAGCTCCACCGCCTCGGTCATTAGCGAAAAAGACTACGCCGCTGACGCCGGCCGCCGGGCGCTGGGCGAGCACGTGAAGCGTCTCGGTCTTCCCGCCAACGTCGAAGATGTGCCTGGCCAAGCTACGGCTTACCGCCTGAAATATGACCTCCCTGCCGAGACGCGGGTGGCCGTCGTGTCGTCCGGCCCCACAATCCCGGGCATCGACGTCCTAACCCCAGCGCAAAGCGCTTCGGCACTCGACCGGTATGATCTACTTATCTATCTTGCCGATGGCATCGCGGCCACCGGGGGCGATTGGATCCGGGAGCTGGCCGCACGGGCCATTCAGCCGGATGTGGGCGTGGTTTCAGCGGCCGTCCTCAATGGTAAGGGCCTTGCGCCAGCCGGCTATGTAGTCGCGGCCGGCCGCTTGCAGCTGCTGACCCAAAACATCGTCGCGCCCGAGTTTACCCTATTAGGGCTGAGCAGCTGGCCGCGGTCGTTTATGGTGGTTCCGGAAGGTTGTTACGCTGTCAAAACTGCGCTACTACGCAACCTCGCCTCGGGTGCGCCCGGCTCCTGCCTGAACTTGTGTTTGAGGCTGCATCAGGCGGGTTTGCGCAACATTTTTTGGCCATATGCCCAATTGAGGCTCGCGAATTGCCCCCTCCCGCCCTCAACCCTGCCGCTACCTTCTGGACTCGAAGGCCCACCCGACCCTTCCTTCAACCCCAACTTAACCATAAAGAACCATCGCGCGACCCTCTAGAATCCTTTGTTCTTATGATATGATTGAGGCAATATCTTAGCCCGCGAGGGGTCAAAACAATGGCCAAAAAGCTACCGCCCAGGTCTCCCAAACCAACCCGACGCCAACTCCTGGTAACTGCGGGCGTGGTAGCTGTTGTCGTGATCATAGCGGGCGTCGCCATAGCCTCGAGGCGCACTTCTAGCACTGGCACCGTCCATCCTTCTCCAACGCCCACCCCCTATAGCTCGACTACTCCCCCGGCTCCCACTCCAGGCACGGCCACCTCGAATAGGCCCGTCCCCACGGCTACACCCCCGGCTCCTGCGCAGGCAACCACCATTCCTGTCCCCGCCGGCCAATTTCTCAATAAACAAACGGTCCATCTGAGCGAGCCAAACCCCGCAACACAGTATGGCTCGGGCATGGACTCCACCTGTGAAACAGTGGCCGGAGCCAGCTGTGGATTCGAGCTGACTTCCGCCACCGGGCAAACCAAGACCTTGGCCGCCAAACCGGCCAGCGCCGGCAATGGCGTTTACGTCGTTGAAATCCAGTGGGACGCCAAAGCGGTCGGGCTAACCGCCGGCACCTGGAAAATTCACGCCGTGGCTACCAAAGACGGCCAAACCGCCAAATCGGCCGACTGGCAGCTGACGGTGACACCATGATGACGGCCAGGCGTTTTTTGTTGGTCGTTGTGCTCCTACTGACTGGAGTGTCGTTCAATGCCACCATGTCCGCCCCCGTTCATGCCTATAGTAACGGCCGGCTCATGGACGATGCTGTGTTCGACAACACCTCGACCATGAACGAATCTCAAATTCAAGCCTTCTTGGCGTCCAAGGGTCCATGTCTGGCTAATTACCACGATGTCGATCCCAACTGGAACGGCAGTGCTTGGACCTACACCGGGAGCGTCAGTGCGGCCCACATCATCGCCAGGGCGGCAGCGGAATGGGGTATAAACCCTCAAGTAATTCTCGCCACCCTCCAGAAAGAGGAAAGTTTGATAACCGGCGGCATTGGCTGCGGCAATGTTGTGATGACATCAGCGATGGGTTATGGCTGCCCGGACGGCAATGCCCGCTATGACTACCCGAACATAAACGTGTTTCAGACCTGCGTAAGCCATGAGGGCTGGGCCGGTTTCTCACGGCAAGTCTGGTGGGGTAGCTGGCAGCTGAAGTTCAACAAAGAGCGCAGCTACGGCAACACCGGCTGGCAGGACAACGGCAACATCACGTACGGCGGATTCATGACCCAGGGCACGTACAAGCGCTGCGCGGCTACTTCGTGCGCCCCCACATTTTTCTCCGGCGACGTTACGATCGACGGTCAGGGCGTCCACCTCGAGACTGGCGCCACTGCCTCTTTCTACACCTACACGCCGCATCTCGGGCAAGCACTCCCAGGCATCTTTGAAAGCTGGTTCGGTCCCACGACCGGCGGCGCATCACTTACGGCACCGTTGTACCGTCTCTACAAGCGCAGCAGCGACCGGCACTTCTACACTGTTAGCCCAACCGAGCGGGACAGCGCCATCAGGCAGGGCTATGCCCTCGAAGGGGTGAGCTTTTATGTATCGACTTCGGGCGGGGGCAACCTCTCCGCCGTCTACCGGCTCTACAACCGCTCTACCGATTATCATTTCTATACCAACAGCCAAGACGAAGCCAACCGAGACACGGGCGTGGGATTCATCATCGAAGGTACCGGCTACCTGGCCAGTAATGGCGGCGACCCCGGTGTTTCCCCCGTTTACCGCCTGCTCAACAGGGGCAACCACATGCACTTCTTTACCATCAATGCGAGTGAGCGCGACCAAGCTGTAGCCAGCGGAGCTTACCTGTACGAAGGGGTAGCTTTCTATGCCATTGCGCCGTAGATTTGTAGCCTATATCGGGGCCTTGGCGGTGTTCGTGGCTGCCGGTACCTTGAGTCTGCCCGGCCGATCCTACGCGATCGTCCAGCAACTGTACCTCACCCCGGCCGCCGCATCCGTCCAAAACGGCAACAACATCTCGATCCAAATCCGGGTCAATTCCTCTGCCGACCTGGTGAACGCCGTCCAGGCCAACTTCACCTACAATCCCGCACAGCTGCAGTACGTCAGCGTCAGCGCGGTCGGCACCGCCTTCGACGTCGACGCTTCCAGCTCTATCGCCAGCGGCAGCATTCAGCTTGCCCGTGGCGCCACCACGTCCGTTTCGGGCGATAACCTCTTTGCCACGATCACCTTCAAGGCCATCGTGGGCAGCGGCTCTGCCTCGGTCAATGTGGCATCCGGGTCAGCTGTAGTGAGGACCTCCGACGCATCCAATATCCTCACCCAATCCGGCGGTGCGGTCTTTACCCTCACCCCGTCGCCCGCCATACTCTCCACGCCGCTTTACCGGCTCTACAGCCGCAAATCAGACCGCCACTTCTACACCATAAATCCCACCGAGCGCGATCAGGCCATTGGCGTCGGCTACGCGCTCGAGGGCGTCAGCTTCTACGTCGGCATCGCGAACGGCGGCAATCTGACCCCAATTATCCGCCTGTATAATCGCCAAACCGACTACCATTTTTATACCAGCAGTCAGGCCGAAGCCAACCAAGATGTGGGCGTCGGGTTTGTCATCGAAGGTACCGGCTACCTTGCCAGCCGCGGCGGCGATCCCGGTGTCTCCCCGGTGTTCCGCCTCCTCAACAAGAGCAACAACATGCACTTCTTCACTATCAGCACGGTTGAGCGCGACCAAGCATTGGCTACCGGCGGCTACATTTTCGAAGGCACCGCCTTTTACGCGGTTACACCCTAGCGAGCTTCCAGTTCCTGTAGCCGCTCGAAATAACTGTTGCTTGCGTAGTGCTTGATCATCTCCTGCGACGCTAGTCCCATCCGCTGGAGCTTCTCGTTGCTGGTCGTGGTCTTGTTGAGGATACGCTCCAAAACCTCCGCAAACTGGTCGATATCGCTATCATCAACTTCATATCCGTTTACGCCCGGCTTCAGTTGTTCCTCAAGCCCGGAGCAGTCGTTACGGAGCACCACGTGCCCCATATACATACCCTCGGCCACATACAACCCGAACGCCTCCATCAATGAGCAGCAAATCACCACGTTGCAATCGTGCATCACCTTCAGCGCCTCGTGCCGGCTGATGGTCGGCAAAAACCCAAACTTATCGCCTAGCACCTCGGTGCCGATGGTCTTGAGCTGCTCAGACAAATAGTCGTCACCCAGCCCGATAAATTTGAGCGAAAAGTCCCGATATTTCGACTCGTTCCCTACGTAGTGCTCGGTGAGGAATTTTGAAAATGCAAACAAGGCAACGGAGTGACCTTTGCGCCCGCCGGCCGCCACTCCTGAGATCACGAAATCCAGCTTTTCGAAGTCAGATTTCGCCCGTGGTTGCTTGTATGCCGCATCAACATCCGCGTGTAATTCAATTATTTCGATCGGGGACTCAAAGAAATCCTCATACTTCTTGCGCATCCTCACCGAGGGCACGCCGATCACCAGTTTTTTCTCGTTCAACAGGTGTCGGATTTTCTTGCGTACCCGCGAGCTGTCGAATTGCGCTTCGGGGTCGTCCTCGTGTACATACCAATACGCTCGCTTGAGGCCGCCGCTGGCCAGCAGGCTCAGTATGCCGTCGCGGTAGTTGCCGGGAATGGCCGAGGTGTTCATGAGCACGAAGTCATTGGGCTTAAGATTGAGCCTTGGCACCAGCGCGCGCGGCCCGATGCGCATATCCATACCGTCGATCCTGATGCCCATTCGCCGTAGCTTCCCGAGATGTTGCGAGTCGATATGGGGTGCCACCAACAATATTCGCCGCGGGCTCACCTGCTTGGCAAACTCGGCAATCATTTCTATCAGCGCCAGTGGGCCACCAGTTTGGTTGAGGGGGTGGGAAACGAATACGTACTGGCGCTCTTTCGAACGGTCCATGGCATGTCGTACGGTATAGTAGGCCTGCTTCACCGACGACCGCACTCCATAGCGCTGCACGTAGCCCTTCACCTGCCCAGCCTTCAGCGCGTGCCGCACACCGGGCAGCTTCGCAAGCCGGGCCGACAGCTGCCCGGTGTCCACCTGTTTCTTCACGCTGGGGTCCAGCACCAGATCGTCCGCCCGCGTCCCGGCCTCAATCCGCTTCGCCAAACCCTTGGTCATAGACTCCCAGAAGTAGCCTTCACGTAGCGGCTTCAGCTGCTCCTTGAGCTTCGCCAGCATTTCGGGCTTGTTGTACAGTTCAGACAGCTGCTCAGCCATTCTAGCGACGTCTGTTCCCTCCAGGCGGTAGGCGGCCCCCGCTTTGATCAAAGTCTCGCTCAGGGGGTCTCCGCCATTCGTGGCTATCGGGAGGTTACCCCACACGAAATCCATCACCCGCGTGCGCCAGGAGAATTGGTTCTCCTGGCCCGCGCTGTTGAGGCTGATCACGACGTTCGCTCGCGCGTACCACTCCGCCCGTTTTGCATAGTCCACCCAATCCACAAAAAACACCAGCTTGTCGGCTAGGCCGTTAGCCTCGGCGTATGCCACCGTCTCATCATATTGCTTGAAGAAGGTGGGGTTGGGATTAAACGGATTCTTGCCCCCCACGATCAATAATTTCACTCGCTTACCCCCGGCCGCCATCCGCTCCACCGCCTTCACCAGATTGCGAATATCAAACCAGGGGTACAACCCCCCGAACCACAGGATCACGAAATCCTTATCCTCAACCCCCGGTACCTCAGCCGGTTTCACCGCCTCCGAGTTCTCGCTGACGATGCCAAATGGCAACACCTCGATGATTTCTTTCGAATACGTAATGGGATTAATCCGCCCCAGTGCCGACAGTACGCCAGTATAAAAAGTTTTCTGTGCGTCGTTGGCGCACAGAAAGTGATCCCCGCGCCCCAGCGCCAGATCAAACCGATTCAGCTCGCGCATATAGGCAATATATTCCTGTTCCAGGTGCTCCGACTGCCGCGCGGAAATCTCCACAAAAATCGGTACGTATGCGTCCAGAATCAGCTGCACGCGGCCGCCGATTTCCTTCGTCACAATCCCCGACGGTTCGCCCATGCAGTAGCTCATGATTACCGTGTCGTAACGGTTGACCAGCAAGCCAAGGTTCTCGTTCGACCAGTTGGTCAGCTTCACTCCCTCGTATTCCGGAATGGTTTGGCGGAAGCTCTCATGAATCGCGACCGTTACGTCGGAGCCATTTTTCTGCAGCCCAGTCGCCAGTCCCCAGGCGCGCATCCCGCCGCCCTCGATGGTCTGAAATTGCTCCGTCGGTACGGGACCATAAGAAATTACCAACGCGGATTTTGTGGTTTGCATGACCTGTCTTTATGTCCCATCACAGTAATATGATCTGTCTCTGCAGGATATTATACCAGGCCAAAACCTACGTGCGCGGTCGGCCGCTAATGGACGCTATAGATGTAAAACGCGTTAGCGGGGTATGTTACGGTAACGTCAAGCTTCAAGCAAGGCTCGCCTAGAGGTAACTGGCTGGCGATACGCTGAATGTGTTCCTTAAAGGGGCTGGCACACGGCCGAAAATCTACCGAATACGAGTCCGGGCTGTTCAGCCGGAAGCCCTTAACCGCCGGATCACCAATCCCATAAATGGCGTGCGCATACCGGTTATACACGTTCGTATACTTTCCGTCAGGGTCGAGCTCTTTCAGGTAAGCCATTTGCGGGTAAAGGAATGTGCCGGAATACGAATGCAGGCCGTATGCCGCAAGTACGTTCGTCGAAGTCATATTCCCCATGTAAACCCAGCCGCTTTGAGTCCCACCCGGATCGCTTTTGGCCGCATCTCCGAGCCGCGAGTGGGTCAGCTCGCCCAGCCCCACATACAGCGGGTTAACCGCTAGAGACGTAAATAAACTCAGTCCCAGCAGGACCGCGCCCATAGCCAAGAGGTGCCGCCGCAAAGCCAGATAAACGATTAGGCCAACCGTTAGTGCCAGCAATCCAAATACCCGCACGCGCGGCGAGTAGAGCGGGAAGTTATGGAGAATCGTGTAGCCCACAATCATCTGCGCCACTACCGCCAATCCCCCGAAGCCAATCGCCCAAGAGCGTGGCAACTTAGACTGCCGCAGATGTCGCAGCACCAAAACGAGCTGCAAAAAGTTCAGCACCCCCAAGCCTATCTTGAGCCGGTCGTGTGGGATGCTCGAGAGCAGAAAGACCTTAGCCAGTACCTCCGGCATCGGCAGCAGCATGCGGGCTGCAAAGATAACCAACAGCACATTCACAAACAGCAGCGCATAATCGAACTGCTTGCGCGCCCGCCGTTGCCGTACCAGCAAAAAGATCGACGGAATAATCAGGTACGGCCAGAGGTAAATAAAGCTGGAGTCCTCGCTCTGGTTAGAAACATAATGGCTCGCCCGGCCGAGATCCTGAAGCCGGTTGTCCAAAAAACCATCCATAAATAAGTAGGGCGGGTACCCACCGCTGGCCGCCACCCGGTGGCCCGGGTAGACCGTCCCGGTGATCGCCGAAATAGTCTGGCTGCGCGTTACCACAAACAGCCCCACCATCACCCCGCACACCACCACCGCCACCACCGCCGGCATCAGCTTCTTTACTATCAGCCGCCATGTCAGTAGCTTGGTTTCTTCAAGTAAAAAACCCATACACAAGGCAGCGGCGGCCAGGGCGCACGGGATTTGGAATGGGGGATAGATCAAAAGGGCAAAACATGTTAGTACATAGGCCAAGGCTAGTGTAAGCCAGACGGTCTTTTTTCGATCCACCGAGCGTATGAGGTGTATAAAAATAACCGAAGCCAGGATGCAATAGGCGATAGAGCCGAGTGTTCCCGTCAAATACCACCACTGGACAAAGGGCGAAAAGAATAAACTAGAGGACAGAAAAGCCGCCACCAGTCGGCGCCCCGGCAGTAGTATAAGGGTCAAAAAGTAGGCCGAGACAATGAGCAGATAACCCAATATCCACCACTTCAGGGCAAAAGCTTGCTCAAGCGGCAGGACAAAAAACGAGAGATTCTGAGGCTTAAAGATCGCCGACCAGTCCTTGGCAGGCAGGTCAGCCAAAATAGACGCATCAAAACCATCGCCAATCATCGGGTCAATTTGAGGGTAGCCGAAGTGCGACTGCGACACCGTCAACGGCGTTCCCACCATCCATTCATCCGATCTGATCGGCTGAGAAGAGCCGAGTAGTAGATTTTTATCCGTCCCCGAACCGTAGAGGAGCTGGTGATACATGCCCACCGAGCTGCCGCTAATGCGCAACGCCGACAGAGCGCAGATGACCAGCAACGGGAGTATCGGAAAAAGCCAAACGCTCTTGGGAAAACTCCTCAAATAGCCCTTCATTTTGCATCATCTCCAATAAGCCGAACCGTGATTATCTTCTCAAGGCTAGCCGCAGCAACGGTGGACTTTAGCTCGCTAATAGTTTCTTGATTGGTAAGAACCTCTAATTTATCCAGGCCCCCGCAATCGGCTCTTATGTCATCCGTGTGTTCCGCCGGGTTGGCAGTAAAATTAAAAACCCGACGAGCCGTATCGAAGCAGGTACTGGACGGCTTATTGGTTTTAAGAGCCATGGTAGCAAAGTCCGATTCAGCGGCTTTGCCGGGAATAAAATAGATCGTATAGGATGGCTGGTTGTAGGTTGTGGCGAGCGTTGCCTGGAGCCCAGCATAAACCGACTGCTGAGTTTGCGGGGATATATCTCGATGACCGCTGAGATAGCGTATGGTGGCACCGACGGCAATTTGCGGGAGAAGCAAGAGCGAGAAAAACACGCCAGTAACAATCATTGTGGAATACATATAATCGTTTGATATGCGCTCGATCGTCCAGATGAAGCCAGCAATCGCAATGGGAACCGCTAGAACTACTACTGCCGTCATGACCTTGAAGTAGTAGTAGGCCAGCTGCCCCGTGAAGTGGAGCTGTATGCCGTAAAACACGCTCGCCAGTGCCAGTAAACAGGCCATTATTATCAGATTGGAATTTAAGGCAAACCGAGCCTCGCGCACTATTCTTGCCAGACACAGGGCAACCCCAATTGCGATGAGGAGGTACACAAAGTTGGTATATGTCGGCGTCCCCCCCGGAAGCACAATTGCGTGCAAGAAACTCACCGAAGTTTTATCTGCTGCTATGACGTAATACTGCACCAGCAGGGCTCCGCCCAACAAAATATAAAGGGGCAGATACGCAAATATGCTACCGCTAATGCGACGGAGTACTTGGCTAAGCCTCGAACCTTTTATGTACAAGGCGACGACAACGGCGCCCGCAAGCAGTACGGCAGGCAAAAGCAATAGCCAGGTTAGCGAGCCGCTTATTACCAAAATTGCTGCCATGGGCAGGGTTTTTTCTAGAGCCGGTAAGTCACCCGGCTGTTTGAGCTGAAGAGCTACGAGCATTAACAGGAGGAGAGATGTGAGTTGCGGAAAGAAACTATAAAAGCCAGAGCCAAACATGTCTACCAAAAATGCAATAACCGTAATGAGCGAAAGTATCGCTAGTAGCACCGCGCGAATCAGCGGCGCTTTAGGGCCGCGTTCGTGTTTGCCCGCGAACACAAAAGCCGATCGAACAAACACATACACCAAGACAAAGAACCAGAAAAACTTCGTCACAACATAGGCCATTACGGTGTCTAGCCCGGGCTCAATGCCCGGGTTTACGGCCTTTACGAGGATGGCATTGGCGGAGTGCCAGCCGGAAGGATATGTGGCCGAGCTTCGAAACGTAGTAGAAATGTTGGTATGAAACAAGATCCCCCGGTCGAACTGTACGCGATCGTTTAGTAGCTGAATGTGAGCCAGGTCGTCAACATTGCCGTTGATTGAGTTGAGTATGCTGGCCGGGTTCATCGTTTTGGTTGTTATTAATGGCAGAATGGCAATGCAGGTAATAATGAGCGTAGCGATCATTATTGCTACGAGGTCAGCCGCAGGCGCAAAGCGTACCTTCGTTTTTGCGGAGGGGGTAGTCATTCGCTTGAGCGAACGCGTCGTTAGCGCATTCAGAACGAGCAGAAACAACACACAGGCGGGGGCCGCCGCCAATAAGGGGAAATTATGATTAAACACCCAAGCCATGAGAGCAATGCACTGTAGCAAAAGAGCGTAGAAAAACGGCGTAATCAGTATTATGAAAACGGCGCTGTCAAAAATATCCCGCGACAAACACCGACTAATAAGTTGGTATGTTAGATACAGCGAGACCACAATGGCTGCCAGCGTAAAATTACCCAACAGACCGGCCGCCAGGTAGACCAGCCCTAGGACAACATATGGGCGCAGGACGGCTAATCGCATCATGAACTATTTCTTTACATTCAAGATAATAACGCCCATCAGTATAAGCCCAATGGCCAGAATCTTGGTGGCCGAGAACGCCTCCTTGAGCACCACAAATGAGGCAAAGAAAATTACCACATAAACCAAACCCGTAGCCAGCGGAATGATATACCCGAGGTCGTTTTTGGAGATTAAGTATAGATAAAGCACGAAGCTAACGGCATACAACGCCAGCCCACTCAAACTGTAAATATTAAAGTGAAATTGCAGTTTATTCTCAGCCAGGCTAATGGGCAGACCGCCCGTAGTCCCCAACTTCAAAACTACGAGGCCAAGTGACGTCGATAGGACATAGAGAACTAAGATTAAAGTCGACATACAAGTATTGTACCTTTTATTGGCCGGAGAGGTACCATTCGTAGGTACGCTTTAGCCCATCCTTGAGCTCTATGCTGTGCTTCCAGCCCGCTTCGTGGAGCTTCGATACATCGAGCAGCTTCTTGGGCATGCCATCGGGCTTGGTGGCGTCAAACACCAGCTCGCCTTCGTATCCCACCAGCTCCTTAACTAATATCGCCAGTTCTTTAATCGAAACGTCTTCGCCGGTACCGATGTTCAGGAACTGCTTCTGGTCGTAGCTCTCCAACAGCCACATAATGGCGTCCGCAAGGTCGTCGACGTGCAGGAACTCCCGACGGCTCACGCCCGTCCCCCAGATTACCACTTCCGGAGCGTTGCTCACCTTGGCCTCGTGCATCCGCCGCAATAGCGAAGGGATAACATGCGAGGTCTCCGGATCAAAGTTATCATTCTCGCCATACACGTTTGTCGGCATGCAAGATATAAAGTTCATATGATGTTCATCATAAATGAACTCGCACAGCTTCATTCCGGCAATCTTCGCATATGCATAAGCCTCATTCGTGGGCTCGGGCCGCCCAGTCATGAAGTATTCCTCTTTCATCGGCTGTGGCGATTCGCGTGGGTAAATACACGAGCTCCCGAGGAAGACAAATTTTTTCACGCCCGCCTCTTTGGCCGACCATATCAAATTGTTCTGGATTTGCAGATTCTCGTACAGGAACTCGGTCGGGTAGGTCATATTAGCCTTGATGCCCCCCACCTTGGCCGCGCAATCAATCACGTAGTCGAGCCGCTCGTCTGCAAAAAACTTACCAACCGCCGCCGAGTCCATTAAGTCTAGTTTAGCCCGGGTCCGGACGATAATATTGGTGTAGCCGGCTGCTTCAAGCCTCCGCTTGGCCGCGGCACCCACAAGTCCGCCGTGTCCTGCGATGTAGAGCCTAGCCGTCTTGTCGATTGGCATGGCGATTATTTCCCCAGTAACCCGCAGAGAATATCGAGCTCCGCGTCGGTCATTTCCGGATTGTTGCCGAAGTAAAACCCGTTCGCGTGCACCAGGTCAGAATTTGGCCGCGGGGATACATCCTGGACATACTTTTTGTAAAATGGCTGCTTGGTCATATTTCCGGCAATCACCGGCCGGATCTCTACTTCAGCGGCGGTGAATTTATCTCGATACTGCTGGGCTAGCTCGGGTGTTTTGCAAATGATTGGCATCGAAAAATTCGACACTATCTCCATGTGGGATAAATCATAGTGGTGGAAGTCGTCATTCTGGTTCATGGCGTCGCAGAATCGATCAAAGTTACCCACACGCTTAGACACAATTTCGTCCCAAAACTTGACCTGGATGTTGCCGATGAACCCGTTAATTTCGGTTGGCCGGAAATTAGAGGCGAGGTCGTAAAAAGTGTACTTCGCGTAGAAAGCGTCGACTCCGGCCTCTGTCCGCAGCTTCTCCTGTTTTTGGGGGGTGAGATTACGGTCCCAACCGTGCGCTCGCGCCATCACGAGCTGATCGTGCAGCTCATCGTCGTCGGTGCAGATCATGCCGCCCTCAATCGTGGACATATGGTGGCCCACGAAGAATGAGAACGTCGAAGCCATACCAAAGTTACCCAGCAGCTTGCCGCCGGCTCGGGAGCCCAAGGACTCGCAATTGTCCTCAATGAGTGTGATGCCCTTCTCGGCGCAAAGCTCAGCCAGGCGCGGCAGGTCGTCGCAAAATCCCAGGACATTGGTGAGGAAGAGCGCTTTCAGGCCTTCTGCCTTTTCCTCAAGGTGATGGGGCGAGACATTGAGCGTCTCGAGTCGGCAGTCAATAGCTACGGGCTCAAGCCCCAGCTGGATCAACGGCATCACATTAGTGGGCCAGGTGAGGGCCGAAAAGCCCACCTTGTCGCCGCGCTTGAGTTTACCCAGATTCATCATAGCCTGAATCAAAAGCAGGTTGGCGACGCTCCCGTTACCCACGTATACGGCGAACTTCCGCTCCTGTTTGGCGGCAAACGCCTGCTCAAAGCTTGCGCACTGCTTATTCATGCTCAGCATGGACTCGTTCAAGATAAAATCAGCCAACGCCCGTTTGGTCTGGGCCTCATGGTGAAAGCTGGATTTGATCAGTTTGATCATTTCGCCAACCCAGCTAACTGGGTCTCGACCGTAAGGTCAGCCGTAACCATGAGCTCAACGAGCTCCTTGAATTTGACTGTGGGTTCCCAGCCCATCTGCTTCTTGGCTTTCGAGTAGTCACCAATCAGCAGCTCCACCTCGGCCGGCCGAAAGTAGGCCGGGTCGATTCGGATTATCGTCTTGCCCGTCTTCTCGTCGACCCCAGTCTCGTCGAGGCCCTTATCTCGCCACACGAGGTCAAACCCGAGCTGAGCGGCGGCTACTTCTATAAATTCTCGCACGCTGTGGGTCTCATTGGTGGCCAGCACGTAGTCATCGGGCTCGTCCTGCTGGAGCATCATCCACATGCCCTCCACATAGTCCTTGGCGTAGCCCCAGTCCCGCTTGGCATCCAAGTGACCCATGTAGAGCGTAGTATCAATGCCCAGCTTAATGCGCGCCAAACCCCGGGTAATCTTACGAGTGACAAACGTCTCACCGCGACGCGGGCTTTCATGGTTAAACAAAATCCCGTTGCAGGCGTACAGCCCGTAGCTCTCTCGGTAATTTTTTGTTATCCAGTATCCGTACACCTTGGCTACGCCGTAGGGCGAGCGCGGGTAAAATGGCGTCTGCTCGGTCTGCGGAACCTCAACGACCTTGCCGAACATCTCCGAAGAGGATGCCTGGTAGAATTTGGTCTTAGACCCATTCTCTCGGATGGCATCAAGGATGCGCAACGTCCCAAGGCCAGTCACATCGCCGGTGTATTCGGGTATATCAAAACTCACACGCACATGGCTTTGGGCGGCTAAATGGTATACCTCGTCGGGCTTCACTTGTTCGATGATCCGCGACATATTACTGGCATCAGCGACGTCCCCAAAGTGAAGGGTTAAGCGCTTGTGACTCTCGTGAGGATCTTGGAAAATATGATCGATCCGGCCGGTATTGAAGGTCGATGCCCGCCGCTTCACGCCGTGGACCTGGTAGCCCTTCTCCAGCAATAATTCCGCTAAATATGATCCATCCTGGCCAGTAATGCCGGTAATTAATGCGATTTTACTCATGCGCAATCCATCCTCTGTATGATTATCGAGAAACGTACCCTTATAGATTAAACCATGCGCCGGGCTAAGTATAATAAATAGGAGCTCCCCGCGCCGCATTGGCCATCGCCAGGCGCCGGTCGGCTCCCATGGTTTGGTCGCTCGTGACTTCGACCCGGGCCCCGGAAGGCGTATTGCATCCACGAAGGTATCTGACGAACCTCCGTCGCCACCTCGACGGCACATCCGGAGGCGACGAGCGCCGTGATGGTTCCAAGCGCCAGCCTCTCGCGCAGGCGGTCTTGCGGGAGTGCCGCGGTAGTACGTTCATGTCGCAACTCAGGCATCGGAATCTACCCCATCGTTGATTGATGGCGTCGACTACTTTTTTCCCGTAATATTTCAAAGTATGAATGGACGCATGACCGGTGGAGCCGGGCCCAAAAGTAATCTCGCCCATACGACGGTGGATAATAGCGGCATTATTCCCTGCTATAGCCCTCTCAAAACAAAACCGTCATAAACCATATTTAAACAGCCTTCCGGCAATATAGCCGGTAAAGGCCTTTTTTGTGTCTTCAAAGGTAGAACGCTGAATATTGGCTACAGCTTGCTTGG
>Ga0307500_10000039_pt1 | contig 38316 bp, 30 predicted proteins | sample 14_S_MG_FD_201362 | JGI IMG/M metagenome (GOLD analysis project Ga0307500, IMG submission 201362) | Soil microbial communities from Populus trichocarpa stands in riparian zone in the Pacific Northwest, United States - 14_S | ecosystem: Environmental > Terrestrial > Soil > Riparian zone > Trees... | reverse complement strand
GCGGTGCCGAACCAGCGCACCGGGTGGTCCCGGCCGATCGTGCTGGCCAGCGTCAGCGCCATCGCGGCCAGCAGCGTGACGCCCAGGCTGAGCGCGATGAACGTCCCGATCAGGCTGGCCTTGCGGGCCCGTACGGTGTGCCAGGCCAGCGCGATCATGCCCGCGCCCCGGCCAGCTCGAAGCCGGTCATCCGGGCCGCCACCGACTGCGCGGTCGGGTCGTGCAGTTCGTCCGCGATCGCGCCGTCGGCCAGGAACACCACCCGGTCGGCGTACGCGGCCGTCACCGGGTCGTGCGTGACCATGATGACCGTCTGTCCACTGTGGTCGACCAGGCCGCGGATAAGGGTGAGCACCTCCCGGCCGGTGCTGGAGTCCAGCGCGCCGGTCGGCTCGTCCGCGAACAGCACCTCCGGTTTGGTCACCAGTGCGCGGGCGATCGCGACCCGCTGCTGCTGCCCGCCGGACAGCTCGGCCGGACGGTGCCGGGCCCGGTCGGCCAGCCCGACCGAGCTGAGCACCGCGCGGACGTCCCGTTTGGACGGTCGCTGGCCGGCGAGCCGCAGCGGTAGCGCCACGTTCAGCTCCGCGGTCAGCGACGGCAGCAGGTTGAACGACTGGAACACGAACCCGACCCGGCCCCGCCGCAGCAACGTCAGCTTGGTCTCGCTCAGCCCGCGCAGGCTCTGCCCGGCCAGGAACACCTCACCGGAGGTCGGCTTGTCCAGCCCCGCCGCGCATTGCAGCAGCGTCGACTTCCCCGACCCGGACGGCCCCATCACCGCCGTGAAGGTGCCCGACCCGAAGGCGATCGTGACCCCGTCCAGCGCCCGTACCGCCGCTGCCCGCCCGCCATAGACCTTCGTCACCGCATCGAGTGCGACCGCGTCTGCCATGCCTACCAGCACACCAGTGAAACGTGCCCGGATCAGGCCCGCTGCCCGCCCTCCCGGCCCTGGTGCTGCCCCCAGGGAGCAGTTCGGGAAGCCCGCAGCCGGGCTGCCCCGGCCGGTCAGCGGCTCAGGTCCCCGGGCCCGTCAGCCGCGCTGCCCCGGCCGGTCAGCGGCTCAGGTCGCGGTGGACAGATCGGGTCGGGCGGTGCGCGGGATGCCGGCGATGGTGTACGCCTCGTCGGCGTCCAGGGACTCGCGGTCGAGCAGCCGCCGGGCCAGCCGGTCGAGCTGGTCGCGGTGCTCGTGCAGGGTCTGCACGGCGATGCCGTAGCACTCGTCGACGATCTTGCGGATCTCGCTGTCGATCAGCTCGCGGGTGGCCGGCGAGGGGCCGTTGCCGTCCAGGCCGAAGGGCTGCTCCTGGCCGTCCGGGGGCAGCACCGTGATCGGGCCGATGCGTTCGGACATACCCCAGCGGGCGACCATCTGGCGGGCGATCCGGCTGACCTGGTCGAGGTCGGACTCGGCCCCGGTGGTGACCTCGCCGTAGATCATCTCTTCGGCGGCCCGGCCGCCGAGGGCGCCGGCGATCCGGCCGCGCAGGTACTTCTCCGAATAGCTGTAGCGGTCGATCTCCGGGCTCTGCAGGGTGACGCCGAGGGCGTGCCCGCGCGGCACGATGGAGATCTTCCGGACCGGGTCGGCGCCGGGGGTGAGCATGCCCAGCAGCGCGTGCCCGGATTCGTGGTAAGCGGTGCGCTCCTTCTCCTCGGCGGTCATCGTGATCGACCGCGGCGCGCCCAGCACCACCTTCTCCAGCGCGTCGGTGAACTCGGCCATCCGCAGCTGCGACTCGCCGCGCCGGGCGGTCAGCAGCGCCGCCTCGTTGACCAGGTTGCGCAGCTCGGCGCCGACCATGCCGACGGTGGTCGCGGCCAGCGCGGCCAGGTCGACGTCCGGGCCGAGCGGGACGTGCCGGGTGTGCACTTCCAGGATCATCCGCCGGCCGGTCTGGTCCGGCGGGCTGATCGCGACCCGGCGGTCGAACCGGCCCGGCCGCAGCAGCGCCGAGTCCAGGATCTCCGGCCGGTTCGTGGCGGCCAGCACGACCACGCCCTCGGTGCCGGTGAAGCCGTCCATCTCGGTGAGGATCTGGTTGAGCGTCTGCTCCCGCTCGTCCACGCCGCCGACGCTGAGCCCGCCGCGGGTCCGGCCGATCGCGTCCAGCTCGTCGATGAACATGATCGCCGGGGCGGCCTTCTTCGCGGTGTCGAACAGGTCCCGCACCCGGGACGCGCCGACGCCGACGATCATCTCGATGAACTCGGACGCCGAGATGAAGAAGAACGGCACCCCGGCCTCGCCGGCCACCGCCCGGGCCAGCAGCGTCTTGCCGGTGCCGGGCGGGCCGGAGAGCAGCACGCCCTTCGGGATCGTCGCGCCGACCCGGCGGTACTTCTCCGGCGAGCGGAGGAAGTCGACGACCTCGCTGACCTCGTTCTTCACCTCGTCGATGCCGGCGACGTCGGCGAACGTGGCACGCGGCCCGGATTCCGGCTCGTACCGCTTCGCCCGGGACCGGCCGATGCCGCCGAGCCCGGCTGCGCCGCGCCGGAAGAACCAGATCATCAGGCCGAGGAACAGGATGGTCGGGCCGAAGCCGACCAGGATCGACTGCCAGATCGGCACCCGGTCCGCCGGGTTGGCGTTCACCGTGACGTTCTTGGCCAGCAGCAGGTCGATCAGCCCGTCGTCGGCGAATGCCGGCCGCTGGGTGGTGAACTTGGTGACCTGGTCGGTCTTCTCGTCGCCCGGCGGGTAGGCCACCGCGGCCCGGAACTGGCCGTCGATCGTGTCGCCGGTGGAGGTGATCTCGGCGACGTTGCCGGCCTGCGCCTGCTGCCGGAAGAAGGTGTACGAGACCGTCGTCCGCTGTGGGCTGAGCAGCAGGCTGGCGAACGCGTAGTTGACCACCAGCGCGAGCGCGATCACCCACCAGAGCCGGCGCAGGATGCGCATCCAGTCCGGCCGGCCGGACTTGCCGTTGGACGGGGCCGGCGGCGCGCCCTCCACCCGCCAGGGCCGGCGCTCCTCGCTCCGGTGCTGGTCGGAATCCGGCCCGCGCGGCGGCGCCTCGGGCGCCGGCACCCGCGCGGACGCGTCCGCCAGCCCGGACTCGCCGGCCGGGCCGCGCGGCACTTTCGGCGCTCCCGGCATGTTGCCAGCATTCCACTCGCCGTCTGGCCCCGGCACGTCTGGCCTCCCGTCGCTACCGCTGTGCTACCCGCCGCTACCCGGTCATCGGGATGCGCAGGTGGACTGTGCCGCGAAGATCCAACCAGGCCGCGTCCGGCCCGCGGACCAGCCGCAGCACCACCTCCGCGCAGCTCGGGCAGCGTGCCACCAGGCCCGGCGCCGGGCCGTACACCCGCAGCGCGGCGACCGGGTGCTCCGCCCCGCAGCCCGCGCACCGGCCGGTGGCCGTGGTCAGGTCCAGCGCGAACAGCTCGCGCAGCGGCCCGGCCAGCGCGTTGCCGTCGGTGTAGCTGCTGTCGGTCATGCCTCAGCTCCCTCCGAAACGCTCGGTCCTGATCCGGGACGGGTCGTGGCCGAGGTCGACCAGGATGTTCGCCGCGGTCTCCACGAAGCCGGTCGGCCCGCAGACGAAGCAGGCCGGCCGCCGCGCCGGCGACCAGCCGGCCGACCGCAGCAGGGCCGGGTCCAGCCGCCCTGGCGGCCGCGGCCAGCCGGGCGGCACCGCCCGGGTGTACGCGTACCCCACCTCGACACCCGCGTCCCCCGCTCCGCCCGAGCCGGCCGGGCCGGCCGGCCCTCCAGCCAGGCTGCCGGCCAGGCCACCGGCAGGCGCTCCGGCCGGGGCGCCGTCGCCCGCGCTGCCGATCGGGGCGAGACGGTCCAGTTCGGACCGGTAGAACCGGTCGGCCGGGCTGCGGACGGAGTACAGCAGCCGGAACGGGGCGGTCGAGCCGGCGGCCCGGCGGGCCCGGATCATCGCCATCAGCGGCACCACCCCGGAGCCGCCGGCGACCAGCAGCACCGGCTCGGCGTCGGCCGGCCGCCAGACGAACCAGCCGCCGACCGGGCCGCGCACCTCCACCGGGTCCCCGAGTGCGTACGAGCCGGCCAGGAACGGGGAGACCTCACCGTCGTCCAGCCGCTGCACGGTCAGCGTGACCAGTTCGCCGTCGGCGGGGGCGGCGACCGAGTAGCTGCGCTGCGCGGTGTACCCGTCCGCCGCGGTCAGCCGGACGTCCACGTGCTGGCCGGCCAGGTGCCCGGGCCAGCCGGGCACGGCGAGCACCAGCGTGCGCGCGGTCGGCGTCTCGTCCCACCGCTCGGCCAGCCGGGCCTCCCGCCAGGCCAGCCGGCCGGTCAGTCGCCCTGGTACCGCTGCTCGCGCCACGGGTCTCCGTAGTTGTGGTAGCCGACGCTCTCCCAGAACCCGGGATCGTCCTGATCGGACAGTCGGATGCCGCGCACCCACTTCGCCGACTTCCAGAGGTACAGGTGCGGCACCAGCAGCCGGACCGGGCCGCCGTGCTCGGGGGTGAGGTCGGCGCCGCCGTATTCGTAGACAAGCCAGGCCCGGCCGTCCAGCAGGTCGGGCAGCGGCAGGTTGGTGGTGTAGCCACCGTAGGAATAGACCAGCCCGTAGCCGGCGGCAGTGTCCACATCGGCCAGCAGCGTGTCCAGCGAGACGCCGCGCCAGCGGGTGCCTAATTTGGACCATTTGGTCACGCAATGGATGTCCACGGTGGGCGTCTCGGCCGGCAGCGCCCGCAGTTGCGGCCAGGTCCACACATGGTCCTGGCCGGCCTCGGTGGTGATCGTGAAATCCCACCGGTCCAGCTTGATCCGCGGCGTCGGGCCGGCCGACAGCACCGGAAAATCGCTGGTCAGGTACTGCCCGGGGGGTAGCCGGTCACCGCCGGCCGCGCGCCGCCCCTGGAACCCCGGCGTCACGATCGCCATCCGCCGCCCCTCTCGCGCATGCCAGCCGCCCTCCGGACGACCGACCAGACACGCGAGGATAGCGAGGCTGCGCGCTGGTAGGCACCAGTCAGGTTGCGGCCCGTTACCGCTGTGTTGACCGGCTTCGATGCCGTCGATACTCTCCGTGAGAGCGCTCTCACAGCTGCGGCGGCTGCCCTGCGTTCGGACGAATGGCGATCCGGAAGGGACATGCCATGTTTCCTGCTCGTCGCGCCGCCCGCCGCCGGCCCTGGCTGGCCGCCGGGGTAGCGGTCGCGCTGGCCGGCCTCACCGTTACCGCGACCCCCACCGCCGGCGTCGCCGCCGAGGGCCCGGAGCGGCTGCTGAACGGCAACTTCGACAGCGGCAGCTTCGACCCCTGGTGGCTGGGGGCGAATGTGACCGCCGGGGTGGCCGCCGGCCAGTGGTGCATCAACGTCAATGGCGGCTCGGTCAACCCGTGGGACCTGATCGTCGGGCAGAACGAGGTGCCGCTGGAGCTCGGCAAGGCCTACACCTACTCGTTCACCGCGACCGCCGACCCGGCGATCTCGATCACCACCACCGTGCAGCAGAACGTCGACCCGTTCACGTCGACGTTCGCCCAGCGGGTCGCCCTGACCCCGGCCGGGCAGCCGTTCTCGTTCGATTTCACCTCCAGCCTCGGCACGCCCAGCGGTCAGGTCACCTTCCAGCTGGGCGCGAACACACCCAGCTCGCGGGTCTGCCTGGACAACATCTCGCTGGTCGGTGGTGACCAGACCGGCGGCCCGGTGCAGGACACCGGCCCCACGGTGCGGGTCAACCAGGTCGGCTACCTGACCAACCTGCCCAAGCACGCCTCGGTGGTCACCGACGCGACCGCGCCGCAGGCCTGGACGCTGGCCAACTCCGCGGGCCGGGTGGTGGCCCGCGGCACGACCGCGCTGTCCGGCCCGGACGCCGCGTCCGGCGACACCGTGCAGATGATCGACTTCAGCCGGGTCACCCGGGCCGGCACCGGCTACACGCTGACCGTCGGCGACGCGACCAGCCACCCGTTCGACATCGCTGACTCGATCTACCGCACGCTGCCGAACGACGCGCTGGAGTTCTTCTACCAGCAGCGCAGCGGGATCCCGATCGAGGCCCGGTTCGTCGGCGCCGACCACGCCCGCCCGGCCGGCCACCTGGGCGTCGCGCCGAACCAGGGCGACACGCTGGTGCCCTGCCTGCCCGGCGTCTGCGGCTACTCGCTGGACGTCCGCGGCGGCTGGTACGACGCCGGTGACCAGGGCAAGTACGTGGTCAACGGCGGCATCTCGGTCTGGCAGCTGCTGAACGCGTACGAGCGCAGCCAACTCGTCCCCGGCGCCGACCGGCGGGCGTTCGCGGATGGCACGCAGCGCATCCCGGAGGCGCGCAACCGGGTCCCGGACATCCTGGACGAGGCCCGCTGGGAGCTGCAGTTCCTGCTGGCGATGCAGGTGCCGGACGGCCAGCCGCTGGCCGGGATGGCCCACCACAAGGTGCACGACGAGAACTGGACCGGTCTGCCGACCCGTCCCGAGCTGGACAACCAGCCGCGGTTCCTGCACGCGCCGAGCACCGCGGCCACGCTGAACCTGGCCGCGACCGCGGCCCAGGGCGCGCGCATCTGGCAGCGGTTCGACCGGGCGTTCGCGGCCCGGTTGCGGGTCGCAGCGGAGAAGGCGTGGGCCGCCGCGGTGGCGCACCCGGCGGTACTCGCGTCCGGCGCCGACAGCAACGGCGGCGGTGCGTACGACGACAGCAACGTGACCGACGAGTTCTACTGGGCGGCCGCGGAGCTGTTCACCACGACCGGCAAGCCGGTCTACCGCACCGCGCTGACCTCCTCGCCGCTGTACCTGGCGAAGAGCTTCAGCCCGGGTGGGTTCAGCTGGCAGGCGGTCGGCGCGCTCGGTGACCTGACGCTGGCGCTGGTGCCGAACCGGCTGCCGCGGTCGGCCATCAGTGCCGTCCGGGCCGGTATCGCGACCGCGGCCGACGGCTACCTGACCGCGATGCACAGCCAGGCCTACCCGGTGCCGTTCGGCGCGAACGGGTACGTCTGGGGCTCGAACAGCCAGGTGCTGAACAACGCGCTGGTGCTCGGCGCGGCGGCGGACTACACCGGCCGGTCGAAGTACCGGGACGGCGCGGTGGAGACGCTCGACTACATCCTGGGTCGTAATGGTCTGAACCAGTCGTACGTGACCGGGTACGGCGACAAGGCCGCCCAGAACGAGCACCACCGGTTCTGGGCCAACCAGTTGGACGCGACGCTGCCGCACCCACCGGCCGGCACCATCGCCGGCGGACCCAACTCGGCCCTGCAGGATCCGATCGCCGCGCGGCAGTTGCCCGGCTGTGCCCCGCAACGCTGCTACCTCGACGACATCAACTCGTACTCGACCAACGAGGAAGCGATCAACTGGAACGCGCCGCTCGTCTGGGTGAGCCAGTTCGCGGCCGATGCGGCCCGGCCCGGCCACCATTGGTGAGTTAGCGCGGCAGGTCCGGCGGGGGCGCGGCTGCGGCCGCGCCCCCGTTCCGGTATCAGCGGACCTGGCTCCGGAATCGTAGGAAAGCCACCCGCGATCTGATCGGGTGGCGGACACTTGTGTCAGATTTGCGTCACAACAACTCAATCGGGGGGTGCGCCGTGGCCACGGGGGATCCGGTGCTCTATGTCTGTTCGACCGGCGGTCATCTGGACGAACTCGTCCGGTTGGCGCCGCGGCTGACGCCGCCGGGTGGCGGTGAGGAATGGGTGACGTTCGACTCGGTGCAGTCGCGGCGGCGGCTGGCCGGCCGCACCGCGCATTTCATCCCACCGATCGAACCCAAGGACCTGGGCGCGGCGGTACGCGCGCTGCCGCGGGCGCACAAGCTGCTGCGGGCCCAGACGTATTCCCGGGTGGTCTCCACCGGGGCGGCGGTCGCGGTGCCGTTCAGCCTGGCCGCGCGCACCCGCGGGCTGGGCGTGCACTACTTCGAGAGCTGTTGCCGGCGGCGCGGCCCCAGCCTCACCGGCCGGATGATCGCCGGGCTGCCCGGGGTGCGGCTCTACACCCAGCACCAGGCCTGGGCCGGGCCGCGCTGGCAGTTCCGCGGCTCGGTCCTGGACGGGTACGCGCCGGACCACCGGTCCGTCCGGAGCGGACAGACCACGCTGAACCGGGTGGTGGTCACCTTCGGCACCCAGCGCGGGTTCCCGTTCCGGCGGGCGGCCGAGCGGCTGGCCGCGCTGCTGCCCCAGGTGCTCGCGCCGGACGCCGAGGTGCTCTGGCAGACCGGCTGGACGTATGTGGCCGACCTCGGCATCGCCGGCGTCGAGCTGGTGCCGCCGGACGAGCTGGCCGCGGCCGCGGTCGACGCGGACGTGGTGATCGCGCACGCCGGGCTCGGCTCCGCGCTGCTGGCCCTGGACGCCGGCCGCTGCCCGGTGCTGCTGCCGCGCCGGCTGCACCACGGCGAGCACACCGACGACCACCAGACGCAGCTCGCCGAGGACCTGGACCGGCGCGGCCTGGCGGTGGCCCGGGACGCCGGCAAGGTCACCGTGGCCGACCTGCTGCACGCCGCGTCGCTGCGGGCGGTGCCGCTGAGCCGGCCGGCGCCGGTACAACTGCAGCCCGGCTGATGCGCGCTCCGCTGATGCGCGCTCCGCTGATGCGCGCTCCGCGGAAGCCGCGGGGAGGGAGCATGGCATGCCTGGAATCACACCGCCGATCACGGACGAGCGGGGTGGCCTGCTCGCCTACCTCGACCAGCAGCGGCGGGTGTTGCGCACGACCGCGTACGGGTTGACCGATGTGCAGGCCCGGGCCACCCCGACCGTCAGTGCGCTCAGCGTCGGCGGGCTGATCAAGCACGCCGGCGCGGTGGAGCGCAGCTGGATGGACACCGTGCTGCGCCGCGGCCGGCCCGGCACCCCCGGCGAGGACGGCCACCAGGCCACCTTCCGGCTGGACCCGGACGACACGCTGGCCGGCGTGCTGTCCGGGTACGCCGCGGCGGCCGCGGAGACCAGCGCGGTGATCAGCGGCGTCGCCGACCTGGGCCAGCCGGTGCCGATCCCGCCCGGCCTGCCCTGGTGCCCGCCCGGCGTCGGGGCCTGGTCGGTGCGCTGGGTGTTGCTGCACCTGATCGCGGAGACCGCCCGGCACGCCGGGCACGCCGACATTGTCCGTGAGTCGGTGGACGGGGCGACCGCGCTCCCGCTGCTGGCCGCCGCGGAGAACTGGCCGCCCACGCTCTGGCTGGGCGCCTGGCAGCCGGATGCCGGCCAGGCCTGACCGCCGGCCGGTGTCCGGCTGTCCTGCGGGCCCACGCGTCAGCCGAGGTCGGCGCCGGTCTCCTCGATCAGCAGCCGGACCACGTCCCGCAGGTCGCCGTGCCGGGCCAGCGCGGCGCGCTGCCGGGCGGCGGCGGTGCCCCGGCGGCGGGCCGCGGCGAGCAGGTCGGCCACCGCGTCCTGCTCGCCGGCCGCGGCCAGCGCCGGCCGGACGTACCCGACCAGCCGGTCGATCAGCTCGGCGGCCGGCAGCGCCGCCGCCCGGGTCGGGTCGATCAGCGTCGCGTCCAGCCCGGACCGGGCCGCCCGCCAGGTGGCGGCGCGCAGCAGTTCGGGCCGGACATCGGGGACCGGGGCGCCGGCGGCCGCCTCGGCCGCGGCGGTGCGGACCAGCGCGCGGCCGAGCGCGGCGAGCAGCAGCACGTCGTCCAGCAGCGGGCAGGCGTCGGCGACCCGGATCTCCACGGTCGGGTAGCGCGCCGACGGCCGGATGTCGAAATAGACCATGCCCGGGTCGCTGATCGTGCCGGTGCGGATCAGCGCGTCCACCACCCGGTCGTACTCGGCGGCCGAGCCGAACCGGGCCGGTGGCCCGGCGGTGGGCCAGCGGGACAGCAGCATCGTCCGGTACGAGCCGTAGCCGGTGTCCCGGTTGCCGAAGAACGGTGAGCTGACCGACATGGCCAGCAGCGCCGGCAGCCAGACCCGGACCCGGTCGGCGACCGCGATCGCCAGCTCCCGGTCCGGCACGCCGACCTGCACCTGGCAGGCGCAGACGATCTGCTCGCGGGCCACCTGCTGGTACTCCTCGGCCAGGTAGCGGTACCGGTCGGCGGGGTAGACGGCGACCACCCGGGCGCCCGCATCCGGCACGGTGCCGGATGCGACCACGTCCAGCCCGAGCTCCGCCACCGCGGCCCGCAGGGTGGACCGGCGCCGCGCCAGATCGACCCGCAGCTCGTCCAGCGTGCGGCAGACCGCGGTCGCGGTCTCCACCACCGTGCGCTGCAGTTCGGGTTCGGCGACCGGCTCCCCGCCGAGGCCGGCCAGGGCATGCGCGTCCACCGCGGTCAGCCGGCCGCTGCCGGGGTCGAGGACGTGGAACTCCTCTTCGACCCCGATGGTCTCGCCGACGCTGCTGGTTTCCGCCGGCTGGTCTGGGATCGGCACTTCGTGATCTTTCCCGGACCGGCGTCGGCCGACACGAGCCGACCGGCTGAACGGTGCCACCCGGCGGTGCGGATCCACCGGCTGGTAAAGTTGTCGTACGGCGGCATGTGCTGCCGCCACTCCCGCGGGCGAGTTGCCCGCGAGGTCGCTCCAGGTGAGTAGTCCGCCTCCGGTGCCTGCCGGTGCGTCGACGCCGCCCGCTACGCGGCCGTCGACGGACCCACGGAGGGTCATACATGCCTGAAGTCAAACGATCACGGCCCGCGCGCGGGCGGCCCCAGGGCCAGCGCCAGGGCCGGCCCGAGGGCCAGTGGCAGGATCGGCACGACGGCCGGCCTGAGGGCCAGCGCCAGGGGCGGCCGGCGGCTGGCCGTCGCCGGTCCGCGGCACCCCGGTCGGCTGCACCCCGCACCACCCAGCCGGCCACGTCCGAGCTGGATCTGGCGCTCGCCGCCGCGCTCCGCGTGCCGGCGCCGGCGGCCAGCACGTTCGCCGAGCTGGATGTGCCCCAGCCGCTGACGGCGGCGCTGGCCAAGCGGGGTATCCACACCCCGTTCGCGATCCAGACCCGCGCCCTGCCGGACGCGCTGGCCGGCCGGGACGTGCTCGGCCGCGCGCACACCGGCTCCGGCAAGACGCTCGCGTTCGGCCTGGCGATGCTGGCCCGGCTGTCGGCTACCGGCCAGCGGGTCGAGCGGGCTCCGCAGGCGATGGTGCTGGTGCCCACCCGCGAGCTCGCCTGCCAGGTCGCCGAGGTGCTGGCGCCGCTCGGCCAGGTGCTCGGGCTGCGCCTGGCCACCGTCTACGGCGGCGTATCCATCGGCCGCCAGATCGACCAGCTACGCCGCGGCGTCGACATCGTCGTGGCCACCCCGGGCCGGCTGATCGACCTGCTGGAGCGCCGTGCCTGCCGGCTGGACCGGATCGAGATCACCGTGCTGGACGAGGCCGACCACATGGCTGACCTCGGCTTCCTGCCGGCCGTCACCCGGATCCTGAACGACACTCCGGCCGGTGGCCAGCGGATGCTGTTCTCCGCCACCCTCGACCGCGGCGTCGGCCGGCTGGTGCGCGACTACCTCACCGACCCGGTGGTGCACGCGATCGCCCCGCCGGCCGAGGCAGTCGCGGCGATCGACCACCGGGTGTTCGTGCTCCCGGCCACCGACAAGGTCGCGGTCGCGGCCGAGATCGGGTCCCGGCCGGCCCGCACGCTGATGTTCGTCCGGACCAAGCACGGGGCGGACCGGCTGGTCCGGCAGTTGGGCCACGCAGGCGTAGAGGCGGCGGCGATCCACGGCAACATCAACCAGAGCCGGCGGCAGCGGACCCTGGCCGCGTTCGCCGAGGGGCACCCGCGGGTGCTGGTCGCCACCGATGTGGCCGCCCGTGGCATCCACATCGACCACGTCGACCTGGTTGTCCACTTCGACCTGCCGAATGACCACAAGGACTACCTGCACCGCTCCGGCCGGACGGCGCGGGCCGGTGCCCGTGGCACGGTCGTCGCCCTGGTCCAGCCGGATCAGGTGCGGGAGGCCGGGCGGTTGCACGGCGCGGCCGGGGTCACCCCGACCAGCGCCAGCGTGCAGGCCGGCGACCGGGTGATCCAGGAGATCGCGATCTCGGAGCCGGCCAAGCTGGCACCCCGGGCCCCCGGCACCGCCATCAGCGGCAGCACCTCCAACGGCCGCGGTGAGGGCAGGTCCGACGGCCCGCCCCGGTCCCGCAGCTCAGCCGCCGCCCGGCACCGCCCGCAGCGCGACAACACCCGCCCACCCCGCTCAGCCGCCGCCGGCTGACCCCCCGAGCCCCCCGCCCGTCCGCTCCGGGGGACCAGACACACAAGGTGACCCCTGCCCGCTCCACGCGGCAGGGGTCACCTCGTCACCGCACCGTGACCCCCGCGGCAGACATGACAAATGACCCCGACCCACGCTCTCCGCGGGCAAGGGTCACTCAGGACCGACGTGCATGACACGAACCGGAACCAACCGCATCGTCCGGTACCGAAACCGGAACCGGCCGCACGAACCGGACCGGAGCCGACCGCACCGTCCGAAACCGGAAACCGACCGCACCGCGGGGCTCGCGGGGGCTCGGCCCCCGCGGCAGACATGCTGAGTGACCCCCGCCCGCGCTCTCCGCGGGCAGGGGGTACCCAGGCACTCAGCCCTCGCGGCTGGCCCGCAGTCGCTCCAGCGCCTCGTCGAGCGCGCGCTCGCCCTCTTCGGGGCTACGTCGCATCTGCAGGTATTCCAAGGGCGTCCGGCCGCCGTTCGGGGGCGCGGGGGCCGCACGCGGTGGCGGCTGATCCGAATCCGGACCGGCTGCCTCCCCGCACGCCCCACACGGCCACCGGTCCGGCACGTCGGCGTCAGTCGCCAACCGGACCGTGGTCGTGTGCCCAGCGCAGCACCAGAAACTCACCAGCTGACTTGCGACCGGACCGTAGCGGCCGGCGGAAGGCCGACCTGTACGGCCGGCTGCTGATGCGCCAACTCTGCTGCCACGCAGCGCCGACATTACTGGACGGCGTGTACCCGCGCCGCCTGGGGGCCCTTCTGCCCCTGCTCGACGTCGAAGGTCACCCGCTGGCCCTCTTCAAGGGACTTGTAGCCGGAACCTTCGATGGACGAGTAGTGCACGAACACGTCTTGGCCGCCGCCGTCAACCGAGATGAAGCCGAAGCCCTTCTCCGAGTTGAACCACTTGACCGAACCTTCAGCCATTGCCGATCTCCCTGCCGCATTTCGTCGTGCGCGTGCTTCGCGCACCACATCCGGCTTCGGCAGCGACAGCATCGAAGCTCGGAGATGCCGTCCTCGCACCGTGGTGTCACGTCGGAAAAGGGCAACAGTTCAAACGTACCGCACGATGGGCGGCCCGTCGCCCACGCGGCCGACCATGAGGCCCGGCGAGTCAGCCGGCGGCCCGGGCCTGCGCGCTGACCAGGGCGGTCAGGTCACCGAGGGCGAGGCTGATGTCGCCGCGGTGGAGCCCCCAGGCCGGGCCGAGGCTGGGCCGCAGCAGGTCGGCCGGCAGATTGGCCGACCGGGCGATGTCCACCTGCAGCCAGTTCACGCCGTTCTGGCGCCGGCAGGTCGCGGTGATCGTGTCGGGAAACGCGACGAAGCCGCGGGCGGCGGCGCCGGCGCCGGCCAGCCGGCCGACCGCCCGGCCCAGCGCCGAGGTGGGCAGGTAGGGATGGGTGCGGCCCGGACCGCCGGCCAGCGCGCCCGGGTTCACGCACAGCACCTCGAGCCCGCCGCTGGGCCGGCCGAACAGGCTGTTCGCCGGCGGCATCACGTTGTAGCTGTTGTACGCGACCACGCAGCCGAGCTGGTCGTTCTTCCGGCAGGCCGGGATGTGCTTGAACGTGCCGCCCACGTCCCGGCCCGGCGGCACCTGGACGAAGCCGCCGATCAGCAGCGCCGACAGCAGCAGGTTCCGCTCGGCCGAGTTGCCGTCGATCTCCTCCTGGATCAGGGTGGTCAGCTCCAGCGTGCCCTGCGAGTGACCGATCAGGACGAACCGGCGGCCGTGGTTGTCGTGCGCCAGGTAGTCGTGCCAGGCGGAGACCACGTCGCCGTGCGCGAGCGCCCGTGCGGCCGGGTCGGAGATCTTCCCGGTGAGCAGCCCGGCCGCGGTGACCTGCCGGTAGACCGGTACGTACAGCCGGCAGGCGGACGCGAACCGGGCCGCCTGTGCCCGCGCGGCCTCCACCACCGCCGGCTCGGACGCCAGCGGCGCGTTCGCCGTCGGGGCCCGGGAGACCGTCGGGTAGACGTAGAAGCAGTCGATCGGCGGGTCGGCGGCCGGCTGGAACGGCTCGACCGTCCGGTGCCCGGCGCTGACCACGGTGGCGTCCAGCTTGCCGGCGCAGGGGTTGGCCGGCAGGCCCGGACGGCACAGCCAGACCGTCGGGTGACTCACCGGCAGCCGCGCCGGGTCGATCGGCCCGGTGGTCGCGGTGGCGGTGGCGATGGCCCCGGTCGGAGTCGCCGCCGGCGCCGGGTCGGACCCACCGCCGACACACCCCGACGCCAGCGTCACCAGCAGGCCCAGCGCACCGATCGTGCGCACCCTGTGCCGCATCCGCTCGACCACCCTTGACCGGCCCCCGCCGCGCTCCGACCCTACCCGCGGCCCCGGCTGTCCGGGTGTGTCGCCGGTACGCCCCGGATCAGCCGCGGGTAAGCAGGTAAGGAGGTGTCCGGCGGATCAGCCGGCCGGCCGGCCCCAGGGCGGCGCCGCCAGGCACTGCGCGGGCAGCTCGAACCAGCGCAGCCGTTCGAAGTCCGGTGGCAGGCCGGTCTCCTCGGTGCTCGGCCAGGCCGCCGTGGCCGGTCGCTCGGCCAGGATCGAGCGGGCCTGCTCCAGGTGGTCGGCCAGGGCGGACTCCGGTGCGGTCCGGTGCCGGGCCGGGTGCCGCAGCCCGCCGTCCGGGTCGTAGTGCACGTCGGACAGCCGCAGCGGCGGTTCGACCGGGCCGGCGTGGTGCCGCCAGAGCCCCGTCTGCGGGTCGAACCGGTAGTCCGGCAGCAGCTTCCAGCCCTCGTCCGCGATCAGGTGCACGGCGGCGATCAGGTAGTCGCAGACCGCGTCCGAGATGAAGTAGTTGAAGTTGACCCGGACCCAGCCCGGTTTGATCCCCTCGCAGCCGATCTGGATCTCCGCGCGCAGCGCGTGCGAGTGGTCCGCGTCGATGCCGAGCAGCCGGTGCCCGTACGGGCCGGCGCACGAGCAGCCGCCCCGGGCCTGGATACCGAACAGGTCGTTCAGCACCGCCACCACGAAGTTGTGGTGCAGGTAATGCGGCCCGTGCCGGACCAGGAACGAGACGATCGACAGCCGCGGCGCGTTCGGGTTGCCCAGGATCCGCAGCCGTTCGTTGGCCTGCCACGACGTCAGCGCCCGGCGCCAGTAGCGCTCCTCCCGGGCCTGGATCAGGTCGGTGCCGACGGCCTGCTTGAGCTGGAACACCAGGCCGGCCCGGATCGACTCGACGATGGCCGGCGTGCCGCCCTCCTCGCGGGCGATCGGGTCGTCCAGGTAGCCGTGCTCGACCGGGTCGACGAACGCGACGGTGCCGCCGCCGGGCACGGTCGGCACCCGGTTGCGCACCAGTTCCCGCCGCACCACCAGCACGCCGGGTGTCTGCGGCCCGCCGACGAACTTGTGCGGGGAGAGGAACACCGCGTCCTTGTGGTCGCCGGCGCCGGGCCTGGACGGCCGCACGCCGATCGGCACGTACGGCGCCGCCGCGGCGAAGTCCCAGAAGGACAGCGCGCCGTGCCAGTGCAGCAGCGCGGCGATCCGCCGGGTGTCGGACAGGATGCCGGTCACGTTGGACGCGGCGGAGAAGCTGCCGATCAGCAGCGGCCGGTCGGCGTACCGGCGCAGCTCGGCCGCCAGCGCGTCCGCGTCGATGTGCCCGTCCGGGTCGGCCGGGATGACCACCACGTCGGCGATCGACTCGCGCCAGGGCAGCTCGTTGGAGTGGTGCTCGAACGGTCCGGTGAACACGACCGGCCGCTGCTCCGGCGGGATCCGCTCGGTCAGCGCGTACCGGTCGTCCAGGTCGGCCGGGATGCGCAGGCCGAGGATGCCGACCAGCTTGTCGATCGCCCCGGTGCTGCCCGAGCCGCAGAAGATGACCAGGTCGTCCGGCCCGCCGCCGACCGCGTCCCGGATGATCTCGCGGGCGTCCTCGCGCAGCCGGGTGGTCTGCAGCCCGGTGCCGGAGCTCTCGGTGTGCGTGTTCGCGTACCGGGGCAGCACCTCGTCCCGGATGAACGCCTCGATGAAGTCCAGCGCCCGGCCGGACGCGGTGTAGTCGGCATAGGTGATGCGGCGGGCGCCGTACGGGCCGACCATCAGCTCGTCGTCGCCGACGATGCCGCGCCGGATCCGCTCCAGCAGCGCCGAGGTGACCGGCGGGACGATCGTCTGCTCGCTCATCAGTGGCGCCTCCGGCGGGTTGGGGGTGGCCCGCCGACGTTCGCACAGGCGGTCCGGTTCGGCCAGGGCCGACCGCCGCGGCGCCTCGGCCGGCCGCCCGCCGGCCGGAGCCGACAAAACATCCCATCCGATAGGTTGACGTCGGTTCAGCGACACTGTTGGGTGTTTTGTACCGGGGGGCAATCTGGCCGGGGGAGGGGGTCCGTTGTCGTCGCCTCCGGAACCGCTGCCGTCCTGGGATCAGCTGCCGTTCTGGGACCCTCGGCCGCCGGTCCAGGCGCCCCCGCGGCGCCGCCGGGGATGGCTGATCGCGGCCGGGGTGCTGATCCTGGTCGGCGGCGGGGTGGCCGTCGCCGCCGCCTGCGCGGACGAGCATCAGCTTGCCGACGTCCCGCCGGCCCGGGCGGTGGCCGGCGCCTACTGGACCGCCGTACAGCACCGGAACCTGGCCGCGATGCGGCGGCTGCTCTGCGACGACGACCGGGTGCTGCTGTCCGCGGCGGACGACCAGACCCTGTCGCGCTCGCTGTTCCCGACCGCCCGCGCGGTGCTCGGCCACACGGTCGCCGGCCAGCAGGAGCAGGGTGGCGTCACCGTGGTGTTCGTCGAGGTGGTCCGGGACGACAATGGCCGGGTGCACACGGTCACCAGGCCCACGCCGGTGGTGCAGCAGGCCGGCATGTACTCCGTCTGCTTCCACAGCGCCGGGCTGTCTCCCGGCAGCTGAGGCGATCGCCGCGGCCCCGGAAGCAACCTGCCGCCCGGTCAGGCGTCTTCACAACGAGCACGCCCCCGGGGGTGGGCCAGCTGGATGGGGACGATGCCCGATGATCACGCGGCCGGTGGAGGGAACGGGGATGACCGACCTGCTGCCGGGCGCGGCCGGCGCAGCGGAGCCACCTGGGCTGGTCGAGCTCTACCACGCGCACCGGCTGGGGATGGTCCGGCTGGCGGTGCTGCTGGTGGACGACCTGGCCACCGCCGAGGACGTGGTGCAGGATGCGTTCGCCGCGCTGCACCAGCGCTGGGACCGGTTGAACGACGTCAACTCCGCGATCGGGTACCTGCGGACGTGCGTGGTGAACGCGGCCCGGTCGGTACTGCGAAGACGCCGCACCGCCCGGCTGTACACGGCGCCCGACGAACGGGCGCACGAGTCGGCCGAGGCGGAGGCGATGCTGGCCGCCGAGCACGAGGAGGTGCTCGTCGCGGTGCGGCGGCTGCCGCGCCGGCAGCGTGAGGTGCTCATCCTGCGGTACTGGTCCGACCTGTCCGAAGTGGAGATCGCGGAGACGCTCGGTGTCTCCCGCGGCACGGTGAAGTCCACCGCCAGCCGCGGACTGGCCGCCCTTGCCGGCCTGCTGGAGGTGCCGGAATGACCCCGGAACTGGAAGACCGGCTGCGCGCCGCGTTGCAGGCGCGGGCCGCGCAGGTCACGTCCGACAAGCTGCGGCCCGGGTCGATGCCGAAGGCCGGGCAGCAGCGCACCGGCCGCTGGCTCGCCCCGGCGCTGCTGGCCGCGGCCGCCGGCATCGCCGGGCTGATCGCCGGTAGCGTCGTCATCCACCCGCGGCTGTCCAGCGGGCCGCTGGTGCCGGCCGTGACCCCGCCGGCGGTGACCACCCCCGCCACCGTGTCGCCGACCACGCTGCCGCCGGCCAGCAAGCCGTCCAGCCCGTCCACCACGCCGCCGCGGACCGAGGTGGTCGGCAGCGGCCACGGACAGAGCACCGCCAACCCACCGCCGGCGCCGACGATGCAGACGTTCGACGGGGTCCGGCTGCCGGTGCCGGCCGGCTGGCGGCTGACCACCGTGCGGGACGGCCTGGCCCGGGTCGGGTGCCTGCTGCCACCGTCGGCAGATCAACCGGCCGACAAGCAGGGCTGCGCGCTCGCCGTCCAGTCGGTGCGCCAGAGCCCGGACGGTACCCAGATCATCGACCCGAACGCCGCCGGCGGCCTGCGCGACCGGGTCACCGATTTCTGCCCCGGCGACGGCTTCAAGGATGTCAAGGGCGGTGAGCGGCGGACCGTGACGGTGGACGGCCGCACCGGCGAGTACCGCACGATCGTCGCCGACTGCACCCTGAACGACTATGTGATCAAGCAATGGGTGTTCGCCGACCGGCCGGGCATCCTGCTGGTCCGGTGGCGCGGCGGTGCCACGTACGACGCTGAGGTCGCTTCGGTGGTGGCGGGGGCGCAGCTGCCGGCCGGCACCGGCGTACGGATGACCGACTTCGGTCGGGTGGTCGGCTCCCGGCAGACCGCGACCGGCCTGACGCTGACCTTCGACCGGGTCACCCACGGCAGCCTCTGGACCGGGCCGGAGCTCAACGACAACCCGCGCACCTACGACCTGCCGGTCGGCAACGTGGACGACGTGGTGGTGCTGTCGGCCACCGCGCTCTGCGGTCCGTCCACCGTGATCACCGTGGACGCCGGTGGGCTGGGCACCTCCCGGTGCACGGTCGCGGCCGTGCTGCAGGCGCTCACCGACGACGAACAGTCGGTCGCCGGCGCGAGCGTCTGGGTGCAGTACAACGCGGATGGCACGGTGGGCGCACTGGTGCAGGAGTACCGGCCCTGATGTCGGCCGGCCGTCCCCCGCCCGGGGACGGTCGGGCTGTTCGGCCACGCCGGGGCACGACTGCTGCGTACCATTCTTGCGCCAATAGCAAGGATCGCTCCGCTCACGCCAGGGCTCATGGCATGCGGCGAGGAGGCAGCGGTGCTGGACCGGCGGCCGCTCAGCCGATGGCTCTACCTGGTCTGCCCGCTGATGGCGGTGGCCGGTATCGGTGCGGGACACCTGTGCGGCCTGCTGGCCAGCCGGGCGGCCGTCGACGCCGCGGCGCCGCGGCTGACCCGGGCCACCCTGCCGGGCCGGGCCGAGCTGACCCTGCCGGCCGGTGAGTACGTGACCTACTTCGAACGGTCCCGGCCGGCCGAGCCGATCGGCGACCTGTCCTGCCAGCTGACCGATCCCGGCCACGGCGCGGTCGGCCTGATCGACCCGGCCGGCCGGTCCGGCTACCAGCACGCCGGCCGCACCGGCGTGCCGCAGTTCCGCTTCCACGCCGCGACCACCGGCGGCTACGTCCTGGACTGCGCCTACCCGCCGGCCACCGACAACCGCCGGGTGGTGCTCGCGATCGGTCCGGACGCCGACGTCACCGTTGCGGCCACGGTGCTGGTCGGCCTCGGCGGGCTGGCCAGCGCGCTGGTCGGGGCCGTGGTCGTGGCCTGGCAGCGGCACCGGATGAACTGGCGCCCCGGGGCCGCCGCCGACCCATCGGGACGGCCGCCGGGGGTTCCCGGCCGGCGGGCGGCCGCGGGCGGCCTGCTGCTCAGCCTGCTCGGGCTGAGCGTGGTGTCGGTGCTGCCGGCGGCGGTCGGGCTGGCCCGGTCGGCCCGGTCGGACTGGGCGACCCGCGGCTACGCCAGGGCCGCGCTGGGGCTGTCCGCGGTCTGGCTGGTGCTGGCGGTCGCCTTCCTGGCGGTAGCCGCCGCACCGGCGGCGGACGCGGTGACCGTCGCGGCGGTGCGACCGCCGCCCGAAGCGCCGGCCGGGCCGGGCACGCCGATCGAGGTCCCGTTCCGCGAGCTGCACGTCGGCGATTGCATCGACGCGGACCGCGGGGTGATCACCGTGGTGACCCGGCTGTCCTGCGGCCACCCGCACGACGCCGAGGTCTACGCGATGCCGGAGGTCGGCGCTGAGCGGTGGCCGGGCGTCGACGTCGTGGCCCGGCGCGGCGACGCAGCCTGCGGCCGGGAGTTCAAGCCGTACGTCGGGGTGGACCACATGGCTTCCGGCCTGGACGTCATCCTGTACCCGCCGAGCCAGGCCAGTTGGCTGAAGTGGGACCACCGGGTGATCTGCGTGCTCGGCCAGGAGGGCCGCAAGACCCTCGGCACGCTGCGCGGCGCGCGCCGCTGAGCGCGCCGCTGAGCGCACCGGCCGGGCCGGCGGGTCAGCGGCTGGGCCAGCGGGTCAGCGGCGGGGCCGGCGGGGTCAGCGGCCGGGTCCGGCGGCGGACAGCCGGGCGGCCAGCGCGGTCCGGGCCTCGTCGTCCGCCTCGTCGCCGACCAGGATCAGCGCGTTGTCCCAGGCCAGCCGGGCGGTGGCCGGGTCGCCGCCGCGGGCGGCGACGTCGCCCAGCGCGATCAGCACCCGGATCCGCCGCCGGGTCAGCCGCAGCTCGCCGTACAGCTGGTCGGCCCGGCGCAGCGCGCCGGCCGCCTCGTCCAGCTGGCCCAGGTCGCGGTGCAGGTCGGCCAGGTCGGTCAGGATCATCGCCTGCGCCAGCCGTTGGCCAACCTGCCCGGACACCCCCAGGCCCCGGGTGAGCAGCCGCAGCGCCTCCGCCGGCCGGCCGCGCCGGACGTCCACCCCGGCCAGGTCACGCAGCATCGCCGCCTCGCCGAGCCGGTCGCCGAGTTCGACCGAGATCGCCAGGCAGCGCTCGAAGCAGCTGGCGGCCGCGTCCAGGTTGCCCTGGTCACGGTGCACCCGGCCGAGCTGGGCGCAGGTGAGCGCCTCGCCGTAGCGGTCCGGCAGGTCGGCGAACGCGCGCAGGGCCTCGGCCATCGTCGCGCCGGCCTCGGTCAGCCGGTCCTGCCCGGCGACGGTGACCGCGAGCGCCAGCTGGGCGTACGCCCGGGCCCGGGTGTCGCCGGCCGCGGTGAAGATGGCCAGGGCCCGCCGGCAGCATTCGACCGAGGCGGTGAGCTGGTCCAGGATGCGGTGCACGTCGCTGGCGGCCCAGAGCGCGTACGCCATCCCGGGCTGGTCGGCCACGCCGGCGAACAGATCCAGCGCGGTGTCGAAGCAGTTCAGCGCGTCGGCGTACCGGCCGTCGCCGATGTGCACGCCGCCGAGGCCGCAGAGCAGGGTGGCGGTGCCGCGCCGGTTGCCGGCGGCCCGGGTGGCGGTCAGGGCCTGGTCGTGGGTCTGTTGCCAGTCCGCCCGGTGATGGTGCACGGCGAGGTAGCGGCGCAGCGCGGTGGCCAGGTTCCAGGCCAGCTCGTGCTGTCCGGCCGCGGCTGCCTGGCCGACCGCGGCCACCAGCGCCGGCCGCTCGGCGGCGAACCAGTCGGCCGGACTCGCCACCAGCTCAGCCGTCCAGTCCGGGCCGGCGGTCGATCCGGCGGCCCGGCCTGCCTGGCCGGCGGTCGGTCCGGTGGCCCGGGGCGGGTGGGCGGTCGGGGTGGCGGTCCGGGCGGCCGGGCCGGCGGCTGCGGCGGTGGGCCGGGTCGGGTCGGCGGTCGGGGCGGGGGACCAGCGCGGCGCCGCGTCGTTCAGCGCCGGGCGCAGGTCGCCGGGCAGGCCGGCGTCGGCGGCCTCGGCGAGCGCCAGCCAGCCGGCGAAGGCACGGGCCAGCGCCGCCTGCCGGGCCGGCGCGGGGTCCGGCTCGGCCAGCTCGGCGGCGTACAGGTGCAGCAGGTCATGCAGCCGGTAGCGGGCGGCCGGGCCAGGGCTCACCACGTCCAGCAGCCGGGCGGTGACCAGCGCGTCCACCAGCCGGTCGGCCTCGGCCAGGTCGGTGTCCAGCAGCGCGGCCACGGCCCAGCCGGCCACGTCCGGCGTGGCCAGCAGGCCGAGCCGGCGGAACGCCAGCTGTTCCCGCTCGGCGAGTTGCCGGTAGCTGACCGAGAAGCTGGCCCGGACGTCCAGGTCGCCGGCCACCAGGTGGTCGAGCCGGTGCCGCTCATCGGCGAGCAGGCCGGCCAGCCGGGCCACGGTCCGGTGCGGTGCCGCCGCGAGCTTGGCCGCGGCGATCCGGACCGCGAGCGGCAGCCCGCCGCAGAAGTCGATGATCTGCGCGGCGGCGGCCGGCTCGGCGGCCACCCGGTCCGGGCCGGCCGCCCGGCGCAGCAACTCCAGCGCCGGCGCGAACTCCAGCGCGTCCACATCCAGCCGGTGCCCGCCGGCCAGCCGGGCCAGCCGGGTGCGGCTGGTGACCAGCACCGCACAGCCGGCACTGCCCGGCAGCAGCGGCTCGACCTGCCGCTCGTCCGCGGCGTCGTCCAGCACCACCAGCACCCGGCGGCCGGCCAGCCGGCTGCGGTACAGATCGGCCTGCTCCTCCAGGTCGGCCGGCACGGCCTGGCTGTCCACGCCGAGCGCGCGCAGGAACCGGCCGAGCACCTCGCCGGGCGGCAGCGGCGCCGCGGTGGTCCCGCGCAATGTGACGAACAGCTGGCCGTCCGGGTAGCCGGCCCGCATCCGGTGCGCGGCGTGCACGGCCAGCGCGGTCTTGCCCACGCCGCCCCGGCCGGAGATCGCCGCGATCGGCACCGCCGGCCCGGTCGGGGTGCCGAGGATCTCGACTAGTTCGGCCACCAGCCCGTCCCGGCCGGTGAAGTCGGCCGCATCGGCCGGCAACTGCGCCGGCGCCACCCGCCCGGCCGGGGCCTGCCCACCACCCGGCCCGGCCGCGTACATCCCATCCTCGGCGGCCGGCCCGGGCCCGGCCGCCCCGGGCCCGGCCGGGCTGGGCCTGGACGGGCTGAGTCCGGAAGCGCTGGGTCCGGCGGACGGGCCGGAGTCGGCGGATGGGCTCGGTCCGGAAGGGCTGGGTCCGGCGGACGGGCCGGGTCCGGAAGGGCTGGGCCCGGCGGACGGGCCGGGTCCGGAAGCCCTCGGTCCGGCGGACGGGCCGGAGTCGGCGGATGGGCTGGGTCCGGAAGGGCTGGGTTCGGCTGAAGGGCTGGGTCCGGACGGGCGGGGTTCGGCGGACGGGCCGGGTCCGGACGGGCTGGGTCCGGCGGACGGGCCGGAGTCGGCGCGGCCGGGAGACGGCACGGGGGTTGGGTCCGGAAGGGTCCCGGCGTACGGGGCAGGGCCGGTCAGTGCCGGGTCGGCGTGCAGCAGGGCGGCGTGCAGGCGCCGCAGTTCGGGGCCGGGCTCCAGGCCGAGTTCGGTGACGAGGGTCCGCCGGGCGTCCCGGTAGGCGGCGAGCGCCTCGGCCTGCCGGCCGGCCCGGTACAGCGCGAGCATCCGGTGCCCGTGCAGCGACTCGCGCAGCGGGTGCGCCCGGACCAGCGCGGTCAGCTCGGCGACCAGGTCCGGCCCGCGGCCCAGCCGCAGCTCGGCGGCGATCCGGCCCTCGGTGGCGGACAGTCGCGCCTCGGCCAACCGGCCCGCCTCGGCAGCGACCGCCGGGGTGGCCGGCACGTCGGCGAACGCGGCGCCGCGCCAGAGCGCCAGCGCGGCGGCGTACCCGGCGGCGGCCACCTCGTCCGCACGGCGGGCGGCGGTAGCCGCCCCGGTCGCCAGCCGCTGGAACTCGACCGCGTCCAGCTCGCCGGGCTCCACCCGGAGCTGGTAGCCGGGCCGCCGGGTGGTCAGTCGATCGGCGGCGCCGAGGGTGCCCAGTGCCCGGCGCAGCCGGGAAACGTACCCGTGCACCAGGTTCACCGGGCCGGCGGGCTGCCGGTCGGTCGGCCACAGCTCCTCGACCAGCCGGTCCAGGCTGACCACTTCGCCGGCGTGCACCAGCAGCACGGCCAGCACCGCGCGCTGCATCGGCCGGCCGATCGGGCACCGCGAGCCGCCGTCGCGGACCTCGATCGGCCCCAGCACCCGGAACTCCACGCCCTACCCCCGGCCGGTCAGATTCTCATCCGCGCCGCCGCTGCGTCCAGGTTTCGTCCAGATCACTACCAGAACCGCCGTCCACGGTATGCCCGGTCGGGTTTCTGCCCTACCGCGGCGGTCGGCTCCGGCCGCCGGACACCAGTGCAGCGCACCTGCCGGGCCACTGTCCCGCCGGTTCCCGCTGGGAGGAGTCACGAATGGAACGGAAGTCTTCCCGGTCGATCGGCTTGGCGCCGCGGCCGGCCCAGCCACCCGCTAATCGTCCACTTTGGACTATCCACGGAGGAGTATCGCGATGCGAAAGTTACGACGCCGGCTGCTGACCGGAGTGGTGCCGCTGGTCGCGGTGCCGGTACTGCTGCTGGCCGGCGTGGTACCGGCCAGCGCGCACACGGTGACCGTGTTCAATGGCTACACCCCGACCGTCTACGCCGGCCCGGGCACCTCGTACGCGGTGACCGGCCGGCTCAGCAGCGGGCAGCAGGTCGCGATCGCCTGCACCCGTACCGGCAGCTCGGTGACCGGCCCGTTCGGGGCGACCACGGTCTGGGACTACACGCACCTGGAGACCGGCTACGTCTCGGACGCGTTCATCAACACCGGGCAGGCCGGCGCGGTCGGCCCGACCTGCGGCGGTGCCGAGTTCCACTACGACTACGCCGCGATGAACCTGCATGTGAACCAGCCCGGTCTGGTCCGGCTCTACCAGGAGATCTCGTCGAACCCGGGCTACAACCCCGGCAACCAGAACCGGAACCTGGGGATCTACGCGAACAAGCCCCTGCTGCACATGGAGGGCCGGGCGCTGGACTACCGGATGAACGCCTTCGACAACAACCCGACGGCCATGACCGGCGAGTACTGGACCGGCTGGAACCTGGCGACCTACCTGCACGACAACGCCGCGGCGTACGGCATCCAGGAGATCATCTGGGATGACTGGGCCTGGGACGTCCGGCACCCGAACGCGGCCTGGACCCCCTACGACGAGTCCACCTGCGTCAACAGCGGGGGCGCGGTGAACACCTGCCGGCACATGGACCACTTGCACATCGGCATGAACTGGGCCGGTGCCGTGCTGCAGACCCGGCACTGGGGGCCGCCCCGGTAACCCGGCGACTCCCGCTGGCGGGCCGGTCCAGGAGGCCGGCCCGCCAGTACGGCGGCCGGCCGCCGGCCCGCCAGTGCGGCGGCCGCCAGTGCGGCGGCCGCCAGTGCGGCGGCCGGCGGAGCGGTCAGCTGACCTTGCGGCCGATGCCGCCGAGGAACGAGCACCACTCATCCCCGCCGGCGTCCCGCGGGCTGTCCGGCCGCCACTGCGGCAGCAGCACCATCCCCGGGTCGACGGGATCCAGGTCGCCGAGGAAGCTCTCCACCTCTGCCCGCACCCGCGGGAACAGCGGCGTGGGGGTCCGCCGGTAGAGCTGCAGCACCTCGCTGCCGTGGTCGATCGGCTCCTCGGCCAGGCCGTGGGTGAGCACCAGCAGGCTGCCCGGCGCCACCCGGTCGGCGTACCGGGCGACCAGGTCGGCGGGCCGGTCCTCGTCCGAGACGAAGTGCAGCAGCGCGACCATCAGCACTGCCATCGGCTGGTCGAAGTCGAGCACCCGGTGCACCTCGGGGTGCTCGAGCACGTCGTCCGGCCGGCGGGCGTCGGCCAGGATCGCGGTCGCGCGCTCGTTGCCGGCCAGGATCGCGCCGGCGTGCGCGATGGCCACCGGGTCGAGGTCGACGTAGACCACCCGGGCGGTCGGGTCGAACCGCTGCGCGATCTCGTGCACGTTGCCGACGGTCGGGATGCCGGAGCCGATGTCGAGGAACTGCCGGATGCCGGCGTCCAGGCAGTACCGGACCGCGCGGTGCAGGAAGGCGCGGTTGGCCTGGGCCAGCCGGGGCAGGTCCGGGATCCGTTCGATGACCTGGTCGGCGACCTCCCGGTCGACCCGGAAGTTGTGCGAGCCGCCGAGGTAGTAGTCGTACATCCGGGCCACGTTCGGCCGGTCCAGGTCGACTCCGGCAGGGGCCCAGTACGGCCGTGACATCGCCTCTCCTCCAACCCCTTGCCGGTGTCCCCGGCGTACTGTTCCACGGTCCGGGCGGCGATAACCAGTCCGGCATATTGCCGGACAATTAGTCCGCCCGAACAGGCCGGCCGCCCGGCACCGCCGCCGGAACATGCGCGTAATTTGGTCGTAGCAGAGGGTGACTAACTTGCCGGCGCATGGAGAGCGAGCCGATCAGGCCGGCGTGGGTCGGCCGGTACGACCCGTACGACCCGCGCAATCCAATGTGGACCGACCCATTCTGGGCCGCTTACTGCGTAAACCCGCTCCGCCCGGCGGAGTCGGGGGCGACCGGCCGGGTGTGCGGGCCGGCTGACCGGCCCGGTCAGCCAGCCCAGCGCTGACCGCGGGCCGCTCCGTCTCGATACGTAAAGTTATGGTTGTCCCCGCCCGTCGGTCGATCGGTGCCGCAAGTTTGCCCTATCGGCCAGGGGTGTGGTCGGACAATTCCCGTAATGTGACCGGTGAACTCGCCATGGAGTGGAGGCAGTCCTGCGCCGCATCGCTGTTGCCCTGGCCGTCATCGGGCTGGCTGCGCTGGCCGGGTGCTCCACGGACGAGGTGTCGGCCCGCGCGGCGGACGTCCGGGCTTCGGCGGATGTCTTCGCCTCCAGCGCCCGGGGCGTGCACAGCAAGGAGGCCTGCGCGTCGATGCACGACCCGCTGGACAAGGTCGGTTCGCTGGCCGGCCAGCTGGCCGCGCATCCGGATCTGGGCGCCCGGCTCTCCCCGCAGGTGACCGCCGCGCTGTCCTCGCTCGCGCGCGCCGCCGCCGGGTCGCGTGCCGAGTGGACCGCGCTGCTGGACGCCACCGATGATCTCGGCGCGGCGCTGCGTAGCGCGAACGAGACGACGATCCGGGTGACCGCCGGCCAGGTCGTGGTCGCGGTCAAGCTGGCTCAGGCCGGCTGCAAGATCGCCGGCTGATCCGGCCGGCCGCGGTGGGATTTCGTCCCGCGCGGCTGTTTGACGTGCAACATGTTCACGATCTTGACTGTCCGCGACGGACAGCACCCGTCCGGGTACCCTCCGCCCTCAGTTGCTGTCTGTCCGCCACTTGTCCGGCAGGATGAGGCGCATGTACGAGGCGGAGGTACCACCGGCCCCGTTGGACGACTTCCTGCACGTGCTGACGCCGCAGCAGGTGGCCCGCTTCGAGGCGGCCGCGGCCCGCGCCCGTGACGTGCTCGCCGGCCGGACGGTCTGGAACATCAGCTCGACCGAGACCGGCGGCGGGGTGGCCGAGATGCTGCACTCGCTGCTCGGCTACGTCGGCGCGGCCGGGGTCAGCTCGCGCTGGCTGATCATCTCCGGCGACTCGCGGTTCTTCGAGATCACCAAGCGGCTGCACAACGCGGTGCACGGGTTCGGCGACGTACGGCTGGTCCCCGGCGCCGCGGACCACGGGCACTACCAGCAGATCCAGGACACCAACCTGCCCGGCGTGCTGGCCGCGGTGCGGCCCGGCGACCTGGCGGTCCTGCACGACCCGCAGCCGGCCGGGCTGGTCAAGCCGCTGCAGCAGGCCGGCCTGCAGGTGATCTGGCGCTCGCACATCGGCCGCGATCAGCCGAACGAGCAGTCCACCGGCGCCTGGGACTTCATCCGCCGGTACGTGGACAGCGCGGACGCGTTCGTCTTCTCCCGGCCGCAGTACGCGCCGGCCTGGGTGCCGGCCGACCGGCTGCGGGTGATTCCGCCGTCGATCGACCCACTGTCCACAAAGAACCGGCTGCTCGCGGCGGAAGAGCAGCTGCGCATCCTGGTCGAGGCCGGGCTGCTGGCCGGCAACGGCGCCGCGCCGGCGGGCGTGGTGACCGGCGCGCCGGCACCGACGCCGGACACCCGGCTGGTGGTGCAGGTCAGCCGGTGGGACCGGCTGAAGGACATGGCCGGTGTGATGGCCGGTTTCTGCCTGGTCGCGCCGGACGTGCCGGACGCGCACCTGATGCTGGTCGGCCCGGCGACCGCCGGCGTCACCGACGACCCGGAGGGCGCCGACGTGTTCGCCGAGTGCGTCGCCGCCTGGCAGGACCTGGCCGAGCCGGTCCGGTCCCGGGTGCACCTGGTGAGCGTGCCGATGGTCGACGTGGAGAAGAACGCCGCGGTGGTGAACGCGATCCAGCGGCACGCCAGCGTGGTGACGCAGAAGAGCCTGGTGGAGGGCTTCGGGCTGACCGTGGCCGAGGCGATGTGGAAGGCCCGGCCGGTGGTGGCCAGCGCCGTCGGCGGCATCCAGGATCAGATCCGGACCAACCTGGACGGCCTGCTGCTGCCCGACCCTACCGACCTTGACCACTTTGGACAGACATTGCGGACGGTGCTCACCGACGACGGGTTGGCGCACCGGCTCGGTGTCGCCGCGAAGGCCCGGGTGCACGACCAGTTCCTGGGCGACCGGCACCTGACCCAGTACGCCGACCTGATCGAGTCGCTGCTGGGTACGGCTGTCGCCGATTGAGCCCAGCCCGGGGCCCGGCCGCGGCTGAGTCCCGGCCGCCGGCTCGGGCCCGGCCGCCCAGTCCGGCCCGGCCGCGGGCGCGCGGCAGCGGCGGGTCGGCCCGGGCGGCCCGGCGTTCGGCCGAGTCGGCGGCACCGTAGTGGCCGAGCCGGGCGCCGACCAGGTCGCGGATCCGGAGCGTCGGCCGGCCGAGGTCACCAGCCGGATCGTCGCCAGTGGACGGTGCTGCCGGCGGGTTGGCCGCTGGGCCACTGGGCGGGCGAACAATGCCTCGAACGCGCGGTCGAAACGCCGTCGTGGTGGGCATCCTTGACCTGGGTGGTGCGCAACGCCGCCCGCACCTGCCGGCGATCGGCCAGTTCCACCACCGCGAGCGCGCCTGCCGCGTCGATGGATTCGCATGTGGACACTGGCCGGCCGCCGGCGGGCGACCGCCGGATGGCCAGCACCGGCAGGACAGTGGTTCAGGCCAGGTGGGCGTCGTACGCTGCATGAACGCCGGTCCGCATCTCGAACATGCTAGGAGGCGTCAAATGCCCGCGCCAGGGCTCCTGCTCGACCTCGCGCTGACCCTGCATCCGGCGCATCCGGCGCAGCAGCAGGATCAGCAGGCGGTGCTGGCGAGCCGGCTCGGGTACGCGGAGGTCTGGCTGCCGGTGGACGCGGCGTACGGGTTCCCCGGTGCGGACCGGCTGGCCGGGCTGGCCCGGGCGGCCGGCCCGGCCCGGCTCGGGCTGCTGATCACCGGCACCGAGCCGGACGTGATCGGCGGGCTGCTGCGGCAGGCCGGCGGGCCCGGCACGGCCGCGCTGATCGAGTTGGTCGGGGTACCGGCCGGCCCGGCGCTGGTGCACGCCGTCGGCGGCGCGCAGGCGTGGCGGGCCCGGGTCCGGCTGCCCGCGTTCGACCCGACCGCGGCCGGCACGGTGGTGGCCGCGCCGACCCGGCCGGACAGCCTGACCGGGATCGCCGTGGCCGCCGCGCAGCGGGCCGCCGCCGGCCTGGCCGTGGCCGCCCACCCGGTGGTCGCCGCGCTGCCGGTCTCGATCGGCCGCACCTTGAACGAGGCCGAGGCACGCGCCGGGCGGGGTCCAGGGTCTACCAGTGGCACCGGCGACGCCCGGGACAGCGGGCTGTTCGGCACCTACGAGCAGGCCCAGATCCAGGTGCTGGAACTGGCCGCGGCCGGCGCCGACGCGCTGCGGGTGACCGTGCCGGACGAGGTCGATGAGGTCGACGTGGCCGACCTGCTGGCCCAGGTCCGCTCGGTCGTGGTGGGCGCGACCCCGGCGCACGTCCGGCGCAACTAGCGCCGTCTCCCGCTGACTCATCGGGCCGGCCTGCTGTCGACAACGGCCCGGGCCGGCGCGGCGCTGGGCCGCCCAGGTCGGCTGAGCCGGCTCAGCGCCGGGTGGCGGTGACCGCCCGCAGGTCGGCGTCGATCCGGGCGGTGGCGGCGAGCAGGTGCGGCAGCAGGTCGCGCCGCAGCGACTCCAGCGAGGTGCGGCTGGCGTGTGCGGACAGGTTGACCGCGGCCACCACCCGGCCGGCCCGGTTGCGCACCGGCGCGGCGATCGACCGCAGCCCGTCCTCGAGTTCCTGGTCGACCAGGGCCCAGCCCTGGGTGCGCACCTTGGCCAGTTCGGCCCGCAGCGCGCTCACCGTGCTGATCGTGCGCGAGGTCAGCCGGGTCAGCTCGGCCCGGCCGAGGTACCGCTCGAGGTCCGGATCGGGCAGCGCGGCCAGCAGCACCCGGCCCATCGAGGTCGCGTATGCCTGGAACCGGGTACCGACCGAAATGGACACCGTCATGATGCGCGCGGTCGGGACCCTCGCCACGTAGACGATGTCGTCGCCATCCAGCACGCTCAGCGAGGACGACTCGTGCACTTCGGCCGCCAACCGTTCCAGGTGCGGCTCGGCCACCTCGGGCAGGGTGAGGCTGGACAGGTAGGCGTACCCGAGCTCGAGCACCCGCGGCGCCAGCGAGAACAACTTGCCGTCGGTGCGCACGTAGTCGAGATCCACCAGGGTCAGCAGGAACCGCCGGGCGGCCGCCCGGGTCAGCCCGGTGGCGCGGGCCACATCGCTGAGGGTCAGCTCGGAATGCGCGGCGTCGAAGGCGCGGATCACCGCGAGCCCGCGTTCCAACGACTGGACAAAGTGAGCGCCCCGCGGCCCGCGCTCGGCGACGCCGGTGCTGCCGCCGGCGCCACCCAAGGTGTTCGAGATCATCGGTGTGCCAAGCCTCGTCTCGTCGGTCGGTGGTCGTGCGCAACCCGGGTGGCCCGGCTCGGGTGGCCCCGGCCCGGTGGCCCCCGGCCCGGTGGCCCCGGTCAAGCCGGATTCAACTCCGGCTCGTGTGCGTCATGCAAACAGTTGTCCTCATTGCGCATGGCGGGCCGGCGACCGGTCGGCGCCGGCGCCCTAGTCAACCTTGATCTACCTGGTCAGGTGCGTTGTGGGCGGTGATGTCGGCAGGGCTACGCTACGAAGGTCACCGTCCATTTGTGATAGCGAACCGGTCAGAACGCGACAGTGTCGGCACTTTGACCCCCGCTGGTATGGCGCGCTGACCACTGGCCCCGAGGAGGGATAGAACCGGTGACAACGACGTTGCCCGCCACCGGCGCTGTCGTCGACAACGGCTACGTACCAGTAGTGAGCCTCGCTGGGATGGAAGACCCCAGCCATCGCGAGGAGATCGCGCGCCAACTCGGCGACGCGTTCCGCCGGTCCGGCTTCTACATCGTGGTCGATCACGACGTGCCCAGGACGCTGTTCGACGACCTGAACACGGCGGCGCTGGAGTTCTTCCGGCAGCCGCTGGCAGACAAGGCACTATTCGGCCCGGAACCGGGGGACAAGACCCACCGTGGCTGGACATCCAAGTACAAGGCCGGCGCCGCTCTGGTGGAGACCGAAGAGGACGCCGCCGAAGCCTGGGCGATGAACCCGTACGACGAGACCCTGGGCTGGCGCGATCTGGAAGGTCTGGACCAGCGCTACCGGTCCGCCTTCGTGCACCCCAACCGGTTCCCGACCGTTCCCGGCTTCCGGCGCAACGTGGTGCCGTACTACGCCGCGATGGAAACGCAGATCCTCACCCTGCTGGCACTGCACGCGATCGACCTCGACCTGCCGCCGGACTACTTCAGCCGGCTGATGCAGGGCGGGCTGACCAACCTGGTGGTGAACTACTACCCGCAGCAGCGTGAGGAACCGCAGGTCGGGCAAAACTGCCTCGGCCCGCACACCGACCTGGGCATCATGACCGGGTTGATGCACTCCGGGCAGCGCGGCCTGCAGGTGGTCGACCGGGTGCACCCGGACCGCTGGGTCTCGGTTCCGGACCAGCCCGGCGGCATCATCGTCAACGCCGGCGACCTGCTGGTGCTGGTCTCCGGCGGGCAGTACCAGTCGGCGCTGCACCGGGTGGTCTGCCCGAGCGCCGAGGAGCGCATCTCCATCCCGGTGTTCGTGCAGCCCGCACCGCAGACGATGGTGGCACCGGCCTTCCCGCCGCCGGCCAACGCGCCGGGCTACGAGCCGGTGCTGTTCGCCAGCTACTTCGCCAAGCGGCTCGGCCTGATGTACGACGACGATCCCGAGTAGACAGCCGCGGACGCGACGGGGCCCGGCCGATCGGCCGGGCCCTCCGTCGTCTCACCGTCCAGGTTGGACGGTGGCCAGGAACTCGGCCACCTGCGGGACCAGCAGGCCGCGGAAGGTGGCCGACTCGGCCAGGTCCGGCCCGAACACCTCGGCGACCGGCAGCAGCGCGTCGACCAGCGCCGGGGCGGACGGGACGGTGCCGGCGCGGGCGGCCAGCGTGGCCGCGAGCGGATCGTCCACCGGCAGCGGCCGGCCCATCCGGTCGGACCGGACGCCGACGTAGACCATCCAGGCGGCCACCGCCCGGGTGGCCCAGCGCGGCTCGGCCCCGGCGGCGAGGCGGTCCCGGACCGTACCGAGCACCCGGATCGGCAGTTTCTGCGAGCCGTCCATGGCGATCTGGACGGTCCGGTGCCGCAGCGCCGGGTTGCCGAACCGCTCGATCACCTCGTCCTGGTACGCCGGCAGGTCGAAGCCGGGCGGCAGGTCCAGCGTCGGCGCGGCGTCCTGCGCCATCAGCGCCCGCGCCGGCCCGACCAGCGATTCGTCCGCCACCGCCGCGCTGATCAGGTCGTAGCCGGCCAGCGCGCCGGAGTAGGCGAGCAGCGAGTGGGCCGCGTTCAGCAGCCGCAGCTTCGCCTTCTCGTACGGCGCGACGTCCGGCACCAGCAGCACGCCGGCTCGTTCCCAGGCTGGCCGGTCGGTGCCGAAGTCGTCGGTCAGCACCCACTGCCGGAACGGCTCGGTCACCACCAGACCGGCATCGGTCCGGCCGAGCTGCCGGCTGACCTCGGCCTGGTCGGCCGCGGTGCTGGCCGGGGTGATCCGGTCCACCATCGAGTTGGGGAACCGCACCGCCGTGCCGATCCAGTCCACAAGCGACTCGCCGGCCCGGCCGGGCAGCGCGGCGCAGAAGTCCCGCACCAGCTCGCGCAGCGCGTCGCCGTTGCCGATCAGGTTGTCGCAGCACAGCACGGTGAGCGGGGCGCCGCCGGCCGCGGCACGGCGCTGCAGGCCGCGGACGAGCTGGCCGACGACGCTGCCCGGCCCGGCTCCGGCGAGGTCGGCCCGGACCGTCTCGTCGGCCCGGTCCAGCCGGCCGTACCGGTCGCGCCGGTAGCCCTTCTCGGTCACGGTGAGCGTGACGATGCGGACGGCCGGGTCGGCGATCCGGGCGGTCACCCCGGCCGGGTCGTGGCCGGCGTAGCGCACCTCCCGGATACCGCCGATCACCCGGGCCGGTGCCGCGCCCGAGCCGCGCTCCAGCAGCGTGTAGAGGCCGTCCTGCGGGGCCAGCTGGTCGACCACCGCGGCGGAGCGCTGGGTCACCCCGCAGATGCCCCAGCCGGTGTCGCCGGTGGCCGCGGTGGCATCCTCGGTGAACGCCGCCTGGTGCGCCCGGTGGAACGCGCCCAGCCCCAGGTGCACGATGCCGACCCGGAGTGAGCGTGGGTCCAGCACCGGCCGCGCTGCGGCCGGCACACCATCGAGTGTGGACAGTGACAGCCGGGTCATCCGGGTTCCGCCAGCAGGCGCTCGGTCTCGGCCCAGCACGGCAGGTAGCCGGTGCCGCCGATGCCGCGCAGCGAGAGGCTGGCCGCGGCCACGCCGGCCCGCACCGCGGCCGGCAGCGGGTCGCCGAGCGCCAGCCGGGCCGCGGCGGTGCCGGCCAGCACGTCGCCGGCCCCGGTCTGGTCCACGATGGACTCGGGCTGGGCCGCCGCCAGGTCGTACCGGGTTCCGCCGTCGTCCAGCAGTACCCCGGCCGGGCCGCGGGTCAGCGCCACCGCCGCCGCGCCGAGGGCCAGCACCGCCGCGCAGCCGGCCGCCTCGTCCCGGACCGGCCCGCAGAGCGCGGTCACCTCGTCCGGCCAGGCCGGGGTGACCAGGGTGGCCAGTGCGGCGAGCCGGCGCAGGTGCCAGGCCGCGGTGGCCGCGTCCACCAGCCTAGGCCGCCAGTTCGGGTCGTAGACGAACCGGCCGGCGGCGTGCGCGGCCGCTTGCACGGTGGCGTACGCGGAGTCGGAGATCGCGCAGGCGATGCCGCTGGCCAGCACCACCGCGCCGGGCAGCGCGGCCATCGGCAGGTCGGCCGGGGCCAGCATCGAGCCGGCGCTGCCCCGGCGGACGTAGACGTAGCCGCGGGCACCGGCCGGGTCGGCATGCTGGAAGTAGAGCCCGTGCTGGCCGCTGACCCGCTTCAGGTAGCCGGTGTCGACGCCGAGTGCCGCCACCCGGGCCACCAGTTCGTCGCCCAGCTCGTCGGTCGGCACCCGGGCCACCAGCGCCGTGTGCGCGCCGGCGGCGGCCGCGGCGGCCGCCGCGTTGAGCGCGTCGCCGGAGAACCCGAGGCTGAGCCCGATCCCGTCGCGCAGCGGCTCGGTGCTGGACAATTCGACCAGCACCTCGCCGACCACCAGGACGTCTACCCCGGGTGGACGGTCCCGTCCTCGAGCCGGTTCACCGGCAGATACGCCGGCTGGTAGGGGTGTTCGGCCGCCGCGGCCTCATCGATGTCGACGCCGAGGCCGGGTTCCTCGGCCGGCTGCAGGCCACCGTCGGCGAACCGGTAGCCGTGCGGGAACACCGCATCGGTCGCCGGGGTGTGCCGCATGTACTCCTGGATGCCGAAGTTCGGGATGCTGATGTCCAGCTGCAGCGCGGCCGACATGCACACCGGCGACAGATCGGTGGCGCCGTGCGATCCACTCCGGACATGGTGCAGCGCGGCCAGGTCGAAGATGCGGCGCAGGTGGGTGATCCCGCCGGCGTGCACCACGGTGGCCCGGATGTAGTCGATCAGCTGTTCCCGGATCAGCTGGTGGCAGTCCCAGATGCTGCTGAACACCTCGCCGACCGCGATCGGTGTGGTGGTGTGCTGCCGGATGATCCGGAACCCCTCCTGCAGGTCGGCCGGCACCGGATCCTCCATCCAGAACAGCCCGTACGGCTCCAGGCTGGTGCCGAGCCGGGCCGCCTCGATCGGGGTCAGCCGGTGGTGCACGTCGTGCAGCAGCCGGAGATCCGGGCCGAACTCGTCCCGCACCCGGGCGAAGACGCCCGGGATCGTGGCCAGATATCGCGGTGTCGACCAGGTTGCCTCGGACGGGACGGCGGCGTCCGCCGGCTCGTAGAACAGCTTGTCCGCGCTCACCCCGTAGGTCGCGGGCAGCCCGGGGATTCCACATTGGACCCGGACCGCGCGGTAGCCGAGCTCGACGTACCGGCCCACCTCGGCCAGCACCTCGTCCACGGTCTCGCCGTTGGCGTGGCCGTAGACGGTCACGTCATCCCGGCTGCGGCCACCGAGCAGCTGGTAGACGGGCAGGCCGGCGACCTTGCCCTTGATGTCCCAGAGGGCGGTGTCCACCGCGGCGATCGCGGTCATCGTGACCGGCCCGCGCCGCCAGTACGCGCCCTGGAACAGGTACTGCCAGGTGTCCTCGATCCGGGCCGGGTCGCGCCCGATCAGCAGCGGCGCGACGTGGTCCCGCAGGTACGCCGCGACCGCCAGTTCGCGGCCGTTCAGCGTGGCGTCGCCGACCCCGCTGACGCCTTCGTCGGTGACCAGCTTGAGCGTGACGAAGTTCCGGCCGGGGGAGCAGACGATGACCCGGGCGGCTGCGATCTTCACCGCTGGCCCGCCGGTGGCTCGATGACACTCATCCTGCGCTCTCCTCGCGGACCCGGGCGACGAGTTGGGTCGGGTTGACGAACCGCAGCGCCAGCACGAGCAGTACCAACATCGTGCCGGTGTAGAGGACAGCCATCGCGTCCACCGACTGCTGGGCCCGGATTCCGGCCGCCGACATCGACGCGTACAGCGCGACCACCAGGGTCTGTGAGTCCGGCCCGGCGGTCAGGAAGGTCAGCTCGAACATGCCGACCGTACGCACCAGCACCAGGATCGCCGCGGCCAGGATGCCCGGCACCAGCAGTGGCGCCAGCACCCGCTGCATGATGGCGCGGGTGCCGGCGCCGCACATCCGCGCGGCGCTCTCCACCCGCGGGTCGATCTGCTCGATGAACGGGGTCATCGTCAGGATCACGAACGGCACCGCCGGCACCAGGTTGGCCAGCACCACGCCGGCCAGCCCGGGCGCGAACCCGAACTTGTACAGCACTGTCGCGAGTGGAATGCCGTAGGCCAGCGGTGGCATCAGCACCGGCAGCAGGAACGCCAGCAGGACCAGCCGCTTGCCCGGGAACGCCCGGCGGGCCAGCACGTACGCGGCCGGTACGCCGATCAACACGGACAGCAGCACGACCAGCAGCGACACCTCCAGCGTCACCACGATCACGTGCAGCAGGCCGAACTCGTCCCAGGCCTGCCGGTACCACTGGGTCGTGTAGCCCTGCGGTGCCCAGGTGTCGAACCAGCGGGTACCGAACGAGCTGACCAGCACCGAGCCGACGACGCCGAGCAGGTTGACGAAGAAGAACGCGACCGCGCCCCAGACCAGCCACCGCCCCGGCGACGCGACGAGCCGGCCCCGGGCGGTCGCGAGCGCGGTCATCCCTTGCCTCCGGTCGATCCGGTGTAGAGGGTGCCGCGCCAGAGCAGCACCAGCCCGATCACGACGAGTTCCACCACGGCCATCACCATCGCGATGGCCGAGGCCATCGAATAGTCGTACTGCTCGTAGGCGGCCTGGTACGCCGCGATCGAGAGCACCCGGGTGGAGCCGGCCGGATTGCCGACCAGCACCGCGGACGGGAACACGCTGAACGCCAGCACGAAGGTGAGGCAGAACGTGGTGGCCAGCCCGGGCGCCAGCAGCGGCAGCGTGACCCGGCGGAACCGCTGCCAGCTGCCGGCGCCCAGCGTGGCCGCCGCGCTGTCCAATGTGGAGTCGATCCCGGACAGGTACGACTGCACCAGCAGGAACGCGAACGGGAAGCCGGTGATCACCAGCGAGAAGAAGACGCCGGCGTAGTTGTGGATGAGCTGCACCGGCTGGTCGACCAGGTGCAGCTTGAGCAGGATCCGGTTCAGCCAGCCGGTCGGGCCGAGGTAGTTCAGCAGCCCTTCGGCGGTGAGCACGGTGCCCAGCGTGATCGGCACCACCAGCAGGATGGTGAGCAGCCGCCGGCCCCGGAACCGGCCCCGCATCCGGTACGCGATCGGCACCGCCGCCAGCACGTTCAGCAGCGCGGCCGGCAGCGAGATCTTCAGCGTGATCCAGATCGTGTCCCGCTGGTACGGGTCGGTGAAGAACTTCCGGTAGCTCTCCAGCCGGCCACCCTCGGCCGGTTGGAAGGAGAGCCCGAGGCCGTACAGGAACGGGTAGAGGAACAGCAGGACGAAGAACAGCAGCGCGGGCGCCAGCAGCAGCAACCGCGCGTCCACCCCGCGCTCGGCCAGCCGGTGCCGCAGCCCCGGGTCGCCGCCGGTGCCGGCGACCGCCGGCTCCGCCGGGATCAGCGTCCGGGTCACGAGGCGGCCGCCGGAGTGAGCATCGCAGCGGGGTACCTGGTCACGACCGCACCTCGGCCGGGGCGGCTGGCGCACTGTCGGGTTCGGACGGTGCCGCGTCCGGCTCGGCCGCGAAGACCAGCAGCCGGGCCGGGTCGCTGATCAGCGTCACCTCGTCGCCGGGGGCCAGCCGCTGGGTGGTCCGCAGGTGCAGCGCGGTGCCGTCGCCGGCCCGGGCCTCCACCGCGACGTCGTTGCCGCGGTACTCGACCACCTCGACCACCGCCGCGATGGCGTTCGGGCCGGCTCCGACGGCCAGGTCGTCGGGGCGGACGCCGACGATCACGTTGTCGCCGGCGCGCACCGGGCCCACCGCCGCGCCGGCCAGCCGCAGCCCGCCGCAGGTCACCTCGGCCCGGCCGGCGGCCACCGAGACCGCCGTACCGGGCAGCAGGTTGCGGTAGCCCATGAAGTCGGCCACGTGCCAGTTGACCGGTTGGGTGTGCAGCTCCTCCGGGGTGCCGACCTGCTGCACCCGGCCGTCCCGCAGCACCACCAGCCGATCGGCCAGCGAGAGCGCCTCCTCCTGGTCGTGCGTGACGTAGACGGTGGTCAGCCCGAGCGACTGGTGCAGCCGGCGGATCTCGGTGCGCATCTCCAGCCGCAGCTTGGCGTCCAGATTGGACAGTGGCTCGTCCATCAGCACCAGGGCCGGTTCCAGCACGATGGCCCGGGCGATCGCGACCCGCTGCTGCTGCCCGCCGGACAGCTGTGCCGGCAGCTTGTCCGCGTGCTCGGCGAGCTGCACCAGCCGCAGCGCCGCGTCCGTCCGGCGC
>Ga0307500_10000038_pt1 | contig 38494 bp, 75 predicted proteins | sample 14_S_MG_FD_201362 | JGI IMG/M metagenome (GOLD analysis project Ga0307500, IMG submission 201362) | Soil microbial communities from Populus trichocarpa stands in riparian zone in the Pacific Northwest, United States - 14_S | ecosystem: Environmental > Terrestrial > Soil > Riparian zone > Trees... | reverse complement strand
AAGGACAAGTACCAGGCCGGGGGGATGACGGCGTTCACCGCCGACCTGGGGGGTGTGGGCAAGGCCGCGATCGGGGCCGGCGCCGCGCTGGGTGTGGCGGGGATCGCCCTGGCCATCAAGGAGATTGGCGACGCCCGCAAGGAAGCCAGCCTCGACAAGATCATCGAGTCGTTCCTCGAGACCGGCGAGGCCGCGAAGGTGATGGTCGACGAGATGGACGATGTCGGCTTGGCGGGCGACCGGGCCCGGGCGGCGTTCGACAAGATGGTCGAGCAGTCCCCGAAGCTGGCGCAGGCGTGGCTGGACCAGGCCGTCGCCATGGGCCTGAACGAGGAGACCGCGGCGGCGCTCCAGGCCCAGATCGACACGAAGAACGAGGCGCTCGACCGCGAGGCGAAGATCACCGGGACGGCAACGGACGCCACCGACGAGAACACGACCGCGACCGAGCGGATGACGAAGGCGATGGAGGCCAACGCCGACGCGGTGCGCGGGATGAACGACGCGGTGCGGGCCGCGACCGATCCCCTGTTCGGGATGTTGGACGCCATGAACCAGCAGCGCGACTCGCAGGCGTCGGTCAACGAGGCGGTCCTCGCCTACCACGACGCGGTGAACAAGCACGGTGAGGGCAGCTCTGAGGCCGCGGAGGCGCTGCGGACGCTCAACGACGCCCAGGACGACGCCGTCATGTCCGCCGCTGACCTGGAGTCGGCCGAGTCGACCCTGACCGCGCAGATCAAAGAGCACCCCGCCTCGCTGGCGAACGCCCGCAACGCCCTGGAGCGGTGGCGGCAGCAGGGGTCGATCACCGAAGGCCAGGCGAGGCGGATGGCGACCCGGTTCGAGAACGCCGCCGACGAGGCCAACCGCATCCAGGGGACCCGCACGGCGACCCTGCGGGCCAACGACAACGCGTCGGGGAAGGTCATCTCGGTCGGGAACCGGCTGCGTGAGTTGGACGGCCAGTCGGCGACGGTGAACCTCAACGCCGTGCTCAACTCGGCGGCCCGGAACTTCTCCAGCTACCTGGGGTTCGCCGGCGGTGGCCGGGTGCCCGAATACCTGGCCGCGGGTGGCCTCGGCGGGGGGATGCACCCCGGCGGCCCGCGGGGCACAGACACCGTGCCCGCCTGGCTGACCCCGGGTGAGGCCGTGTTCAACAAGCCCCAGCAGCGCGAGATCCTGAACATGCTCGGCGGCGGCGCGATGGGCGCAGCCGCCGCACCGACGCTCGTCTACCAGGGCGACGGGTCCCCGCTCGACCGCGCCCTGTTCGACTACTTCCGGGAACGCATCCGCTTCGAACACGGCGGCAACGTCCAGCGCGGCCTCGGCTGGAACTGATGGCCGTACCCGGCAAGCTCGAAGGGGCGTTCAACCCCGACCGCTCAGCCGACCCCCTCTCCTGGGACTGGGTCGACCTCACCGCCCTGACCACGTCGAACAACGTGACGATCACCCGCGGGCGGTCCTCGTCGAGCTCGGGCACCGCGGACCCGTCGGGCGCGTCGTTCCCGATGCGCAACGGCGGCGGTGACACCGGCGTCACCCTCGGGTCGCTCACCCCCCGCAAAGCGGACGGGGACTGGTACCCCGGGATCGGCCGCGGGATGGTCCTGCGCTACTCCCAGCACGCCGGGGCATCCTGGCTCGCGCTCACCGGCGAGACCGCGTCGAAAGCGTCGACCGCCGACGCCGCGTCGCTCGACATCGTCGGCAACATCGCCATCGCCATCCAGTTCCGTGCCCCGCTCCGCCCCGCAGCTCTGGGCGGCGCCTACGAGATCGCCGGGAAATGGGGCGCCGCCGGTCAGCGATCCTGGCGGGTCCTCGGCGGACAGACCGGCACCGTCAACTGGCAGTGGTCAGCGGACGGGACCAACACCACCGGCGAAGCGGTCACGTCCCTCGCCGTCCCCACTCCCACCGCCGGGTCGCTCACCTGGGCGATGGAGTTCGACGTCGACAACGGCGCATCAGGCAACACCACCACCTTCTACGTCCTCAAAGGGACCATCACTGACCTTCTCGCCGACAAGGCCGCGTACCTGTTCGGCGACCCCGACATCAACAGCGGGACCACGTCGATCTTCTCGTCGACCGCGGTCGTCGAGCTGGGGTCGCTCGCCAACTCCGGGTTCTCCCCGTACCCAGGCGGCATCGAACGGGTGTTCATCCGGGCGGGGACGTTGGACTCGGGGACGATCGCGGTCGACGCCGACTTCACCGCCGAGGCACCAGGCACCACGTCGTTCGCCGACGACGCCGCCACCCCCAAGACGTGGACGATCGCCGCGCCCGCCGAGATCACCGACCGCAAAGCGCGCCTGCTCGGCGAGTACGGGTCCAACCAGGGCACCTACCCGGGCAAAGCGGTCGACGGGACAGCGCAGCGCACCATCACCGCGGCGGGCCCGTTGCGACGCCTGCGCCAAGGCGCCAAACCGCTCCGTTCCGCCCTCTACCGGCGGATCACCAACCCCACCACCGACACCACCCTCTACGCGTACTGGCCGCTCGAAGACGGCCGCGAAGCAACGTCGATCTACACGGTCGGCGGGGTCGACGGCGGGATCATGGCCATGGGCCTCGCCGGGGACAACACGCTCCCCGCCTCCGAAGCGCTCCCCACGATCGGCGGTGGCCAGCCGTACGGGTGGAACCTGGCGCTACCCCCGCTCGCCCCGACCGACACGTGGGAGTACACGGGCCTGTACGGGATCCCTGTCGCCCCGGATGCGGGGGCGTCGGAGTACATCGACCTGCAACGCATCGACTGCATGGGCGGCGCCACGTCGCAGTGGGTCCTACGGATCGACGACACCAACGTGTCGGTGTTCGCCAAGGACCTCGACGGCACGAACGTCCTGTCCGCCACGTTCCCGGCCGATCCCGGCATGTTCGGGACCTGGATGATCGTCCAGCTCGCCATCGGCCTGTCCGGGACCGACATCACCTGGGACGTCGACATCATCCCCCTGGACCTCGGGTCGGTGTTCGGCGACGACGGCACCCTCGCGTCGCTGGGCCTCCACGCCGGCCGGCCGGTCGGCCTGCGGACCCTCGAAGACTCCGCCGCCCAAGAGGGCCTGTCGGTCGGCCACTTCATCATCACGACCGGCGCTGTCGCGGGGTGGCTGGCACCGGCCGACACCGCGTATGCGGGTGAACCCGCGCCGGCCCGGGTGTTCCGGCTGTGCCGGGAGGAACAGGTCCCCGTCGTCGTCGACGGCCCGCACTTGCAGGGCACCACCACCGGATGGCCAGCGTCGATCGCCGCGGGTGCTGTCGCATTGGGGCCGCAGCGGCCCAAGCCGCTGCTCGAGCTGTTGGAAGAGGCCGCGGTCGCCGATCAGGGGTATGTGGGGGAGCCGTTCGACCTGTTGGGGATCTCGTACCGGTCGGGTGCGACCCTGCGGAACCAGGCGGCTGCGCTGTCGCTGACCGACGAGGTGGGGGATCTGGTCCCCAATGACGACGACCGTGACTACGTGAACCGGGTGACCGTGGCCCGTGACCAGGGGTCGCAGATCGAACTGACCGCCACGGGCGCGGATGACCCTGACCCCGCGGGCTCGGGGATCGGTGTGCTCTACGAGGCGGCCCGCACCGTGAACGTGATGTCGGACCTGCACGTCGCCGATCAGGCGTCGTGGTGGCTGCACGAGGCGACGTGGCCGGAGGAGCGCTACGACCAACTGACGGTCAACCTCGACACCGCCGATGAGGCGACGCTCGACACCTTCGACGGGTTCAACGTGGGCGACGTCATCGAGGCCACATCGGTGCCGGCCGACCTGGTGACCACCGAGGTGGCGCAGGTGGTCGACGGGTGGACCGAGACGATCTCGCCGTTCCTGGTGGTCATGAAACCGAACGGCCGGCCGGCCGGGGCGTGGCAGGTCGGTGTGCGTGAGGACGACGCCCTCGCCAAGCGCGACACCGACGGCTCCGTGCTCGACGCCGACTTCGACGCCGGCACCGACACGTCGATGGACGTGGACGTGACCCGCGGGCTGGCGTGGACCACCGACGCCGGCGAGTTCCCCTTCGACGTCAACGTCGCCGGGGCGCAGGTCACGGTCTCGGCGATCGGCGCGCCCGCGGGGACGGTGCAGACGTTCACGGTGTCGGCCACGATCGCCAACGGCATCAACAAGACCGTCGACGCGGGCGCCGAGGTGCGCCTGTGGCGGCCCACGATCCGATCCCTGTAGGAGACCGATGTCTGACCTGTCCGCCGGTACCACCGTCCGTTCCCTCGACACCCCACCGGCCGTGTCGGACGCCCAGTCGGGCAGCTTCACGGTCACGATCACGACGTTCGGGATCACAGCCGCGTCAGGGTCCTACTCGGACTGCGGCGTGGCGTTCGTCGCGCCGACCACCGGGCGGGTGCTGGTCACGTGGTCGGGGCAGGTGGCCAACGGCACGACCGGGTCGGCCTGTGAGCTGTCCCCGTTCATCAGGGAGGGCACCACGGTCGGGTCGGGGACGACGTTCCTGGCGTCGGTGATCGACAACAAGCTGAGGCTCGTGTCCTACGTTGGCGGAGCCATCCAGCACGCTGGCATGACCATGCTCGTCGAGGGCCTCACGCCCGGCGACGACTACAACGTCCGCCTCGACCACCGCGTGTCGGGCAACACGGGGACGTTCCTGTACCGCAAGGTTGCCGTCCTGCCCTGCACGTAGGCTCGGGCCATGCCCAACCTCGTCGTCGTCTCCGACACCATCCCCGGCTGGACCCCACCCGCCTCCCAGCCCTACGTGCAGATCGACGCGCCCTCCGGGTACTGCATCGTGGCCATCTACGGCGACAACGGCCCGGCCGGGCTGAACTGGGCCGCCGGGGGACTCGACGCCGGGTGCGGGGTCGTCGTCGATGGCGATGGCCTCATCACCGGCGTCATCTTCACCAACGGCGAGTACGGCGACGCCTACACGGGGTACATCCAGTGCGCCCCGATCGCCCAGCCTGACCCTCTGACGTCAGGGCGGCAGGCGCTCACCGCTGGTGTGGCGACGGTGTCGTCCAGCGCGGTCACGGCCAACTCGCGGATCATGCTGCAACGCCAGGCCGCTGGCGGGGTCACGGCCGGGAACTCGTATGAGGTCACGGCCCGCACGGCCGGCACGTCGTTCACGATCACCGCGGTGATCCTCGCGACCGGGGCCACCGGGATACTCGATACCAGCACGATCGACTGGGTCATCGTCGAACCCTGACCCGCGGACACCCGGGCCGTAGGCTGCGCAGATGGCCACAGACCGCCGTACCGTCCCCGGCAACTCGGCCGGCGCCATGAACGGCGACGGGTCCCGCAAAGCCCTCCTCCACACCACCGAAGGCACCACCGTCGCCGGGGCCATCGCCGCCTACCGCGCCCACAACTCGTGGCCCCACCGCACCGTCGACTGCCGGCGCCGCATCATCGTCGAACACCTGCCGCTCGCTGCCGCCGCCCGGTCCCTCCAGAACCTCCCCGGCGGCGCCGACCAAACCAACCGCGACGGCGACGTCCTCATCCAGTACGAGCTCGTCGGGTCGGCCACCAACCCTGCGTCGATCGGCGATCCCGACGACCTCGACTGGTTCGGCCGTGTCGTCCTCGGCCCCGACTGCGCTCGCATGGGCATCCCCCTGACCTCGACGGTGCGATGGGTCGCCTACCCGGCCAGCTACGGCAACGCCCCCCAGCGCCTCTCCCTCGCCGCGTGGGACGCCTACTCCGGTGTCCTCGGCCACCAGCACGCCCCCGACAACGTGCATGGCGACCCCGGGGCCATCAACATCGACCGCATCCTGACCGCCGCACGAGGAGACGCCCCGTTCATGGCACTCACCGACGACCAGCAGCTCGAGCTGCTCCGCAAGGTCCGCGAGATCTGGGCGGAGACCGCCGCCAACCCGGCCGACGCATCCGAGTGCCGGCTGAAGGACACGACGATCCGGGTCCGCGAGCTCCACGAACGGGCCACCGACACCACCCCGCCCGCGGGCTGACGGCCCCAGGGCTGAGCGTGACGGGTGGAGCGGACAGGATGGGACCGGCTGGTGTCGAACTGGCCGACGGTACGGGAGATGATCCTGCTCGCCCTCGGCGCGTGGTGGGGCTACCTGACCGTCACCGACCCGGGCCCGGTCGACTGGGGCAACGTGTCCCTGGCGGCCGGGTGCCTCGGGATCGGCCTGGCGTGGCGGAAGGACGAACGACGCCAGACCGGCGGCGCAGTGTCGGTGAACGGGCAGGGGGCGGAGTCCACGCGGTCGCCGGCTGGGTGATCCGCTGGCGCCTGTCGCTCTGTGTCGTTGCCGCGGCGGGTGCGGGGAAGGCGCTGCTGTGGTGAGGGCGTGGCGGTGGGTTCGTGAGCACCCCAACGTGGTCACCGCTGTCCTGCTGGTCGGGACGAACGTCGCGGGCTGGCGGGCGATCGAAGAGGAGCGCCACGACCGGTGCATCACCAGCCGGACCGACACGCAGGCAGCGTTCGTGGCCGTGGTGGTCGAGCTGGGCGCCGAGGACGAGCAGGTCCGCCAGGTCGACGCCGCGGTCGCCCGGGCCCTACCCATCGACGAGTGTTAGAGAGGATCATCATGTGGGAGAAGTACCGGGCGCTGCTGCGGGCACTGCCGGCGCAGCTCGCCGCCGTCCAGTCGATCCTGACCGTCCTCGCTACCGAGCTGGTGCCGCTGCTGCCCGACAACGTGGCGTTGCGGGCGTCGGCGTGGCTGGTCCTCGCCGCGGGCTGGGTGGCCACCATCGTCAGGGTCGTGTCCCGCGTCACCCCCGTGCCGCTCGAGGCCCGCGGGCTGGTGCTCGAAGCCGGCCAGTTGACCGTCGAGCACCACACAGCGACAGGGCGGCTCACCGGCTCGCGCGAGACGACGGCGTGACCCCGCGGCACCCGAACGCGGACAGCCTCGACGCCTACGCGGCGCACCTGGCCGACATGGGCGTCCCCCTCGACCCGGGCGACGCCGCGGAGGTGCTGGACGCGTGGCATCGCCTCGACGTCACAGGCGGGGCGTTCCACGACGACCTCGCCGAGTGTGTCGGCCTGATCGGCGTGGACGGGCGGTGCGGGGACTGCGGGCGCCTGGTCCTCGTCGGTGCGTGGCGACTGCGGTCGCATCAGGACGGCGGCTGCCTGCTCGCCATCCCGCTGGTGGGGACGGGGGTGTGGCTGTGGCAGAACAAGCTGGCGATCCCGCTGGTCGGCCAGGCGATCTACCGGCGCCGCCGCCGTCGGGTGGTCGAGCGTGGCCTGCCGGCGACGTGGAACGGCCAGCACGGCTAGTCTCTGCGGCGTCGGCAAGATCGGCGCACCAGCCCACGTGAAGGCTTGGCGGTCTCAGCGTGACGAACACCCCTCGGCCCCCCGAGGGGTGTTCCGCGTCAGTCGTCGTCCCAGTCGTCGTAGACCGGGGTGGCCGCCATCGCACGGACGTTGAGGCGCTGCGCTGCGACCGTGTGGTGACCGACCCTGCCGCGCAGCCACCCGCCCACGTCGGCGCCGGGACCGTCGGGCAGGGCCGAGAGCTGGTCGCGTGCGTCGCGCAGGTCAGCGAGCAGGTCGACGACGAGCTGGGCGAGCGGCCCCCGGTAGACGGACTCGTCGATCCCGTCGGGGAACGGCTCCGCGGGGTCGCCAGTGATGACCCCGTCGGGGCGGATGATCTCGGCGACGGGGACCAGTTCGCCGGTCATGGCAGCGGACGCCGCTTCCCCCGCGGCCAGGACGGCTCGGGGGGACGGGGAGGCACCTGGTCCCGCAGCTCGCACACGGGGCAGCCCGCGGCGGGGAACGGCCATACCGGCATGGGCGGGTCCTCGCCCTCTCCCGCTGGGCCGCTGCTCATCCCCAGGAAGGCACCGCAGCCGATGCAGGCGTGGGCGTGCCCGATGAACACCACGTCCCCCCGTCGGGGCCAGCCGTTCAGCCACGGGATGTCGCTCATCGGGTCCACGCTGCCGCGGGCACAGCGATCACGGCGACGACCGTCCCGAACCACAGGGGCACCGCGCCCGAGAGGCCGGCCCACAGCCCGACGGCGATCGTGAACCAGCCGGCGACGTTCGCGAACGCACCCACCGCGGTCCCGCGGGCGGACGCCGGTTGCCGCGGGCTCACGGGCGTCACCGTCACCCTCATCCCTTCCACTCCTCGATGACCTCGACGACCTTGTCCCGCTTGTCGGCGAGGATCATCCCGCCCTCGGGGCCAGTGAGGTCCTCGGTGCGGACGATCCGCCATCCGTCGGGGCCTTCGACGATCGCCTTGCACGCGGCGTCGGCCTGGTCGAGGTAGTACTGCTTGGCGCTGGACAGCAGGTCGTCCCAGACGAGGTCGAGGGCGGCGGCCATGGCTTCGGCGGCGAGCTGGGTCGGGAACATCATGGGGCGGTCTCCAGCACCCAGTCGTCGGACCATGGCGTCGACCGGACGTACCGGCCGGGGGTGAACGTGCCAGCGCGCAGGATGACCTGGAGGGCGGTCCGCGTCTCCTTGTGGAGGCGCTCAGCGCGCTGAGCCATGTCGGCGTCGATGTACTCGTCGCCTTCGTTGTCGACCGGCAGCTCCCACCCGAGCGCCTCGGCGATGTCCAGCTCGACGTCGCTGTTGCCGTAGGGGCGCTTGCAGTCGATGGCGGGGGCGCCGTACTCGCAGTCCTCCCATCGGATGTAGGCGGCACGGAGGAGGGTGATGTGATCGTCGGTCAGGGTGAAGGCCAGGTCGGTCATGGGGCGGTCTCCGTGGTCGGGGTGGGCAGGGTCGTCTCGGGTGGTGGCTGTGTGTCCGGTGGCTGCGTCTCGGGCGGCGTGGTGCCTGGTGGGGCCGTCGGGGGCGCAGGCGCCGACACAGGCGGCTCTACGGGCACGCTGGTGGTGGTGGACGCCGGCCCACCCGCGGGACCCCCCGTCGAAGGGGTCTGACCGCGGGTGGGCGCAGCATCGGGCACCACAGGCGCCGTAGCTACGCCTGTGGTGCTGGTGGTGACGCCCTGGGGGACGTCACCACCCGGGCCGCCCCCTCCACCCCGACGCGGATCGGGGTGTGCGGCCACGGATGGGGCGCCGGCGGTGGCCGGTGGGGCGACCACCGCCGGCGGGACGGCAGGCCGGGTGTCGGACCGGTCTGCCGCGGGCGCGTCGGGGAACAGGACCGCGCCGACGAGGAACCCGGCGACCATCCAGTCCACGACGACCAGGACGACCACCAGCGACCACCGGCCCCGCTTCCGCGCCGCGGGCTGGGGGCGCCGCGGGCTCACGGCGGCCATCGGGTGCGGCGGGGTCGGGACGTGGATGGTCTCGACGGTGACGGGCAGGAGATCAGTCATTCGCTTCGATCAGGGGTCGAGGGGGAACAGGTGGGGGCTGACGATCCACGGGGCGTAGCCGTGGACGTGGTCGCGGCACCCGACATAGAGGGGGAGGATGTCGAGGTACCCCTTGCCCTCGTCGTCGCACCACTCGCAGAACGGGACGTTGCAGTCGGTGCTTCTGATCGGGACGGGCTTGATCCCCAGCTCAAGGCATAGCGGCCGGGTGACCTCGGCGTAGCAGTACATCGACTGGCGCATGCCCGGCGCGGCGGTGGCCAGCACCCGGTCGACCGCGTCAGCGGTGCGCCCACGCAGCACCTGGTCGATGCCGGCCAGCACCCTCCGGGTCTCGGCCCGGTCCACGCTCGCCTTCACGGCTCGCACTCCTCGGGGGCGGCGGCCAGCACCCGGGCGTACACGTCGTACCCGGCCCCGGTCAGATGCGGCGGGTCGGCGGGCTGGTACAGGGCCGTGTCCCACACCACCACATGCTCCTGGGCGGCGAGCTCGGCGATCAGCCCGCGGGCAGACGACGAGTACGGCTCGCCCATGGCGTCGAAGCTGGACTGAGCGGGGGTCACCCACACCACACAGTGCCCGGCCAGCAGACGGGCGACCTCGGCGACGTCGCCGTCGGTGTCGCCCTTGAGCACGTCGTTCGAGCCGAGAGCGACGACGACGGTCGCCCCGTCGGGGACGTCGGCCATCTCGGTGGCCCAGTCGTCGAGGGAGTAGCCGGGGGTGGCGTGGACCGTCCCGTCGAGGTGGGAGGCGACCATCGCCATGTTGGAGTCCCCGAAGTAGACGGGACCCGCGGGCTCACAGGCCCCGGAGGCGGCGCTGAGGGCCGCCAGGACGGCGCCGGCGATGAGGCGCTTCATCAGTGCTCCGGGGGGTGTTCGTCGTTGTCGGCCGTACGGTCGACGGGGCGGGGTGTGGGGGCGACCGACGGGCGACCGGTGCGGCCACCGCGGCGCTGGTTCTCCAGGTCGCGGTGTTGCTGCTCGGTCTCCCGTGCCCGGTCGGAGGGTGTGCCCTTGCTGACCATGGTCATCGTCCTCGCATGTGGTTGGAGCACCACGTCAGGGCCTCGCCCTCGCTGGCGAAGCTGGGGCTGACCGACCCGCACGAGCAGACGCCGCGCCATTTGCCGTCGGGGCCCTGCTGGGTGGCGGTCGAGTGGGCGGGAGGCATCAGCCGTCGTCTTCGCAGTTGACGGGTCGGGTGGCCTGGGTTTCGGCGCAGGGGTTGGTGGGCGGCTGGTCGTCGTTGTCGCCCTCGTTGTAGGTGGCCGCCCCGCACCCGGCCGCGACAGCAGCGGTCAGGGCGACGATGGCCGCGGGCACCCAAAGGTCACGTCGGTGGATCACGGGACCGACACGCTCGCTACGGCAGGATGAACCGCCAGTTGCCAGACGAGATCCTTGGCGGCCGAGCGACCGACGACCCTGACGGTGACGTCCTTGCCTTCGGTCGATCCCCACGAACCGGCTCCGTCGAAGGCGCGGAGGATGGTGTGCAACTCGTCGGTGGAGAGTCCTTCGTCGTCGATGAACACGGCATGGATGTCGTAGGCGTCCATCACGTCCACCACGGGCCGAGCGGCGTCCACTGCACGAGCTCGATGACGCCGTCGTGGTCCTGGTCCCACACGGTCACCCGGTAGAAGTGCCAGGTGACTCCGTTGTCGTGGGTGGCGATGCAGTTCGTGGTGGCCGCGTGCTCATTGAGGTGGAACCACTCGGCGTAGGTGACGTCGTCTATGGCGTGGGGACGGCGCTGGGTGCACCAGTGGGACGCCGAGCCGATCCCGTCGACGGCCCGTGAGGTGCCGATGACGGTGGCCATGCGGGCGACGAGGTCGACGGGCACCGCGCCCTCGGTGGCTTGGGCGGCGGGGACGACGTTGAGGTCGCGGGTCTCGGCCGTGGTCGCGAACGCCAGGAGCGTGAAGGCGCCGACGATCAGGACCCGGAGCCGGGCACGGGAGGTCATCAGTCCGCGGACCAGCCGTAGAGGCAGGTGGCCGGGCGGCGGTCGACCAGGGAGGCGCCGTACAGCTTGGCCGTGGCGGCGGCGCGGACCAGGGCGGCGTCGCGGTCCCGGGTGCCGAGGTGCTCCGACTTGATGACGGTCTCGCCGGAGCGCTCGACGTACATGTGGTCGCCATAGTGGCCGCCCATGCGGTTGTCGTCCCGGATGAGGGTGACGGTGTGGCTCATGCCCGCCACTGTCGCACAATCCTTGACCATTGGTCAATGGTGAGTAGGCTGACGGCATGTCCACCGACGAACCCACCATCGGGATCTACGAGGCCGCCCGCATCCTCGCCGTGACCCCCACGCGGGCTGACCAGCTCTCCCGCCAGAAGAGCTTCCCCGCCCCGGCCACGACCGACGCCGTGCGCCGCCGCAAGTGGCGCCGCGTCGATATCGAGGCCTACGCCGCCAACCGCAAGGAGCAGCCCACGTGACCGTCTTCGAGGACAGGGCCGCCCAGCTCGACCACGACCACATCAACGCAGCGGCCGCTTGGACCGCCGAGACGCTGGCGTCCACCGGCCACGCCCTAGTCAGGCTCGCCCCCGGCGACATGACGGAGTATCGCATCGCCATCACCTGCCCGGACATCGAGTGGGCCTACGGCGAACCCCGTCAGGGCCGCTACTACTGGGTCACCCTGTGCGCCGGGTTCGGTGGGGGCTACGAGTGGCGCCGTCAGCGGCTCGACGGGGGGTACGCCGCCGAGAAGTGGGCGAACCGCTCCAGCGGGGCCACGACTCGCCGGTGGACCGGCGAGGTCATGGCGGTGTTCCTGAACGCCGTCCGCCAGGCGATGCTCGACCTGGCCGTCGAGACGGAGGGGCCGTGAGCGCCCCCGACTACTTCACCGTTGAGTGGTCGCCGACCCGCGGGCTGGCCATCGTCCGCTCGACCTGCGACGAGATCCCCTGGGCCGAATGCGACGAAGCCGCCCACCAACTCCTGGCCGCCGGGAACATGGCGCGGCGCATCAACGGCCCGATCGCCCGCGGCGACTTCGCCGGTGACCAGATCTGCGTGGCCTGCAAGCACGTGAAGGCGGCCCACCTGCCACAGGACGGCGCCTGCGTCCGGACCACTGGCGACGACTTCGGCGACTGCCCGTGCCTGGGATTCGTCGACCCGACGGGTCCTGACATTGGCTGACCTCATCACCGAGCCGGGCCGATACGACATGACGGCCGACGAGTACCACGCCGATCCCGTCGAGGGCGGCAGCCTCTCCTCCTCCGGCGCCCGACGGCTCCTCCCGCCCGGCTGCCCCGCCCTGTTCCAGTGGGAGCGGCACAACCCCCCGGAGCCGAAGGCGCACTTCGACATCGGGCACGCCGCGCACAAGCTCGTGCTCGGCGTCGGACCCACCATCGTGTCCATCGACGCCGCGGACTGGCGCACCAAACGGGCCAAGGAAGAGGCCGCAGAGGAGCGCCGTCATGGCGCCGTCCCCCTCCTCCGCCACCAGTACGAGACCGTCCACGCCATGGCCGACGCCCTGCGTGCCCACCCGTTCGCGTCGCTGCTGTTCGACCCCGACCACGGCCAACCCGAACAGACCCTCGTGTGGCGCGACGCACCCACAGGGATCATGCGACGGGCCCGCCTCGACTGGCTCCCCGACCGCGGCAGGGGGCGCCTCATCGTCCCCGACTACAAGACAGCCGCCGCCGTCGACACCGACGCCCTCGCCCGCGCCGCGGCCTCACACGGCTACGCCTGCCAGGACGACTGGTACCGGGCCGGGTGCGAAGCCCTCGACATCGCCGGCCCCGAAGCCCGGTTCGTGTTCGTCTTCCAAGCGAAGGACCCGCCCTACCTCGTCCACGTCGTCGAGCTCGACCACGTCGCCCAACGCATCGGCGCCACCCTCAACCGCATGGCCATCAACACCTACGCCAGGTGCGTCGAGACCGACGTGTGGCCCGGGTTCGCCGACGACGTCACCCACCTGCAGCTGCCCGCCTGGTACGAGAATCAGTACGGAGAGTGAACCTGTGAGCGAACCCGCCGAGACCGCCACCCACGCAGAGAAGGCCGCCGACTTCCTCAGCCGGCCCGGCCACGGCATGGGCTACTGGTCCCACCACGATGCCGCCATGTTCACCGCCCTCCGCGGCATCGGTCACGCCCTGCTCGCCCTCAACGAGACCATCGCCAGCAACCAGGAGACCGCCACATGACCGACACCACCACGCCCACCACCTGGCCCGTCCCCCAAGGCGCCAGCGAAGGCACCGCCATCGAACAGACCCGCGCCGTCGCCGAGGTCGTCTCCATGGTCCAAGCCGCCAAAACCTGCCGCCGCGAACCAGAAGCCGCCATCGCCGAGATGCGCCAATCCTGCAGCCTCGACATCGTCGCCGAACGCGCCTTCTACTCGTACCGCAAAGGCGGCGCCACCATCATCGGCCCCACCGTCCACCTCATGGTCGAGCTCGCCCGCTGCTGGGGCAACATCACCCACGGCCTCACCGAGCTACGCCGCGACTCCGCGGCGGGCATCAGCGAGATGCAGGCGTGGGCGTGGGACCTCCAGTCCAACACCCGCGTCGCCCACGTGTTCATCGTCCCCCACCTCCGCGACCGCAAAGACGGCGCCCAGGAACTCAAGGAGCTCCGGGACGTCTACGAGCTGACGACCAACCAGGGCAGCCGCCGGGTCCGCGAGGCGATCAAGAAAGTCCTCCCGCCGTGGCTCGTCGACGACGCCACCACCCTGTGCCGGGCCACGCTCGAGCACGGGGGCGGGGTGGCCCTGCCCCGCCGGATCGCCGACGCCATCGAACGGTTCGACGGTCTCGGTGTGAAGGTCGGCCAGCTCGAGGAGAAGGTGGGGGTGCCGCGGGCGGACTGGACGCCGTACGACGTGGCGAACCTGTCGATCTCGTACAAGTCGATCATGGCCCGGGAGACGCGGGTGGACGACGAGTTCCCGGCTGTGGCTGTGTCCGCGGCGGAGATCGCCGCGCAGCACGGAGCGAAGGCGGCCACCGATGAGCCCGTCTGAGACCACCGACACGTACGCGTGGCGCCAGTTCTCCCACCGCCGCACGGTGGTGGACGCCGTCTTCTACGACGGGACCGAGCACTGCCGCCGCTGGATCGCCAGAGCAGTCACCCTCGGTGGCGGCGAGACGCTCGACCAGGGGCACGGGGACCTGCACATCCACGGGGCCCGCGGGTTCCTGCCGTTGCGGTCGGGCGAGTGGTGCGTCCGCTCGATCGACGTCCCGGGCCGCGGGCGGGAGTTCTTCCCGATGGGCGACGACATCATGACCGAGGCGTACGAGCCGATGGGCGGCGACGACCACTCGGCGGTCCTGACCCGCGACCAGGCCGCGGCGATCGTCGTCAACGCCGACCAGGTGGTCGAGGCCGCCCGCGACACGTCCGATGCGGGATGGCTCCGTCGGGCGGTCTACGAGCTGGCGGATGGCATCCACCTGTTGGGCGCCAGCGGGGAGGCATTGCGGTGAAGCGCTTCGCTCGCCAGTGCGGCGCCCGCTGGGACCGCTACACGTGCAAGCTGCGCGCGGGCCACGCGGGCCAGCACCAGGACGGCGTGATCCTCTGGGGGCGACGGTGAGCGGGTGGGGTGGGCGGCGCAATCCGAACGGCGGGTGCGTCACAGTGCCCGCCGTGGTGGTCGCGCTCGCCGTCATCGCACTGGTGGTCCTGTGGTGACCGCCACCCACTGCAAGTGGGGCCACCCCTGGGACGACGCCAACACGTACGTCGCGCCGGGGACCAGGACCCGCCAGTGCAGGACGTGCCGGCGCTGGTTCCAGGCCAACTACCGGGAGGCCGAGAAGAAGCCCCGGCTGCCGGTCGCCCCGCTCCTCGCGTTGCAGGGCGCAGACACCGACGGGGCGTTCGCCGAGCGGATCTACGTGGCCCGCGAGACGGTGTGCCGGTGGCGCCACGGCCACGGGTCGGGGTTCATCTACTGGTCGACCGCCGACAAGGTCGCCACCGCGCTCGGGCGCGGGATCGGCGACATCTGGCCCGAGGTCGACCGGTGAGCGCCGTCGACTGGACCCCGGAACAGGCGGCGCTCCGTGACCGCTTGCTCGACGCCTCGACGGAGAACACCAAGCGGTGCCCCGCCTGCGCCATGACCAAGCCGGCCGGCGAGTTCTACGAGCACGCCGCACGCCACGACGGGCTGACGCCATACTGCCGGCCCTGCCACCTCGCCCGCACCCGCGTGAGGTCCAAGGCCAGCAACCGGGCGAAGGCACGCCTGGCGAAGGCCCACAGGGCCGAGTACGACGCCCTCTACGCCGAGGAGCTGGCGAAGCTGAGGGACGATGCCTGACCGCCCGTCGGAGGACTTCGCCCGCCGTGCCGTGACTGCGGGTGACCGCCGTTACGAGCCGTACCTGCGCCCCGACGGGTGGGCGCAGGCGACCCGCACCCATCCGGCCCATGACGACGTCGGCTGGTTGTGCCAGGCGTGCGGGCGGCCGTCGGTCGAGTTCCGGGGGATGGTCCCGGTGTTCAACACGCGGGCGCGGCGGTACCGGGGCCCGGACCTGTCCGTCTGCGTCGACTGCTGGCACGCTCAACCTGCCTGACTGTGCTACGCTGACACGAAGAGGCCCCCCGCTGAAACTGTCGCCAACCCGCTTGCGGGAGTGTGCCGGGCGGGGGGCCTCTTCGATCCCGAGGGAGGACCTCAGTGCAGCGCCTCAGTCCCACCAAGCTCACCGATGCCCGGTCGGCCGCCGGCCTCACCAGAGAGCAGGTCGCTGTCGCTGTCGGCCGCAGCTTCGCCAGCATCGCCGGCTACGAGCGCGGCCGCATCCTGCCGCCGGCCGACGTGCTCGCCAGGATGGCCGACCTCTACGACGTCGGCGTCGGCACCCTGTTCACCATGGAGGATGACGCCACCTCGGTGGCGTCGTGACCGAACGGTTCGTCGGCGTCCGGACCAGTCGGTTCCGAGCGCTCGTGGAGCGCCACCGGCTGGGCCCGACCGAGGCGTGGATACTCACGGCGCTCGTCTACGAGTGCGACCACCGCACAGGCGTCTGGGCGGGCACACAGGCCGACCTGGCCGAGGTCGTCGGCCTGTACCGCAAGAACGTCGCGTCCCGGCTGAAGCCGCTGGAGGACGCCGGCCTGATCGAGTGCTACTTCCCCCGCGGGCACACGGGCCGCGTGACCGTGCTCGTCTACTGCGAGGTCGTCCACCTGCCTCCCTCACAAGAGGCGAATCACCCCTTATATAAGGGGCAGTTGGGGACCAAGCGAACCGAGGGTCACAAGGGGCAAACCACCCCAAATGAAGAGGCGAATCACCCCTTACGGGCCAACGGAAGTGCTGGTCACAGCGTCGCGCCGTCTGGTCTGAACGGCGCCGACGTGATTCCGTTCGACAGTCGCGCGCGCGGCTCAGGTCAAGAGCCACCAGCCACGGCAAACTCACGCGGCGCGTGCCCCGACCCGACCCTCCCTCCGGCCGGGGGAGAAGCGACTCTCCCCCGAACACCCCCGGTCGCGCAGAGACGCGCGGCAAGCCCTCCCAGCTCACGAGAGTGGCTACGTGACCCGCGCGCGCGGCCCACCGGCGAAGTTATCCACAGGGGGCAGGCATGAGCCGCAGAAGGATGCCGAAGCGCTCGCAACTCTGGGCCGAACGGTCCCGCCAGTGCCGCGCCCTCACCGACCACTGCGTCTGCTGCCTGCGTGGCGGCGACGACGTGCGTCTCGTCGCCCACCACCTGCGCTACCCGACCGGAGGGCGCGGCAACGGCGAACACCCCGAGGACGTCGTGGTCATCTGCGCCGACTGCCACGACGAGATCCACAGGCGGAAGCTCGGCGGCCCGAAGGGGTTCCTGCGCTTCCGAGACACCGTGCGGGCGCTCGTGCCCCTGCCCGAGCCCGTCGAGCTATGACCCAAGCTAAGGGTGCGGTGCCGCGCCCTAGAGCCGAGACACAGGAGACCGTCATGTCCCGCAGAACCGCAGCCGCAACTACAGCCCTGGCTCTGGTGTTCGCCCTGGCCGCGTGCTCCGGTGACGAAGACGAGCCGACGTCAGGTTCGACCACCACCCGGCCGCGGCCCACCACGAGCACGACCGTGGCCACCACGGTGACGACACGTCCACCGCTACCGGCGCCGCCGACGACGGTGGTCAACTTCGACGACTGCGGTGACGCCCGCGCCGCGGGCGCAGGCCCGCTCCGCCGCGGTCAGCCGGGCTACTCGGCCGACCTCGACCGGGACGGCGACGGGGTCGCCTGCGAAGCCACCGGACGGGCCAGCACCACGACCACTGCGCCAGCGACCTTCCGTAGCGACCTGCGAGCCGGCCTCATGCCCCCGCCAGGAGACCCGGTCGTAGATGCCCTCCTGGCCTACGCAGAGGCCGAGTGCGCCCTCTTCGACGAGGTGGTGGCAGCGGACGCAGCCGTCCCCGACGGGGAGCTACTCGCACTCGCTCTGGGCGTCGCCTACGGGCCTGACGGACTCGGGGGGCAGGGCTACGACGACGCCGTCGTCGATGTCGTCATGCGGGCGACCGGCGACCACGTCTGCCCCGAGCACGGGGCCATCATCGACGCCTACATCGACGCACGGCCCTGAGCGCGCAACCGCCCTCGGTCCCGACGGTGACGGGGCCGAGGGCGGCAGACGCTGGGGAACGCAGGGACGTTACGCCGAGACTCGCCACCAGCCCGCGGTGCGTTCCATCAACAGGCCGTGCCGCTCACACAGCGGGTAGTCGAGCCGGCAGCGCACCGCCCGCCACCACCCATCGACGGGGTCGGGGCACGGGTCGGGCGGGTCATCCGCGTCCGCGCCGACACAACGCAGGTCAGCCACCGGACAGTCCCTGGTTGAACCAGTCGTCGAGGTCGGCGCACCACGCCCTCACGTCGATGGTGCCGTCGTCGAGCACCGGGGCCACGTACGTCGGGTAGTAGCGGGACCCGGGCGAGACCCGGAGCCGGCGAGCGAGAAGACCGTCCCGTTCTTCGGTTTGGGCGTCGGGGACGTCGCTCACCTGCTCACCTCTCGGGCCCCGGGCTTCAGTGGGAAGCCCACGGCCAGCTCATCGCCGTGGTGCTCACAGAGCAGGAGCGGGCCTTCTCCGTCGTCCCAGGCTGTCAGGTGGGGGAACAGGCAGCCCTCGGCCACGCACAGGCCGTCGTAGTCAGCCACCAACTGGGCACGGCGGGCTTCCCGTGACGCCTTGGCGTCTGCGACTGAGCGTTCCAGTTCGCCCATGAGGTCAACGAGCTCGTCCTCGGGTACCGGGGCGGGCACGTACTCCCCCGCGGGCTGGGGGCGTTCTGCGGCGAGCGCCCGGTCGAACGTCTGCTGCCCCAGGTTCAGGAGGTGAACGAACCGGGCGGCGTCCTCGGGGCTGTGGGCCTGGAAGCACGGCTCGTCGCCCTCGTAGACGTTGAGGGGGACACGGCGGCCCTGACGGAACAGGCTCACCGGTCGCCGTCCGCGGCCTGGGGGCGACCGATGGCCCTGGTTTCCCGGGGCGCTATGTCGAGGCCTTCGACGTCGCCCCAGCGCCACACGAGCCGGCCGTGCACCACCTGCTCGCCGGGTAGTTGCCCGCGGTGGCGGCGCACGTAGATCGTGTTGATGTCGCAGCCCTTGCGTTGGGCGATGACGCGGGCGGTGACGAGCTCGTCGGGATCGAAGCCGCTCATCGGACCAACCGGTGGGCGGCGGCGGGCAGGGCGTCGAGGGCGGTCACGGTGACCTTGCCGCGGGCCTGCTCGCTGTCGAAACAGGTGAACACGTCGCCCTTTTCGCTGGTGTCGGCGGCGACGGTGATGCGGATGTCGATGCCGTCGGGGTAGTGGAAGTGGACTTGCCCGTAGACGGTCTCGGCGGGGCTGGCGGGCGTCTCGGGTAAGTCGACGCGGACGTGGGTGCCGATGGCGGGGCGTCGCCCGGGGGCGCACCCGGTGCAGCCCGCGGGGTAGGGGCAGGTCTCGGCGGGGTGGGTGGTGGCGATCTCCATATCCGTAACTTACACCTTGCGCTCGGGCCTTACAAGGAGTATCTTGGTCCACATGGAGACCGCCACCACCCACGAAGCCCGGGCCCGCAACGCGAAGGCCTTCGCCCTCGCCCAGGTCCTGTTCGACCACGGCGCCGCCGTCGCCAACGTCGCCGTCCTCCCCCCCGCGGGCTGGTCGATGGTCGCCACGCTGGCCACCCAGGCCGAGCTGCTGGGCCGCACCACCATCGGCAAGGTCCGGATCGTCCACGTCCCCGGCTCCGACGCCACCGTCGCCGCCGTGGCCCGCATCCTCGGCGACCTGATCGCCGCCGCGAACGACGCCGCGGCCATCGCCGAGTTGAACGAGGCCGAGTCGGCGTGCTGCCCGGCCGGTGAGCGCAACGTGTGCTGCTACCCCGAGACGTTCCCGGCCCCGACGCCCGACGAGCAGGCCGAGGTCGACCGGTGGCTCGCCACCGCCGACGAGATCCGGCCGCGCAACGCCCTCGACCCCAGCGAAGCCCGCCCCCCCACCGACGACAGCATCGTGTTCAAGACGGTCCCGTCGACGTCGCAGAACCCCGCCGGCGTGGCCGAGCGGGCCACCGTCAGGATGCTCGACGAGCCGCAGGCCGACGTGGTGTTCTGCCCCCACGGCACGGCCGCCCCCCACTCGCCCGACGGGCAGACCTGCAACGGCTGCGGCCGGCCCCTCAAGCCCGGCCAGAAGCGCCGCCCGACCGACAGCCAGGGCTACCGCGAGGTCGTCGGGCAGCTCGACCCGACCACCGCCCAAGCGTTCAACGCGTTCGGACAGGCGGCCCGGTGATGGCCACCGAGTGGGGCACCCGCCCCTCCAACGGGACCATGGGCGAGATGATGATGCGCCAGCTCTGCAACCGGTGCACCGTCGACCACGACCTCGGTGAGCACCAGCCCGACGGCGGCAACGAGGGCGGCTGCACGATCGTGGCGCTGGCCATGTGCGGCGAGTCCCCGCCCGAGCTCGGCTACGACCTCGACACCGGCATCTGGCAGTGCGAGGCCTTCGCCGGCCCCTGCCCGTGCTACAGGGACGGCCGGTGAGCGACCGTCGCCGCAAGGCCATCACCTGGGTCAAGCCCCCCACCCCCACCCCCGTCACCCGCGGCAGGCTCGGCCCGTGCGACGCCTGCCTGGTCGGCTCCCACGACCTGTGCGCCAAAGTCGGGTGCTACCAGTGCCCGCCCGTCCACCACCCCCGCCGGCCCGGCAACGCCGCCACCGCCAGCATCACGCTCGAGGAGACCAGCCGATGACCGACCGTCTCACGGGCCGCCTCCTGCTCGCCCCCGGCCGCCCCGCCAGCCGCGTCCTCGACGAGCAGCAGTTGGGCTCGCTCCTGCGCTCCGTCGAGACGTCGATGCGGGCCGAGTCCATCGCTGACGACCTGATCGAGCGGGTCCTGCACAGGCTCATCTACGGCCAGCCGCTCGGCGCCGTGGACCACACGCTCGAGGACACCGCCCGATGATCCCGTTCCTGATCGGCCTCGCAGTCGGCGTCGGGTCGACGTGCGTCGGGTCCTTCGCCGTCGTCGTGTCGCTCGTCCGCCACGCCCCTCGCATCGAGCACGAGCGCGACGGCGAACGCCGTCAGCTGTACGTGCTCCCGGGTCAGGTCCGCCGCGTCGAGCAGTGGCCCGCCGAGTCCGACGGGCTGACCGTCGAGTCCCGTGCCCGCCTCGACGCCGCCGCCGAGAACTACCGCCGCCGGTTCGGCCTCCCCGCCGACACCCCCCTGCAAGTCATCCCGCCGGGACAGGCCGACCCCGTCGACCTCAACGAGGAGACCGACCGTGAAGCGTGACTGGACCGCGGGCATGGCCGCCGTCGCCTGTACGGCCGCTGTGGCCGCCGCAGGCGGCCTCTGGGCGCTCTGGGCCGTCTCCCCCGCCCTGTTCGCTCTCGCCGCCCTGTGGACGGCAACCACGGGCCTGTGCGTGTGGGCCGCGACCCGCAACCTCCGGGCCGAGCTCGCGACCCGGGACGCCCGCCTCGACGCCTACGACCTGTCCGCCCAACGCACCGACCTCGACCTGGTCGGCCCCGCCTCCCCGCCCGCTGGTGTGCGCATGGTCGGGTCGGGCGACATCACCACCGCCGGTCGGCTCCGTGTCCGTGAGGGCGCGACCGGCTGGCTCGGCCCCGACGACGTCAGCTTCGAGCGGCCCCCCGTCCGCCTGGTCGACCACGACCCCGAGGGACAGAGCGACAGAGTCGTGACCTACGACTCCGGGATCACCGTCGAGCCCGCCGGCCACCTGGAGTGGGTGGACCTCAGCGACCGGGTGGTCGACGCCCAGGTCGACCCCGGCCGGTGCCTGCCGATGGTGGCGCCGCCCGAGTCCTTCCACGACCGGATGCGCCGCATCCTCGCTGAGCTGCATGGCGATGAGCACATCGGCCAGTCGTGCGCCGAGTGCGGCAACCCCGCAGGGTCATGGGTTGCCGGGCCGGAAGCCACCAACGCCGAGACGTTCGCTAGCGAGGACCTGCCCCTGGCCGACCGTCCGTGGATAGTCCACGTCGGTGGCGTCCTCCGCCTCGTCACGTTCCTCTGCGACGACCACTACGCCGCGGCGATGGCCGCCGAACACGAAAGCGGTGCGTGATGGCCACGGTCTCCGCCGGCTGGCCCGTGTGCCGCTGCGGCCACCCACAGGTCTGGCACCGCAGGCCCAAGCAGACCACAGGCATCCCGCCCGACGACCGGTGGGGCGTCTGCGAGATCACCGGCCCACAGGCCGAGGACGGGTGCGCCTGCACCGAGTTCCAGGAGGCCACCCCGTGAACCCCCTGCTCGCCTACGACGTCATCTGCCTCGTCGGGGTCGCCCTCTGCGTCGCCCTCGCCTACGACCGGCCCACCCGCCCCACACCCCGCATCGTCGTCCGCCCGCCCACCATCGACGTCCCCCCGCTCGACAGGCCCGCGTGGCTCGACCAGGCCGACGACACCGTGACCTGGACCTACCGGGCCCGCCGGCGCCAATGGCCCACGACCCGCTCGACCGGCCCCGCCTGGCCCGGGCCCACGTTCCCCGACCCGCCGGCGCCGGCGGTGTTCCGTCAGCCCCGTCTCGGGCTCGACGGGCGCGACCTCGTCCTCTCGTCGGTCGCTGTCGCCCTGGGGCCGGCGTGATCGCCTACGAAGTCGCCCTCTGGTGCGACGCCCAAGAGTGCCAAGGCTCGATCGTCTGGGACATCGTCCACAACGTCACCAACGCCCAGATCGACGCCAGGGCCCACGCCCGGCAGCACGACTGGACCCGACGCCGCATCCACGGGCGCATGGTCGACCTCTGCCCGGAGCACTCATGACCGACCCCACGGTCACCGCCGCCGCGCAAGCACTCCTCACCGCCTGGGACTCCCCCAGGCGGTGGAGCAACCCCGGCTTCCAGCGGGTGCAGGAGGCTGAGACGGCCCTGCGTGAGGCCCTGGGCACCCAGACCACCGACGAGGTGCTGTGGGGGGGCGAGACGGAGGCGATGTTCCAGCACGACACCCCGCTGGGCTGGCGCATCGAGGACCGAAGCAGCATCCCCGTCCCGCCCGGTACCCGTGTGCGTGTCGTCCGGGCCACCGACCAGCCGAGCGAGGACGAGGACCGTGGCTAAGAACGACATGACCGCCAGCTTCGACCGCCCAGTGAAGGGCCAGCTCTGGGTGCGGCTCGACAACGGCGACGAGTGGAAGGCCGGACCAGATGACCTCGGCAAGTTCGGCCTTGGCAACAAGCTGGACCTGTACGTGCGGGCTAGGGACATGCTGGCCGAAGGGCTAGGGCTGCCTCCAGGCGAGATCCCCGGCGATGACCGCTACGACGCCGCCAACCTCGTGCGCTACCTCATCGAGTGCGCCCTCATGTACGCCCACTCGCCGTGGGCCAACGAGAAGGGCGAGCCGTGGGCGGAGGACGCCGAGTACGGCGACGACGTCCGTGAGGCACTACAAGCGGCGCTGATATCGGCCGACCAGGTGGCCGACGATGGCCAGCCCTGAGCCGACCCCGAAGCCGTCGCCGTACGTGTCGGTCTACATGTCCCGCAACCAGGCCGAGGCCGCCCTTGAGTCACTCCGTTGGGACGCCGAGGGCCGGGCCAAGTCGAACCCGCTGTGGGCCGCCATCAAGCGCCTAAAGCAGGCACTCGACGAGAACGACGGGACCACCGATGCCTGACCCCACCCAGCCGGTACCCGGCCCCACCCGAGAGCAGATCCGGTCCGTCATCGCCCGGTCCGTCATCGCCAGCACGGGCGCTGCGTGGCTCGACTGGGACGAGGCCGTCGACAAGATGGCCGATGCCGTGCTGGCTCTGCTGCCTGCCCGCCCCAGCCCCACCGACGACGACCTGAGCGCCCGTCTCCATGCAGCGCTCCGTCACGCTGACCGTATCGAGGCGCAGCTCGACAGCGCCCACGCCGAGATCGAGCGTCTCCGTGCCCACCAGGGGACGGCATGACTGGCGACCCGTCGAAGGGGCCGGACCCGCCCGAGCCATCGAAGCGGGACCCACGGAAGTGCACCGCCCACTCCTCACGCACCGGCCTGCCCTGCGAGCGCTGGGCCATCCACGGCGGGACAACCTGTGCCACCCACGGTGGCCGGTCACCGCAGGTGAAGGCCACCGCCGTCCGGCGCCTGCAACGGGCCGAGCTCGACGGTCAGATCGGCGGGCTGCTCGCCGAGCTCGAAACCGAGGCCCGCTCATCGACCCCCGTCGCCGCCCTCCTCGACGCCGTCCACCGCTCATCGGCCATGGCCCAGGTCCTCGGAGCGATCGTCGGTGAGCTCACCCCCGCCGAGCTGTACGGCCCCAACCACCTCGACGACGCCGTCCCCCACATCGCGGTGACGATGTACCAGACGTGGCTGGACCGCGCCGCCCGCGCAGCGAAGCTCGCGTGTGACGCCGGCGTCGACGAGAAACTGGTGCGGGCCGTCATCGACTACCGGTTCGAGGGGATCGACCCCACACTGTTGACGTGACCGCCGCGACGCTCGAGCACGTGTACCGCCCGCAGGGCGGGTGCGCCGCCCTGTGGGCGTGCCGAGACGACGAGGTCCTGATCTCCGGCCCGGCCGGGACAGGCAAGTCCCGTGCCGCGTTGGAGAAGGTCCACGCGGTCATGCTGGCCAACCCTGGGGCCCGTGCGTTGATCGTCCGGAAGCGGGCCGTCGACCTGCCGTCCTCGGCGTTGGCGACGTTCGAGACGCAGGTGATCGTCGAGGCGCTGTCGACGGGCATGGTCGCCTACTTCGGCGGGTCGAGCCGTGAGCCGCCGGGGTACCGGTACACGAACGGGTCTCGTGTGAACCTCGGGGGCCTCGACCGTCCTACAAAGATCATGTCGACCGAGTACGACGTGATTTACGTGCAGGAAGCGATCGAGCTGACCGAGACCGACTGGGAGTCGTGCTCGATCCGGCTGCGCCACGGGCGGGTGTCGTTCCAGCAGCTGCTGGCGGACACGAACCCCGACACTCCGACGCACTGGCTGAACCAGCGGTGCGTGCGGGGGGCGACGACGCTGATCGAGTCGCGCCACGAGGACAACCCGACGATCACGAACCCTGACGGGTCGTTCACCGAGCGGGGACGGGCGTACATCGCCCGCCTCGACGCGCTCACCGGGGTCCGTCTGCATCGGTACCGGCATGGCCTGTGGGTCGCGGCCGAGGGCGTCATCTGGGAGGACTACGACCCCGCCGTCCACCTGATCGACCGTCACCCGATCCCCGACGACTGGCCGCGCTGGTGGGTCGTGGACTTCGGGTACCGGAACCCGTTCGTGTGCCAGTGGTGGGCGCAGGACCCTGACGGCGGACTGGTCCGCTACCGGGAGCTGTACATGACGGGCCGGATCGTCCAGGACCACGCCGCCCAGATCATGGACTGCGTGACCGTGGCGTGTGACCCGGGCCGCCCCGACGCGGTGCACGTGGGCGGCCGGTGGCGGCGCTGGACAGAGCCGACCCCGCGGGCGGTGATCACCGACCACGACGCAGAGGACCGGGCCACCCTCGAACGGGGGATCGGCCGTGGGACGAGGGCGGCGGACAAGCGGGTCAAGTTCGGCCTCGACGCCGTCGCCGACGCGTTCAGGGCCGGTCGGCTCCGGTTGATGCGAGACTCGCTGATAGAGCGCGACCCCGACCTGGCCGAACGCAAGCTCCCGACGTGCACCGAGGAAGAGATCCCCGGGTACGTGTGGGACACGACAGGCCAGTCGGCCGACAAGCGGGCACCGAAGGAGCATCCGTTGAAGGTCAACGACCACGGCGCTGACTGTGTGCGCTACCTGGTGGTGCATCAGATCGCCAGCGCCCCCCGGAACTGGGACCGCACCCTGTGATCCACATCGCCGGCCAACCCATCTGCGTGGACGACCGCCTGCGCCAGCGGTGCTCGTGGTGCGGCGCGACGCTCATCGACGACGACCTCACCCGAGGCATGGTCCCCGACGACCAGCCGATCTCGGAACCCACGACGTGGGGCGTCGGAGACCTGATCAGCCGCGAGGGCACGTTCCCCGTGGTGACCTGCGTCGTGCCCTTCAGCGACGACGACCGGTTGCCAGACGGCTGCTGCGCCCGGCTCGACGCAGCGGTCACCCTGTGATGTCGACCGCCCGTGTCCCCCGCCCGGTGTGGGCCGGTTCGTCGCCGGTGCTGCTGCGCCCCCGGTCGACCGTGGCCCGTCTCCGTCAGAACTGGGCGGCACTCCGCCGCCGGACCCCCTCCGCCCGTGTGGTGGTGGGGGCGCTGGTCGACTGGCGGACCCCGGTCCTGTCCGTCGGCGGGTTCGGTTCGTTCGTCGCCGCCGCGTGGACCACGTTCGGGACCGGCGCCGCGTGGGCCACCGCCGGGGTGTCCATGCTCGCCCTCGAAGCGTTGATGGGCGATGATGACCGGCCATGAGGATGCGTAGCCCGCTCCGCTCAGCGGCCCGTGCGGTACGCAACGCCACCCCCGTCCCGTACGTGCCCCGCGCCGGGACACGGCAGGGCCGCTGGTCGGGCCTGGCGTCAGGCGACAACCGTGACGCCCAACTCGCCGGCACCTCAGGCAACTCGACGCTGTTCTCCATCGTGAACCGCACGTCGACCGGTGTGGCGAAAGCGACGTGGCGGCTGTGGCGCGACCGCGACGGTAGGGGCCGGATCGCCGGCGAGGAACCCCGCCGCGAGGTCACCTCGCACCTGGCGCTCGACGTCCTGGCCAAGCCGAACAAGCACATGACCGGCCGGTTCCTGTTCGAAGCCTCCCAGCAGCACCTCGACCTGACCGGCGAGGGATGCTGGGTCGTCGCCCGCGCCACCGGGTTCGACGCCCCCCTCGAACTGTGGCCCGTCCGCCCCGACCGGGTCATCCCGGTGAAGGACCCGGTCGAGTACCTGGTCGGCTACGTGTACTGCGGGCCCGGTGGCGAAGAGGTCCCGTTGGGCGTGGACCAGGTGCTGCGCCCGTTGATGCCGAACCCGCGTGACCCGTACCGCGGGCTGGGGCCGGTCCAGTCGATCCTGGTCGACATCGACGCCACCCGGTTCTCGGCCGAGTGGAACCGGCGTTTCTTCCTGAACGACGCCACCCCGGGCGGGATCATCAAGCTCGAACGGACGATGGATCAGCCCGAGTTCGAGAAGTGGCGGCGGCGGTGGCAGTCCAACCACAAGGGCGTCCAGAACGCCCACCGTGTCGCCCTGCTGGAGGAGGGCGAGTGGATCGACGTCAAGTACACGCAGCGTGACATGCAGTTCGTGCAGTTGCGGCAGGTCGGGCAGGACGTGATCCGCGAGGCGTTCGGCGTCTCCAAGACGATGCTCGGGCAGTCCGAGGACGTGAACCGTGCCTCCGCTCAGGCCGCCGAGTACGTGTTCTCCAAGTGGGTCATCTCGGAGCGCCTGGACCGGTGGCGGGACATCCTCAACCACGGGTTCCTGCCGATGTTCGGGCCGACCGCCGCCGGTCTGTTCTTCGACTACGACGACCCGTCGGGTGATGACCCCGAGCAGGTGAACGCTGACCGTGACTCGCAGGTGTCGGGTGCGTCGACGCTGGTGTCCGCGGGCTGGGACCCCGACGACTGCCTGGCGGCGATGGGCCTGGGGCCGATGCGTTGGGTCGGCCCGCCCGCGGCGCCTGCCGCGCCCTCAGGCGACCCCGAGTCCGCTGACGAGCCCGCGCCGGACGCCAGGGTGCTGCGCCGCTGACACTCTCGGCGTTAACATGCCGCGCCAATGGCAACCATCGACCCCGATGAGCTGGTGTTCGGGAACGCTGCGCAGCTCCGGGCGATGGCCGCCACCCTCGACAGCAGCGACGACAAGGCCCGCGGGCGAGCCGCCGCGGCGTCGGCGACCAGGGTCGCTGCGTTCGCCGAGTCCCATCCAGGCGTGAAGCTGTCGTCGCTGGTCGGCCGCCCAGTCGCCGCCGTCGAGGCGCCTGTGGCGCAACGCACGGGGCGGGTGTGGTCGCAGGCCGACGGCGACCAGGTCGACATCTACGTCGACGGGTACATCACGTCGTTCGTCATGTTCGACGACGAGGTCTCCGCGTCGATCGTCCGCCAGCACCTCGCCGACGCCGGCGGCAAACCGGTGCGGGTCCACATCAACTCGGGCGGCGGCGACTACTTCGAAGGCCTGGCCATGGCCTCCGCTATCCGTGACTACAGCGGCCCCACCTACGCCGCCGTCGACAGCCTCGCCGCCAGCGCCGCCAGCGTGGTGGCCATCGCAGCCGACACCGTCGGCATCGGCGCCGGCGCGTTCATCATGATCCACGAGGCGAGCACGTTCGCGTACGGGAACGCCGCGGACATGCTGTCCGCCGCCGACATGCTCGACGCCGTCTCGGCCGAGATCGCCGAGGTCTACTCAGCGAAGACCGGCCAGTCCGCCGAGGCGATGCGTGAGCTGATGCTCGCCGAGACGTGGATGGGCCCGGCCCGCGCCGTCAAGGAAGGGCTCGCTGATGAGCGGATGGACGGCAAGCCGGCCGCCGCGCCCGAGCCTGATCCTGACGAGGACCCCGACGAGGACGAAGAGCCTGACCCCGACGACCCGGGCGAGGACGACGAGGACGAGGAAGAGGAGGATGAGCCGATGCCGATGCCTCCCGAGAACCGTCGTCGCACCACACCCCGCCGCGCCGCGGCAACCACAGACCCCGTGACCGCCTTCAAGGCGGCCATCGCGAAAGCAGGTATCCGGTGACCGACACCATGCCCACGGCGCCCAACGAGCTCGAGGACATGCTCGGCTCCGGCGACCTGGTCAACAAGTTCTTCAACGCCGACGGCACCTCGAAGCCCGAGTTCGGTGAGTTCATCACCAACTACGCCCGGGCGACGCTGACCAAGCAGAAGGACGAGTCCGGCAACACCATCGGCGAGACCATCAAGGTCGAGACGCAGAAGGCCCTCGGGAACTACCTCCGCGACCACAACGTCGACGTGTCCCGGCTCAACCTGGCCGGCGCAGACCCGTTCAAGCCCCGCAACCGCAAGGAACGGCGCCTGTACAACCAGCGGGCCGTCGGCAAGAAGGCCGACGGGATCTTCGGGAACGACGACCTGTCGATCGCCGAGTTCTTCCAGGCCACCTGGCACAACGTCGGGAAGCTGTCGAACCGCCAGGACCTGATCGCCAAGCGCGACCGTCTCGAAACGGTCCGCAACGAGTACAGCTCGATCATCCCCGCCGACGGCGGGTTCCTCGTGCCGGAGGAGTTCCGGCAGGAGATCATGGCCCTGTCGCTCGAGTCGTCGCTCGTGCGGTCCCGTGCCCGGGTCATCCCCATGTCGTCGCTGAAGCTGTCGCTGCCCGCGGTGGACTCGACGTCGAACGTCACCTCGGTGTTCGGCGGCGTCGTGTTCTACTGGACCGAGGAAGGCGCGGAGCTCACCGAGTCCGAGGCCCAGTTCAAGAGCGTCACGCTCGAAGCGAACAAGCTGACGGGCCTGGCGACGATCCCCAACGAGCTGCTGGCCGACGCCCCGGCGTTCGCTGCGTTCTTCGACCAGATCATCCCGCAGGCCCACGCCTGGTACGAGGATCTGGCGTTCATCAACGGCAACGGCGCGGGTGAGCCGAAGGGCTGGCGCAACGCCTCGTCGATGGTGACCCAGGCCAAGGAGGCCCAGGCTGCCGACACGATCGTGTGGGAGAACCTGGTGGGCATGTACTCCCGGATGCTCCCCTCGTCGCTCGGGAACGCCACCTGGGTCGTGTCGCCCGACACGTTCCCCGAGCTGGCCACCATGGCCCTGAGCGTCGGCACCGGCGGCAGCGCCATCTGGCTGAACAACGGCGTCGAGGGCCCCCCGGCCCGCATCCTCGGCCGGCCCGTGGAGATCACCGAGAAGGTCCCGTCGCTGGGCAACGAGGGCGACGTGTCGTTCATCGACCTCGGCTACTACCTGATCGGCGACCGGCAGATGATGCAGGTCGACAGCTCGCCGCACGTCAAGTTCACCAGCGACAAGACGGTGACCCGGATGATCTCCCGGACCGACGGCCGCGAGTGGCTGGAGACGGCGATCACCCCGAACAACGGCGGCCCGACCCTGTCCCCGTTCGTGCAGCTCGCCGAGCGCGCCTGACCCCCGACCCGGAACTTCTGAGAGGACACCAGCCATGGCAATGGAAGCACTCGGGCGGGTCTACAACGCGGTGATGCCCGCCGACGACGTGTACGTCAACCTCGAGGACTACGGAGGCGTGGAGTTCCACGTGTTCGAGGTCGACGGGGCCACCTCGGCGACGATCACGTTCTCGAACAACGCCGCTGGCGGGTCGACGTCGACGCCTGACGTGATCGACCACTTCTACCAGCGGTCCAACGACCAGGCGTCGGGTGTGTGGGTCGAGGTCGCCGTGTCACCGGCCAGCGAGACGTTCACGCCGTCGGACACGACCGGCGACCACGCTGTCGCCTACATCGACGCCTCCATGTGCCCCGACGGCAAGCCGTACGTGAAGTGCACGGCCGACGGCTCCGCGACAGTCACCGCGATCCTGGTCGACCCGCACTCCCAGCGTGGCCCGGTGCGCCTGGCGAGCGTGACGGCATGACCACCCTCATCGACCCCAACACGGTCCGGTCGATCGCGCTCGGTGTCGCCGTCCAGAAGGCCACGGCGATCCTCCCCGCCACCGGCCTACAGACCCTGTTCACCGTGTCGGGCGGGCGGGTCCTGTGCACCCTCCTCATCGGCGAGGTCACCGTCGTGTTCGACGGGACAGCGAACAGCCTCAACGTCGTCCATGACCCCGACGTCGGCGCTGTCGGCGACCTGTCCGCGGCGACGGTCTGCACGTCCGACATCGCCGGGACCCTCTACACGGTCCATGGCATCCAGGCGGCCCTGCTGGGCACGCAGAAGGAAGGCGGCACCGAGGTCCCGACGCACGTCACCGCCAAGTCGCCTGTCGGCGGCGGGTTCGTCCTCCCCGCCGGGGTCACGAAGCTCCAGACGACGGGGACCGACACGACCGGGTCGACGAAGTGGACGCTCTGCTACGTCCCGATCGACGCGAACGCCACGGTGGCCTGACCGTGCCGCGGATCACGCGGGCTCAGGGCCTGGAGAAGCGGCCGGTCCCGGTGTCGACGACGAAGCCGAGCGTGGACCAGATGCTGCGCAAGCCGACCCCCGTCGATCCGCCCGTCAACGTCGATGCCGCAGGGGGCACCGCGGGGGGCAGCGGGGACGGCGAGTCCGTCCCCGCTCCCACCACCGCCGAGCTCCGCGAGTGGGCCCGCGCGAACGGCCACGACGTGTCCGACTCGGGCCCGGTCCCCAAGACGGTCCGCGAGGCCTACGACACCGCCCACGCGGGCTGACCCCGGTGGCCCGTAACACCCGCTCAGGTGGGGCCACCGCCGCCGGCGCGTCGATCCCCGACCGGCAACTACGCATCCCCAACACCGACGTCACCCTCACGGGGACGTCGGACCTGACCGTCCCCGGTGACCTGCGTGTCGCAGGGGTCCTCAAGACGGGCCGCTTCGGGACGCCGGCCACGTTCGGTGGGATCGAACGCGAGGGCCGGGTGTTCCCCGCGGGGGAGATGTGCTCGCCGACCGCGGTGATGAACTTCGGTGACGGGTTCCCGCGGGTCAACCTGCCCGACGGGGTCACCACGAACGTGTACATCGGGTTCGAGGTCGAGGAGTGGTGGCTCGACTCGACCATCGGCGTCTACTTCGAGTGGGTCAACGACCACACGACGACGGGGAACGTCCGGTTCGACTGCGACATCAAAGAGTGCGACATCGCCACCCAGGCGCTCACCGCCGCGGGGACGATCGCGACGAGGACGTTCACCGAGACCGCACCCGCGGCGAACGTGCCGACGACGAGCATCGTGGGCGGGACGATCATCGGGACGACGATCAGCTTCGACCCCGGCCCGTTCGCCAGCTTCTACGTGCTGCGCATCTCGCGGGTCGGCGGCGACGCAGCGGACACCCTCGCCGGGCCGGTCGGTCTCCTGTTCGCGTCGATGACGAGAGGCCAGTGACATGACCGTCTCGCTCAAGGGCTCGGCGACCGGGTCGTACTTCTCGGCGCATGACCCCCTGTACGCGTGGGCGCACGACCTCCACGGCGGGACCCTCATCGGCGACACCGGCGGCCCCACGTCCCTGGCCCGCCGGGAGATGACCGCGACGGGGACCACGTCCTGCGAGACGACCCTGCCGTGCGGGGCCGACTGGCGCGCGGTGGCCATGCGCTGGGCCTGGTGCAAGGAAGGCGCCGGGACAGGGAACGTGATCTTCCAGGTCCGCTACGGCCTGTGGTACCCGCTGCTCGGGTCGTCGACCACGGCCCTGTCGTTGACGACCATCGCCATCCCCGCCGCGTCGGTGGGCAGCGGCGCGGCGGGGACGTCGTTCTACGCGCTCCCGACGGAGACCTCTGCGATCGCCACCCCGGTGGATGGGTTCATCGGCACGTCGCCGATCCTGAGCGTGTCGGTCGACCGGTTGGGCGACGACGCCGGCGACACGTACGCGTCGAGCGTCGGCCTGGTCGTGGTCACCTTCACGAGGATCGACTGATGGGCTACGAGGGCCTGGCCGACCTGTACCGTGCCGCTGCCGCCGAGGCGCGTGACCGGGCCAACGACCGGCCAATCGCCTGCCCGGTGTGCGGGTGGGCGCCCCTCGACGAACGCGACGGCGTGCAGAACTGCCCTGCTGGGGACTGGAACTCTACGAACGGGAGTGCGTGATGCCGAGGTCTACGAAGGCTCAGGGTGCGTCGCAGGTCGGTGTGTCGGCCCCGCCTCAGCGTGCTGTGGCGACCGATGACGTGGTGGCCACCGATGACGTGCTGGTCGGCGACGACCTGCGGGTCACGGGTTTGGCCACGGTCGGTGAGACCCTGGCGGTGACCGGAGCGACGACCCTCGCCGCCGTGTCGGCGACGGGCCGGGCCAGCTTCCCCAAGCTGTCCCTCGGCGCGGTCGAGGCTGTCACCATCGCGTCGGGTGTCGCCACCGTCACGGGCAGCTACGTGCGGTTGTCGGCCCAGTCCGACACGGCGCCCAACGACCAGCTCGACACGATCACGAAGGTCGGCGCGGTCGACGGGGACCTCCTGGTCCTGATCCCGCTGAACACGCACACGATCACCGTCGACGACGCCAACATCGACCTCGGCGGCTCCGGCTCCCGAGCCATCGCCCCCGGTGGTGTGCTCGTCCTGCTGTACAACGCCAGCGCGGTGGGCGCGGCGTCGTGGCAGGAAGTCGCGTTCCTCGCCGCATCCGACAACGCCTGACCAGGAGACCTCTCATGTGGATCAAGCTCTACGACTTCAGCACGGGCGACGTCGAAGGCGTCTGCAGCGCGCACGCCATCCACACCCTGTCCGCGATCACCCAGGACGGTGGCGTCACCTGACGCGTGAACGGCACGTTGTCCTCAGGCAACGGTGTGCGCGTCTCGGGCGATCTCGCCGACAAGGCCGCCGCCCTCGACTTCATCGAGACCCTGGTCAACGACGACCCAGACCTGTAGCGGTACGCTCCCGCCACAACCGAGCACACCCCCGCCGCTGAGACAGTCGGTAGAACGCAACCCGGGAGGCACCCGTGGGGTACTGGTACACCACGAGGGAAGCCGTCAAAGCGGCCCTCGACTCGAAGCTGACCGCCCGCGACGACACCCAAGTCGACGAGGCCATCGAGACCGCGTCCCGCTCGGCCGAACGGCTCACCAACCGCGCCCACTTCTACCCGTGGACCGGCACCCGCTACTTCGACTGGCCCCAAGACGGCCTGGGCCGGGCCTGGGAACTGGAGCTCGAAGAGTTCGGGCTGATCACGTTGACGTCGATCACCGCAGGTGGCACAGCGCTGACGGTCGCCGACCTCATCCTCGAGCCACGCAACGCCGGCCCCCCGTACGTGACGATCGCCGCTGACGTCGACACGGGGGCGACGTTCGGCGCGGGCACCGGTGGGACGCAGAAGCGTGTCGCCGTGACCGGGCTGTGGGGCTACGCCGACACCAGCTCACCGGCGGGTGCGCTGGCTGAGGCGCTCGACACCAGCGAGACCGGCGTGGACGTCACCGACAGCTCCCGCGTCGGGGTGGGGACGCTCCTGCGGTGCGGGGACGAACGCATGAACGTGACGGGCCGTGACCTCCTCGACTCGGGACAGAACACCTCGGCTGCGCTCGACGCCGACGACACAGACGACGCCGTCGGCCTCACCGACGGCACCCAGTTCCACGTCGGTGAGGAACTGTGGATCGACACCGAGGCGATGCTGCTGACGGCGATCTCGGGGAACACGGGGACTGTGCGGCGGGCGTGGAACGGGACCCGCCTCGCTGCGCACCTGACCGCCGCGGACATCTACGCCCCCCGGCGCCTCACCGTCGAACGCGCCGCGGCGGGGACCACCGCAGCGGCGCACGACACCGCCACAGCCCTGACCCGCTGGGTCCCGCCCGGCGGGGTGTGGTCCCTCGCGAAGGCCGAAGCGATCGCCCAGATCGAGAACGAGCAGGCCGGGTACGCCCGCGTCACAGGCGAAGGCGAAGGCGCCCACGAGACCGGCGGCCGCCAGGTCGAATCGCTCCGCAAGCAGGTCCGCAACCGGTACGGCCGGTCGAGGGGCCCGGTGGCGATCTGATGGCCGGCCTGTCGATCGAGGTGGACCTGACCTCGCAGCTCAACATGCTGTCCCAGTTGGGCAACGACATCCCTGACGGCCTGGACAAGGGGTTGCAGGAAGCGGCGGAGATCGGCGCCGACTGGGTCGACGAGCGCCTCAACAAGGTGCTGCGCAAGCAGACCCCGTACTACCGGCTCCAGGTAGCGGCGAGGAAGACGCCGCCCGGGTGGGTCATCACCGACGGCGGCGTTGTGTACGGCCCGTGGTTGGAAGGCGTTAGCCGGCGCAACCAGACGACCCGGTTCAAGGGCTACCGGACGTTCCGGACCATCGCCCAACGCATGGCCAAGGAATCCGTGGTGTTCGTCGAGCGGAACATCATGCTCGCCCTACGCAAGGCGCAGGGCTGATGGCCTTCGGTGAGAACGAGGCCATCGCCATCCAGAAGGCCCTGGCGACGCACGTGAAGGCGCTGGGCGGCATCGAGCGGGTCCAGGAGTTCGACCCGACGAACTCCCCGGGCAAGGGCATCACGGCGTGTCTGGTGGCCATGTCGGGCGACCCGCGGCCCCCGACGGGACTGAACGTCTCGGCGTTGAAGCTCGTGTGGACCGTCCGCTTCCTCCTGCCCCCGTCCCAGCCGCTCGGATCCGTCGACCCGAAGCTGCTGGGCAAGGCCGGAAACCTCATCACCCGCCTCGCCGCCGACCTCACCTTGGGCGGCCTGGTGCGGGTCATCGACCTGCGCGGCATGGCCGGCACGTCGGTCGAACTACGGCTCGGGTGGGTCGAGATCGGCGGGACCCTCTACCGGCTGCTCGACGTGACCGTCCCCCTCATCATCAACGACGTGTTCCCGGAGGCATCGTGACGAAGCGCAACGGCCTCGGCCAAGGCCTGTGGATAGCGGGCATCGACTGCTCGGGCGACACCGGCGCCTGGTCGATCACCTCTCCCAAGGGCGTCCAGGACGTCACCGGGATCGACAAGTCGGCCATGGAACGCCTCGCGCTCACCCGTGACGCGTCGGTGACGTGCCAGCAGTTCTTCAACCCCACCGCCGGCTCCGCGTTCCAGACCACCAGGGCCAACGCGTTCTCGCAGGTCCTCAACTTCGACACCACGATCATCTGCGGGTCGACGTTGGGTGACCCGGCGTTCAGTGGCCGGTACCGGCTCCCGAACACCACCTACACCCGCGCCGCTGACGGGTCGTTCACGTTCTCCGCCGAGTTCGCCGGGAGCAGCTACGGCGCCGAATGGGGGCACCTCCTCACCGCGGGGAAGCGCACCGACACCACCGCCACCGCCCCCGCCACCGGCGTCGACTTCAACGCCGACGGCGGGGCCTCCACGACGCTCGGCTGGCAGGCCTGGCTCCACGTCTTCGCGTTCACCGGGACCAGCGTCACCGTCACCATCCAGGACTCGGCCAACAACTCGGCGTTCACCGACCTGACCGGCGGGGCGTTCACCGCCGCCACCGCCATCACGTCGCAGCGCCTCGAAGGCGGCCGCACGGCGACGGTGCGCCGGTACATGAAGGTCAACACGACCGGGACGTTCTCCAACGCCGTGTTCGGCGTGGCCTTCACCCGCAACGTCACCGCCACCCAGTTCCAGGCCGCGTGATGGGCCCCGACGATGACGTCACCCCCGACCTGCTCGACCCGCTCCAGGGACTGGCGGGGATCGCCCGGCAGCGTGCCCTCCAGGCGTTCGTCACACGCCGGCCCGACGGGTCACCCATCGGCATCGCGTCGGTGCCGCCCTCCGCGGTGACGACGTTCCAGGTCGTCTCCCCCCGCCCCACCCACACCCGCCCCGCGACGTGCGTCGAGATCGGCTGTGCCGCCCAACGCGACGGATACGAGTACGTCTGCCCGCCCACCCCCGCCGGCCGGGCGTGGGCGCGGCGCATCCGTTCCTCGTGCCGGCCCGCCGGGGCGCGCCTGTCGCCCGTCGTCGCCGCCCGCATCCATGGCCGGTACACGCTCACCGTCGACGGGTCGGGCACCGAGACCTACGCGTTCGCCGCGGGCACACCGTGCTTCACGCAGCATCGGGTCACGATCAACCGGCCCGAGCTGTACGTGGTGCGGGGCGGAGACCTGCGCGGGAACCCCCGCGGGCTCATGCGCCGCCACGCCAGCGCCGACGACTGGGTCGACGAGTTCGCCAACCACCAGGACAAGCTGGCCACCGCCCACCAGCGGGGCTGACCAACCCAAGGAGACGAAGCGATGGCCAAGGAAAGCGGCCTGGGGTGGACCACCTACCAGGTCGACGACTCGAGCGGTGCCCTCCAGGACATCCGCACCGACACCACGTCCCTGTCGTTCGCGACGCCGCGGGCGGTGCAGGACATCACGGGCCTGGACAAGTCGGCCATGGAGCGCCTGCTGTTGCTGGCGGACATGACCCAGACCCCGGCTGGGGTGTTCGACGACGGCGCCAACTTGGCGCATGTCGTGTTCAAGACGGTCCCGTCGACGTCGGTGAACCGGGAGTCGGTGATCACGGTCTCGGGTCAGACGATCGGGTCGTCGCCGGTCCTGACGTTCGTGGTGACCGACTTCCCGTACACGCGGGCGCAGTCGGGCGAGTTCACGTGGACCGCGCCCATGTCGCTCGCCAACGGGCTGCTGCCCACCTGGAGCTGACCCCTGATGGTCGCCTACGACGACACCGTCGACCTCGTGTTCAACCACCCCAAGCTCGACGAGCTCGAAGTGACCGCCCGCGAGGTCGACATCGACACCTACACCCGGGTGCTGTGGCTCATGTCCGGGGACCGCAACCTGCTCCGCGACGAGAACATGGTCCACGTCGCCGAGATGAACGGCATAGTCGCCTCAGCGATCGTGTCGTGGAACCTCGACGTCCCCCGCTCCGACCCGCCCGTCCCGCTCCCGATCACCGCCGAGAGCCTCAACGACCTGCCGTGGCGGCTACGCCGGCACATCATCGACGCGTGGATCGACGCGCAGGTGGGTCTCGCCGACCCTTTCGAGCAGCCATCGAACGGTGGCGCGCCTCTGGCGGAGATCCCCGCGACGCCCCTGGCGAGCTGACCGGGCCACTCATGCTCCTGAACCTGCTCCGCGCCTTCCCCCAGTACAAGCTCAGCGAGCTACGGGCCGAGGGGACCGGGCTGGTGCGCCTGTTGGCGTTGGAGCAGGCCATGAAGGCACCGCTCAACGAGGACGCGGGCGCCGAAGTGGTGGCGCTCCATGGCTGAGGTGACCTGACGTGGTCGACCCCATCGAAATCCGCCTGACCGGCACCGACGACAGCGGCGGCGCCATCGACTCCGCTGCGAAGGGCATCAAGAGCCTCGGCGACTCGGCCAAGGACGCGGCGCGGCCCCTCGACGCGGCGTCCAAAGGGCTCGACGACACTGCCCGGTCCGCGTCGAAGGCCGAAGGCGACATCAAGAGCGTTGGTCAGGCCAGCGACGCCGCAGGCAACGGCCTACGCGACCTGACCGCCGACGCCAAGGGTGCAGACCAGGCCCTCGACCGGATGGGCGGCAGCACCAGCCGGACCAACAAGTTTGTCGGCGAAGGCGGCCGGGCGTTCGGCGAATACGGGACCGGCATCGGCGGCGTCGGTGACCGCATGGACGAGCTCGACACCCGCGCCATGGGCCTGGCCGACGGGTTCGCCGGGCTCACCGACGCGGCCAAGTGGAACAAGCTCACCCTGCAAGAGCAGGCCATGGTGGCGTCGGACATGGGCTCGTCGATGTACAACTTCGTGGTCCCCTCGTTGCAGTCGGTGGGCAAGACAGCGTCAGGGTTGAAGGACAAGTTCCAGGCCGGGGGGATGAAGGCGTTCACCGCCGACCTGGGGGGTGTGGGCAAGGCCGCGATCGGGGCCGGCGCCGCGCTGGGTGTGGCGGGGATCGCCCTGGCCATCAAGGAGATTGGCGACGCCCGCAAGGAAGCCAGCCTCGA
>Ga0307500_10000036_pt1 | contig 39247 bp, 39 predicted proteins | sample 14_S_MG_FD_201362 | JGI IMG/M metagenome (GOLD analysis project Ga0307500, IMG submission 201362) | Soil microbial communities from Populus trichocarpa stands in riparian zone in the Pacific Northwest, United States - 14_S | ecosystem: Environmental > Terrestrial > Soil > Riparian zone > Trees... | reverse complement strand
GTCGATATAAAGAATCGCGAATTGACGCCCCGCGGTCTGCCGGAGCAACTGCTCGGCATGGCGCTGGAACAGCGTCCGGTTCGGCAGGTTGGTCAGCGCGTCGTAATGGGCGAGATGTTCAATCCGCGCCTGGTCGCGCCGCACTTCGGTGACGTCTTCCAGCGTCGTGGCCCAGCCGCCGTCCGGTGACCGCTTGTAGATCAGCCGGATCGTGCGCCCGTCCGGCGTCGTGGTCACGGTGTTCTGAACGAGGCTGCCGGTGGGATCGAGAAAGCGGGCGCAATAGGCGTCGACGTCGCCGACAAAGGAGCCGATCTGCTGACGGTACCGGATCAGGTCGCGCAGATGGCAGCCGGGTTTGACCACGTCGGTCGAGAGCCCGAACATGTCGATATATTGCTGGTTGCAGATCACGAGGCGCGCCGAGGAATCGAACAGCAGCAGGCCCTGTGTCATGTTGTTGATGGCGGTGTCGAGATGCTGGCTCTTTTCCGAGAGCTTGCGCTGGGCTGCGGCATGCTGCCGGCGCAGTTGGCGGACGATCAGGAAAACCATGCCGATCACGACGATGACCGCCGCTGCGGCGGCAAAGAATTGCAGCCGGGTCTGTGCCCGCCAATCGTGCAGCGCGGCCGAAGTTTTGGTAGTCGCGACGATCAGGATCGGGAAGTGCTCCAGCGACTTCACCGCGCCGACCTTGTCATCCAAAAATCTCTCGCTGGTAAAGCGTCCCGAAATGTTTCCGTCCACCGCGAGCGCTCGCTGAAAGCCGGCTGAATCCGTGACGTTCTGGCCGATCAGCCTGTCGTCCTTGGGGTAGCGTGCGATCACGGTGCCGTCACGGTGAATCATCGAAATCGCGGTGCCGCTCTCGAGCGCCAGCGACGCGACGAAGTTTTCGAAGTGGGAAGGTTCGACGCCGCGGACGGCAAAGCCGATGATCTCGCCCTGGCGGCCGATGATCTTTCGCGCAAACACCGTCGTCCAGACCTTGGTCACCTTGCTCACGACCGCCTCGACGATCACGTCAGGCGTCGGCTCGCCCGACATGAACTCCCGGAAGTACCGCCGGTCAGTGATAGAGCTATCGGCCACCGGCCACATCTCGGACGAATTGATCAGCGCGCCCTTGGCGCTCCACAGATTCAAGGCGCCGACATACGGCAGTACCGAGAGCTTCGTGCGCAGCAACTCATGCGCGCTCAATGTCGACATCTTGCTCTCGAAGTCGTCGGCGGTGTGAACCCCGTCCGCCCGCAGGCCGGTCACGACGTCTTCCTGGACATGCTGGAGGTCCAGCAGTTGCTGGTCGAAATGCCGCGACAGCAACAGCGCGCTGTTGTTGAGTTCGCGTTCGGCGACTTCCAGCGCCCGCTCTCGGTATTGCATGGCGAAGTAGCCGGTGCCCAGCATGATCGCGATCACGAGCGCTGCCGCACTCAGGATCAGCCACTGGATGGCGCTCAGCCTGATCCGCCACGGCATGCCGGCGCCGAACAGCGGTCGCCTCTCCGCGATCGTTTCTTGCGATGAATTATTCGGCACTTCCGCTTTCCCCACAGGTACATGTTGTAGGGAGCACAACCCAAAAGGGCGTTAGCAAAATGAGTTATCGGAAGGTTAAAGGCAGCAGCGGCGTCAGGCGGTTTCGGCTTCCGCCAGTTCCGCTTCCTTGAGGCTGCATTCGATCAGCGCCCCGCCGATGGTGAACTCCGAGAAAGGCGATTGCTCGGTCGCGGCCTGCAGCGGCGCGAAGAACTGCGAATCGCCGGGGCTCTTCAGAAAGAAGCGGATGTGGCTGGCGGTCATCGTATCCCGCGACAGCCATACGATGCCGGAGAACAGCGCCACCATCATCTGGGCATATTGGCCGGCCTTCGCGATCCCCAGTTCGTAGATCGGCGACACCACAATGAAGCGCGCACGCAGGATGGGATTCGGATACTTGCTCATCATCAGGCGGCTGACCTGACAGGCCGCATGAACCCGCTCGCCGTCGGAAAGGCAGTAAAGGTTGGGGTTGTCGCCGTCCTTGGTCAGGGCGTCATAGGCGGAGAAGATTCCCGTCGAAAAGGTCGAAAAGTCCTCGCCGACGCTTTCGGCGTCCTTCTTCCACTGGCCCTTGATCGACCGCCAGGACCTGTCCGGCTCTTTCATCGGCAGAAGGCGCATTGATTAACCGGGGGTTAAATGCAGATTTGATCACCTACTTTACAGGCTGCGGCTAAACGTTTGCTTACGTGCGGAACCGGCCGGCGGGTATTAGTACGGAGTTGCAAAATAACGACCTGCGCGAGTGCTTCTCCCCAGCTCGATCAGTGGTTTAAGCATGATCGGCGCGACTTGGCCGCGCGATCGATTCCGCTCGCGTAGTTCGCAGCAGAGGACACTCCAGTAAGGTTTCGGATCGTCCCGCCGGGCATCGTTGAAGCCCGAGATATGCTCGCAAGCAGATCCGGCGGCGCCTGCCATAAAGACATCAGCGCCGCCGGCCGGATGTTGGGGGCTAGGCCGCAGCCTCATAGTTGACTGCGGTCTCGGCAAGCTTGGTCAGGCTGTCGTCGGTTTTCTTCTCTTCGGCCAGGGTCTGGTCGAGCAGCTTCGCGGCTTGCGGGTTGTTGAGCTTGAGCGCCCAGGCCTTCAGGGTGCCGTAGCGTGAAATCTCGTAATGCTCGACCGCTTGCGCCGCCGCCAGCAGGCCGGCGTCGAGCGCGGGCGTGTCGGCATATTCCTCCATGATCTCCTTGCCTTCATCGAGAATTCCCTCGATGGCATCGCACTTCTTGCCGCGCGCGGCCTTGCCGAGAAGTTCGAAGATCTTTTCCAGGCGCTCGACCTGCCCCTCGGTCTCCTCGTGATGTTTTTCGAAGGCGGCCCGCAGCTTGTCCGAATTGGCGGCCTTGGCCATTTTCGGCAAGGCCTTCAGGATCTGCTTTTCGGCGTAGTAAATGTCCTTCAGCGTATCGAGAAAAAGTTCGTTGAGGTCTTTCTCAGCCATGACGTTCTCCATTGTTGGTGCGCCGACAACAGCGGGTGGAACGAAATAGTTCCTAAGTCGCGTGCGGCACCTCGGCCGCAGGGATCTGATCAGCCGAAGGTGATCTGCTTTGTCTGCGTATCGACTCTGTCGTGAAATCCGGTCATGACAACCTCCCGCCATTGCAAACGGCGTCAGGCCGCAATGTTTCCCTCCCCGCCCCTTGAGGCCGGTTCCATCAGGTGTAACAATCCTGTCGTACAGCAAAACTAAACCAAGACATCGGCGGATCGGCCGGATGTACGTCTAATGGGAGCGAATCTGATGCGCCGCACAATCGTATTGCTGTCCGCCGGTATGCTCGCACTCGCCGCAGGCGCAGCATCTGCGCAAAACGCCGCGCCGCGTAACCTGATCCTGTTCGTGCCGGATGGTTTGCGCGGGCGCATCGTGACGCCGCAGACCGCACCTGCGATGGCCGAATTGCGCGACAAGGGCGTCAATTTCAAGAACTCGCATTCGCTGTTTCCGACCTTCACCATGGCGAACGGTTCCGCGATGGCCAGCGGCCATTACCTCGGCGATACCGGCACCTTCAGCAACACGATCTATACCGGCTATTCGTCCGTGCCGGCCGGCGACACGGTCGTACCCTTCATCGAAAACGACGCGGTGCTCGGCGACGTCGACGAGCATTTCAACGGCGACTATCTGAACGAAGAAACCATTCTGAAGATGGCCCGCGCCAAAGGCTTCTCCACCGCGGCAATCGGCAAGCTCGGCCCGACCTATCTTTTCGACCATACCGACGGTGGCAAAAATACCATCGTGATCGACGATTCCACCGGCGGCAAGAACAGCGTGCCGCTGTCCGACGAAATGAAGGACGCGCTGACCAAGGCCGGGCTGCCCTTGGTGACGACCCCGCGCGGGGAAAACGGCAAGGCCGGCGACGCCAAGACGCCGGGCACGACGACGGCCAATGTCGCGCAGCAGGCCTACATGGCCGACGTCGCTTCCAAGGTCGTGCTGCCGATGTTCAAGGCGCGCAACAAGCCGTTCGTGCTGGTGTTCTGGTCACGCGACCCCGACGGCAGCCAGCACAATACCGGCGACAGCCTCAACGCCATCACCCCCGGCATCAACGGGCCGACCTCGATGGCCGGCATCAAGAACGCGGATGACAATCTCGCCCAGCTGCGCAAGGCGCTGGACGAACTCGGCCTCGCCGCCTCGACCAATGTCATCATCTCCTCCGACCACGGCTTCTCGACGATATCGAAGGAAAGCAAGACCAGTCCGTCGGCAAAGATATCCTACGACGACACGCCGAAGGATTTCCTCCCGATGGGTTTCCTTGCGATCGACCTTGCGAAGGCGCTGAATCTGCCGCTGCACGATCCCAACAACAAGAACGCGCCCGTTGCGGACAATGCTCATCCCAAGGCCGGCAACGGCGTGCTGGGCAAGGACGCCACGAAACCGGATCTGGTGATCGCCACCAACGGTGGATCTGACCTGATCTATATCCCCAGCAAGGAACGCAAGCTCGCGGACCGCACCATCAAGGCGCTGCTGGAACAGGATTACGTCAGCGGCCTCTTCGTCGACGATGAGTTCGGAAATTTCCCCGGCACGCTGCCGATGTCGCAGCTCGGCCTCAAGGGCAAGGCGGTCGTGCCGCACCCCTCGATCGTGGTCAACTTCCGCTCCTGGTCGTCGGGATGCGACGAGCCGACCAACTGCTCGGTGCAGGTGGCCGATACCGTGCTTCGCCAGGGCCAGGGCATGCATGGCAGCTTCAGCCGCGGCGACACCTTGAACTTCACGGCGGCGATCGGGCCGGACTTCAAATCGGGCTATGTCGATCCCCTCCCGGTCAGCAATGCCGATGTCGGCGCCACCGCGGCCAGACTGCTGGGCCTCACCCAGAAAGCCAAGGGCAAGTTGATCGGCCGCGTCATGACGGAAGCGATGCCTAATGGCGCAACGCCGACGGCCTATAGCGGCACCGTGACGTCGAAACCGGCGGCGAACGGCCTGCGCACCGTGCTCAACTTCCAGCGCGTCGGCTCGCAGCGCTATTTCGACACGGCGGGTTTCCCCGGCCGCACGCTCGGGCTGGAAGCAAACGGCGGAAAACAGAAAACGGCGGGGAAATAACCCCGCCGCATGTGTCCGACTACCCGATCTGCCATAGCCCCTTGTGGATGTCGAACTTCACGAGACCTTCGTCGCGCATCTTCAGAAGCAGGGATTGGCAGGCTTCCTCATTCGGAAGATTGGCACGCCGCATGAGCTGGTAGGTCTTGGCCGGCTTCTCGCGCAGCGCACTCAGGATATTCTCGCGATCTTTCAGCATGACTGGTCCTGCAATTCAAAACTGGCGTTCATGATGACCTGCTCAGGCCATGACGAGTTTGATCTGTCCGTCTTCAAGGCTTCCCGCCGCGAGCGCGTCGCGCGCCATCTTTTCGATAACAGGCCAGTTTGCCAGAAGATATTTTTGGGCCAGCGCCTTGGTCGGCAACTCGGTTTGCAGAATGCAGCACTGCCGCACGTTTCCGTTTGCGATCTGAAAGGATACCGCTTGCGGCCCCTCGATGATCTCTTGTTCGGTGGGCTTGGCCGCTATCCGCATCCACTATTCCTTTGAGACGTGTGATTGGGCCAAGCTCGCGGGATCAGCGTCAGCCGCCGCGCCTTGGTTGTTTCTTGAGCTTGCGAATATGCGGCGCGCCGCTGGCGGCCAGCTAGGGCTGATCGTCGTCCTCGGCCCCTGCGGAGCGTTTCGGTCTCTGATCCGCGATGGGCTGCGTGTTGCGGACCGCTTCGGCCAGCATGAGGCGCAACTCATCCTTGGACATCGGTGGTTGCCGCGTGGTCGATGATTTCCATTGTGCCATGAGGCTTTATATAGGGATGCCAAAGTCGGAATGAAAGCCCCGGAACCAAGCCAAATGACCCGAAATGGGTCACCGAAGGGCGCTTCCTGCCCCTTCCTTGATCGGGCTGATTGCCATCGGGGCGCGCTCGCCCTCCGGCGACGGCGCGATCCGGTTCCCTCAAGCTTAGCACTTGAAGGAGTTCAGAACGGATTGACGTAGTTGAGAATTGCGATCTGGCGCAAGAGCACCCGCCGGATGAAATGCGCGAACCTGACGTGATCGGTGTAGATGGCGGCCGTGCCGGTCGCGCCCGCCGGCAGCCGGCGTGCGAGCGCCTGGTCGTCCAGCCTTATGCGCACAACGAATGGCTCGGCAGCGAGCGTCCTCGGCGCCACTGCGGCTCCGGACACCTGCGTCTGCCCCGACGAGATCGCCTGCAACACGGTCTCGACCCTGCCCGGATAGACCACGCCCGGCATGAACTTGAACGTGACCTCGACCTCCTGCCCCGGCGCGATGTAGCGCGCATCGATCTGCGCGATCTCAGCCGCGATCAAGGTATCCGACGTGTCGATGAATGCCATCACCGGCGCGAGCGGCAGGTTCGCGACCCGGGCCCCCTTGCGCAGCGCGAGATTGGTGACATAGCCGTCAGCCGGCGCATGCACCACGGTCTTGTCCAGATTCCACTGCGCGGCCTCGAGCTGCCCCTTGAGCTGATCGACTTCGGACTGCCGCTGCTGGACGTCGAAGGCCCGGCCGGAATCGCGCTCATAGAGCTGCGTCATCTGCGATAGCCGAAGCTCTGAAAGCTTCAGCTGCGCCTCGATCGCCTTGACCTGCGCCTCATAGGGAACCGGATCGATCCGGAACAGGGTATCGCCAGCCTTCAATGGCGTATTCGCAACGATCGCTACCTCAGTGACCTCCCCCGCGACGCTTGGCACGATGGCTACCGAATTACGCGCGACCAATGCCGTGCCCTGCGGCGCGCCCCATCCCATCGGGATGAACAGCCCGATGTTCAGGAGCAGCAGCACGAGGAGCGGCGAAGCCTTCCAGAACAGGTTGAAGCGCACGATGCCGAGCTGCACGATCGCAAACAGCAGCGTCAGATATACGGCCATGATGGCGATCATCATGGCCGTGTCTCCGCATTACGGCGGGGAATGTCGACATAGGCCCAGATCAATGCGACCGGCCACAGCGCAAAGCCGCAGATCAATGTTATCCAGCCAGCAACTGTCACTGCGTCCGCCCACGGATGGCCGCGGGTTTTGGCGATATGGCCCGGCAGCCAGCCTGCGATGCAGAACACGGCAATGGCACTTGCCACCAATATGATCAGGACGATCCAGGCGAAGATATCAAGGCCGCTCATGGCGTCACTCCACCATTTCATTCGCCGATCGCACAGCTAGATCACCGAAAGATACAGATCAGGATCAAAATATTCGGAAGCCGGCTTGGCGCCCGTAATGCCGGCATCGGTCATGAAGAAATCGCTGACCTGCTGCAGCCATTTCGTGACCGTGCCGTCGACGTAAAGCCTGCGCCACTCCCGCGAGGTGAACATCTTCTGCGCTTTCAGCGCTTCGGCAATATCGGACACCGACGCCTGCCGGTAGTGGTTCTTCTGCAGCGCCTCGGCCGCAGCAGCGGGGTTGCGGACGATGTAGTCGTTGGCGTCCGCCCAGGCGCGGATGATGTTGCCGAGGACCTCCTTGTTGTCGTTGTAGTAGTCGGTGCGCGCGACCCACCCGCCGACGACGGCGGACTGGGGATAGAAGGCCGACGCATCCACCAGCTTGATGGCGCCCGGCAAGGCCTCGCGAACCCTGATGTTGAACGGTACCCAGAGCGCGACCGCGGGCACGGTGCCCGCAATGAACGAGGCCACGGCGTCCGCCATGCTGCCGTTGACCAGCTCGATGTCCGAAGGATCGATGTTGTTGGCACGCAGCGCCTTATGCAGGAATATGTGGGCCGTCGTCTTGGTGGTCGTCGCGACCCGCCGGCCCTTCAGATCGGCGAACGTCTTGACGCCCTGATCCGGTCTGACCCAGAGCTGCGCGGTAGCGATCTCAATGTCATTGATCAGGAAGCCGCGGCCGGCGCCAAGCGCCAGATAATTGGAGATGACGCCGCCGGCCGACAGCACGTCGAGACGTCCCTCCGCCATCGCCGCGAAAACCTCGGGGCCGGTATTGAATTCCGAGCGCTCGAATTCGATACCCCGCTTCTCGAACGAACCGCGATCGAGGCCGGTCAGGATCTGCCCGTCGACGGCGACCACATGGAGATGGCCGAGCCGGATCTTCGTCCTGGTCTGCGTGATCGCCGGTGTCGGAAGCGCCGAACCGACGACGACGCCGGCCGCACCCGTCAAGAGCTGCCGTCTGTTCATCGCGCGCGCTTCCTTAGACCTGTGCCTGCACCCCTTGGGCGCCCGGAATGAAGGCCGCCCTGAACATGCTCAGCGTAGTATCGGGCAACACTGTCCGCCGGGTATTCACTGAGGAAGGCCGAAATTGCCGCAAGAGCGCTGGCGGGATCGTCATGCTCAATCGAGGCATAAACCTCCTCCCAACGCCTGCAGAAAGCCAGTTCTGCCCCGACATCGCCCTCACGTGCACAGCGCAGTTCATGGATCGCAACCGCTTCCGCAAAACCCTTTGGGCTGATCCGGTCGACGCTACGAAAGACGAAACGATGCTCTGCGCTGGCCTTGACGGCCGCGCTCGCCAGCACCCGGGTGCCGTAATTCTTGTTCAAGCCTTCGAGCCGGGCGGCAAGATTGACGGTTGCACCCAGCGCCGTATAGTTCATGCGCTCCGACGAACCGACGTTGCCGACGACGGCGTCGCCAACGTGAAGGCCGAAGCGCGTCTCGTAGGGCGGCCATCCCTCGCTTCTGAAGGACTCGTTCAGTTCGTCGTTCTTGCGCAAGCACGCCAGGACGGCCTCGCATGCGTGGATGGTGTGGTCGGGGTCGTCGGTCGGCGCGTTCCAGAGCGCCATCACCGCATCGCCGATGAACTTATCGATGGTGCCGTGATGGTTCATGATCGCTTCCGACAGGCCTGCGAAATAGCGCGAGGTGAAGATCATGACCTGCGACGGATCGGCCTTCTCCGTCTTTGCGGTAAAATCGGCGACGTCGGTGAACAATACCGTGATCTCGCGCCGGGTCCCGCCCAGAACCAGCGATGTCCCTGACTCGATCAGCTGCCGCACGATTTGTTTGGGAATGAAGCTGGAAAAATTGCGGACCACGGTTCGCATGGTGAAAACGGAACGGCCGAGTTCATCGATCTCCTTGACTATCGAATGTAGCCGCGGTTGCTCCGCAACCTGAAACCTCTGAATTTCGTCGGTCTGTTTCGCCAGCGCTCGCAGCGAACGCGCCATCAGCGAGCCTACCCAGAACGCCAGCGGCAAGGTTGCCAGAACGAATCCCAAGGCGATCGCGAACAGCGTTCGTCGCTCGGAGATGATCGTGGAGAAGAATTCGTCAAGCGGCGCGACCACCGCCAGGTGGATATTGGCGGCCCCCGCGATCCCGATCGGATGGAAGGCGACGACATATGTCCTGCCCGCCTGGTCGGCAAAGATCTGCTGAGCATGTCCGCCCTTGCGCCACGCCTGGATCGCCGGAGACAGCCCGGCAAGATTGATTGCGTCGAGCCTGGGAAGTTGATTGCTCCGCTCAGGCATCGCGTCCATGAGCCTGCCCATCTCGGGGTGGGCGACGATGCTGCCGGCGTCGTTGAACAGGAACGTCAGTCCCGACTGGCCAAGCCGTTGTTCAGCCAGCAATTGCTCCAGCCGGTTGAGCAGGAGGTCGCCTGCAACGACGCCGCGGCGGCCTTCCCTCAGTTGGGTGTGGAACGTGTAACCGGGCTCACCGGTCGCGAAGAAAATGTACGGGCCGGTCAGCAAGGTCTTTTCGTCCTTGAAGGCATCGACGTACCACGGACGCTGGCGCGGATCATAACCGGTTGGACCCGGCATCTCCGCGACCTGGATCAGGTTCTCAGACAAGTACTGCGTGACGGCCGCAGTGGCCTTGCCGGTGCGGGAGATGACGACGAGACGAAAAACCGCATCTTCGTCGACGTTCAGGCTGGCCCTGAAGCCAGGCTTGGCGCGGTCGATGAAATCCATCTCCAGGAAGGAGCCGTCCTCATACCCGACATAGAGGCTGAACAACTGCGGATTGTTGCGCAGCATCGACGCCATCAACGCATAAAGTCTGGAATTGTCGTCGATCTCCGCGGATTGGACCGGCGGCAATCCGGCGAGGATGTCGAGACTGTCACGAACGCTCTTGAACTGCGCATCGATGCGGTCGGCGCCGAGCTGGGCGACCTTCTCGATGAAGGTGCTGGCCGCCGTTCGCGTGATCGAGGAGATGCGACCGAAGCTGAGATAGACCAGGATCAGGCCGACGAACAGCACAGCCGCGACGAACACGGCGATGATCGACGCGCGAAAGCCGATGTAAAGATGGCGCTCGCCGTTGGTGCTGGTCCCGCTCATCTCCTGTGACGCCCTCGCGTTACGTCATTGCCGCACCCCCATTGTGGTGCCCTCCGATCGCCGCACGGCTGGCGGCGTCCATGAACCCTCCGTGATTTCCGCCTTCGGCCAATAGGCGCGGACATAGAGCGAGAAATCCCCATTGGGCGCCGGCAACCAGTTGGCGCGCTGGACAGGATCGGTCGGGGCCTCGGCCTGAACGTAGATCGTCAGCGAGCCGTCGGCGGCGAACTTCAAATCCTTGTTCTTGGTGCCGACCGAAAAGCGGTTGATCGGATTCTTTACGAAGAAATGATGCTCGTTGTAGATCGACAGCGACCAGAAGCCGTTCACCGGTGGTACCTGATCGCAAGACAGCGACGTCGTCCGGCCCGCCCGTGGGCGAGCCGGCACCGATGCAGCGTCCCTTACCTGATCCCACGCTGCTGGATTTGCTGCTCGATCATCTGATTCACGCCGGAGCGGATCTTGTCGATGCTTCGGGCCCTTTCGCCGGCCCTCGCCCTGTTGTCCTTGATGTCGTCGAGCGTCTCCTCCACGATGTTTGTCGGCACGAAGCTGGGCGGGAAGGCTCGTGGCGGAAACTCCTTGAACGTCAGCGCGAACTGGAAGACGTCGTCCATCGCGCCGTATATCTGCCCGACGTGGTTGATCTGCCAGTCCCAGAAGGTGTTGGACGTGATGTCGGCCCGCTCGAAGGGATCCTGGAACAGATTGAATGTCTTCTGCAGGCGAAGCTTGGTGAAGGGCTCGGCCCACACGCCCATCGTTCCGGGCAGGCGCTGTTCGGCGTAGACATACTTGTAGTCACCCTTTCGCAAGGCCACCAGCAAGCCATCGTCGTCAGCATAGAAGAACTTGTCGCGTGCGCTTTTCGTCCCGTTGTTGTTCCCCGCGGTGCCGCTGACGTTGCGCAGGAAAGTGCTCTGGTCGAACCCGTCCAGATGAACCTTGTAATTGATGCCGTTCGCGGTGTAGCCGGCCTTGAGCTTGTTGACGATATCGGGCTCGCCGGCCGCCGCACACAGCGTAGGTATCCAGTCGTTGTGGCTCATCAATTCGTTGGTGACGGTGCCGGGCTTGATCACGCCCGGCCAGCGAACCAGGCACGGCACGCGGAAGGCGCCTTCCCAGTTGGTGTTCTTCTCGGACCGGAACCAGGTCATGGCGCCGTCCGGCCACGTGTTCATGTGCGGACCGTTGTCGCTGGAGTAGACGACGATGGTGTCGTTGGTAAGGCCCATGTCGTCGAGCGCCTTGAGCAGGCCGCCGACGGTGTCGTCATGCTCGAGCATGCCATCGATATATTCGCTGTCGCCATGGGTGTAGCGGCCACGATGGCTGGCGCGCACATGGGTGCGAAGGTGCATGCGCGTCCCGTTGAACCAGCAGAAGAACGGCTTGCCTGCCGCCTGCTGACGCTTCATGAAGTCGATGGCCGCGGACGAGGTCTCGTCATCGATCGTCTCCATGCGCTTCTTGGTCAATGCGCCGGTATCCTCGATGGTCTGCTTGCCGACCTTGCCGAAGCGTGGATCGACCGTGGGATCGTCCCGATCGGTCGCCTTGCATTTCAGAACGCCGCGCGGGCCGAACTTGGCGAGATAGGCCGGATCCTTCGGGTAGTCCGGCAGTTCCGGCTCTTCCTCGGCGTTGAGATGGTAAAGGTTGCCGAAGAACTCGTCGAAACCGTTCACGGTCGGCAGCGACTCGTTGCGGTCGCCGACGTGGTTCTTGCCGAATTGCCCCGTGGCGTAGCCGAGGTTCTTGAGCAGTCCACCAATCGAGGGATCCAGCTGGCTCATGCCCATCGGGGCACCGGGAAAGCCGACCTTCGTCAGACCGCTGCGGATACCATGCTGACCGGTGAGAAACGCCGCGCGTCCCGCGGTGCAGGATTGCTCGCCATAGTAGTGAAGGAACTTGATCCCTTCCCGGCCGATACGATCGATGCTCGGCGTCTCATAACCCATCACGCCATTCGAGTAGGCACTGATGTTCGCGACGCCGACATCGTCACCCCAGATGACCAGGATATTGGGTTTGCGGCCCGATGGACCGGCCGGCGCGGCCGGTGTGGCGGGTGTGGCAGGCGCGGCCGGCGCAGCCTTCTGTGCCTGCGCCAACGCGCCGGACGTTATTGCCGCTGCCGCCACCAGCGCCGACGAGCCGAGCAAAATATTGCGACGGTTGAGGGCCCGGTCTTCGCTTTCGTTCAATGGGGTTTCGTGTCGTCCTTCCTCGGTGTCGTTAGGCATGCAAAGCTCCTTCCACACTGTGAGGACTGACAATTATTCCGTTGCTGCAGTCCTCTTCACGCAACGAAACCCGACATGACTCGTCGACGTATCGATCGGTTCGGCATGGCGCGCCGCCGGCCGATATCGGCGGCAATAGTTTGGCGCGCACAGATGCGAGCCGCCCTTCAGGACCTTGCGCGGAATTCGGATGTTGGGCTGACAGAGGTCGTAGCTGGTCTCCTCGGGCGCACCGCGCGGGTTTTGCGGAATGCAGCAGGCCTTCGGCGCATCCGCTTCATGCTGCTGCGACCACCAGTCCGACGTCCATTCCCAGACGTTTCCGATCATGTCGTGGACGCCGTAGCCATTTGGCGGAAACGCGGTCACCGGCGAGGTGCGCTCATAGCCGTCTTGATTCAGATTCTCGATCGGGAAATTGCCCTGCCAGGTGTTCGCCATTTGCTTGCCGTCGGGCGCAAGCGCGTTGCCCCAGGCGAACTCCTCTCCCTCGAGCCCGCCGCGCGCGGCAAATTCCCATTCGGCTTCGGTCGGCAGATCCTTGCCGGCCCATTTCGCGTAAGCCAGCGCGTCGGCATAGGACACGTGCACGACAGGATGGTTGTCGAGCACATTGATGTTGCTTTTCGGCCCGTATGGGTGCCGCCAGTCGGCCCCTTTCATGAAGGTCCACCACTGGCTCCAGTCGCGGAGATCGGTCACGCGGCGCGGTGGCAAGAAAACCAGCGAGCCCGCATAGATCATGTGGGGCAGCGCGCCGGGATAGTCCTTCGGTTCCGGAGGAACCTGTGCGGTGGTGACGTGACCCGTCGCCTTCACAAATTCCTTGAACTGCCGGTTCGTTACCGGCGTGCGGTCGATCCAGAAGCCGTCCACCGACACGCGATGAACCGGCGCTTCCTCGGGATAGTGGTGATCGGATCCCATGCGGAACGTGCCGCCCGGAATGAAGACCATGTCTCCGGTCGCGTCCGGCGGGCGCTGTTCCGTTTCAGCATCAGCCTGCGACATCGCGATCTCCCCGCGTAGGCTGGGTTCCGCTTACTGGCAGTAGTCCCAGAACCCCTGCGTGCGGGAAGGATCGGTGTAGTACCAGCACATGCCCGGCGCCGGTGCTGCGCCTGCCCATGCCGCCGCCGTTGCGGCCGTGACAACGCCGATCGCTGCGCCGGCCGCGATCGCGCCGCCGCGCGGCCAGCCATACGCGGCAGGTCGCGCCCAGCGGACGCCGCCGCCACGATATCCCGGCCGCACCACCGCAGCGCCGCGCACCGCAGGGCCGCGCACCACCGTTCTGCTCCGATAGGCCACGGCATTGCCGCGCGGTCCAACCGCCACACCGCCGCGGCGCGCGACCGCACGAATTTCGACGACGTCGCCGGTCGCTGCCTTGCCCTGGGATGCCAGTGCAGCGCTCCCCATGGGGCTCAGGGCGGACGATGGGCTGGTAGACGCAGCGGTCCCGCCGATACTTAGTATGGCGACCAGTGCGATCGAATTGAGCGATTGTCGTATCCGGCGAGCAAAGATGGTTGTTGTCGGCAGCATGGTCAGCTCCCTTTCATTACTCTCTGGCTGCGAGCCCCGCTGCAGCGTTACATCAGCCCTCTTGTCCTATTTTGGCAGGCCATTTACGGCGCTAGACCGCTTCTATTTGCCGTTGTCTTTCAAGCATAAGCGAAATTTGTCCGGCTGTGACGTTCAGTTTGTGCCAAATGTTAGTCTTGCTGGCCTACCACCGCCTTTGAGACAATTGCCCTCGGTTCGCGGCGCATTGCCGCATTTGCCCGGCGGGAATTGGCTTTGAGGTGGCGCATTTTGACATCACAATCACAACGCGAAGAGCGAGGCATTACAGAAGCTTGGCCGCTGCAAAGACGAGGCAGGCGCGATGGGACAGTTCGCGGCGCTACGCAGGCAGAAGATCGAAGGCTTCGAGGAACTCGAGGAAGTCGTTCCCGGCACCCGCCGCGAGATCGTTCAGCTTGAACGCGGAAAGATCAAGGGCGAGATCGCGCACGCCATGATCGGCGATCTGCCGATCGACACGGCAAGCTTCAATCTTGGCATCAGGTCGAGGGGCGGATCGCACAAGGACCGCATCGGGATCGGATTGCTCGCCGCCAGCGCCGGCCACGTGGTGCGCTCGTCCTACGATTCTCGTGCCGGCGACGTGCTGGTGATGCAGCCCGGTTGCGAGCACGAAAACAGATACTATGGCGGCGCCTCCATCGTCGTGGTGATGGCGTCGGAGGCCGACATCGCGTCATCGTACGGCACGGAAGCCGGTATGCGCGATCCATCGTGTTGGTCGAAAACTCACTACAAAGGCAATACCGAGACGGTGACAAGCATCATTCCGCGCCTGCAGTCGCTGCTTGGCGGGCTTGGAGCCATGTCGCTGACGCTGGAGGCCGCAGAGTTCTGGAAGCGGGCGGTGATCGAAGCCGTCACCGCCAACGTCGTGGCGGGAATGCCCTCGGAGCGCGATGGTCCGCTTCCCTCCGCGCTGAAGATCGTGAGACAGGTCGAGGAATATCTGGACGCGCGGCCTGGCGAACCCATCCACATTTCCGAGATTTGCCGCCACCTCCACGCGTCGCGGCGTACGCTGCATCGCGCATTTCACGAGGCGCTTGGGACCGGCCCGATCGCTTTCCTTCGCCACCGCCGGCTGTGTGCCGCCCACACCGCGCTGCGCGCGCGAGAGGACACCCGGACGATCTCGAATATCGCGATGCAGTTCGGATTCCAGAATCTCGGCCGCTTTGCCGGCTACTACCATCAATTGTTCGGCGAGTATCCATCCCAAACGCGGCAGCGGCACCGGCCGCAGCTTGATCTGCCACAACGGCAAATCAGCTCGATATCGTAGGATGGGTGGAGCGAAGCGATACCCATCGCCACGTGCACCGGCATTGATGGGTATCGCTTCGCTCCACCCATCCTACAAAAACAAAAACGGCGGGAATGACCCCGCCGTTCTCAGATCAATCATCGCCGGATGAACCTACAGCATCCCCATGTCCAGCATGCCCGGCAGCTGCGCGAGCGGCAGCGCGGCGGCGCCGATCAGGGTTGCGACCAGCGCCGTGAGGCGATGGTTGATGCGCCGCTTGCCGCGCATCTGGCTGGCAAGCCATTCCAGCACCTTGGTATCGATGTTAGCGGCCTGCGTCGGCGCCCAGCTCTCGATGTCGGTATCGGCCGACAGCGCGACCGTTCGCGGCGGCACCGGCAAGCCGGACGCGGAGGCCGCATGATGGGCGACCGCCTTGGCCAAAAGATCGTCGAAACGGCCGTCGTCGGTGCGCTCGGCGGCGGCATCGCTGATTTCAAACAGTGCCTCGACTTCGGCGCGGCTCACCGGCTGATGCTCGACCTCGCTGACGGTCAGGATGCGTGCGCACCAGGCGGCATCGTCGGCATCGAGCGCGCGGGAAAAATGAATGCGGCCCCTGGTGGTGGGCCCCTCGCCGGTGATCACGCCGTCGCGCACGATCGTGAGCGCGTGGGCTGCGGTCTGGCGGCAGGACGGTTGCGGGACGTCGGACGTATCAGTGGACGTTTCAGCGATCTTGGCAGTCGGGGCAGGCATTGTTGCACTTCTCAATTTCTATTCCAGACCCAGCAATTTCCATACCGGGCATGAACGAGCGGTTAACGATTCGAAACTGGCATTTCGAGATATTTAGAGATGGTTGCCAATTGGTCGCTGTGACGTCGGTCACGGTTTAGGCCACAGCCGCCGGCGGGGCGTGTTGAGGAACATGAAAGGCAATTCCGGGGCAACCCGGACAATTGCGGCAATCGGTTCTTTTCGCCGCAGGCGCGCAGATCAAAAGAAGATGCTAGGAGTTCCGCACTTGCGGAGAAGGATCTCACCTTTTACGTGAACCGGTTCCTTTAGCCGTCGCGCGCGACTATGATCACCAGGACAAATTTCCCTGTAACTAGAATAAGATGAGGTCAAATCATGGCACTCCAGATTGGCACAACCGCCCCCGATTTCGAAGCCCAGACCACCGAGGGAAAGATCAAATTCCACGACTGGATCGGCAATGACTGGGCGCTTTTGTTCTCGCACCCGAAGGATTTCACGCCGGTTTGCACCACCGAACTCGGCGCTCTCGCAAAGTTGAAGCCGGAATTCGACAAGCGCGGCGTCAAGCTGATGGGGCTGAGCGTCGATGCCGTCGACCGCCACGCGAAGTGGTCGGAGGATATCAAGGAGACGCAGGGCGCCGCGCCGAACTATCCGATGATCGGCGACACCGATTTCAACGTCTCCAAACTCTACGACATGCTGCCGGCCTCGACGTCTGGCGATCCGCTCACCCGCACGCCTGCCGACAACCAGACCGTCCGCAACGTCTTCATCATCGGGCCGGACAAGAAGATCAAGCTTGTGCTGGTCTATCCGATGACCACGGGGCGCAATTTCGCGGAAATCCTGCGCGTGATCGACTCCCTGCAGATGACGGCCAAGCATCGCGTCGCGACGCCGGCCGACTGGAAACAGGGCGAGGACGTCATCATCGCGGGCTCGGTCAGCGACGACGAGGCGAAGACGATCTACCCGGCCGGCTGGAAGGCGCCGAAGCCCTACATCCGGATCGTGCCGCAGCCGAAGTGACGGTTGCGATTGCTGTGCAATCGAAACCGTCATCCCGGAATGGTCCGAAGGACCATATCCGGGATCTCGAGGTTCCGGGTTCGATGCTTGCGCATCGCCCCGGAACGACGAGCTAACTTCTGGGCACCACCCAATTCGCCACGAGCAATCCGGCGGTCGAGGAGACCGCCGTCACGAACGCGCCCCAGCTGACGTCGACGATCGCAACCGGCCAGCTCCAGTGCTTGAGCAGCGCCAGCGAGGTCAGGTCAAAGGTCGCGTAGCAGAACAAGCCGAACAGCGCGCCATAGAGCAGCGTCGATTGCCAGGTCGCGCCCTGCCCGCCGCTGACGAAGATCACGGTACCCACGACATAGAGCAGATAGAACAGGATCGCAGGCACGGGCTTGATCTCGCCCAGCATGCTGCCGACCTGCGAGGTGAAGAAGTCCTTGGCGACGACGCCTAGAAACAGGAAATCGAGTGGGACGATGACGAGCAGCGTCACCAGATAGAGCGCGGCGTATCGGTTCACGGTGGCCTCCCGCCCGGGAAACGAGGGCAATCATTCGTATTATAGAGAAAATACGAATCCGGAGGCTTCCGGTTTCACCGGCGGCGGGTCCGCCGCCGTGACGCGCCGCTCAGGCGGCGCGGACGCGATTGAGGAATTTTTCGACCTCGCCCTTCAGCTGCAGGCTTTCGCCCGACAGGTTCTGCGCGGACGCAAACATCCGGCTTGAGGTCTCGCCGGTCTCGTCGGCGCCCTGCGCGGCGTTGCGGATGTTGGCCGCAACATCGGCCGTTCCACTCGCCGCTGCGCGCACGCTCTGGGCGATGTTCTGGGTGGCGCCGCGCTGCTGCTCGACCGCCGCCGAGATCGAGGTGGCGATATCGCTGATACGTTCGATGGTCTGGCCGATCGCCTTGATCGCGCTCACCGACTCTTCGGTCGCAAGCTGCATGTTGCCGATCTGGCTGGAGATCTCCTCGGTGGCCTTCGCGGTCTGGCCCGCGAGGCTCTTGACCTCCTGCGCCACCACGGCAAAGCCGCGGCCGGCGTCCCCTGCCCGCGCCGCCTCGATGGTGGCGTTGAGCGCCAGCAAATTGGTCTGCTCGGCAATCGAGGTGATCAGTTTCACCACGTCGCCGATCCGGGCGCCGGCTTCGGACAGCTCGTTGATGCGCTGGTCGGTGGCGGCGGCCTGCTTGACGGCATCGGCCGCGATCCCGTTCGATTCCTGGACCCGGCGGGTGATTTCCGCAATCGAGCTGGAGAGTTCGTCGGAGGCGGTCGCCGCGGTGCGGACATGTTCGGAGGCGGTCTCGGACGCACCGGCCGACTTGCCGGAGAGCCCGGCGGTGGTCCGCGCGGTCTCGGTGAGCTGCCGCGCGACGCGCTCGAATTCGCTGGAGGAGTTCAGCACCTTGTCGAGGAGGCTGCCGACGCTGGTCTGGAACTCGTCGACGAAGCCGCGCAGTTCAGCCTTGCGCTGATCGGCGGCAGCAACGGCGGCCGCGGTCTGCTCCTCGCGCATCCGGCGGCGTTCGGCCGAGTTGTTCTTGAAAACGGCGAGGGTACGCGCAATCTCGCCGATCTCGTCCATGCGCTCTTCGCAATCGATCGCGACATCGGGTTTGCCGTTGGCGATCGCGGTGAGCGAGGCCGTGACCGAGGTCAGCGGCTTGGTCACCCGGCGCACGATCAGCGTGGTCAGAAGCATCACGAGAAGTGCGGCGACGACCGCGGCGATGGCCATATTCCGAATGGCTTCCGCAAGCATGGTCTCGTAGTGCGCCATCGGAATGCCGACATAGAGAATACCAATGACCTTGCCGGCCGAACTCATGACCGGATAATACGCCGTCATGAACGTCTTGCCGAATAGCGTCGCCGGGCCCTTGTAGGCCTCGCCGCGGCGCAGAACCGTCTGTGCGGGATGATCGGGCGCGAGCTGGGTGCCGACGGCGCGGTCGCCGTTCTCCTTCTTGACGTTGGTGGTGCGGCGGACGAACTGGTTGCTGGCCTCGTCATAGACGAACAGGGTCGCGTTGCCACCGGTATAGCCCACGGCGCGATCGACGATCGCGTGGTCCTTGAACTCGGGCATCTTGGGCATTTCGGCGCGGGTGACCGCCCCGTCCTTGATCGTGATCTTGGCGTCGCCATAGGTCTCGGCAAACGCCAGGCCCAGCGTGCGCAGGTTGACTTCAATGTCCCGCAGCGCCCGGTCGCCGAATTCCGATGTCAGCGACCAATGGGCCGCCCCTACAACCAGCGCGGTATTTACGGCAATCAGGAAAATGGCGCAGATGACGGCCTTGGTGCCGAGCCGAAGATTCAGCGCCGGCAGGAACTTTCCAATCGATCGCGTAGCCATAACGAGAAATCCCCCAAAATCGAGCCCAATCTGATCTGTTTTGCTTACGATCGCATTAATGGGCACAACCCTCGGCAAAGGCTTGGAAATTCAATGGAACCTATGCGCGCATGACCGCCATCGTCTGGTACCGCGACGACCTCCGCATTTCCGATCATCCCGCATTGTCCACAGCCGCCAAGTCGCACGCATCGGCTGTGGTCGTTTACGTTCTCGACGACAGCGCGCCGGGCATTCGGCCGTTGGGCGGCGCGGCTCGATGGTGGCTGGCGCAGTCGTTGCGCGCCCTGCAGGCGAGCCTGCTCAAGCGAGGTGCCTCGCTGGTATTGCGCAACGGATCTGCGCCTGAGGTCATCGCAGCGCTCGCCCGCGAGGTCGGCGCCGAAGCGGTCTATTGGAACGAGATCGCGCAGGCCCCACAGCGGGCCGTAGAAGACCAGGTTGCCGCCGCGCTGACTGAGCTAGGCATCGCCGCACATCGCTTCCCCGGCGACCTCCTGGCTTCGCCGGGCCAGATTCGCAACAAAGAGAACCGGGGCCTGCGCGTGTTCACCCCATTCTGGCGGCGGGTGCAGGCGCTGGGCGATCCGCCAAAACCGTTGCCGGCGCCGAAGACGCTGAAGGGTGTGGGGGACCTCGCCGGCGACAGGCTGGAGGATTGGAAACTCGAGCCGACCCGGCCGGATTGGGCCGGCGGCCTGCGCGACAACTGGAAGCCCGGCGAGGCCTCCGCGCAAGCGGCCCTCAAGGCGTTCCTCGACGGCGGCATTGCCGGCTATTCCGGCGATCGCGACCGACCCGACCGCGACGGCACCTCGCGGCTCTCACCGCATCTTCGTTTCGGCGAAATCAGCCCGCGCCAGATCTGGCATGCCGCGCGCTTTGCGGCGGCCGAACACCCTCGCCTGTCCGCCGACATCGAAAAGTTTCTCAGCGAACTCGGTTGGCGCGAGTTCTGCCGTCATCTGCTGTTCGACGTCTCCGACCTTGCGACGCGCAACCTGCAGCCCTCGTTCGACGGCTTTCCATGGAAGCACGATGCCAAAGCCTTGCGCGCGTGGCAACGCGGCCTGACCGGCTATCCCATCGTCGATGCCGGCATGCGCGAACTCTGGCACACCGGCGTCATGCATAACCGGGTGCGGATGGTAGTGGCGTCGTTCCTGGTCAAGCATCTCCTGATCGACTGGCGCGAAGGCGAACAATGGTTCTGGGATACGCTTGTCGATGCCGATGCCGGCAGCAACCCGGCGAACTGGCAATGGGTGGCAGGCTCGGGCGCCGACGCAGCACCCTATTTCCGTGTCTTCAATCCGATCCTGCAGGGCGAGAAGTTCGATCCCGACGGCGTCTATGTCAGGCGCTGGGTGCCGGAACTGGCGCCATTGCCCGACAAGCTGCTTCATCAGCCCTGGACCGCAACGCCGCTCGGACTCGCAAGCGCAGGCATCGAGCTCGGCAAAACCTATCCGCGTCCGATCGTCGACCATAAGGCCGGCCGCGAACGCGCGCTTGCAGCCTACGCCACGATCCGCGGCAACTAGGCCCTCGTCGGCGCGCGATTGACCAGCAGCACGGCGGCGGCGCAGGCGATCATGCCGGCAATCGCGACGGCGTCGAGCCGCTCGTCGAACAGCACGAAAGCCATCAGCGAGGTCACGGCCGGCACCAGATAGAACAGGCTCGCCACCGATGTTGCGGCCTGATGCCGGATCAGCCAGTACAGCAAGCCGATCGAGCCGATCGACAGCACCACCGCGAGCCAGACCAAAGCGAGAATGAATTCGGTGGTCCAGTGCACCACGCGCGCTTCGAACAGGAACGCGCCGATCGCAAAGAACACGGTCACCGCGACATATTGCACCAGGTTGCCGCTGCGCCAGTCGATGCGGCTGCAATAGCGCCGCTGATAGAGCGTGCCGAGCGTGATGCTGACCAGCGATATCGCCGACGCAATCCAGCCCCAGCCGGCCTGCCCGCCCATCGGCCGGTCGTGCAGGATCAGCGCAACGCCGGCAAGCCCAATCAACAGCCCGCCCCATTGCATCGCGGTCACGCGCTCGCCGAGCCAGCGGTTTGCGATGGTGGATGTCAGGATCGGCTGCAGGCCCGGAATCAGTGCGGAAAGGCCAGCAGGAATGGACAGCGAGATCGCGACCGCCGTGCCGCCGAGATAAACACCATGCACCAGAATGCCCGCGACGATGCTGTGCCCGATCTCGGCGCGATTCGGCCAGACAGGCCGAACGACGGCACAAATGATGGCCATCAGCACCACGACAAGGGCCATGCGGATCGCCAGATAGGTCAAGGGATCGGCATTGTTGACGACATATTTGGTGCCGATGAAGCCGGTGCTCCAGAGCAGGACGAAGATCGCCGGCGCCGCGCGGGCGGCGAATTTCTCAATGTCCTGATTCATTTGCCGCCCCTGTTGCCCGATCATATGCTATGCGGCAAGAACTGATCGCGCCGGGACCTAGCGCGATTTCACATATCGAAGCCTGCTATCGAAGCTCTCAAACGAGGAACGCCATGGATGTTCGCGCCGCCGTCGCCGTCGCTGCTGGAAAGCCGCTGGAAGTAACGACTGTTCAGCTCGAGGGACCGCGCGAGGGCGAAGTGCTGGTCGAGATCAAGGCGACCGGCGTCTGCCACACCGACGAATTCACATTGTCCGGCGCCGACCCGGAAGGACTGTTTCCTGCGATCCTCGGCCATGAAGGCGCGGGCGTCGTGGTCGACATCGGCAAGGGCGTCACCAGCGTCAAGAAGGGCGATCACGTCATTCCGCTGTACACGCCGGAATGCCGGCAATGCCCATCCTGCCTGTCGCGCAAGACCAATCTCTGCACCGCGATCCGCGCCACGCAGGGCCAGGGCCTGATGCCGGACGGCACCTCGCGCTTCTCGATCGGCGGCAAGCCGATCCATCACTACATGGGCACGTCGACATTCGCGAACTACACCGTGCTGCCGGAGATCGCGGTGGCGAAAATCCGAGAGGACGCGCCGTTCGACAAGGTCTGCTACATCGGCTGCGGCGTCACGACCGGCATCGGCGCCGTCATCAACACCGCGAAGGTCGAGCAAGGTGCGAAGGCGATCGTATTCGGCCTCGGCGGTATCGGGCTCAACGTGCTGCAGGGCCTGCGGCTCGCCGGCGCCGACATGATCATCGGCGTCGACATCAACAACGACCGCAAGGCGTGGGGCGAACGCTTTGGCATGACGCACTTCGTCAATCCGAAAGAGCTCGGCAAGGACCTCGTCCCTCATCTCGTCGACATGACGAAGGCGGGCGCGGACCAGATCGGCGGCGCCGATTATACGTTCGACTGCACCGGAAACGTCACGGTGATGCGGCAGGCGCTGGAAGCCTGCCACCGCGGCTGGGGCCAGTCGATCGTGATCGGCGTGGCGCCGGCGGGCGCCGAGATTGCGACGCGGCCGTTCCAGCTGGTCACCGGCCGGGTCTGGAAAGGCACCGCCTTCGGCGGCGCGCGGGGCCGCACCGACGTGCCGAAAATCGTCGACTGGTACATGCAGGGCAAGATCCAGATCGACCCGATGATCACGCATGTGATGCCGCTCGCCGAGATCAACAATGCGTTCGATCTGATGAAGCGCGGCGAGTCGATCCGCGGCGTGGTCACATTCTAGGGGATTCTTTTTTGACGCGTTTTCTTCACGCGAACCGGCGTCCACTTCGCTGGAAAACGCTATGGCAACGATCCCGCGATCAGCGCGGGATCACCACTCTTCCGGACAGGCATCGACGATCTTCCAGAGCTCGCCGCCGTTCTTGATCTTCTTCATCTCGGTGGTGAGCCCGCCATTGCGGCGGATCCAGTCCTTCACCGTATCGGGGTAGTAGGACATCAGATCCGACGTCCCCTCCAAACTGGTGACCTTCATACCGAAGGTGAAGGCCTTGTCGTAATAGGCCTGGTGGAAGCCGATGCTCGCCTTCGGCGTGACGCAAATCTTGTTCATCGGCACGATGCCGAACACCAGGGTGCAGGCCGAATTGCAGATGCCGTCGATGATGACGCGTTCCTTGCGGTCGCGGATACGCTTGAACTTGGCCTTGTACTCCTCGACATATCCGCCATGGTCGCGCGTGATATGCAGGTCGGCGCGCACTGGCGTCGCGACCAGAACCGAGAGGGACAGCAGGGCAAGAGACGTGATGCGCATGGTCGATCGGGAACCGGATAGCCGTGGTTAGACGCGGTATAGTCGGTCCGTAAATGAGGACAAGACAGCAGAACTCTGGCCGGACTGTGTTGGGAATTCGTTAAGCATTCCATGCGGCCAAAAATGGGCGCGTTAGGGTGGTTTTGCGCAGCTTTCCATCCCCTTCGCCTGAGATTCGAAATCAGATTGGCCGAACTCCAGGGAGGCCAAGTTTCGACCGAAACAAAAATATACCTCCTATCCTATTGATTTTACGTGATTTATTCGTTTACGCAAGTGGCTATCCGCCCGGCTCGAAATCGCTATAGTTCCAGACAGGACTTCCGGAGAATCGACATGAGCAAAGCTAAGTTTTGGATTGCCGCCGCCCTGCTGTCCGCTGCGACCCTGGCCCCTGGCCTGGCCGACGCCCGCCACAATCGTCATCACCTGCACAATTGGGGCCTGCCCTACCCGATCAGCTACCTGCACAATTACGGCCCCGGCCCGCAGCCCGGCACCTTCGCCTTTTACGACGGCCCCTCCACCATCCTCTGCCGCCAGAGCGCGGCCGCCTATATCGGCCAGGACCGCCGGCGGCATCCCTGCTACTAGGCTTCTTCCGCTGCTGGCTGGCCCTGCCGGGCCAAGTCTGATAATCGACCCGTCGCACGCGCTCGTAGCTCAGCTGGATAGAGCATCGGATTTCGATTCCGAGGGTCGGGAGTTCGAATCTCTCCGAGCGCGCCACTTCGGTACAGAACTGGGCACTCCAAACACAGTCGATTTTGCGCTTGATGCGGCGACGAGCGTGCGGCGCCGGCTTTTATCTTGCCGTCCTAATCGGTCGATATCTGCGCCCCAGCTCTCGGTCGGTAATGTCGGGTATTGTCGATAGCGGACGAGCAGGCGGACTTGGCAATATCGACACGAATGACCCGTTGCTGCCTTACGGCGGCTTTCGCGATTGACGGACGGTCGTCCCCCAGGAAGCGGACGACTACGCATGCTGATGGCGGTCGAGCCAGTCACGCTCTTCTGTCGCGCGTGATCGCAACCAGTTCATGATCTTTCTGCTCTGGTTCGTCGGCTTCCGTTTGGACGGGCGTGCAATCCAATAGCTCTGTTCGACATTGAGGGTCTGGAACGAGAGCCGTCGCAGATGCCCTAGCTTCAATTCACGTGCAACGAGTGCGGGATGTACCAAGGCCGCCCCCGCGCCATTGACGGCTGCTTCAACGGCAATGTGGGCGTGACTGACGAGGATGTCGGCGCGTTGATCCCCGAGGCTTGCACCAGAACTTTCAAACCATGCGGACCAGTCAGTGGTGCTCTCAACATGGATGAGGGGCAGCCCCTTTTTGATTGTCCCGGTAGTTGCCCGGTAGCGAGTCAGTAGTGGTCCGCTGCCAACCGCGATGAGACCGCCACCAAACAAGGGTTCTGCTTCGGCTCCATCCCAACATCCGTTGCCAAATCGTATGACGAAATCGACCTCACCAGCAGAGAGGTCCGACAACTCTGGTGACGCGTCGATCACGAGGCGCAGTGACGGAAACTCGGCTTTCAATTCGTGAAGCCGAGAACTCATCCATCGAACGGCAAAATTCGGTGATAGCCCGATCCGCACGACGTTTTTGTCGGTCTCTATTCGGCGCGTTTCCTGCTCGATTGAATTGATGGCATCTTGCACCGTTCGCAATAGCATTTCGCCTGTTCGAGTAATCTCAAGTCGCTGAGGATGCCTATGGAACAGCGCAACACCGAGGCTCTCTTCAAGCACCTTGACCTGCCGGCTTACGGCACCTGCGGTTATGCAAAGTTCTGCAGCCGCGCGCGCGAAACTTCCATGGCGGGCCGCCGCTTCGAAGAAGCGCAACGTGTTGAGAGGCGGCAACCTGTGCCGTGCCGGTCTGAGCATGAGAATTCCTACGGGTAGGCCAACGACATATGGCTTGCTGGTGTCTCAACAAGAATGCTCTGTCGTAGCTCAGAACTCAATCGCTGAGGCTGACGAACATGGACACCGTCGAGGAGCGCCTTCGGGCTGCGGGTTACGTTTTGCCTCCCGCCATCGTGCCGGCCGGCAACTACGTTCCCTTCACGCGTAGTGGAAACCAGCTCTTCATTGCCGGTCAACTTTGCTACGGCCCAGAAGGGAAAGTCGCGGACGAGCATATCGGACAAGTCGGGCAGCAAGTCTCGATCGAGGTCGCCACGGTGGCTGCGAGATGGTGCGCGCTCAACATCTTGGCGCAAGCGAAGTCTGCACTCGGAAGTTTGGAACGGATCGATCGTTGTCTCAGAGTGTTCGGTTGCGTCAACGCGGCGTCACCGTTCCCGTCTGTGTCCCTGGTTATGAACGGCGCGTCTGACCTTCTTGTCCTCGCTCTCGGCGACAAAGGGCGCCATGCCCGCATGACCATCGGCTGTTTGTTGCCGCGCAACGCCGCGGCTGAAGTGGAAGCCGTATTTGAGGTTCACTGAGACCGCGGTCGCTTTGGTGCTGGGACCGGACACGTGAATTCAAGTGTGGACGGCTTCGCTGACGGCAGCTTCTGGCCCCATCGCGCCGTTCCCGGGATTGATCGAAATGGCGGCAGCCGAAGGGTAACCGGACCAACCCGGAAATCGGGAAGACAGCCGTCCATGGGGAGCAGTGCAAGATCGCGTTCCGCCGCTGGTTATCCGGCCGGATCGCATCGGCGGCCGCTGCATCATAGCGCCACGGCGAAGCAATAGTGCCCATCTTCATCGGCCGTGGCGCGCCAAGTAAAAACAATAACTTATTATTCTACAATCCAGCAGCCAAGCGAAGCAAACCCATCACGTTTGACTCTAGCGGCGCCATAGTTGACGGGCATAACGACAACGAGCACCGTTGGCGTGCGAACAGCGGCAGATTAGAGATCATTCAGTCCGATGGCGCGGTCCATAGCCGTTTCGTTTCCAGCTTCCATATGGGTGTGTCCCGCGGCCGGCGGATGGCGTCGAGCGGCAGGCTCGCCGGCTCTTGCAGTGATTGCCCTCGACCTTGACGGTACCGGCCCAACGGTCTTCCGCCGTTTTCGGTTGGTGTCCCAACGATAGCTTGAAAACATCAACGAAATGCCCAGAGTTGGTCAATTTGTCTCACACCAACGACATTTTGCCCTGTCTAGCTTGGGCGGTCTCCACAGGGCAGCGGGCAGGTGCGGTTATGTTCAATATCGTCAGGCGTCGGGATTTCATGCTCGGGCGGGACGTCCGCACCGAACAAGAGGCCGAGAAACTGATCGAAGAAACGTATGGAGCGGATCACATCGTGGTCAGGACTGAAGAACCGGAGTGGGCATCTGTCCTGACGACCAAGTCTACGGATTGAGCGCCCGCCAAGTCCAGGCAGGCCCGCCCGAGTAGGTGAGCACAATCTGATCGTTGTGTTCGAATCTCTCCGAGCGCGCCATTTCGATGCAGAACTGGGCACGCCAAAACCAGCCGTTTTGCGCTTGAGGCAGCGACGAGCGTGCGCAGGAGCACGCTTTTCGATCCCATGACGCGCAGTTCCTTCTGATCGACTTCGACCCGTTGGGCGAGCGCCCGGAGATGATCGCGGTGGTAGCCGCCGCCGTCGATCCGCACGCGCTTGCGCGCCGTCCTGGCAAACGCCTTCAAGATCGCGCTCGCTTAATTCAAAATTGGGTACTCGGGACGTTATCGGTTGACGCATGAAGTCTTAACAACCTACGCTGTCAACGACAAGCGTCATGAGCTTGTCCAATGCTGAAGGAAAATAGCGTCGTACAGGGTAGATCTTGGCTTACAGAATCCCCTACTCCGTCCGATTGATCGTATTAGCTTTCGCGGCGGCGCTTACGCCTTTCTTCGCGGGACCTGCAAAGGCATCTGACGCGGCTTTCTGTGTTCGGCCTGTAAACATCGTTACATCAGACGTCTCGGACATAGAGCGCAAGCTCAATTCGCGCGAGCCCCTTCCAAGGGCGCCGGACTACTTCGAACAATCAAAGGGAGCGCGATACCCACTAGCTTGGCACCATCATACGGTCGGAAGACCGGATGGGCTCAACGAGAACCGCAGACTTTTCTGGTCCTTCTCCGACAATTACGAGCTAGTCGGACCTCGCGACTTCTTTGGCGCATTCGGTCCAGTCACGGTTGATCGCCTTGGCAGAGCTTTTCTCTTGGGATCAGGCTACGAAAAGACCGATTCCGGCAAACTATTCTATCGGCAAGATCTACTCCAACAAGTCGATGGCGGAGCAATCGTCGAAGCCGATACCGATCTGCAGCAACAAATCCATGAACCTCGTCTCTTGGCCTGGAGCGACATTCTCGATGGTTTGATAATCTCGTCGATCAAATGGCGGAACGATCAAACGGCAGAGGAGCAAAAAAATCGTGCGAGGATTCTGGATCCAATGCTCGTTGACAAAGTCGTTGCCGCTAGGCCATCGCAGACTTGACAATTGGAAAGCATCGCGGGCCGCCGCATCATAGCGCCACGGCGAAGCAGTAGTGCCCATCTTCATCGGCCGCGGCGCGCCAAAAGCAATTGCAAGTTGGAGAGCGCGGAAAATTGAATCCATGGCTCAATCCGCCTGACACTACTCGAACTGAATGCCGATCACCTTTCCGCGCCGCCACACGACCTCACAGCGTCGACGCTTGCCGTCGCCCTTCGTGAACGCCAGTTCAAAGCGGTCTGCCACCCGCGACGGCATCGTCGATATGATCTTTGCCCCTTTGGCCGAGATATCCATCACCCGACATTCGTAGTCATCGAGACCCGGCTGGACGATCCACGCCGACAGATGGCGGACGCGCCGCACTGCTCTCTTGATCTGCTTTGAGGGCGGTCTCATTGCTGCGCTCAGCATAAATCATAACCTTGGTCCAAAAACAGTTAAGGCCATGCGGAGCTTTACCGCACGGCCTTACCCGGTAATATCCGTGTGCTCACGGGCTTATCGCAGGCCCAGGAACGAAAGAACCACGCCGATGACCACGACCAGTCCAACCAGATAGATAATGCCGTTCATAACCCATCCTCCAGATGTTGCGATGATATTAAATGCCCGGCGAAGGGCAAAGTTCCGCACTGATGAAGACATGGCAGCCGACGCGCGCTTGCCTTCACTCTGCGCAAGGCCAAAGCGGACAGTCACGTAGAGCATCAAAAAACGGTCGCGACAAAGTCGCATGACGATGTGCTACCGCCAGCCAAAAGCCGAAGGAGTTTGCCTTGTCCAACCCTCGCGACTTCCACGCGCCGCAATCGTCCTACACAAAGGAAGATCTGCTCAAATCCGGCGAAGGCGGCTATTTCGGCCCGGGCAATGCCCAACTGCCGGCGCCGCCCATGCTGATGATCGACCGTATCACCGAGATCAGCCTGAACGGCGGCGAATTCGGCAAGGGCCACGTCGTCGCCGAACTCGATATCGCGTCGGGCCTCTGGTTTTTTGACTGCAACTTTCTCGGCGACCCGGTGATGCCGGGATGTCTGGGTCTCGACGCCATGTGGCAAATCGTCGGCTATTGGCTTGGCTGGTCGGGCTCACCGGGCAAGGGCCGCGCGGTCGGCGTCGGCGAGGTCAAGTTTCGGGGCGACATCAAGCCGGACATCAAACGCGTGCGCTACGAGGTCAGCATGCGCCAGGTGAGGCGCGGCAAGCTCGCTGTTGGAATCGCCGACGGCAGCGTGTTCGCCGACGACGCTTGCGTATATCTCGCCAAGGATATGCGGGTCGGAATGATCGCGTCCACGGTCTGAGATGCGGAAGCCGTCGCGCGCCACGCCCCTCACAGACGAGCGCCGTCAGGACACAAGCGGCATGCCGATCAGGAACAAATCCAGATGATTGCAACCGCAATCGGGATACCCAAGCCAAGCGCGCCGAAAATCGCCGGGACGAATTCGGAAAGCAGGCTGACGTGGTGTCGTACGCCAGATGACGACATGACGCTACTCCTTGGAGCCCCACGAGCCGCAGCTCGCCCCCAAGATGAACAATCAATTGCGCCTTTGGGCTAATGCCCGTAGCGACTCTATAGAGGCCAATGCTGGGGCGTTATGGTTAACAAGTAGTTAACAGGCATAAAGAGAGGTCTGCAGGCCGCGCCTTGAAGACGCGCCGCCTGATTGTTAGTCGCGCGCTGGCGGTACACACGTCGTTTCCGCCAGAGTTCCGCAGGAGCGCCTCGCCGGCATCGTCGGCAGCTCCCCGTCCTGCCCCGGCCGCGCCCCAAGGAATGGCGCCTATTCGGCACCACCCTTTTCGGCGGCGCGCGCCGATCAGAACGAGCAGCCATACGCCGTAAGCGAGGCCTTCGTAGCATCCAGGGTCTGCTTGCAGGTCGCCTCCATGGTCGTCTTCGCCGACGGATTCTTGGCCAGGTCGATCCACGCCTTGCGCGTCTGGTCGATTTGCGTCTTGTACATCGCGCGCTGCGCCTCGGGGACCTTGGAGACGACGCAAGCATCATATTTGGTCAGGAAGTCGTCACAGGCGGCGATCCCCGTGCTCTGCGCGTGGGCCGTAGTGACGCCAGCGAGCAAGGCCAGGCCCGCCGTGAGTGACAGCACCTGCCGGCGGCTCGTGCGCGAACCTGCCACGGCCTTCGATGTTGCTTGACGCATGACTCTCATTCCTCTGTGACAACTGAACAATTCGGATCGGCAGCAAGCGCCCGGCGTCGCCGCAACTCCCGATCGACCCGCAAAGCGTCGCGCGCCGACGACCGTCGGCGTTGCGGACATTGAGCAGTTCAAACGTTGAGCAGTTCGAGGCGAGACCGGGCACCATCGTGCCGGCGACGAATAATTGTTCGGTCAATTTGGCGAGATTATGGGTGACGGCGTGGTGACATTGCGACATCCAATCGATGGCGACAGGCTGTCGCCATCATGCTGCCGTGCGATTCCGCTGCACCGAATGGCGACCGAGCGCCACGTCAGGCGCTGATCGCATCTCGCCCGGCCGCAGCGGCCATTAGCGGACTATCCGGCATTCGGTGGCAGGCGATGAAGGTCTCGACCTCGCTCTGCGGCATCGGCTTGGCAAAGAAATATCCCTGCATCGTCGAGCAACCGAGACGGCGGATGATCTCCACCTGCTCTGCCGTTTCCACACCTTCGACCACGCAATCGAATTTCAGGTTGCGGCACAGGTCGATCACCGTCTTGACGATGTTGCGGGCGTTCTCCTGCGTGGCGATGTTACGGATGAAGCCCCGGTCGATCTTGATCTTGTCGAGCGACAACTGATGGACATAGCTCAGGCTGGACTGCCCTGATCCGAAGTCGTCCAACGCCACCTTCAAGCCCATCGATCGCAGAATCCGCAGCGAATCCTGCACCCGCTCGTAGTCCTGCATCAACGCCGTCTCGGTAACCTCGATGATGATGCGGCGGGGATCGATGCCGCTGCCCTCGATGAGAGCCACGATCTGCAGGATGGTGACTTGCGAGATCAGGTCGCGCATCGACAGATTGAAGGACAGAAAGATATCCTCGGGCCAGGAGTGCGCCGCGGCCAGCGCCTTGCGCAACAGAACCTGCGTGATCGTCCCGATCAACTCGGTACGTTCCGCAACCGCGATGAAGACGTCGGGAGCGACATCGCCGAGCTCGGGACTATGCCATCGCGCGAGCGCCTCGAAGCCGACCAGCCGTGCAGTCGCGACATTGACGATCGGCTGAAAGTGCAGCGACAGCTCTGCGTCGAGATCGATGCTCCGCAAGGTGTGTTCGATGGTGCTGAGCTTGCGGATTTCGACTTCGTGCTCCCGGGAGAAGATCACAGGCCGGCCACGGTATCTCGCCTTGGCGTGGTAGAGCGCGTAGTCGGCGCGCTCGTAGAGCAGTTCCGCCGTCGTGCCGGCATCCGGCGCCAGCGCAAATCCGACCGAGCCGCCGATCTTCGCGACGATCCCGGCGACGGAAAACGGCGCGTCGAAAACGGCGCAGACTTTCGAGCCGACCGCGAGAACATCCCCGGGATTGAGGCCTGCATCGACGATGATTCCGAACTCGTCGCCGCCGAGACGCGCGATGAATTGCGTATCGCCGGAAAATGCCAGGAGGCGCTGACCGGTTTCCTGCAACACCCGATCGCCAACCCCATGTCCGTAAAGATCGTTGACCGCCTTGAAGCCGTCGAGATCGAGCACGCCGACGACGAATCTGCGGTTCACCGTTCTCGCCTGCTCTGCGAGGACCGACAGCCGGTGGAAAAACTGGCGCCGGTTGGGCAAATCGGTGAGGCTGTCGATATTCGCCAGACGAAAGTTTTCGTTGCTGAGACGTTTGGTCTCCACCTCGCCATTGATCATGGCGGCGAACTGCCTGGAGCAGATAATCAGGATGTAGATCATCGCGACCGTGACCAGGAACAGATTCAATCCGATGGCGACATGAACCACGTCGCCGCTCGCCAGCAGAAAGACCACGAAGGGTGCGATCACCGCGCCAGTCAGGGTCAGCGCCGCTGGGCGCACATGCATCAGGCAGAAGATGCAGCTCACCACCGTGATCCCGACGAAGAACAGGATGTGGCCGTGGCGGGAGGTGTCGCCATACGGAAACAGGCTCAGCGCCCACGCCAGGAATGCAAATCCCAGTACGCCGCCCAGCACCACCGTCGTCCGCAAGGTACGGGCCGCGGCCTTCGGTTCGACGATGCCGTCGCGGCGCCGCAGCCAGATCAGGCAACGGATCGCGCAAGCCCCAACCAGAACGCCGGGAAACACAATGGTCAGGCTCGGCGGTGCGATGCCCAGATGGGTAAACGCCAACGCAACCGAATTTACGCTCAGGATGAAATAGAGTAACGGCACCTGCCGAGAAAACGCCGCGAGCTGCGCCCCCATCAATTCTTGATTTTCGGCATCGATCCGAAATTGCTTCGCGATACTGTTCATGAGGCAGCCAAAAAGACCAAACCTCATTGATCGTGCCGCAAATACCTTAATATGCCCTGCCGGTTCCATGGCGCGGCCAGGCTGGTTAACGGCACGCTAATGCACCGTTTCTCCAGGGCCGCTTACGCGGCCGAGGTATCGATCGAGCGGCGTATCACCCGCCGCACTTCCGCATTGGACAGGAACAAATCGTGGTTGATGATGCCCCAACCGGCATCGGAGGCATCGATGACGCGCACGCCGAGCCGCTCGATGGCGGCCTTCTCGGCGGCGCCGACCCGTGTCATCCCGCCGGCTATTCGGCCCGACAGCGCCAACGCGCGGTCGTTTGTCGCGGTCACGACGGTGATCTTGCGGCCGACCGGACCGATGCGGATAACCGCCGACGAAAATACGTCCATGTCGATATCAGGCGAGGCGAACACCACGGCGCCGATCTTGTCCGCAATGCTGTCACCGGATCGCGCGTAGAGCTGGCGCAGGCTTTCGAGCGTCAGCATCGTGCCCATGCTGTGCGCAACGATATGAATGCGGCCGGCGCCCGGGCTCGTGGCAACGGAGTTAAGCACGCGCTCGAACTCATCGCGCGACCACATCGCGCTTTCGCGATCATAGGCGTAGTCGAACAGCCCAGCCTTCGACGGCCAGGAGAAGAACATCGTCTGGCCGCGGAATTTGATGCCGTCAGCGAGGTGCGCCGCATCGAGCGCCGCGCTCTCGAATGTCTGCTTGAAGCCATGCACGTAGATCAGCACGTCTGACCCGCCGCTGCCTTGCCCCAAGAGATCGCCGACCTCTGCCGATACCGGCTCGACCGCATCGAGACGCCAATCGCTCAGTCCGGCTGCGGCGAGAGAGAAACGGCTTTCGTCTGGCGCCACCAGCTTTGCCCGGGCGACGGTCATCCTTGTCGCGCGCTCCGGTCCGAACCAGGGTTTCGTCCGCCCACCGTTCACCGGCTTGCGCGTGGTCGCGACCAGCAACGTCGGCTCCACCGAGAGCGACGACGCGTCGTAACGCGCGCCCGTCGCAGCAATGCTCGCGCACCCGCCGAGCGCAAGCACGCTGGCAGACGACACAATCCCGCGCAGCAACGCGCGGCGGGACGCAACAGTCTCGTTTTGCAGCAGATGTCGGACCACGCACAGGACCTTCGGGAATACGGCCTCTTACGGAAGGCGCTCCCGCAGGTCTCCTGAACTAGGATGGCGAGAAAAGGGCGGGACGTCGGCAATCGATGGTTCCGGTTCCGTCGCGATTCCGTGATCCCGGGTTCGCCTCAACGAAACCATTTTTGCCCCGCCGCGAAGCGTTCCGGAAACAAACAGCCGCTACGGTCCAGTATTGGAACGAGCGGGGTTAGATCATGTTGGTATCAGTGCTTAACCTCATCTACCGCGAATTTCTCAAGCGTGCCCTTTCCGGCATCTCGACACAGGGAGGAAGGCTATGACCGAGATCCTGACAGCATTCCTCATCTTCGTCAGCATCGGCGTATTCCTGGCTCATGCATTTGACGCCTATCGCCTGCGCTAGGTTGCGCGCCACGCTACACGGACACAATTGCGCCGCGAGTTCCCTCGACGTTTAGGGTATCCTTGGCGGCCTCGTCCCTATCGTGCCCCATCCTTGCCGGCGATGAACACGTCGCGATCCGGGAACTTTCCAAACACTTCCGCCGGCTGGCTGAAATTCGTGGCCAGCACATCCTTGGGATTTGCCGCGATCCATTGCGACAGGTCGATGGTCTCGTAGACGCCGGCATTGAACCCGATCAGGATTCGCGCAGCTCCGCTGCCGACATTCTCGATCGAGTGGCCATAGCCCTGCGGGATGTAGCCGACATCGCCCTTCTGCAATCGCTCGATCCGGTAGCGGCCGTGTGATCCGAACAGGGTGACGCTCACCTCGCCCGCGACGACGTATTGCCACTCGTCGGCGTTCGGATGCCAGTGCAACGTCCGCAGCGCGCCGGGATCGAGATCCAGCACGACGCCCGTGATTGTCTTCGCAATCGGGAAGCGGCTTGAATCGACGCGCCACTCGCGACCGCCCCGATAGGTCGCGTGCGGCGGCTGCGCCAGTAGTCGGTATTTGTGGGTCTCCGGCGGCAGCTTCCAGCCCTGCAGCGGCACCGAGGGCTCCGCAGGCGGCGGTGCGCCGCGGGCGAAATACACTTCCTCTTTCGGGAAATTCGCGAACGCTGCTTCAGGCAGGCCGAAATTCTTCGCCAGTAGCGCCGGCGAAGCATGTCCGACCCAGTCGGTGATGCTAAAGGTGCCGAATTCGGAGAAGTAGCCGTTGTCGAAGATCAGGATGAAGTGACAGGGCTTGTCGCCGAGGCATTGCAGCATGTGGCCGTGGCCGCGCGGAAAGTACCAGACGTCGCCGGGATCGAAATCGTTGGTCTCGGCGAGGCCGCCTGGATCGACGACGGTGGTGCGGACGCGCCCTTCGAGAACGAACGCCCACTCGGCTGCGGTGGCGTGCCAGTGCAGCTCGCGCATCGCGCCGGGCTCAAGCCGCATCGAGACGCCGGCGATCCCCTTGGAAATCGGCAGCTGCGTAACCGTCGCCTCCTTGCCGTAACTGTTGCCGATGACCTTGCCCTCCGACTTCTCCAGCGCGAATTTGAAGGTCGGCAGATCCTTGCCTGCGAGCGTTGGGTCCGGAACGTTGTTCATGAAACTCGGATCGCCGCCGGCCGCCGGGAGAGCCGTAACCAGCGCTGCCAATGAGACGGTTCCTGCGGCGGCCAAAAAATCCCGGCGTTGCGGATCGGACATGATGCTCCTCCTCTGCGGGCCAGCGAATGCTCCGGCGCGGCCCACGCGAGCCCCGAAGGAGTGCCTAGCAGTCCACAAGTTGGCGTTGAGGTATGCCGATCACAAGCCGGAGGCGGCTTGGGGGTGCGGGCCGTCTAGCCAGGCCGGCTGACGCCCGGCCGGCCAGCGCAATTGAATGGCTATTAAATCAACAGGTTAGACAGACGCTTGAGGATGGTGCTAGAGAACTGAGGCGCGCGGCGGGATTTCGATTCCGAGGGTCGGGGGTTCTGGTCTCTCCAGGCGCGCTCGTTCGGCTTACGGCTATTCGGAAATTTCGACATGAGAAAGATCATCCTGACGCTGGCGGTTCTGTATCCGGCGGCGGCGCTGGCTCAGGGAACCGCCCCCGGCAACCCTCCGACCTTCGGCGGCAAACCGCTGGTTGTGGTTGGGTCAAAGAAAGCAGCCGCAGGCAACAATGAAAAAGAAAAACCCTTGTCGCCTGCCCAGAAGTTGCAGGCCTGCCAGGACATCGACGATGCGACCAAGGAACGGCTAAATTGCTACGACGCGGTTTATAAGCCGCAGCCCAAACCGAAGGCGCCGGCAGCGAAGGCCGTCAGCGACTGCCGCTTCCTCAAGGAGGAAGACGAGCGGCTGACCTGCTACAACGGTTTTGCGGATAAGATTCCAAAGCTGCCGCGCTGATTAGATCAGGCGGCGCATCCTACCAGGTGCTGTTCCAGTTCGAGCCGCCGAAAAAGCCGAAATGCGCCTGCTGCGCGACCTGCGTCGGCCGGGCGGGACGGTTCTTGGCGATCTTGCGCTTACGCTGAGCCTGAACCTCGGGCTTCTTCGCCTCTGCCGGGACTAATTGAGCATAAGTTTCCCGCACACGGGCTTGGACGGAGGCGTCGGCCAAGGGGGCGGCAGCAGGGACAACAGCTTGCGCCGTCACGGCCGGCGGCGGAACAATGGTCGGAAGGCTGGTGTCGTAGACCACCCGCTCAGGCGGCTTTTGGTCGGAACGAATGCGCACCACGGTCTTGTCGACCGAAGAGGCGGCTTGGCTGGCCACAATGGCCTGTTGCGGGACGAGGGCATCAACCGCCAACAGCAGCGCGAGCAGGACTCCGCCGACAAACAGGAAATAACGCGCTACGGGCATCGATTTCGCTCCCCCCGCGCGAGCAGCGCACGGTTCCATCGCCTAACGGGCGATACCCCAGTTAGTTCCTGACCTGCCGGCAAGGTTCAAGGGCGGCGATCACGTTTTCGGGGGCGGAACGCGCGTTTGATTGAGTAACGTTAAATTCGGCACGGTTAAATTCGGCTGGCCGTCACCACCGAACATCTCGCCTTATTTGCGTTGACGTTGACGAACCCGACCAGCATACCGGCGTAGCGCTTCCGGCTCTTCATGTTCACGGTGTCGGGAATGATACGCCTGCGGTCGGTCAGATGGCTGCCGTCCCGGCGGGCAAAGGTGCAGGCGATCTCGACATCCTTCACCGCGTAGTCATTGGCGTTGCGGAGCGTGAAGGTCACCAGCGCCTTCGAGCCGAGTCCGCCTCTGCGCCACGACTGCGAAATGATTTTCAGACCGTCGAGCGGCGACTTGGCAGACTCCACGGTCTCTGGCGGCGCAACCTCGGGAGGCGCGGCAACGGCCGCCGCCGGATCGGCGTCGGGGGAAACGGCTGCTGGCACCGGACCCGACAGGGTCGCCTGGACCGCGGCCGTGTCGTCCTTGCGGGATGTATCTTGCGTGACGCGGGTAAATCCAGGCGACGTCGCGGCGGAATGACCCTCGGCATCGCTGGCTTGCGGGAGCACCAACCATATGGCGCAGCCCGCGATGGCGATCACCGGCAGCGCGGCGAGCCGCGCTTCGGATTTTCCGACCGACCATCCGGCGATTCTCATAGCCGCGCCCTCATCCGGCGGCACCGGCGATTGCCATGCCGCTCACGAAAAAAGCCATACGGCGTTTCCCGTACGGCTTCTGTCACGACCGCCGCTGTACGGATCCCGCCGCTCATCGACAATCACGCAAGGCAGAAATGGTTTCATGCAACCTCGATAATATTGCGGCGGCGGCGCGACCGGGATGGAATTGCAGATGCGCGGCGGCTACATTGGCCGCGCCGCAACCGGCCTCGGGCGCCGCAACAACAATAATGGGGAGACCAAAATGCCGACCGTTATCTGGGACCATGTCCATTTGCGCAGTCCCGATCCCGAGGCGACAGCAGCCTGGCTGGAAAACATTCTGGGCGGCGAGATTATCCGCGGCCCGGGACGGATCGACGTCAAGCTCGGCGGCGCCAATATATTCATCGCGCCGGTAACCGCCGGCGACGGCGTCAACACCCCGCCGGTGACGCCCTATCAGGGTCTCGACCATTTCGGCCTGGCCGTGAAAGACATCGACGCGGTTGCCGCCGAGATCAAGGCCAAGGGCGTCGAGTTCACAAAGGAGCCGACCACCATCCGGCCCGGCGTGCGCATCTGCTTCATTCGTGGGCCGCAAGGCATTTCGATCGAGTTGCTCGAGCGCGACAAGAAATACGCCTGACTCCACTTTCGCGCGGAGTACGACGGTCGTCGGTCAAGGCCAGTGCTTGCGCGCTATGTCATGCTGCCCGGCATGAAGCAGCGGATATCGATGCGATCGAGCTTGTCCAAACTGCGGTAATAGACCGGCCAAACCATTGTCCGGCCGGCGCGGTTGGGCTCAGTGATCACTGCTTCGTCCGGAACGCGCCACCATTGCCCTTCAAGACGGACGCGATATTTGCCGTCTTTGGTCTCCCAATCCGCATCCGAAACCGCGCTGCCGTCAGCATCTGAGCAACATGGTCCCTTCTTGCTGCTGAGACTGTCGAACCACTGCTTCAGCGGAGAGTTGGCATAACGTCCGTCGGGATCGCGGGCCTCGCCGGGAACCGAGGCCAATGGCAACAGCAACACGCTGCTGAGCATCAGCAACTTTTTCCAGCGACCCGCGCGATGACGGCCCGAGATTTCACGGAAGGCATTCTCAATGTATGGGCGCGACACATGGCCGCCGGAATTTTTCCAGTTGGTCACCTGTTTCTCTTGCTCCTGCACCCGCCGGCCGGTGCCAAACCGAACCATGCATTTCACGGGCCAACTTGATTCGGTTCCAATCGCTTGTCATCCTCGTGTCACGCTGTAGTCGCGTGCTGTAAGTTTGCTTCCTGTACGGGAATTGGCAGTCAACCTGACGCGTTGACGGTGCATGCCACGCTTTGGCATAACTCCTTGACCGGCTTCCGTGGGCGCGGCGGTCGGCATCTGGGACCTCATGAAGAACGGGCTCTATTCGATCCACGTCACCCTGCTGGATGGGCGCACCGGCAAGGGCAGCGGCGTCATTCTGTTCCGGGACGGCCAGATTCTCGGCGGAGACGCCTATCTGTTTTATACCGGCAGCTACACCGTAAAGGGCGATACCTTCAAGGGCGAGGTCCTGGTTCAGCGCCATACCACCCCGCGTGACAACGACAATCCGCTGTTCGGCGGACCCGCTCCGGTTGGCATCGGCGTATCCGGAACCTTCACCGACACCCGCGGCAGCATGAATGGAACCGCACTGGTCGGCAAAGCGAGCCAGATCTTCGGCGCCACGCTGCACAAGCTGGCGGATATCAATTAGCGCGACAGTGACGTCATGCCGCAGAGCTCGCAAGC
>Ga0307500_10000035_pt1 | contig 39285 bp, 37 predicted proteins | sample 14_S_MG_FD_201362 | JGI IMG/M metagenome (GOLD analysis project Ga0307500, IMG submission 201362) | Soil microbial communities from Populus trichocarpa stands in riparian zone in the Pacific Northwest, United States - 14_S | ecosystem: Environmental > Terrestrial > Soil > Riparian zone > Trees... | reverse complement strand
GCTGCCCCGGGTGGGTCGCGCCGGCTGGGTGGCGACCGGGCCGGTTGCCAGCACGCTCGGGCCGCGGGTCGACCCGGCCCCGGTACCCGGCACCGAAGCCGGCCGCGAGACGGCCGTCCGCACCCTGCTGGACCGGCGGGCCCGCGCGCTGATCGCCCGGGACCGGGCCGGCTGGCTCGCCGGCATCGACCCGGCCGCGACGGCGTTCCGGGCCAAGCAGGCGGCGCTGTTCGACAACCTCAAGGCCGTGCCGCTGGCGTCCTGGCAGTACCTGCTGGACCCGGTCGTCAGCCGGCAGCTCACCCCGGCCGCCGGCCGCCGGTACGGCGCCGCGAACGTCTGGCTGCCGTCGGTCACCCTGCGGTACGGGCTCAAGGTGGTGGACCGGCAGCCGACCGACCGGCCGCAGGTGCTGACGTTCGTGCAGCGCGGCAGCCGCTGGTACCTCGCCGCCGACACCGACGCGGTGGCCGACGGCGGCCACACCTGGCGCGGCATGTGGGACTTCGGCCGGGTTCTGGCGCTGCGCGGGCGGTCCAGCCTGGTCCTGGCGCACCCGGCCAACGCGAGCCGGATGCCGGCGTTCGCGAACACGGTGGACGCGGCGGTGCCGCGGGTGACCGCGGTCTGGGGCCCGGCCTGGCCGCGCCAGCTCGCGGTGCTCATCCCGGACGGCAACCGGGAGCTGGCCGCGCTGGTCGGTGAGCAGTTCGCGCTGGCCAGGATCGCGGCGGTGTCCATCGCCGACTACGTCGACGCGACCACCGGCACGGCCCGCGGCCAGCGGGTGGTGCTCAACCCGGCGAACCTGGACCGGCTCGGCTCGCTCGGCCGCCGGATCGTGCTGCAGCACGAGATCACCCATGTCGCGTCCCGCGGGGTGACCGGCGCCGGCATGCCGACCTGGCTGGTCGAGGGCTTCGCCGACTTCGTCGGCTACCGGGACAGCGGGGTGACCGCCGGCGTGATCGGGCAGGACCTGAGCACGCTGCTGCGACGGCACGCCTGGCCCGGCAAGCTGCCGGCCGACCGGGACTTCCACGGCGACTCGCCGCGGCTGGCGGTCGCGTACGAGGAGGCCTGGACGGCCTGCCGGCTGATCGCCGGGCGGATCGGGCTGCCCGGGCTGGTCCGCTTCTATCGCACCGTCGGCACCACCGCGGGCCCCGGCCCGGCCGCGGTCGACTCGGCGCTGCGCCGCTACCTGCACCTGTCCACCGCACAGTTCGTGGCGCAGTGGAAGCGGTCGGTGCAGGCCGAGTTCTCGTGACCGGCCCGCCCCCGGCCGGCCCGAGCCCGGGCAGCCCGCCCCTGGCCAGCGGGGTCCGCACGCTGGTGGTGACCAACGACTTCCCGCCCCGGGCCGGCGGCATCCAGGCGTACGTGCACTCGTTGCTGGTCCGGCAGCCGGCCGGCTCCGTGGTGGTGTACGCGCCGGCCTGGCCCGGCGCGGCGGAGTTCGACGCGGCCCAGCCGTTCCCGGTGGTGCGGCACCCGACCAGCCTGATGCTGCCGGTGCCGACCGTGCTGCGCCGGGCCCGCGCGATCGCCCGGGCGGAGGGCTGCACGACCGTCTGGTTCGGCGCGGCCGCCCCGCTGGCGCTGCTGGCCAGCGGGCTGCGCTCGGCCGGGGTGGACCGGTTCGTCGCGTCCACGCACGGGCACGAGGTGGGCTGGGCCGCGCTGCCCGCCGCCCGGCAGTTGCTGGGCCGGGTCGGGTCCACCGTGGACGCCGTGACCTACCTGGGCGAGTACACCCGGTCCCGGCTGGCGCCGGCGCTGGGGCCGCACCCGCGGCTGGTGCAGCTGCCGCCGGGCGTGGACACCGAGGCGTTCGCGCCGACCGTGGACGGCGCCGAGGTGCGCCGCCGCTACGGCCTGGGCGCCCGGCCGACCGTGGTCTGCGTCTCCCGGCTGGTGCCGCGCAAGGGCCAGGACGCGCTGATCCGGGCCCTGCCGCTGATCCGCCGCCGGGTGCCCGGGGCCGCGCTGCTGATCGTCAGCGGCGGGCCGTACCTGGACAAGCTGCGCCGGCTCGCCGCCAGCTCCGGGGTCGGTGCGGACGTGGTGTTCACCGGCCCGGTGCGGTGGGCGGAGCTGCCGGCGCACTACGCGGCCGGCGACGTCTTCGCGATGCCGTGCCGTACCCGGCGCGGCGGGCTGGACGTGGAAGGGCTCGGCATCGTCTACCTGGAGGCGTCCGCGACCGGGCTGCCGGTGGTGGCCGGCCGGTCCGGCGGTGCCCCGGACGCGGTCCGCGACGGCGAGACCGGCCACGTGGTGGACGGCCGGTCGGTGCCGGCGATCGCGGACCGGGTGGCCGGCCTGCTGGCCGACCCGGACTCGGCCCGCGCCATGGGCGAGAAGGGCCGCGCCTGGGTGGAGCGGGCCTGGCGCTGGGACATCCTCGCCACCCGCCTCACCGCGCTGCTGCGCGGCTGACACCGGGCCCGCCAGTCAACCGGAAAGCTGTCGGTATCTGCCTCTATGGTGTGCGCCGTGACCGTTGACGACCCCAACCCGCGCCGGCCGATCCGGGAGAGCCGCACCCGGCGGGATTCCCGGGCCACCCGGGTCGACTGGGCCCGCCGCGGTCTGGCGATGGTGGCGGTGCTGGTCGCGATCGGCTTCATCGCGGCCGGGCACGCGCAGGTCTGCTCCGAGGCGGTGACCAGCGGCGGCTCGGTCGTGCGCACCTGCCGGGCGCCGCAGGCCAGCGACGGGCTGGTGCTCGGGTACGCCGTGTTCATCCTCCTGCTGCTGGCAGCCGACCTGGCCGAGCTGGGCGTGCCCGGGCTGTTCACCCTCCGCCGCAAGGTGGACGACCAGGAATCCCGGCTGGAGAACGAGGAGGACCGCCGCGAGCTGCTGGAGGGCCAGTTGGCGGTGGTCTCGGCCCGGCTCACCCAGGTGGCCACGGCCAGCGCGGTCGGCGTGGACGCGCTGAACATCTACGTCAGCGGCGACGACACCGCCGGCTTCGCCGCCGCGGACCGCCCGGTCACCGTGGTGCCGACCGGCCCGCCGCCCGGCCCGGCGGTGGTGGTAGACCGGGTCAGCCGGGCCCGGTACACCGCCGCCGACCTGTTCATCCGGCGGATGCGGGCCCACCCCGGTGGCGCCCTTGAAGACACCAGCCTGCACCTGTACCTGCCGGACGAGACCGGGCTGATGCTGGTGCCGGCGTTCGAGGCCGACCGCACCGGCCACGGCGGCACCGACTGGTGGCAGGTCGGGCAGGGCCTGGTCGGCCGGGCCTGGCGCGACACCGAGGGGCTGACCGCGCGCGGCGAGGAGATCCTGCAGGGCCTCACCGACCTGCCGCCGGCCCGCCAGCAGCGGTACGTCGACCTGGCCGTGGTGGCCGCGGTGCCGGTGCTGAACGCGGTCGGCCGGGCCATCGCGGTGCTGTCCGCCTCGGCGACCGACCCGGCCAGCCGGCTGGACCGGCCGGAGGGCATCGAGGCGCTGGTCACCCACGCGGACGCGATCGCCCGCCTGCTGGTCGATCTGCTCGGCTGGGAGAGCGACTCTCAGTAAGCAATGTCACGCCCAGTTGTATCGACAGCCGTCGAATATCCCCGGCAGAATGGCGGGGTGCAGCGAATCAAGCTCACGCCGGAGTTCCGGGACCGGGCGTGGCAGGACTTCTACCTGAAGAACCGCCGCGTGCTGACCCTGACCGAGGGCCAGCGGCGGTACATCTCCCGGGTCACCCAGCGCCGGCAGGAGCCCCGCACGCGCCCGGTGTAGTTCCGCCTGCTTCGCCGTCGGACACCGGGCGCGATGCCAGCCCGGGGGGCCGAGCCCCCCGGAGCCCCCACGGACCTCCGGCTCACCCTGCTCGCGCGGAGCGCTCGCCGGGTCGGCCGTCATGTTGGCCGCGGGGCCGAGCCCCCGCGAACCCCACGGTGCGGCGGCCGCCGGTTCGCGTGGTGCGGCGCCCGCCCTCGCCGGGTAGCCGCGCTCAGGCGTAGATTGCGGCGACCTCGTCGGCGTATTCCTTGCTGACGATGGAGCGCTTCAGCTTGAGCGTGGGGGTGAGCTCGCCGCCCTCCTCGGTGAAGTCCTTCGGCAGGATCCGGAACTTGCGGATCGCCTCGGCCCGGGACACCGCCTGGTTCGCCTCGTCGACCGCCAGCTGCACCTCGGCCCGCAGGTCGGCGTCGTCCCGCAGGTCACCGACGGTCGCGTCGGCGGCCTTGCCGTGCGCCTGCTTCCAGGCCGGGAACGCTTCCGGGTCGATCGTCACCAGGCAGCCGATGAACGGCTGCTGATCGCCGACCACCATGCACTGGCTGATCAGCGGGTGCGCGCGCAGCCGGTCCTCCAGCACGGCCGGCGCGACGTTCTTACCGGCGGCGGTGACGATCAGCTCCTTCTTCCGGCCGGTGATCTTGAGGAAGCCGTCCGAGTCGATCTCGCCGATGTCGCCGGTGTGGAACCAGCCGCCGTCCAGCGCCTCCGTGCTGGCGGTCTCGTTGTGCCAGTAGCCACGGAACACGTTGTCGCCGCGGAGCAGGATCTCGCCGTCGTCCGCGATCCGCACCGACACGCCCGGCAGCGGCCGGCCCACCGTGCCGACCTTCAGCGCACCCTCCAGGTTCAGGCAGGCGCCGGCGGTGGTCTCGGTCAGCCCGTACCCCTCGTAGACGGTGATGCCCACGCCGCGGAAGAAGTGGCCGAGCCGGGCGCCGAGCGGGGCCCCGCCGGAGATCGCGGACCGGCACTGGCCGCCGAGCGCGGCCCGCAGCTTCCCGTACACCAGCCGCTCGAAGACCGCGTGCCTGGCCTTCAGCGTGACCGGCACCCGGCCGCGGTCCAGCGCCTCGCTGTACGCCACCGCGGTCAGTTCGGCCGCGTCGAAGATCTTGCCGTGGCCTTCCGCGTGCGCCTTCAGCTTGGCCCCGTTGTAGACCTTCTCGAACACCCGCGGCACCGACAGCAGGAACGTCGGCCGGAACACGGCGAGATCCGGCAGCAGGTTCTTCACATCGGCGGTGTGCCCGAGCCGGGTGCCGTGCAGCATCGCACCGCACTGCACGACCCGGCCGAAAACGTGCGCCAGCGGCAGGAACAGCAGCGTCGCGCCGGCCTCGTTGAACATCGCGCGCAGGCCGTCCGCCGAGGTCATCGTGTCGAACAGCAGGTTGCGGTGGGTCAGCTCGCAGCCCTTGGGCCGGCCGGTGGTGCCGCTGGTGTAGATGATCGTGGCCAGGTCGTCGGCGGTGACGGCGGCCCGGCGCCGGTCGACCTCCTCGTCGTCCAGGTCGCGGCCGAGGCCGGTCAGCGTGCCGACCGCGTCCGACTCGATCCGCCAGACCTTGCGCAGCCCGGGGAGATCCGGCCGGACCGAGTCGACCACCGCCTCGTGCTCGGCGGTCTCCACCACCGCGGCCACCGCGCCGGAGTCGCTCAGGATCCACTGCACCTGCTCGGCGCTGGACGTCTCGTAGATCGGCACCCCGACCCCGCCGGCTGACCAGATCGCGTAGTCGAAGAGCGTCCACTCGTACCGGGTCTTGGACATCAGGGCGACCCGGTCGCCGGACCGGACGCCGGCCTGGATCAGCCCGCGGGCCACCGCGCGTACCTCGGTCGCGAACTGCGCGGCGGTCACGTCCTGCCAGCCGCCGGCGGCCGGTCGGCTGAAGCTGACCTGGTCGGGCTTGTCGCGGGCATGGTCGTACACGGCATCGCTGGCTGTCGCATTGTCCGGAACAGTGATCGTCGCGGGAACGGTGAACTCGCGCACAGGAGCCTCCTCGCGCCGGCCAGGCAATGTGACCCCGCCGCGTGTCACGCGTCGGTTACTTCAAAGTAGCGTGCCGCCGCCCGGCGTGGGAGCCCCGATGTCGATCACGTTGCCAGCGGCCCGGCCCCGCGGTCGAAATGCCCGGCGGGTGGAGGACACTCGCTGACCGTGCCCCGGTTCGATCTGGTCGACGAAACCTTTGTGGTGGCCGCGCCGGCCGCCGTGGCCGCCGCCGTCGGTGACCCGGACCGCTGGCGCCGCTGGTGGCCGGACCTGCGCCTGTCGATCTTCCAGGACCGCGCCGAGCACGGCATCCGGTGGAACCTCGGCGGTGCGCTGGCCGGCAGCATGGAGGTCTGGTTGGAGCCGTTCGGCGACGGCGTGATCGTGCACTACTACCTCCGCGCCGACCCGCCGCCGGGCCGCACCTTCTCGGCCGGCACGGTCCGGCGCGAGCGGCGCCGCCGGGCGCTGCGCGCCAAGCAGGTCTTCTGGTCGCTCAAGGACGAGTTGGAGGCCGGCCGCCCGGCCGGCGAGCCGAACCCGGGCGAACGGGCGGATTCGGCCGACTCGGCGGATTCGGGAAACTGCTCTCAACCTCGGGTGGCGCCCTCCCGTTGAGAAGGTGTCGGGAGCCGCATGGAGGTGAGATGGACGCAGCCGGAGAGCGTGCGTTCGGAGAGTTCGTGCAGGACAAGTCGATGGGGTTGTACCGCACCGCGTACCTGATCGCGGGGGACGCCCATCATGCCGAGGATTTACTGCAGTCCGCGCTGGAGAAAGCCTGCCGGCGCTGGAAGCGGATCGGCGCGATGGAGCATCCCGAGGCGTACGTGCGGCGGATCATCGTCAACCTGGCCACGGACCGGTGGCGCGGTCGGCGCTACGTGACCGAGTTGCCGCTGGACGAGGAGGTGGTGGCGGGCTCCGCGGAGCCCGACCCCACCACGCTGGTTGACCTGCGCTACGGACTCGCCGCCGCGTTGCGCCGCCTTCCGGTGGCCATGCGGACCGTGCTCGTACTGCGGTACTGGGAGGGCTTGCCCGAGGCGGAAGTGGCCGCCGAGCTCGGTTGCTCGGTCGGCTCGGTGAAGAGCCAGGCATCCCGCGGGCTGGTCCGGTTGCGCGGGCTGGTCAGCCCGTGGGCCGGCCTGCCGCGGCCGGCTCCATCCGCCGCCCCGTCCCCTGGCCGCCGCAAGCGGCTGTCGACCATGGAGAACCGATGATCGAGGACCCGTTGATCGAGGACCTGGAACGTGAACTCGTCCAGGCGATGGCGGCGGACGTCGCCGACCTGCCCGCCCCCAACCTCAACCTGCACCGGATGCACCGGATGCACCTGCAGCACCGGCCGGCCCGGCGGCTGCTCGTCCCCGGCATAGCCGTGGGGGTCGCGGTGGCCGTCGCCGCCCCGGTGGCAGCCGCCCGCACCGGCGCGTTCCACAGCAGGCCGGTCGCCAACCCGGCCGGCACCGGGTCCGGCCAGCCCGGCACACCGGGGCTGGGCACGCCGGCCAGCGTGCTGCCGTCGCTGTCCGGGCTGCCACCGGCGCCGTCGCTGCCGGGCGGGCCGGTGCCGCTGCCGACCATCGCGCCATCCGGCTCCGGGGCGCCGGACCTGCCGGACACCTGCACGGCGCTGCGCCGGGCGCTCACCGCGGACGAGTACGCCGCGGCCGTCCGCCGGGTGCGGGCGGTCTTCGCCGACCTGGCCCGGACCGAACTCGGCACCGGGCCGCGCCGGGCGCTGGCGGCACTGTCCGCGGCGGATCTGCAACGGCTGCTGCCACCGGCCGGCGGACTCGTCACGTACTACGACTGCGCGCCGGGTCGGGTGCTCGACGCCGACCAGCGGGCCGCCGCGATCGCCGAGGTGCGCCGGGCGGTCACCGACGCGCAGGCGCTGCTGCTGGCCGCGAAGACCGGCATCGAGCGTGCGCTGGGTGCCGGCAAGGTGCCCAACTGGCTCGGTGACCTGGCCATCCACGTGGTCAGCCGGAACGCGGCCACGATGGTGCTGCGGATCGACCTGGGGACGCCGCTGCCGCAGTGGCCGGCCAGCGGGTCGATCACGGTCACCTTCCGGCTGGCCGACCACACGGTGGTCAACATCCGACCGACCGACCTCAAGCTGCCGCCGCACCTGCCGGTGCCGCAGCTCCCGATCCCGCTGCCGACCGTGCCCATCCCGGTGCCCCTGCCCTCCCTGGCACCCGGGCTGGGACTCCCGACCGGCGGACGGTAGCGGACGGGACGGAGCGGCCGGCGGGCCCTGGTGGACAGGCCCGCCGGCCGCTCCGCCCGTTCCCGAGCTCGGACCCGTCCGGGCCGGGCGGGCGCTGGCGGTGCCGGCCGGCCGTGGCGGTGTCGGCCGGCACCGCTGGTGCCGGTCCGGCGGCAGGCCGGCGATCGGCGGTTGCCGGCCGGCGCGAACCCGTAGGCTCGGGGCGTGCGCGTCCATGTCGTCTCCGACGTCCACGGTCATGCCGAGGCGCTGGCCCGGGCCGGAGACGGCGCGGACGCGCTCGTCTGCCTCGGCGACCTGCTGCTGTTCATCGACTACGCCGACCCCACCGGGGGCATCCTCGGCGACCTGTTCGGCCCGGACGCGGTCCGCCGGTACGTGACGCTGCGCACCGCGAAGCAGTACGACGCGGCCCGCGAGTACACCCGCGAGCTGTGGGCGACGGTCGGCCCGGACCGCGACACGATCGTGCTGGCGGCGGTGCGCCGGCAGTACACCGAGATGTTCGCCGCGTTCCCCACGCCGACCTACGTGACCTACGGCAACGTGGACATGCCCAACCTCTGGCCGGAGTTCGCCCGGGACGGCGTGCACGTGCTGGACGGCGCCAGCACGACGCTGGACGGCTGGTCGTTCGGCTTCGTCGGCGGCGGGCTCAAGTCGCCGATGCGCACCCCGTACGAGCGGACCGAGGAGGAGTTCGCCGCGAAGCTGGCCGAGGTCGGCGCGGTGGACGTGCTCTGCACGCACATCCCGCCGGCGGTGCCGGAGTTGACGTACGACGTGGTGGCGCGCCGGTTCGAGCGCGGCTCGGCGGCGCTGCTGGACGTGATCCGAGCCACCCGGCCGCGCTACGTCCTCTTCGGACACGTGCACCAGCCGCTGCAGCGGCGGTTGCGCATCGGCCGTACCGAATGCATCAACGTGGGGCATTTCCGTGGCCTGGGTCGCCCGTTCGTGCTCCGCTGGTAGCAGTCGCGGCGGTACGGCCCGGATCGTCCGGGACCGCCCGTGGTGTCCGCCCCGGTGGCCGACCGGCGGCGTTCTCGCCCGGACGGCCGGACCGGGCCACCTGGCCGAGCCGGTAACCTTCGGGGCATGGCCGACCAGTCCACCCAGTCGATCGTGATCGACGCCCCGCCGGTGAAGATCATGGACGTGATCGCGGACTTCGAGGCATATCCGCAATGGGCCGGCTCGGTGAAGACCTGCGAGGTGCTCGCGGTCGGTGACGGCCAGCGCGCGCACCAGGTGCACTTCGTCATCGACGCCGGCGTGGTCAAGGACGACTACGTGCTCGAGTACGACTGGTCCGGGGAGAGCCGGGTCGACTGGCACCTGATCCGCGGGCAGATGCAGAAGAGCCAGCGCGGCTCGTACGTGCTCGACCCGCAGCCCGGTGGATCGACCCGGGTCACGTACAACCTGGCGGTCGACCTGTCGATCCCGATGCTCGGCATGTTCAAGCGGAAGGCCGAGAAAGTGATCATGGATACCGCACTCAAGGAGTTGAAGAAGCGGGTCGAGGGTTGAGGTAGCTTTGGCGCAGTTCCTGCTGTTCACCGGCAAGGGCGGGGTCGGCACGACCACCGTCGCCGCGGCGACCGCCGCGCTGCTGGCCCGGCGCGGTCAGAAGACCCTGCTGCTGTCCACCGAGCCGACCCGGTCGCTGGGCGACACCCTGGGCGAGCCGCTCGGCCCCCAGGCGCGCGAGATCGACGGCGGCCTGGCCGCGCTGAGCATCGACCCGCAGCGCCGGCTGCAGGCCAGCTGGCAGACCGTGCTCGACTATCTCGGTGGCCCCGGGCCGGCCGCGGTCTCCTCGGTGGCGACCGAGGAGACCACCGTGCTGCCCGGCGCCGCCGACGTGCTGGCGCTGCTGGAACTGCGCGACCTGACCGCCGGCGGCAAGTGGGACACGGTCGTGGTGGACGGCCCGTCGGCCGCCGCGACGGTCGCGCTGCTGGCGCTGCCGGAGACGCTGACCTGGTACGTGCGCCGGGCGTTCCCGATCGAGCGGCGGATCGCCCGGGCCATGCGGCCGGGCGGCGGCGCCGGCGGCCCGGCGGACCGCCTGCTGGACGCGGCCACCCGGCTGGCCGCCGAGCTGGCGGAGATCCGCACGGTGCTGGCCGACCCGTCCCGGACCCAGCTGCGGCTGGTGCTCACCCCCGAGGCGACCGTCCTGGCCGACGCCCGGCGGACGGTCACCGCGCTGGCCACGCACGGCCACCGGGTAGGCGGGATCGTGGCGAACAAGGTGATCCCGGCGCCCACCGGGCCGGCGCCGGATCCCTGGCGGGCCGGCTGGGCGGCCAGCCAGCGACGGCAGCTGGCCGAGCTGGCCGGCAGCTTCCCCGGCGTACCCGTGCGGCCGGCCAGCTACCGCCCGGCCGAGCCGGTCGGCCTGCGCGCGCTGCACGACCTGGCCCGCGAGGTGTACGGCACGGACGACCCGGCCACCGGCCCGCCGCCGGAGCCGGCCAGCACGATCGACCGGGACGGTGCCGAGTACCTGCTCCGGCTGCCGCTCCCGTTCGCCGACCGGTCGGACGTGGACCTGGCCCGGTCCGGCGACGAGCTGGTGCTGACCGTGGCCGGTGCGCGCCGGCTGCTCACCCTGCCCAGCGGCCTGCGCCGCTGCATCACCGTCGGCGCCGTACTGCGGGACGGCACGCTCACCGTCCGGTTCCGCCCGGACCCCGCCCAGTGGCCCCGATGACCGACCCTGCCGACCCGCCGGTCCCGGACCCGGTCCCGGAGCTGGACCCGGCTCCCGACCTGGTCCCGGCTCCGGACCCGGTCTCGGATCTGGACCCGGCTCCTGACCTGGACCCGGCTCCGGACCCGGTCTCGGATCTGGACCCGGCTCCTGACCTGGACCCAGCTCCCGAGCCCGTCTCGGATCTGGACCCGGCTCCCGACACGGACCCGGTTTCCGACCCGGGCCCTGGTTCCGGCCTGGGTTCCGGGGTCGGGTCGGATGAGCCCGCCGAGCCGGCCGGGGCCGAGCTGGGCGAAGCTGGCGGGGCCGGGGCGGTGGCGACCGGTGCGGGTGGGGTGGTGGCAGCGGCGGAGCCGGCCCGGCGCGGGCGGTGGCCGGAGCCCGGGCCGGTGGCCGACGAGGCGGCCCGACTGGCCGAGGTGGCCAGTGACTGGGCCCGCCGGGCGGTGCCGGAGCTGGCCGCGGTGCTGCGCGGCGACCGGCCGGAGGTGACCGGGAAGCTGATCGAGGCCGGCAATGCGGTCGCGGCCGCGGCCCGGGCCGTGCTGGACACGCTGGTCCGGCCGCCGCCCGCGCACCCGGTGGCCGACCAGCCGGCCGAGCAACCGCCACCACCCGGACCCCGGGTCGAGCCGATCGACGTGGAGTAGACCGCAGACATGGCGCTTGCGATCGGTGTCGACATCGGCGGCACCAAGGTGGCGGCCGGCGTGGTGGACGAGAACGGCGGCGTGCTGGCGCTGGTCCGCCGGCCCACGCCGAGCGAGGACGTGGCCGAGACCGAGGCGGCCATCGCGGCCGTGGTGGCCGAGCTGACCGCGCGGTACGAGGTCGTCGCGGTCGGCATCGGCGCGGCCGGCTGGATCGGGAACGACCGCGCCACGGTGCTGTTCTCGCCGCACCTGGCCTGGCGCAACGAGCCGCTGCGGGACGCCCTGGCCGGCCGCATCGGCCTGCCGGTGACGGTCGAGAACGACGCGAACGCGGCCGCCTGGGCGGAGTACCGGTACGGCTCGGCGCGCGGCGAGCGGGTCGTGGTCTGCGTGACGCTCGGCACCGGGATCGGCGGCGGGCTGGTCGTCTCCGGCATCCTCTACCGCGGCGCGCACGGGGTGGCCTGCGAGTGGGGGCACATGTCGGTGGTGCCGGACGGCCGGCGCTGTGCCTGCGGCAACCGGGGCTGCTGGGAGATGTACGCCAGCGGCAGCGCGCTCGCCCGGGACGCCCGCGAGCTGGCCGAGGTCTCCCCGGTCGCCGCGCACCGGCTGCTGCAGCTGGTGGACGGCGACCCGACCGCGCTGACCGGGCTGGACGTGACGATCGCGGCCCGCGAGGGCGACCCGGCCGCGGTGGAGATCTTTACCGCGATGGGCCGCTGGCTCGGCCGCGGCATCGCCGACCTGGCCGCGATCATCGACCCGAGCGTGGTGGTGGTCGGTGGGGGAGTGTCCGAGGCCGGCGACCTGCTGCTGGGGCCGGCCCGGGACGCGTTCGCGGCCAGCCTGACCGGCCGCGGGTTCCGACCCACGTCGCCGATCCGGCTCGCCGCGCTCGGCCCGGACGCCGGCCTGGTCGGCGCCGCCGACCTCGCCCGCCGCCGCGTCTGACCCGCCCACGGCCGGTTCTGGTCCGGCCGGGCCGGGTCAGCCGTGCGGGTCTCGCCCGCCGCCGGGTCTGACCCCCGACGGCCGGTTCTGGTCCGGCCGGGCCGGGTCAGCCGTGCGGGTCTCGCCCGCCGCCGGGTCTGACCCCCGACGGCCGGTTCTGGTCCGGCCGGGCTGGGTCAGCCCTGCGGGTGGCGCCCGCCGGGTCTGACCCCCGATGGCCGGTTCTGGCCCTGGTCGGGCCGTGTTGGGCTGCCGGTCTGGCCCCACCGCCGGGTCTGACCCCTCGTATTCAGACCCGGCGGTGGGAAATTCCGGATACCCAATTGCCGGGCTGGCGAATCTGCCGCCGGCCGGCCCGGGGTCAGCGGCTGAGCAGGGTCAGCTCGAACGAGTAGACCGAGGCGCGGTAGAGGTGGCGGGCGCACTCGACGATCCGGCCGGTGTCGTCGTAGGTCGTGCGGGTCATCGTCAGCACCGGGGCGCTGCGCCGCTCGGCCAGCTGCTTGGCCTCGGCGGCGGTGGCGGCCCGGGCGCCGATCGTCTGGGACGCGATCCGCAGGTGCACCCCGGACTCGCGCAGCAGCTGGTACAACCCGTGCTGCTCCAGCTCCTCGGTGGTGAGCCGGACCAGGCCGGTCGGCAGGTAGTTGCGCATCAGCGCCAGCGGCTCGTCCTGGGCGTAGCGCAGCCGTTCCAGAGTGAGCACCGGGGTGCCGTCGGCCACGCCGAGGGTGACCGCGACCGTGGTCGGCGCCGGCTGGACGCCGAGCGCCAGTACGTCCGTGCGTGGCCGCTGCTTGGACGCGACCAGGTCGTCGTACAGGCTGGTCAGCTCGATCGAGCGGCGCACCTTGGCGTGCACCACCTGAGTGCCGACGCCGCGCTTGCGGACCAGCAGGCCCTGCTCGACCAGGTGCTGGATGGCCCGGCGCACGGTGGGGCGGGACAGCCCGAGCCGCTCGGCCAGCTCCACCTCATTGTCCAATTTGGACCCGGGGACCAGCCGACCGTCCTCGATCGCGCGCTCGAGCTGCTGCGCCACCTGGTAATAGAGGGGAACAGGGCTGGCCCGGTCAACGGGGATCTTCAGCGACATGCCGTGCACGGGCCACCCTTCGCGAGCTACCGGCCGAGGCGCGCCCAGTATCTCATGCGATGACATGCGGAACCAGAGTAAGTCAGTTTGTTAAGACAAACTGTTGACAGCGACATGTCCCGAGCGTTAAGTATCGGGCCTGCCCCGGGCGCGGCCGGGGCAGGTGGTCGGAGCGGAGGCGCGCCAGCATGCGGATCGGTCTTCTCGGTGCCGGCCGGATCGGCGGGTTGCACCCCACCACGCCGCCGCACCCGCCGGACGTGACCGACCTGGTCGCCGGCGACGCCGACCCGCCGGGCCGGGCCGGGCTGATGGCTGGGATGCGCTGATGGAGCTGGCGCGGGTGGCCGGCGCCCCGATCTCGTGGGGGGTCTGCGAGGTGCCGGGCTGGGGTTACCAGCTCGAGCCGGAGCGGGTGCTGGCCGAGCTGATCGAGGTGGGCCTGACCGCGACCGAGTTCGGGCCGGCCGGCTTCCTGCCCAAGGACCCGCTGGAGCGGGCGGCGTTGCTGGCCGGCGCGGGGTTGCGCCCGGTCGGCGGTTTCGTCCCGGTCGTGCTGCACGACCCCGGTGCCGACCCGCTGGCCGCGCTCGCCCCGGTCCTGGCCGACTTCGTCGCAGCCGGCGCCGGCGTGCTGGTGCTGGCCGCGGACACCGGGGCGGTCGGCTACGACCAGCGCGCCGAGCTGGACGCCGCTGCCTGGAACCGACTGCTGTCCACAGTGGACAGAATTGCCGCGGTGGCCGCCGACAGCGGCCTGCTCGCCGTGCTGCACCCGCACGTCGGCACCGTGGTCGAGCGTGCGCCGGAGGTGCGCCGGGTGCTGGACGGCTGCGGCGTCCAGCTCTGCCTGGACACCGGCCACCTGCTGGCCGGCGGCACCGACCCGGCCGCGCTGGCGGCGACCGCCGCCGATCGGATCGGGCACGTGCACCTGAAGGACGTGGACGCGGCCCGGGCCGCCCGGGTCGGCGCCGGCACGGCCACGTACACCGCGATGGTGGCCGACGGGATGTACCGGCCGCTGGGTCAGGGCGACGCCGGCATCGCCACCGTGGTGTCCACTCTGGAGCGAGCCGGGTACGGAGGCTGGTACGTGCTGGAGCAGGATGTGGTGCTGGCCGGCCCGCCGCCGCCCGGGGCCGGCCCGGTCACCGCCGTCCGGTCCAGTGTGGACTTCCTGCTCGACCTGACCACCGGGCCGGGCCCGAATGGCTGACCGGTTCGACCTGATCGCGCTCGGCCGGACCGGCGTCGACCTCTACCCCGAGCAGATCGGGGTGCCGCTGCCGGCGGTGCGGACGTTCGCCAAGTTCCTCGGCGGCAGCGCCACCAACGTCGCCGTCGCCGCGGCCCGCTACGGCCGGCGGACCGCGATCGTGACCCGCACCGGCGCCGACCCGTTCGGCGAGTACGTCCACCAGGCGCTGCGTGAGTTCACTGTGGACGATCGCTGGGTGACCCCGGTGCCGGACTACCCGACGCCGGTGACGTTCTGCGAGGTGTTCCCGCCGGACCACTTCCCGATCTGGTTCTACCGCTGGCCGAAGGCACCCGACCTGGAGATCCGAACCGAGGAGCTGGACCTGGACGCCATCCGAGCCGCCCACGTGGTCTGGACCACTGGCACCGGCCTGTCCGCCGAGCCGAGCCGGTCGGCCACCCTGGCCGCGCTGGCCGCTCGCGGCCGCACCGGCCATACCGTGCACGACCTGGACCACCGGCCGGTGTTCTGGTCCGCGCCGGCCGAGGCCACCCGGTGGGCCCGGGCGGCGCTGGCGCACGCCACCGTGGCCGTCGGCAACGCCGAGGAGGTCGAGGTCGCCGTCGGCACCCGCGACCCGGACGCCGCCGCCGACGCGCTGCTGGAGCTCGGCGTCTCGCTGGCGGTGGTGAAGCAGGGCCCGCGCGGCGTGCTCGGCCGGACCGCGTCCGAGTCGGTGGTGCTGCCGCCCGTTCCGGTCGACGTGGTGAACGGGCTGGGCGCCGGCGACGCGTTCGGCGGCGCGCTCTGCCACGGTCTGCTCGCCGGCTGGCCGCTGGAACGCGTCCTGCGGTTCGCCAACGCCGCCGGCGCGATCGTGGCCGGCCGGCTGGCCTGCTCCGCCGCGATGCCGTACGAGTCCGAAGTGGACGCCGTGCTGGCGGGCACCCCGGCGACCACCGTGGCCGGCACCGTGCCGGCCGGGACGAGCGAACCGGAGCGGGCCCGATGACTGACTGGCTGAGCCCGCTGGTGGAGACCCGGGCCCGCCGCCCGGAGGCGGTGGCCGAGCGGGCGCAGGCCCGGCGGCGCCGCCCGCTGCTGGACGAGTCCGGCCAGCTGCTGATCGTCGCCGCCGACCACGGGGCGCGGGCGGCGCTCGGCAGCGGGGCCGAGCCGATGGCGATGGCCAGCCGGGTGGAGCTGGTCGACCGGCTGCTGGTGGCGCTTTCCCGCCCCGGGGTGGACGGCGTGCTCGGCACCCCGGACGTGCTGGAGGACCTGCTGCTGCTCGGCGCGCTGGACGGCAAGGTGGTGCTCGGCTCGATGAACCGGGGCGGGCTGGCCGGCGCGGACTTCGAGCTGGACGACCGGTTCACCGGCTACGACGCCGAGGCGCTGGCCGGGATGCGCTTCGACGGCGGCAAGATGCTGCTGCGGATCGACGTGACCGACCCGGGTTCGCTGGCCACGCTGGAATCCTCCGCGCACGCGATCACCGGGCTGGCCCGGCACCGGCTGATGGCGCTGGTGGAGCCGTTCTGGTCGCGCCGGCAGTCCGGCCGGGTCAGCCATGACCTGAGCCCGGACGCCGTGATCCGGGCTCTGGCGGTGGCTTCCGGGCTCGGCGTCACCTCGGCGTACACGTGGCTGAAGGTGCCGGTGGTGAACGAGATGGAGCGGGTGATGGCCGCGTCCACGCTGCCGGCGTTGCTGCTCGGCGGCGAGGCCGTGGCCGACCGGGATGCCACCTACCGCAGCTGGCAGCAGGCGCTCGCGCTGCCCACCGTGCGCGGCCTGGTGGTCGGCCGGAACCTGCTCTACCCGCCGGACGACGACGTGGCGGCCGCGGTGGACGCCGCCGCCGCGCTGCTCGGCCGCACCCCGGCCGCCCCGGCCGCCGCGACACCCGCTCGGGCACCGGCCGCGGGGCCGGCCGGCGCACCGGCCGCCGAGGTGCCGGCATGAGCGGCCTGCACCGGCCGGCACGGTCCACAGTGGACGGTCCGTTCACCACGGTGGTGACGCCGGAGTCGGCCGGCTGGCGGTACAGCGGGCTGCGGGTGCTGGAACTCGCGCCGGGCGGCGCGCACACGTTCCACACCGGGCCGGACGAGGCGCTGGTGCTGCCGCTGGCCGGCGGCTGCGAGGTGCGCTGCGGGGCGGACCGGTTCGATCTGGCCGGCCGCACCGGCGTCTTCGACCGGGTCACCGACTTCGCCTACCTGCCGCTGGGTACGGACGCGACGATCACCGCGCCGGCAGGTGGTCGGTTCGCGCTGCCGGCCGCCCGGGCGAGCCGTCGGCTGCCGGCCCGGTACGGCCGGGCCGAGGATGTACCGGCGGAGACCCGCGGCGCCGGCCAGGCCACCCGGCAGGTGAACAACTTCTGCGCGCCGGGGACGTTCGAGACCGACCGGCTGTGCGCGGTCGAGGTGCTCACCCCGGCCGGCAACTGGTCCTCGTACCCACCGCACAAGCATGACGAGGCCGGGCCCGGCGAGGCGGTGCTGGAGGAGATCTACTACTTCGAGACCGCGTCCACCCGGGACGGCACGGCCGGCTTCGGCTACCAGCGGGTCTACCCGTCCGGGCCGGACCGGACGGCCGACCTCTGCGCCGAGGTGCGCGACGGCGACGTGGTGCTGGTGCCGTACGGGTACCACGGGCCGTCGATGGCGCCGCCGGGCTACCACCTGTACTACCTGAACGTGCTCGCCGGCCCGGGCGCGCGGCGGTCGATGGCGTTCTGCGACGATCCGGCGCACGCCTGGGTACGTGACTCCTGGGTCGGCCAGCCGACCGACCCGCGGGTCCCGCTCAGCACCGCTGACGGCAGGAGGCCGGGATGAGGCTCACGCTGGGGCGCCCGCCGGCCCCGGCCCGGCACCCGGAGGGAGTCGGGATGAAGCTCACGCTCGGGCGCCCGCCGATCCCGGCCGGCACCGGGAGGGAGTCGGGATGAGGCTCACGCTCGGGCGGCCGTCGGCCCCGGCCGGCACCGGGAGGCAGTCGGGATGAGGCTCACGGTCGCGCAGGCCCTGATCCGGTTTCTGGCCAACCAGTGGACCGAGCGGGACGGGCAGCGGCACCGGCTGATCGCCGGCTGCTTCGGCATCTTCGGACACGGCAACGTGGCCGGCCTGGGCGAGGCGCTGCGCGCGGCCGAGCTGGCCGGCCAGCCCGAGCTGGTCTACCGGCAGGCGCGCAACGAGCAGGCGATGGTGCATGCCGCGGTCGGCTACGCCCGGATGAGCAACCGGCTGTCCGGGTACGCCTGCATGACCTCGATCGGGCCGGGCGCGACGAACCTGGTCACCGGCGCGGCGCTGGCCACGATCAACCGGATTCCGGTGCTGCTGCTGCCCGCCGACACGTTCAGCACCCGGGTCGCCGACCCGGTGCTGCAGCAGCTCGAACACCCCGGCGCGGGCGATATCAGCGTGAACGACACGCTGCGGCCGGTGTCCCGGTACTTCGACCGGGTCGGCCGGCCGGAGCAGCTGGTGCCCGCGGCGCTGGCCGCGATGCGGGTGCTCGCCGACCCGGCCGAGACCGGCGCGGTCACCCTGGCCCTGCCGCAGGACGTGCAGGCCGAGGCGTACGACTTCGACCCGGCGTTCTTCGCGCCCCGGGTCTGGCGGGTACGCCGCCCGGTGCCGGACGCGGCCGACCTGGCCGACGCGGTCGCGCTGCTCCGCGACGCCGAGCGGCCGCTGATCGTCGCCGGCGGCGGGGTGATCTACAGCGACGCCACCGCCGCGCTGGCCGGGTTCGTCGAGGCGACCGGGATCCCGGTCGCCGAGACGCAGGCCGGCAAGGGCGCGCTGCGCTACGACCACCCGGCCGCGCTGGGCGCGATCGGCGCCACCGGCAGCACCGCGGCGAACGCGATCGCGGCCGGGGCGGACGTGGTGCTCGGCATCGGCACCCGGTGGAGCGACTTCACCACCGCCTCGCACACCGTGTTCGGCAACCCCGGCGTCCGGTTCGTCAACCTGAACGTGGCCGCGTTCGACGCGGCCAAGCACGCCGGCATCAGCCTGGTCGGCGACGCCCGGGCCGGGCTGGCCGCGCTCACCGACCGGCTCGCCGGGCACCAGACCGCACCGGCGTACCGGGACCGGGTGCGCGCGCTCGCCGACGACTGGGACGCGGTCGTGGACCGCACCTACCACCCGCAGACCCCCGGGATCGGCATCCTGACCCAGGGCGAGGTGCTCGGCGCCGTCAACGACGAGACGGAGCCGCGCGACGTGGTGGTCTGCGCCGCCGGCAGCATGCCCGGCGACCTGCACAAGCTCTGGCGCACCCGGGACCCGAAGGGCTACCACGTCGAGTACGGCTACTCCTGCATGGGTTACGAGATCGCCGGCGGGTTCGGCGTGAAGCTGGCCGCTCCGGACCGCGAGGTGGTCGTGCTGGTCGGCGACGGCTCGTACCTGATGATGGCGCAGGAGTTGGTCACCGCGGTGGCCGAGGATGTCAAGCTGGTCGTCGTGCTGGTCGACAACTCCGGCTACGCGTCCATCGGGGCGCTGTCCGAGTCGGTCGGTGCGCAGCGCTTCGGCACCGCCTACCGGTACCGGGACGCGGGCACCGGCCGGCTGGACGGCGGCCCGCTGCCGGTCGACCTGGCCGCGAACGCGGCCAGCCTCGGCGCCGACGTGCTGCGGGTGTCCACGGTCGCCGAACTGCGGGCGGGGCTGCGCAAGGCGCGCGGCTCCGACCGGACCACGGTGCTGTACGTCCGCACCGACCCGCTCACCGGTGCGCCGGACTCGGCCGCCTGGTGGGATGTCCCGGTCGCCGAAGTGTCCGAACTGGACACCGCGACCGCGGCCCGGGACAGCTACCAGCAGGCCAAGCGGTCTCAGCGGCACTACCTGTAGAGAAGGAGGAACTGCGGTGCGGACGATCGAGCACTGGATCGGCGGGGCGTTCACCGCCGGCGGCTCCACCCGGCATGCCCCGGTGTACAACCCGGCCACCGGGCAGCAGCAGGCCACCGTCGCGCTGGCCGAACCGTCCGATGTGGACAATGCGGTGACGGCGGCCCGGAAGGGCTTCCAGGAGTGGCGGGACGTGCCGCTGACCAAGCGGACCCGGATCATGTTCGCGTTCCGCGAGCTGCTGGCCAAGCGGACGATGGAACTCGCCGCCATTCTCGCCGCCGAGCACGGCAAGGTGGTCGATGACGCGGCCGGCGAGATCACCCGCGGGCTGGAGGTGGTCGAGTTCGCCTGCGGCATCCCGCAGCTGCTCAAGGGCGAGTACTCGGAGCAGGTCTCGTCCGGGGTGGACAGCTACTCCTTCCGGCAGCCGCTGGGCGTGGTCGCCGGCATCACCCCGTTCAACTTCCCGGCGATGGTGCCGATGTGGATGCACCCGATCGCGATCGCGGCCGGCAACGCGTTCGTGCTCAAGCCGTCCGAGCGGGACCCGTCCGCGTCCAACTTCGTCGCCGAGCTGTACGCCGAGGCGGGGCTGCCGGACGGCGTCTACAACGTGGTGCACGGCGACAAGGTCGCGGTGGACGCGATCCTGGACCACCCGGGGATCGCCGCGGTCTCGTTCGTCGGCTCCACCCCGATCGCCCGGTACGTGTACGAGCGCGGCACCTCGGCCGGCAAGCGGGTGCAGGCGCTCGGCGGCGCGAAGAACCACGCGGTGGTGCTGCCGGACGCCGACCCGAACTACGCCGCCGACCAGATCGCGGCCGCCGCCTACGGCTCCTCCGGCCAGCGCTGCATGGCGATCTCCGCGGTGGTCGCGGTGGGCGAGGCGGCCGACCCGCTGGTGGCCGGGCTGGCCCGCCGGGCCGCCTCGATCCGGGTCGGCCCGGGCCAGGACGAGACCGCCGAGATGGGCCCGGTGGTGACCGGGGAGGCGCTGGCCCGGATCACCGGCTACGTCCAGCAGGGCACCGACGCCGGCGCCGAGCTGGTGGTGGACGGCCGGGACCCGACCATCCCCGACCACCCGGACGGCTTCTTCGTCGGGCCCTGCCTGTTCGACCGGGTCACCCCGGAGATGTCCATCTACACCGACGAGATCTTCGGCCCGGTGCTGGTGGTGCTCCGGGTCGACACCGCGGAGGAGGCACTGGATCTGGTCAACGCGAACCCGTACGGCAACGGCACCGCTATCTTCACCGCGAGCGGCGAGGCGGCCCGGGCCTTCCAGCGGGATGTGCAGGTCGGCATGGTCGGGGTGAACGTCCCGGTCCCGGTGCCGATGGCGTTCTACTCGTTCGGCGGGTGGAAGGCCTCGCTGTTCGGCGACACCCACGTGCACGGCGTCGAGGGCGTCCGCTTCTACACCCGCGGCAAGGTGGTGACCAGTCGCTGGCCGCACGTGGCGACGGCGCCGGCCGCCGTGCTTCACTTCCCGACCGCGCAGTAGCGGCGGCTCGGAGCACGGGGAAGCCAGGCAGATCTCACACATCAGGGTTCGGAGGGGTTCATGAGGAAAGCGCGGCTCCTGACCGGAGTGGCGGCGGCGGCACTGCTGCTGGCCGCCTGCTCGGACAGCAACAAGGTGGACAACAACACGCCGTCGAACAACACCAACACCAATGCCAACGCCGGCACGACCAACAAGGCGAACCTGACCTTCGCCGTCATCACCCACGGCTCGGCCGGCGACAAGTTCTGGGACGTGGTGAAGGCCGGCGCCGAGAAGGCCGGCAGCGACTTGGGCATCAAGGTCACGTACCAGAGTGACGGCAGCGCCGAGAAGCAGTCCCAGCTGATCGACACCGCGGTCAGCCAGAAGGTGTCCGGCCTGGTCGTCTCGATGGCCGACCCGGCGGCGTTGAAGGCCTCGGTGGAGAAGGCGGTCGCGGCCGGCATCCCGGTGATCACGATCAACTCGGGCGAGGGCTCGTCGGCCGCGTTCGGCGCGATCACCCACGTCGGCCAGTCGGAGACGGTGGCCGGCCAGGGCGCCGGTACCGCGCTGAAGAACGCCGGCGTCAAGCACCTGCTCTGCGTGGTGCACGAGGCCGGCAACATCGGCCTGGAGCAGCGCTGCAACGGCGCCAAGTCGACTCTCGGCGGCACCGTGACCAACCTGCAGGTGGACGTCAGCAACCTGGCCGACGCGAGCTCGAAGATCAAGGCGAAGCTGCAGGCGGACAAGTCCGTCGACGGCGTGCTGACCCTGAACAACGGCGTCGCCATCGCGGCCCGGGACGCCATCCGGGACGCCAACTCCACCGCGAAGCTGGCCACCTTCGACCTGGACGCGACCGTGATCGACGCGATCAAGGCCGGCCAGATCCTGTTCGCCATCGACCAGCAGCAGTACCTGCAGGGCTACCTGCCGATCACGCTGCTGTACCTCTACAAGACCAACCTGAACATCGCCGGTGGCGGCCAGCCGGTGCTGACCGGCCCGGGCTTCGTCACCAAGGACAACGCCGACCAGATCGCCACGCTGGCCGGCCAGGGCACCCGCTAGACGCCCGCCGAACCCCGGTCGGCGGGCCGGGTCGCCGCCGCGACCCCGCCCGCCGACGCACCCCGCCGGAAGGTCGCACATGACTGCTACCACCCCGACCGCCGACGAGCGGCTCGTGGACGTCGGGCGGCTGCGCCGCCTGCTGATCCGGCCCGAGCTGGGCTCGATCGTCGGCGCCGTGATCGTCTACATCTTCTTCACCACCCGCTCGGACATCTTCGGCACCGTCGACGGCATCGCGAACTGGCTGGACCCGGCCTCGACGCTGGGCATCATGGCGGTCGCGGTCGCGCTGCTGATGATCGGCGGCGAGTTCGACCTGTCCGCCGGCGTGCTGACCGGCTCGGTCGGGCTGATGACCGCGCTGCTGACCACCCGCGGCGGGATGAACCTGTGGGCGGCGATCTTCGTGACGCTGCTGGCGGCGCTGGCCATCGGCTTCATCAACGGGATGCTGGTGGTCCGCACCAGGCTGCCCAGCTTCATCGTCACGCTCGGCACGTTCCTCATGCTGCAGGGCCTGAACCTGGGCCTGACCAAGCAGATCACCGACACCGTGCAGGTCGGCGGGCTGGACAAGGTGCCCGGCTACCACGCCGCGTTCAAGCTGTTCTCGTCCACCATCAAGATCGGCGGCTCGGACTTCCGGGTGGCGGTGTTCTGGTGGATCGGGGTCACCGCGGTCGCCACCTGGGTGCTGATGCGCACCCGGCCGGGAAACTGGATCTTCAGCGTCGGCGGCGACGTACGGGCCGCCCGCAGCGTCGGCGTGCCGGCCAACCGGACCAAGATCGCCCTGTTCATGACCACCGCCGGCGCCGCCTGGCTGGTCGGCACGATCACCGCGCTGCGGCTGACCTCGGTGCAGGCCAATTCCGGCGTCGGTCAGGAGTTCACGTACATCATCGCCGCGGTGATCGGCGGCTGCCTGCTCACCGGCGGCTACGGCTCGGCCATCGGCGCCTCCATCGGCGCGATCATCTTCGGGATGGCGGACAAGGGCATCATCTACGCCGGCTGGGACTCCGACTGGTTCAAGTTCTTCCTCGGCGTGATGCTGCTGCTCGCCACGCTGACCAACTCGCTGGTCCGCCGGTTCGCCGAGGAGGCCCGCAAATGACCGTGTATCCCGGCGGCCTCCTCCGTTCCGCTCCTCGCTCGCCGGGGCTCGCTGCGATGCTCGCTACGGAGGCCGCCTCATGACTGGCACCGACGGCGCGCCGCTGCTGGAGGTGCGGGGGATCGGCAAGTACTTCGGCAGCGTGGTGGCGCTCAAGGACATCTCCACGATTGTCCGGGCCGGCGGGATCACCTGCGTGCTCGGCGACAACGGCGCCGGCAAGTCCACCTTCATCAAGATCCTGTCCGGGGTGCACCCGCCGGACGAGGGGGAGTACCGCATCGACGGCGAGCCGCGGAAGCTGGCCAACCCGCGGGAGGCCCTCGACCTCGGCATCGCCACCGTCTACCAGGACCTGGCGATGATCCCGCTGATGTCGGTCTGGCGGAACTTCTTCCTCGGCTCCGAGCTGACCCGCGGTCGGGGCCCGCTGCGCCGGTTCGACGTCCGGGCCGCCAAGGCCGTCGCCCGGCGCGAGCTGGCCGAGATGGGCATCGACATCCGGGACCTGGACCAGCCGGTCGGCACCCTGTCCGGGGGCGAGCGGCAGTCGGTGGCGATCGCCCGGGCCGTCCACTTCGGTGCCCGGGTACTGATCCTGGACGAGCCCACCTCGGCGCTCGGCGTGAAGCAGGCCGGCGTCGTGCTGCGGTACGTGGTGCAGGCCCGCGACCGCGGGCTGGGCGTCATCTTCATCACCCACAACCCGCACCACGCCTACCCGGTCGGCGACCGGTTCCTGCTGCTCAACCGCGGCCGGTCGCTCGGCGACTACGCCAAGGCCGACATCACGCTGGCCGAGCTGACCCGGCTGATGGCCGGCGGCGCCGAGCTGGAGCAGCTCGCGCACGAGCTGGAGCGCGACCCGACCACCGCGGCCGCCGGCCAGCACCTGGCCGCCGACCCGGCGGCCGACCCGGCGGCCGACCCGGCGGCCGACCCGGCGGCCGACCCGGCGCAGCCTGCCACCGGCTCCGCCCCGTAGCCGGCCGCCCGGCTCTGCCGCGCAGCCGGCGTCCCGCGGCTTGCCGCCGGTCGGCCGTAGCCGGCCGCCCGGCCGGCCCCGTGGCCGGCCGCCGGGGGACACCTGGCTCAAGGTCGGCCGGCGGCCGGGGGCGCGTGCGATGATCGCGCCGGCTGGGGACAACGGCGTTCCCGCCGGGAGGGGGTCCGCAGGTGCGGGTGGTCGTCGCGCTCGGCGGTAACGCGCTCAGCCCGACGGGGGGCACCGGCTCGGCCGAGGAGATGCGCGTCACGCTGGCGTCGGTCAGCCAGGTGCTGGCCGACCTGGTGGCCCGCGGCGCCGGCCTGGTGCTCAGCCACGGCAACGGCCCGCAGGTCGGCCGGATCCTGCTGCAGCAGGAGGCCGCCGCGCCCGAGGTGCCGCCGATGCCGATGGACGTCTGCGGCGCGCAGAGCCAGGGCCAGATCGGCTACCTGCTGGCCCAGGCGATGGACAACGCGCTGCGTGGCCGCGGCCTGCCGCAGCGGGTGTTCCCGCTGGTCACGCAGGTGATCGTGGACGGCCACGACCCGGCGTTCCGGCGCCCGACCAAGCCGGTCGGCCCGCACTACGGGCCGGTCGACGCGCAGCGCATCGCGACCGAGTCCGGGCACGTGTTCGGCGAGGTCACGCCGGGCCGCTGGCGCCGGCTGGTGGCCTCGCCGCTGCCGGTCGGGTTCGTCGAGGAGGTGCCGATCCGGCTGGCCGCCGGCTCCGGGCACGTCCTGGTCGCGGCCGGCGGCGGCGGGGTGCCGGTGGTGGCCGACGGCGCGGCGTACCGCGGCGTGGAGGCGGTGGTGGACAAGGATCGCTCCGCCGCCGCGCTGGCCCGGCTGCTGGACGCCGACCAGCTCGTGGTGCTGACCGAGGTGGCCCAGATCCAGCTCGGCTACGGCACCCCGGCCGCCCGCCCGCTGGACAAGCTGACCGCCACCGAGGCGCGCGGCCTGCTGGCCGCCGGCGAGTTCCCGGAGGGCTCGATGGGCCCGAAGGTGGAGGCCTGCGTCGACTTCGTCACCGGCGGCGGTGGCCGGGCCGTGGTCGGTGCGCTGGCCGACGCGGTGGACGTGGTCTTCGGTACCGCCGGCACCGTGATCGTCCCCGGCTGACCGGCATCCGGCCGATCGGACGATTCGTCCCGGCGAACTCTAACCCACTGACTACCCTGGGCTTCTGATCGGTCACGCATAATGATATCGGCTGGCCACGGGGGGAGCGCGAGTGTCGGACGATCAGTCAACGCGGTGGATCCTGTGGTCCCGGGAGGCGGCCGGGCAGAGTGCGCCCGCGGCGCCGTTCCGCCCGCCGCGGGCTGACGCGGTCAAGCCGGCACCGGCGCCGGCGCCGGTGGTGCCGCGGCCGGCTCCGCCGAGCGGTGACCTGGTTCCGCACGCCCATCCGGCGCACCGGCCGGGTAGCCGGATGCTGTCCGCCGCCGACCACGAACTGGTCGAGGAGATCGTGCGGAACCGGATGATCACGTCCGAGTTCCAGCCGATCCGCGACCTGCGGCGCAACCAGATCGTCGGGTTCGAGGCGCTGTCCCGCGGGCCGAAGGGCCCGCTGCGGTCACCGGACCGGCTGTTCGCCGCCGCCACCGCCGCCGGCCTGGTCGGCCAACTGGACTGGGTCTGCCGGGCCACCGCGTTCCGCACCATGCTGGACCAGGACCTGCCGCCGTCCATCTCGCTGTTCGTCAACGTCGAGGCGGACTCGTTGATCGAGCCCTGCCCGGACGACCTGCTGGAGACGATCTGGCAGGCCACCGCCCGGCTGCGGGTGTTCATCGACGTCACCGGCCGGGCGCTGAGCCGCTACCCGACCGAGGTGCTGGAGACCGTGCGCCGGGCCCGCGCCGCCGGCTGGGGGGTGGCCGTCGCCGACGTGGAGTTCTCCGCCAGCGGGCTCGCGCTGGTGCCGGCGCTGGAACCGGACGTGCTCAAGATGAACCACGCGGCGCTCAGCATCGGTGCCGCGACCACCAGCACCGCGATCAGCGCGGCGCTGGCCGAGGTCGAGCAGACCGGCGCCGCGCTGCTGTTGCAGCGGATCGAGGACGAGGCCGGCTCCCAGGTGGGGCGCAGCATCGGCGCCCTCTACCAGGCCGGCCGGCTGCACGGGATGCCCGCCCCGCTGCCGCCGCACCTGCCGGCACCGATGATGCCGATCCCGCTGCGCGAGGTTCAGCCGGGCGCACCGGAGACACCATGGGACATCCTCACCAACAACGGAGCGCACGTCGCCGTCGGCGGCCGCTACGAGGGAGTCACCTACCTGCTGCGGACGTTCGCCACCGAGGCGGCCGCCGCCGCGCTGCCCCCGGTGGTGGCGGTGGTGCTGCCGGACAACGGGATGAACCCGCAGCAGGACAACGGTGTGCTGTACCGGATGCTGCTGGAGCGCTGCCCGCTGTCGCTGGTCGCCGGCTGGGACGTGCACCGCATGAACGACTGGCACGTGCGGGCCGCCGACCTGCCGCCCGGGCATCCGCTGCTGGACCAGTTCTGCTTCGCCGCGCTCTCCCCGACGCTGTCGGTCGTGCTGGTGGCCCGGCTGGACGTGCGCCGCCCCGGCATCGTCGACATCGCGGTCAGCCATCAGCCGGCAACCTGCCGGCAGGTGTTCCGCAACATCATCGACGTAATGGACACGCTGGAGGGCGGCATCCGGCACGGGATGACCGGCTGACCGCCGGCCGGCTCAGACCGTGACCGGCCGGGCCAGCCGGACCGCGGCCAGCCAGCGTTCCAGCGGCAGCGACCCGCGCCGCGCCGCGGTGATCCCGGCGTCCAGCAGTTGCGGGTACGGGGTGGCGGCCAGCGCCGGCACCTGCGGCCGGGCCAGGAAGGCCTCCCGCCCGGCCTCGTCGAACAGGTCCACGTCGGTGCCGGTGAGCCGGCACCACAACTCGAAGACGATCTGCTCCCCGGTCATCGTCCCACCTCCGCGGACCACGGTCCGCCACCCGGTCAGCCCATCGGCGTTGCCGGCATTGCGCTGAGCGGAACGGATGGTGACCAACGGGCTGGCCGTATGTGACAACGTTGCGACCATAGCCCGGCCACCTGCTGGTCTGGCCGGGCGGTCAGACGACGGCGCCGTCGTCCGGGTCGTCGTCCGATCGGGACTCGCGCAGCCGCAGGATCAGCACGCCGGCGCCGGACAGGATCGAGACCACCCCGAACAGCAGCCCGGCCTCCTGCTCCAGCCCGACCTGACCGGGCGCGAACACCAGCACCAGCCCGATCAGCAGCAGCGCGATGGCCAGGATCGCCTGCCGGGACAGCCGGGGCACCGGCGGCGGGGGCGGCGGGACGTAGTGCTCCTCCTCGTCCGCCGCGGCGCCTGGCGGCAGCTCACCGGGCAGCAGCGGCTCGGCCGCGTCCGGGTCGCCGGTACGCCGCCAGCGCGGCCGGTCCGGATCGGCGTCCTTGTCCGGGTCGGCGGTGCGGGTGTCGCTGTCCTCGGAGACCGGCCAGGGTGGCACCGGAGCGGTCGTGTCCGATTCGTACGAGGCGATGATCTGGCGCCAGATCTGCTCCTCGTCCGCGTCCGGCAGGCCGTGCGACCAGGTGATGTCGGACTGCCCGTCGGGTTCCTCGCGGGGCCGCCCGGGCGGGCCGAGGCCGCTCTGCCCGGCCTGCTCGGCCTCGGTCTCGATGATCTGCCGGGCGGTCAGCCGCTGCTCCCGGTCGACCCAGAGCCGGTCGGTCGGCGGGCTGGGCAGCGCCAGCGCCCGGGTGTACGGCTCGATGTCGACCGACGGTTCCAGGTAGGCCGGCACCCCGGCGGCGCCGAGCACGTCCAGCAGATGTTCGCCGATGCGCGGGTCGACGTCGGCCAGCGGCACGAACGCGGCCGCGTCCAAGCCGTTGTCGCGCCGCCCGCGCCGGGGGGCTGGATCCATCCGCCGCCGTACCCGTCAGCCGGTCGGGCCGGGCTCGGCGAGCTTGCTGTGCGCCCGGATCCACTCGACGCTGCCGGCGAAGATGGCCGGCGCGTCATGGTCCAAGGTCGCCACGTGGTAGCTGTCGGTGAGCACCCGCTCCTCGACCGACCCGGCCGGCGCGCCGGCCGTCAGCAGCCGGCCGGACAGCGGCTCGACCACGTGGTCCTCCGCGCTGCGGTAGAGCAGCACCGGCGCGGTGATCCGGCCGAGGTCGGCCCGGGTCAGCGTCCAGAGCCGGGTCAGCGAGTGCATCGCCCGCAGCGGCGTCTTGGCGTACGCCAGCTCCGTGCTGCCCGGCATCTTGATGTCGCTGGCGATGCCCTTGAGCGCCGGCACGAACCGGTGCAGCACCGGCAGCAGCAGCTTCACGTCCAGCCGCTCGGAGCCCAGCGACGGGTTCACCAGGACCAGCCCGGCCACCTCGGGGCCGCGCTGCTCGGCCAGCCGCAGCACCAGCGTGCCGCCCATCGACAGGCCGGCCGCGAACACCTGGTCGCAGCGCGCCCGCAGCCGCTCGAAGGCCCGCTCGACCTCGGTGTACCAGTCCGGCCAGCGGGTGTCGTTGAGGTCCTGCCAGCGGGTGCCGTGACCGGGCAGCCGGGGGAGTTCCACCGCGTAGCCGGCCGCCGCCAGCGCCTGCGCCCACGGCCGCACGCTCTGCGGGGTGCCGGTGAACCCATGGCTCAGCACAACGCCGACCGGCCCACCGTCCGCAGTGAACGGCTCGGCTCCCGGCATGATGCCCACCGGCCACCTCCTCGTACCGTCCCCGTGGCCCTCGCTGCATCGTCGCACGTCCGGCGAGGCGGCGCCGTGGGGTGGGTGATTGTGGCCGGGCCGCGACGGACCGTAGGCTCAGCGTGAGGGTCTGCTTCCAGCTAGGAGGACGCGGTGGTGTACTGGGTCCTGAAGAAGATCCTGCTCGGCCCGTGGTTGAGGTTGATATTCCGGCCGTGGGTCGAAGGGTTGGAGAACATACCGGCGAACGGCGCGGCCATTCTGGCCAGCAATCACCTGTCGTTCTCCGATTCGATCTTCCTGCCGCTGATGGTGCCGCGCCGGGTCACGTTCCTGGCCAAGCAGGAGTACTTCACCGGCCGGGGCATCAAGGGCTGGTTCAGCCGGCTGTTCTTCTCGTCCATCGGGCAGGTGCCGATCGACCGGAGCAGCGGCGCCGCGGCCAAGGCCGCGCTGGAGACAGCCAAGCGGATCCTGGCCGAGGGCAAGCTGCTGGGCATCTACCCGGAGGGCACCCGCTCGCCGGACGGCCGGCTCTACCGCGGCAAGACCGGGGTGGCCCGGATGGCGCTGGAGGCCGGCGTCCCGGTGATCCCGTGCGCCATGATCGACACTGACAAGGTGCAGCCGATCGGGCACGCGCTGCCACGGATCCACAAGGTCGGCGTCCGGATCGGCAAGCCGCTGGACTTCTCCCGGTACGAGGGCCTGGCCGGCGACCGGTTCGTCGAGCGGTCGATGACCGACGAGATCATGTACGAGCTGATGCAGCTGTCCGGCCAGGAGTACGTCGACCTCTACGCGGCCAAGGTCAAGGCGGAGAAGGCGAAGGCGATCGCCGGCGCCCCGGCCGGCCCGCGGGTCGAGGCCCCCGACCCGCAGGAGACCGCCGACCGCGCTCCGGCCGAACAGGCCAGCTAGTCGGCCGGCCGAACAGGCCAGCTGGTCGGAACCCGCCGGGCCCGCGGTCGGCGGGTATCCCGGGCCGGCGGGTCAGCCGGTATCCCAGCCCTTCGCCCGGTCGACGGCCCGGCGCCAGGTGGCGTGCCGGCCGTCGTCCCGGACGCCGGCCGCGGGCTCGAACCGGCGGTCCAGCTGCCAGGTCCGGCCCAGCTCGCCGGTGGACGACCAGACGCCGGTGCCGAGGCCGGCCAGGAACGCGGCGCCCACGCCGGTGGTCTCGGTCACCCGGGGACGGCGCACCGGCGCGCCGAGCTGGTCGGCCTGCAGTTGGCAGAGCAGGTCGTTGCCGGCGGCGCCACCGTCCACGGACAGCTCCGGCACCTCGACGCCGGCCTCGGCCACCATCACGTCCACCACGTCCCGCACCTCGAACGCGATCGCCTCCAGGGTGGCCCGGGCCAGGTGCGCCCGGGTGCTGCCGCGGGTGATGCCGACGATCGTGCCGCGCGCGTGCGGGTCCCAGTCCGGGGCGCCGAGGCCGGTCAGCGCGGGGACGAACACCAGCCCGCCGGAGTCCGGCACCGAGCCGGCCAGGCCCTCGATCTCGGCCGCCGCGCCGATCAGGCCGAGCCCGTCGCGCAGCCACTGCACCGCCGCGCCGGTGACGAAGATGGCGCCTTCCAGCGCGTACACCGGGCCCGCGCCGAGATCCCAGGCCACCGTGGTGAGCAGGCCGGCCGCCGAGGCGACCGGCGCGCCGCCGGTGTTCACCAGCACGAACGAGCCGGTTCCGTAGGTGCACTTGGACTGGCCCGGGGCGTAGCAGGCCTGGCCGAACAGCGCCGCCTGCTGGTCGCCGGCGATCCCGGCCACCGGGAGGTCGAGCCCGAGGAACCCGCCCGGGTCGGTCCGGCCCACCTCGCCGGACGACGGCACCAGCTCCGGCAGCGCGCCGCGCGGGACGCCGAACAGGTCGCACAGCTCGTCCGACCAGCCGCCGGCCCGGATGTCGTACAGCAGCGTGCGGGACGCGTTGGAGGGGTCGGTGACGTGCCGCGCGCCGCCGGTCAGCCGGGCGATCAGGTAGCTGTCCACGGTGCCGACGGCGACCCGGCCGGCCTGGACGCCGGCCCAGGCCGGGTCGCCCTGCTCGGCCAGCCAGGCCAGCTTGGTGCCGGTGAAGTAGGGGTCCAGCCGCAGCCCGGTCAGCTCCCGGACCCGGTCCTCGGTGCCGGCCTCGGCCAGCCGGGTGCAGACGCCGGCTGAGCGGCGGTCCTGCCAGACGATCGCGGTGCGCGGGGCGCGCAGGGTCTGCTTGTCCCAGAGCACCGCGGTCTCCCGCTGGTTGGTCAGCCCGACCGCGGTCGGTCGGCGCGGGGCCGCGGCCAGCGCCTGCCGGCAGGCGGACAGCGTCGCGGTCCAGATGTCCTCCGGCTCGTGCTCCACCCAGCCCGGTCGCGGGAACAGCTGCGGGAACTCGCGGTACCCACGGGCGACCACCGAACCGTCCGTGTCCACGACGAGCGCGGTCACCCCGGTGGTCCCTGCATCGATGGCCAAGACAGTCACGGCATGGATGATCGCAGTCCCGTACGGTGTGCGGGTGGCCGGCATACATAGATACTTTTACGACTGCGAGTTCATTGAAGACGGTCTCACCATCGACCTGGTATCGATCGCGGTGGTGGACGAGACCGGCCGCGAGTTCTACGCGGTGTCGACGGAATTCGATGAGAACAAGGCGATTGCCTGGGTGCGTCGCAATGTGCTGGCCAAACTGCCGCCGCCGGCCGACCCGGCCTGGCGCAGCCGCGACCGGATCCGCGCCGACCTGCTCGCATTCCTCACCGAGCCGGCCGCCGAGATCGAGCTCTGGGCCTGGTTTGCCGCCTACGACCACGTGGTGCTCTGCCAGTTGTGGGGCTCGATGCCGGCGCTGCCGCGGGCCATTCCGCGCTACACCAACGAGTTGCGGCAGCGCTGGGACGACGTCGGCCGCCCGCCGCTGCCGGCCGCCCCGCCCGATCAACACGACGCGCTCGCCGACGCCCGGCACAACCTGGCCCGCTGGCGTGTGCTGCAGGCCGCCCGGGAGAAATGAGCACCGTTCGGCGACGCCGAGGTGAACTACCGCCCCGTTCGCGGATGCGGCGTGCCTTGACCGGTCAAGGAGTCGCTATCCTCTGCGCGCTGCAGGTCGTTTACAGGGAGGCAACGGGATGCGCATCGGTGTGCTCACCGGCGGGGGTGACTGCCCCGGTCTGAACGCGGTCATCCGGGCCGTGGTCCGCAAGGGCGTCCAGGCGTACGGGCACGAGTTCCTGGGCATCCGGGACGGCTGGCGGGGCGCGGTGGAGGGCGACCACGGCCCGCTCGGCGTGCCGGAGGTGCGCGGCATCCTGCCGCGCGGTGGCACCATCCTCGGCACCTCGCGGACCAACCCGTACAAGATCGACGGTGGGCCGGACAAGGTCCGGCAGATGCTCCGTGACAACAATGTGGACGCCCTGATCGCGATCGGCGGGGAGGACACGCTCGGCGTGGCCAACCGGCTGGCCGCCGAGGACGTCCCGGTCATCGGGGTGCCTAAGACGATCGACAACGACCTCGCCGCGACCGACTACACGTTCGGCTTCGACACCGCCGTGAACATCGCGATGGAGGCGATCGACCGGCTGCACACCACCGCGGAGAGCCACCACCGCGCGATGATCGTCGAGGTGATGGGCCGGCACGCCGGCTGGATCGCGCTGCACGCCGGGATGGCCGGCGGCGCCAACATCATCCTGATCCCGGAGCGCCCGTTCGACGTGGACGAGGTCTGCGCGTACGTGGAGAAGCGGTTCGAGACGCACTACTCGCCGATCGTCGTGGTGGCCGAGGGCGCGACGCCCAAGGAGGGCACGATGAGCCTGCAGGCCGGCGAGCTCGACGCGTTCGGGCACGTCCGGCTCGGCGGCATCGGGCAGATGCTGGCCGAGGAGGTGGAGCGCCGGACCGGCAAGGAGTCCCGCACCGCGGTGCTCGGGCACATCCAGCGCGGCGGCACGCCGACCGCGTTCGACCGGGTGCTGGCCACCCGGTTCGGGTTGGCCGCGATCGACGCCGCGCACTCCGGCGCGTTCGGCAACATGGTCGCGCTGCGCGGCACCGACATCGTCAAGGTGCCGCTGGCCGAGGCGACTGCGGAGCTGAAGACGGTCCCGCTGGAGCGGTACGCCGAGGTCGAGGTCTTCTTCGGCTGAGCCGGGGTGTCGTCGGCGGGTCGCGGGTTACCGGCGCGGGCGGTCGGGTAGGCGATAGAGCAGGCCTACCCGACTGAGAGGGGTCCGTCGTGGTTGGCGAACTCGCCGGCAAGCGCATCGCCTTCCTCGTCGCGAACGAGGGCGTCGAGCAGATCGAGCTGACCGACCCCTGGGCGGCGATCGAGTCCGCCGGCGGCACACCCGTGCTGGTCGCGCCGCGGCCCGGCATCGTGCAGGCGTACAACCACCTGAGCCGGGCCGGCAAGTTCCCGGTGCACCAGCCGGTCGCCGAGGCCCGGGCGGGCGACTACGCCGGCCTGCTGCTGCCCGGCGGCGTCGCCAACCCCGACCAGCTGCGGATGGACGGCGAGGCCGTCGCCTTCGCCCGCGGCTTCGCGACCGCCGGCAAGCCGGTGGCCGCGATCTGCCACGCCCCGTGGACCCTGATCGAGGCCGGCGCGGTCCGCGGCAACACGCTGACCTCCTGGCCCAGCCTGCACACCGACATCACCAACGCCGGCGGCACCTGGGTCGACCGGGACGTCGTCGTCTGCACCGACGCCGGCTACCCGCTGGTGACCAGCCGCAGGCCGGACGACCTGCCGGCGTTCTGCCGCGAGGCGGTCCGCGCCTTCGCCGCCAACCCGATCCGGCCGGCCCGGAAGACCACCCGCAAGGCCCCCGGGCGGACATCGCGCTGAGTCCGCGGTCCGGGCGTCTGCGGTCCTGGCGTCTGTGATCCGGACGCGTGCGATCCGGACCTCTGTGATCCGGGCGTCTGCGATCCGGACGCCTGCGGTCCGGCGTCTGCGGTCCGGGTGCCTGCGGTCCGGGCGTCTGCGGTCCGGACCTCTGCGATCCGGGCGCCTGCGATCCGGGCGCCTGCGATCTGGGCGTCTGCGGCCCGGGCGTCTGCGGTCTGGGCGTCTGGTCCTGGCGTCTGCGGTCCGGACCTCTGCGATCCGGGCGCCTGCGATCCGGCCGCCGGCGATCCGGCCGCCTACGATGGCGGCGTGGGCGCCGACGTGCCGCTTCGAGTGCCGCGGTACCGGGTGCACCCCAACGCGCGGTGGCTCTGGGCCGCGGAAGGGCTGCTGGTCGCGGTCATCTTCGGCGGCGCCTCGGCCTCGGCCTGGTTCGCGGTGCCGGCCGACGCCGGCGCCGCCCGCACGATCGCCGACGTGCTGCCCTGGGTGGCGCTGCCGCTGGCCGTCGCGCTGGTCGTCGTGCAGCCGCTCTGGCGGTACCGGATCCACCGCTGGGAGATCACCGACCAGGTCGTCTACACGCAGGTCGGCTGGCTCACCCGGACCTGGCGGATCGTCCCGGTGGCCCGCATCCAGACCGTCGACACCACCCGCGGCCCGGTGCAGCAGCTCCTCGGGCTGTCCACGGTGATCATCCGGACCGCCTCGCACGCCGGCTCCACCGACATCGAGCACCTGGCCGCCGGCACCGCCGACGCCGTCGCGCACGACCTGGCCCTGCGCGCCAACGCCGTCCGCGACGAGGTCACGTGACCGACCCGGACCGCGATCGCCCTGCCGCCGCACCGGACGCACCGCCGGGCGACGCGGGGCCGGGCGGTCACAGCCCGGCCGATCCGGCCGGTGGGGGTGGTGGCCGACGTGAGCCGGGCGGTTACGGCGCGGCCGATCCGGCCGGTGGGGATCGGGGCCGATGTGAGCCGGGCGGTTACGGCGCGGCCGATCCGGCTGGTGGGGATCGGGGCCGACGTGAGCCGGGCGGCCCGGCCGGGGTGGTGGCCGGTGCCGGCCTGGCCGGTCCTGCCGGTGCGGCCAGGGCCGGCGGTGGCCTACCGGAGCCGGGCGGCCCGGTGTCAGGCGGCGTGGTGCCGGGCGGCCCGGTGTTGGGCGGCGTGGTGCCGGGCGGCCAGGTGTTGGGCGGCCCGGCGCCGATAGGCCCAGCGCCGGGAGGCCCGGTGCCGTGGGCGGCGGGTGGGCTGCGCCGGCTGGACGCGCGGTCGCTCGTGTCGCGGTTGCTCAGCCTCTCGTCGCTGCGGCAGCGGTGGGGCCTGCTGGTCGCGCTGCTGGCCGGGTTCGGGATCAGCGGCCGGTTCCGGCTGACCACCGCGGTGCTGGCGGTGGTCGCGGTCGTCGCGGTCACTCTCGGGTCGGCGCTGGTGGAGTGGATCCGGTTCGAATACGCGGTAGCCGACGGCCGGCTGGTGGTACAGCGCGGCCTGCTGCAACGCTCGCTCACCGTCGTCCCGCTGGACCGGATCCGCGGCGTGGACGTGCACTCCACCGCTGTCCAGCGGCTGCTCGGCATCGCCGCGCTCCGGGTGGACGCCGCCGCCACCGGCGGCCGGCACGACGAGGCCGTGCTGGACGCGGTCAGCGTCGCCGAGGCCGGCCGGCTGCGCCGCCTGCTGCTACGCGAGGTGCCGTCCGGCGCCCCGCCCGGCTGGCCGGCCGCCGCGGGCGGCGGGCCTGTCGCGCCGGGCGCTGCGGACGGCAGGCCTGCCGCGCCGGGCGCCGCTGCGCCGGGGGCCGCCATGCCGGGATCGGCTGTGCCGGGCGCCGCCGTGCCGGGGGTCGCTGTGCCGGGATCGGCTGTGCCGCGGGCCGCCATGCCGGGATCGGCTGTGCCGGGGGCTGGTGCCATTCCGGCGCCGGACGGGGCCGGACCGGATGGCGCCGGTGGGGGCGGTGCGGGTTGGGAGGGTGCGGGTCGGCAGGGTGCTGCCGGTGGCGAGGGTGCCGGTCCGGTTGGTGGCGGGTCTGACGGTGCCGGTCCGGACGGTGCTGGTTGGCCCGGTGCCGGTCCGGTCGGTGCCGGTCCGGTCGGCGGCGGGCTCGGGCCGGTCGGCGCGGCACCGCCGGATCCGGGCGGGGCCGACCAGGGCTGGGCCTCCCCGGGCTGGGCCGGTGCGGGTTGGCCGGCGCCGGCCGCGGAACCGGTGACCGAGTTGGCCCGGCTGCGGCCGAGCTGGTTGCTCTACGCGCCGCTCGTGGGCTCGTACCTGCTGGCGCCGGTGGCGGCGGTGGCCGCGCTGCAGCAGTACCTGGACGATCTGCACATCCCCTGGTTCGACCGGGTGGCACACGCGATCGGCGACAGCCGGTTCGGCCCGCTGGAGGTAGCCGGGCTGGCCGTTGCGGCGCTCGCGGTGTGCGCGGTCGGCGCGGTGGCTACCGCCGCGGTCGGCAACTGGGGCTTCACGCTGGCCCGGCGCGGCGGGTCGCTGGTCAGCGAGCGCGGGCTGCTCTCCCGCCGGCAGGTCTCGCTGGAGGTGGCCCGGATCCGCGGCTACTCGCTGGCCGAGCCGCTCTCGCTCCGGCTGGTCCGGGCGGCCCGGTTGACCGCGCTGGTCACCGGGCTGGGCGGCGACAACACCCGGCGCGGCCAGTTGCTCCCGCTCGGCCCGGCGACCGTTGCCCGGGCCGTGGCGGACAAGATCCTCCCGTTCACCGGTGAGCTGCGCCCGCACCCGCCGGCGGCCCGGCGCCGGCGGCTGCTGCGGGCCACCCTGCCCTGGCTGCTGCTCGCGCTGGTCGCGGTGGGGCTGCGCTGGTGGTGGGCGGCGATCCCGCTCGGCGCGCTGACCCTGCTCGGCGTCCCGCTGGGGCTGGACCGGTACCGCGGCCTCGGGCACGGCCTGGACGACCGCGCACTGGCCGTCCGGTCCGGGTCGCTGCGCCGGCACGAGGTGGTGCTGGACCAGCGCGGGGTGGTCGGCTGGCAGGTCCGGCAGACGTTCTTCCAGCGCCGCGCCGGGCTCGCCACGCTGACCGCCGGCACCGGCGCCGGTGGCTTCGACATCATCGACCTGGCCGCCGCCGACACCCACACCGTGCTGCACGCCGTCAGCCCGCACCAGACCGCCGGCCTGGTCGGCAACCAACCACCCGCGGAGCAGACCACCGACCCGCCTGCCGCCGCGTCCCACGGCTGACGGGTCCGGCCTCGCACGGGTGACGGGTTCGGCCCGCGCGGGTGACGGGTTCGCCCCTGCGGGTGGTGGGTTCGTCGTGCGGGTGAGGGTTTCGTGTTGCGGGTGGTGGGTTCGGTCTGGTGGTGGTGGCGTAGGGCCATCACCGGGTGGTGTGAATCCGTCACCGGTGCGGGAGAGGCGTCACCGGCGACGCCAACCCCACTGCTGCGTCGCGCGGCGCTGGGGCTCCCCGCCCGCCGCCGTGGCCCGACGGCGCCGGGTTCGGCCCGGGGGTGACGGGTTCGCCCCCGCGGGTGGTGGGTTCGTCCTGCGGGTGAGGGCTTCGTGTTGCGGGTGGTGGGTTCGGTCTGGTGGTGGTGGCGTAGGGCCATCACCGGGTGGTGTGAATCCGTCACCGGTGCGGGAAAGGCGTCACCGGCCGCGCCAACCCCGCACCTGCCGCTGTGCCGTGCGGCGGCGCCGGCGCTTCCGCCCGCCGCCGCGGCCCGGCGGCGCTGGGTTCGGCCCGGGGGTGACGGGTTCGCCCCGCGCGGGTGACGGGTTCGGTCTCGCGGGTGAGGAGTTCGGCCTGCGGGTGACAGGTTCGGCCTGCGGGTGAGGGGTTCGGGTAAGGGGTGGCGAGGCGGCGGGGTGCGAGTAGGCCAGCGGAGTGAACCCGGCAACCGGGCGGTTACCGGAGGTCCTAGGCTGGTTGCATGACGGGCGACCCGGTGGCGGTAGCGGTGGCGGACGGCGCACAGGCCGCGGAGATGGACGCCTGGCGTGAATTGCCGGCCGCGCAGCAGCCGGAGTGGCCCGACCTGGCGGCGCTGCGGCGGGTTGGTATGGAGCTGGCCGGGTTGCCGCCGCTGGTGGTGCCGGCCGAGGTCGACCTGCTGCGGGCCAGGCTGGCCGCCGTCTCCCGGGGTGAGGCGTTCCTGTTGCAGGGTGGCGATTGTGCCGAGACGTTCGCCGGGGCGACCGAGCCGGCGCTGCGGGCGACGCTGAAGACCCTGCTGCAGATGGCTGTCGTGCTCACCTACGGCGCCAGCCTGCCGGTGGTGAAGGTGGCCCGGATCGCCGGCCAGTACGCCAAACCGCGGTCGTCCAATCTGGATGCGACCGGGCTGCCGTCGTACCGGGGCGACATGGTGAACGGCTTCGCGCCGACGCTGGCCGAACGTACGCCCGACCCGGCCCGGCTGGTCCGGGCCTACCACACCGCGGCCAGCACGCTGAACCTGCTGCGCGCGTTCGCCACCGGCGGCGAGGCGGACATGCACCGGGTGCACGACTGGAACAAGGACTTCGTCCGCACGTCCGCGGCCGGCGCCCGGTACGAGGTGCTGGCCCGCGAGATCGACCGGGCGATGGAGTTCATGCGCGCCTGCGGGGTGCGGGACGAGGCGCTGCACCGGGTCGAGCTGTACGCCAGCCACGAGGCGCTGATCCTGGACTACGACCGGGCGCTGACCCGCCGGTCCGGCCCGGCCGCGTACGACCTGTCCGGGCACTTCGTCTGGGTGGGGGAGCGGACCCGCGATCTGGCCGGGGCGCACGTCGACTTCGTCTCCCGGCTGGCCAACCCGATCGGGGTGAAGCTCGGGCCGACCACCAGCCCGGAGACCGCGGTCGAGCTGGTCGAGCGGCTCGACCCGAAGCGCAACCCGGGCCGGCTGACGCTGATCTCCCGGATGGGCAACCAGCGGGTGCGCGACCTGCTGCCGCCCATCGTGCAGCGGATCGCCGCCACCGGGCACCCGGTGATCTGGCAGTGCGACCCCATGCACGGCAACACGGTGGAGAGCCCGAGCGGCTACAAGACCAGGCACTTCGAGCGGATCGTGGACGAGGTCCGCGGCTTCTTCGAGGTGCACAAGGCACTGGGCACGTTCCCCGGCGGCATCCACGTCGAGCTGACCGGCGACGACGTGACCGAGTGCGTCGGCGGTGCCCAGGAGATCGGCGACGACGACCTGGCCGGCCGGTACGAGACCGCGTGCGACCCGCGCCTGAACACCCAGCAGGCATTGGAACTGGCGTTCGAGGTGGCCGAGATGCTGCGTGGGTAGGAAGCGGGTGTGGATCACCCCGGCGACGACGGAGCGCGGACCGCGTTCGTGCTCGGCGGTGGCGGTGTGCTCGGCGCGGTGCAGGTCGGCATGCTGGCCGCGCTGCTGGACGCCGGCATCCGGCCGGACCTGATCTTCGGTACCTCGGTCGGCGCGCTGAACGGGGCGCTGCTCGCGGCCGACCCGGGCCCGGCCGCGATCGGCCGGCTGCGCGAGTTGTGGGCGGCCGCGGCGGCCGGCGGGGTCTTCGGCTCCGCGGTC